>ERZ1034377.142-NODE-142-length-18768-cov-74.603339_pt1 | contig 18768 bp, 24 predicted proteins | sample MGYA00520584_ERZ1034377 | MGnify/ENA primary metagenome ERZ1034377 (study PRJEB33736, sample SAMEA104288464) | Azolla filiculoides | biome: Urban; feature: water surface; material: ditch water | place: Netherlands | collected 2014 ... | reverse complement strand
CCAGTTCCCACAACAACAAGTGTTGTTTTTCATAGGGTCAATGGCCCTAGTTATTGATCCATCCCAAAAAAGCTTGTAGTGTGATTCCTATATCTTGTCCCGGTACTATCTCTGGTGACCAGTGTACACTTTGTGTTTCCCCACACACACTGCATGCAAATCCACTTCCATTGGCCTGTCCACCAACTCCCCTACTTGTTGTGTTTCGATTTTTATTAGTTCGCCAAACAATTGCCCCTGACCTCACCATCCACACACTTGCCCTCCCACTATCTCAAATCTATTCTATCTACTCCACCAAACACCTTTCTCCTTTTTCCCCTATGCCCTGGTTGTCCTCTTGGTTTCCGTTTTCGTGTCTGGTTTTCTTCTGGTTTCTCTTCTTGTTTGTTCTCGGTTTCTTTGAGGATGTCTCCCAAGGGTGGTTTGGATCATGTTATGGTCTCTAAATCTCTACTGACTTTGAGTTTCTCTATTTCTTTTTCCAGTTCTACTACTCTATTTGTTAAGTTCTCTATACTTTTCCCCTGGTCAATAATGATTTCTACCAGTTGCTGTGTTCCCAACTGCTTCAATATATCTCTGTCTAGTTTTGGTGGCAGCTTCTTTTCCATAACTGCTATATTCTGCCTCACCTATCACACTTATCAATACCCCACCAGCTCAATCCTTACCAGGAAAGTTTATCTACACTTTATTAATCCATCATTAATTTACCTAAAATTTGATTCCACTTTTGTTTGTGAATTTTTTTTACAATTGAGTCGTTATTCTTAGCATTTAAGGCTTGATTCTGAAATTAACGAAATGCCTGTAAAGCTTGATTTACAAGGCAATTTACGCACTTTAATTAAGTTTCTGCATAATTACGTACAGAAGAACCTAAATTATCTGTGAAGCTTGATTATTTGAGATTGTCTCTTATTACTATCAGCAAAAACTTGTTCTTTTATTTGATTAGCAAGTTCATGCATCACTGGTATAGATAGAGAGTTACCTATTTGTTCATAACATTCTGCTAAATTACTGTGGGTTTTGAAATGATCAGGAAAACCCATAATTCTATAACACTCCCGCAGCGTTAATTTACGAACTACATTTTCTTCTGGGATGTAAATAAAAAACCTACCTGAAGTTTCTTGAGAAGGTATTCTTGGATCTACCCCTTCTATAGAAGGGATTCTATTACGCTGATGATGAACTCTTGATAAATGTTCTGTGTTTGGTCTAACACCTGTTTTCCAGATACTTTTATTACGATATCCTACAAAAATCAACCCAGATGGTTGTTGTTTTGGATTATCTATCATTCTGTATTCTTGGGGATTTCAATATTCAAATTTGCCAGACTTACATACAAACTCTCTTAGTGTAGGAAATTGAGAAGTTGTCTTGAGAATTCTAAAATCGAATTTTCGCTCTTTAGTAGCAACAAAGACTACTCTTTCTCTATTTTGTGGCAAACCAAAATCCTTAGAGTTGAGTATCTCATAGTTAACTACATATCCTATATCTTTCAAAGAATATATTCAAAGAATATAATATTACTTCTAATGTTCTACCTTTATAATGGTGTAATATATGTTTAAAATTTTCTAAAATAACTACAGGAGGTTGTATATATTCAGTAATTTCACATATTTTATATGAAAAGATAAAGTTTTTCTTAATTACCTATCCCTCACGGAAGCCGCAGGCATAATTACGAATTACCTCTTACTTGTTCGCAGTTGTCCACAAGCTGCATCAGCTTCTAAACCGCGAGAATATCTCACACTAACTGTAATATTTTGTTGTTGAAGAACATTAACAAAAGCTTGTATTCTGTCGCGGTTTGGTCTTTTATAATCCACTTCTTCGATCGGGTTGTAAGGAATTAAATTCACATGACTTTGAAACCCGCGCAGACGTTTTGATAGTTCTAAAGCCTGTTCTGGTAAGTCGTTTACCCCAGCGAGGAGTATATATTCAAAAGTTACTCTGCGTCCGGTAATTTCTACATATTCTCGACATTCATTCAGTAAATCTTCAATTGGGTATGGTTTTGCACTGGGGATAAGTTGTTCTCGTAGTGCTTGGTTAGGTGCATGAAGACTGACTGCGAGGGTAATTTGCAAATGATGTTGTGCTAGTTGATGGATCCGATCACGTATCCCTACAGTAGAAATAGTAAGCGATCGCTGTCCTATTCCCACATCTTCATTTAAAGCCTTCAATGCCAAAATCACATTTTCTGTATTCAACAACGGTTCACCCAACCCCATAAAAACCACATTACTAACCCGTTGCTGAAAATCTTCCTGTACAGTCAATACCTGATCAACAATTTCTCCACGGCTAAGATTACGTTTATATCCTCCCTTTCCCGTCGCGCAGAAATCACAAGCCATTGGACAACCAACCTGGGTAGAAACACAGACAGTTAGCCGTTTGTGACTGGGAATACCAACAGTTTCAATAATTTCCCCATCTGCCAATTTTAGAAGATATTTTACCGTGTCATCAGGAGCAACAGCACGATAATGTAAAGAAGAACGGCCTATGGGGACATCGGCAACTTTTTCACGCCAACTTTTAGGAAATACGGAAATATCTCCGAGCGATCGCACACCTTTATCATATATCCAATCATGCAATTGCTTACCCCGATAAGCAGGTTGTCCCTGCTCTTGTACCCAAGCAGTTAACTCCACCACGGAAGCACCGAGGAGAGGACCAATAAGTTCAGATTTTCCGAAGTTTGGGGAATTTACTTGAGATACCAGAGGTGTAGCAGACATAAAAAAAAAAAAAATTATTAGTTGATCCTGGATCTCTATCCTACACCCACCATCTCAACTTGTCTTGGTTTCCTGGGTCAAATTAATAGGAATCTCAATTACAAACTCTTTTCCCTGCTTAGGTTCAGATATTGGCACGGTTGATTGCAATTTGCTGTAGTGATGATTAGTGATGAGTTGAACGAAACAAATGACTATGTTGAGGATGGTATAAACGAGAGCGTCCTGTTGTCGGTAGGAGTGCAGGACTGATTATATAAAGTGTAGTGCGTAGGAATTGTTCATCATGGGTACAATTGGCCATTTGTTCCAGAGGAACAACGCGGATTTTCTCATCAGGCCATCCGATGCGAAAACAAATTGCTACTTGGGTATGTGCTGGATAATGTTCTAGTAGTCTGGCTTGGGCATCGCTGACGTGACGTGCACTCAAATACAAGCATAGACTAGCTTGATGTGCGGCTAAATTAGCCAATTCTTCCTGAGCAGGAACTTCAGTTCTTCCACTGATACGAGTGAGTATGATAGTTTGCACCAAACTAGGGACAGTTAACTCTACTTTGAGTTTAGCAGCAGCAGCTTGAAAGGCACTAATACCAGGAATAACTTCAAAAGGGATATCAGCCTCTGCTAAAAGCTCCATTTGCTCATGGATAGCACTGTAAAGACTAGGATCACCCGAATGAAGACGAACAACAGATTTGTGCGATCGCACTTTTCCAATCATCATCGATAAAATCTCTTCTAAAGTCTTATTCGCTGTTTTAATAATCTCCGCATCTGGCCGACAGATATCTAAAATATGTTCTGGGATTAAAGAATCAGCAAATAAAATCACATCAGCACTAGCTAGCAGTTTCTGAGCCTTAACAGTTAATAAATCTGGATCTCCTGGGCCTGCTCCCACAATGTACACAGATGATTCCAAGGGAGAAATCAAACCTGCATTGGTCACATCATTCGTACATTCACTCATAGACACCTAAACAAAAAGTCCACAAAAAACTTTTTAGCATTTCTGTCAATACCCTTCCGGATTAACTCCCTTTGCCTAGTAGATAGATATGGTAGATGCACCCTGGTTAAGCCCTGGAGAACACTCTGGGGCATTTTTTATTTTTGGTCATTAGTCATTAGGAAAATTACTTCCCAATCCCCATCTCCCTCATCTTTCCCAATCCCTAGTCCCCAGTCCGCATCATCCCATCACCTTTAGACGGGGAAACCACATCAGGTAAAGGACGTTTGAGAAAATAAAGCCAGGTTAAACCAGCCAATCCTAAAGTAATTCCCGTTAAACTGACTATTTGCGCCATTCTGAGTGGACCGAGCATTAAACTGTCTGTGCGTAAGCCTTCAATCCAAAATCGTCCCAAGCTGTAGGCTACCCAGTACACAAGAAATAATGTCCCTACCTTGAGCCTTGGCTTGCCAGATAGAGCGCGAAAAAATAAAGTTAGCAGCAAGGCAAACACCATTAAATTCCACAGAGACTCATATAGAAAGGTGGGATGGAAATATTCAAAATTAACCAAATTAGGAGGACGACGTTCTGGGGGAATATATAACTTCCAGGGTAAACTTGCAGGCCCACCGAAAGCTTCAGAATTAAAGAAATTTCCCCAACGTCCGATCGCTTGCCCTAAAATCAGCGAAGGAGCTACCAAATCTGCTAATTGCCAAAAAGATATCTTTTTGAGTTTAGCAAAGATTAATGCCGCTATTACACCACCAATAATTGCACCATGAATAGCGATACCTCCTTGCCAAATAGCAATGATCCTGTCTGGATGCTGGGAGTATTCTGACCACTGAAATAAAACGTAATATAGCCTAGCTGCGGGAATAGCGCCAATTACCAGCCAAATTGACAAATCGCTGATTAATTCAGGATTAACGTGACGACGCTTTGCCAGGTACTGGGAAATGGTAACGCCAATTAACACGGCTGAGGCAATTAACAAGCCATACCAGCGGATAATTATTGGCCCGATTTTTACCAAAATCGGGCCTGGAGAAGTAAATTGAAACCCCAAGGGCAAAGCCGAAAAATCCAGTGCCATGCAAAATTACCTAAAAGATTTGATTGACTACCCACGCAGTCTGCGCTGTTAATTACGGGTTAATTAAAATGGTAGGTCCTACCCACCGTACAAATCATAAGCTGGGTGGAATTCAAAATTCAAAATTCAATAGGAGTTCAGGAGGAAGACGAATATGGAATACATTATTCTCCCCATCACCCCTGCCCGTTTGTGTCGTTATAATTACCTAAAGCAGTTTGACGTATGTAAATGATTGCTATTTATCCTGGGAGCTTTGACCCGATCACATTGGGTCATCTTGATATCATTCAACGTGGTAGTCGGCTGTTTGATGGTGTGGTAGTGGCTGTACTGCGAAATCCTAACAAAAAGCCACTGTTTACAGTGCAACAACGGTTAGAGCAAATTCGTCTAGCTACAAAACATTTACCTAATGTGGAAGCAGATAGTTTTGATGGTTTAACTGTTAATTATGCCCAAATGCGACAAGCGCAAGTTTTATTGCGTGGTTTAAGAGCAGTTTCCGACTTTGAAATCGAGTTACAAATGGCTCACACTAATAAAACACTTTCTACTCAAATCGAGACAGTTTTTCTGGCGACCTCGAATGAGTATAGTTTTTTAAGTAGTAGTGTGGTAAAAGAGATTGCAAAGTTTGGTGGCTCTGTCAATCATCTTGTTCCTCCACATATTGCCATAGATATATACAAATGCTACAACCAAAAATCCCCAGCCCTGAATCCAAGCACAACGGACACAATCCCCCACCTCAAGAGTTTCCCAACGGACAAGGAGGTGTAGATATTCAGCAAGAACTCAACCAACTAGAGGATATGGTTCTTTCTAGTTTACGAATTCCCCTGACTGGACGAACGCTGATAGATGAAGAAAAGCTGCTAGAACAGCTTGATTTTGTTCGTCTTTCTTTACCATCGGTGTTTCAGAATGCAGCAGAACTCCTCCAACAAAAGGAGCTAATCATGCTGGAAGCTGAGGAATATGGGCAGCAGGTTGTGGAAGCAGCACAAGCTAAAAGAGCACAAATTTTGGCTGATAGCGATATTATCAGACAGACTGAACGGGAAGCAGAACAAATACGCCGCAAGGTGCAGCAAGAGTGTGATGCGATGATGCAGGATACTCTGGCAGAAATTGAGCAAAAACGACGTGCTTGTATGCAAGAATTGGAGGAAATGCGCCAAAGTGCGATCGCACAAGCTCAAGAAATTGAAGATGGTGCTGATCAATATGCTGATAATGTCCTGGAAAATATCGAACAGGATCTTCAGGAAATGTTACGAATTATTACCAATGGACGTTTACAACTGCGGGGAGATATACCAAAACAAAAGAATTCACCTAATGCCAAAAAGAGATGATAATATCAATTCAAAATTCAAAATCCTTCTTTCAGAAGAGCTACGCTAACAAAATAGTGGTTCCAGCAGGCTGCGAACAAAATTTAAAATGAACCCGTAAGAATGCCCCCCATTGATGTTATCCGTGCATGATGACTGGAAAACTAAACATCTAAAATCTAAAATTTGAAATTCAAAACTTAATACCGATTAGAACTGTCAGGAAAATTAACTTGGTGTCAGAAAAATGGTAGAAGGGAATTTTGAGGGTGTACCAAAAGGAAAAATCCACTAAATTAACTATAAATTAACTATATTCAAGAATATCCACATCGTAGAAAACAAATACTGGGAATAATTAACTATCAGTTTCAAGACTTGTTAGCCCAAGGTGAAATGTAGCATAGAGAACTTCAATGTGACATAGAAAGTAAAAACATAGGTATAAATCAGAAAGGAGCAGGGGGGAAAGGGAAACTAGAGATAAAAGAAGAGTTATGTCTATGCTTGTTCTATTGGAGGCAAATGCCAACATTTGAGGTTTTAGGTTTGCACTTCGGTATATGGAAAACGGAAGCAAAGGACACATTTCATTACTGGCTAGAGATATTACGAAATGTTTTCCCTCCTAGTCTCCTTGAATAGGTAGAAAAACATGATAGTGATTATGCCATGGCGACTCAGAAAAAAAGGCAGGAAACAAAGAGTTTTCCACCAAGGGTATTTTTGTTGAACAGGTCATTAGACTTGTAAAAATATTCCGGGTACCTCAACAAAGATTTCCCCTGAATTCCCCAATTTAGTCACAAGTAATTCTTACTATTTGTGGTTTAGTCACATTAGGAACTGGTTCATGAGTTTTGCCCATTTCATAAATGTTATGGATATGAGATCAGTTATGAATTAGTCATCAACATCTCCATGGATAGGAACTATCAGTTACTATTCCCAACCCTGATTCTTTCCTTGGCTCTTTCGTAATCTTAACACTATGGACAGCCAGACACAGACTCCTTTGTAAATTTCCGGACCTGTCTACTTTACATAACTGACAGCTGATCGTCATCTATCCCCAATTCCTAATTCAATTCATTCCAACTGGAGATTTAATTGTTGCTGGTTGCCTTGATGAGACACATTTCTTCGATTCATTCCAGCATCCAATAGTCAGCCTAACTTCTGGTACAACTGCTGATAAATAACATCCAGCCACACGGGAATCACAGGTTTACCTTCATCCCAAAATGTGATCGCTCCGCTCGCCGTAGGCATCGCTACCTTGGCAACTTCTTTGCTAACTGCTGATAAATAACATCTAACCACAAGGGAATCACAGGCTTACCTTCATCTAGAGATGCGATCACTCTTTTCCTATCAAATTCTACCAAAGAAAGTGAATCATCCTGTGATAACAACAACATAAACCGCTTCCCCTTACCGGAAATAAAAAACTCCGGTTCTTGTTCCTTCAGTTGTTTCAGAGTTTCACAGGCAATATCAAAGCTAATCCCCGTAGACAGCCAATATACCATAGCTGCCAACTCCACCAAATTAGACCTGGAGTAATAAATACTGCCTCCCGTTCCCGTATCACTAATTACAGGTACAACAATCCCCTTCTCTCGCCAATACTGAATCTGGCGAAGGGTACAACCTGTCAATTGAGCCGCTTCCTTACTTGTGAAAAAAGTTTCTTGCATAAAAAACTATTTTACAGAAAGCGGCTACCATACATATATGGTACTATTATATATATATCTACTGAGTATAAGACAAATTACCGTTCAGTGTCGTCTACTAGCCAGTGAATCTACCCGTCAACAGCTATGGCAGTTGATGGCAGAGAAAAACACACCATTAATTAACGAGTTACTGATGCAAATTGGTAAACATCCAGAAATTGAAACATAGCGACAAAAAGGTAAACATCCCACAGGTATTGTTAAAGAACTGTGCGAACGTTGGAAAAGTGATCCGCGCTTCATGGGACAACCTGCAAGGTTTTACACCAGCACCACAGCATCAGTGAACTATATTTATAAATCCTGGGTTACCCTGATAAAGCGTTATCAATCCCAATTGGATGGTAAATTGCGCTGGTTAGAAATGCTCAATAGTGATGCTGAATGAGTAGAACAAAGTGGAGTTTCTTTAGATGCTCTTCGTGCTAAATATGCTGAAATCTTGGCTCAATTTGCACCACAAGAAACTAACGGAGATACACCCACTAAAGGTAGAAAGTCTAAAAAGGGGAAAAAATCTCAAAACCTACATAGCGAAATAAATTTATCAAAATACTTATTTGATACCTACAACAATACAGAAGATCATATAACTCGTTGTGCTATTAGTTATTTACTTAAAACTAGCTGTAAAATTAACGACAAACAAGGAAAACCTGAAAAATTTGGTCAACGTCGCCGTAAATTAGAAATCCAAATTCAACGCCTCACAGAAAAACTAGCAGCTAGAATACCCAAAGGACGGGATTTAACCGATACTCAATAGATAGAAACCCTGATTACTGGTACTCAGACTGTTCCATAAAATGAACCCGAGGCGAAATTATGGCAAAACTATCTTTTAAGAAAATCCAGTCAAGTGCCTTTTCCAGTAGCTTACGAAACCAATGAAGATATGACTTGGCTGAAAAATCAATTCGGGCGCATCTGTGTAAAATTTAATGGTTTAAGTGAGCATACATTTCAAATTTATTGTGATTTTCGACAACTCCACTGGTTTCAACGCTTCCTAGAAGACCAAGAAACCAAGAGAAGTAGTAAAAATCAACATTCTAGTGCCTTATTTACCTTAGGAACTGGTCGTATAGCTTGGCAAGAAGGAGAAGGTAACGGAGAACCCTGGAATGTTCATCATGTAATCCTTAGATACTCGTATATAGACACAGGAAGGAACAAATTTAGTGAGGGAAGAGAAATGAGAATAAATCGCCAAAATTATCACCCAGACTAAAGCTAAAGGTGAGTTAAATGATAAACAACAAGCTCATCTCAAACGTAAAAACTCCTCTCCAGCTAGAATCAATAGTCCCTTTCCTCGTCCTAATCAACCTTTGTATAAATAAATGACAATCTCATATTCTAGTTAGTATGAGTTTGGGTTTACAAAACCCTGCCACAATTGCAGTTGTAGATGGTACTACGGGCAATGTTTTGACATATCACAATATCAAACAACTACTTGGTGAAAATTACAAATTACTCAACAGACAGGAACAAGAAAAATACCTGTTATCCCACCAACGCCATATAGCTCAAAGAATGGCTGTACCAAATGACTTTGGAGATTCAGAGTTAGGGGAATCTATAGGTAAATTACTAGCAAAAGAAATTATTGCGATCGCCCAAACATACAAAGCTGGCAGCATTGTTCTACCAAAATTAGGCGATATGCGAGAGCAAATTCAGGCTTAAATTTAACCCAAAGCCGAACAAAAATCAGATATAATTGAAGTTCAACAAAAGTATGCCAAGCAAGATGGAAATAGTAGACCTATTGCAAAATTGTTTCTGTGGTATGATAGAGGGTTTTAGATTTTATGTATTTTTGGTGTTCTTTACGATCGCTAATTTAAATATAACCCTGTAACTCTAACTTTTGGCTAGAACAAAGACAAATCACTATTATAGCATAAAATTAATTCTGCAAGAGGTCTAGTAGTGTTGATCAATGGAGCTACGGTAGATTAATTGCCAATATTCAAAGTCAGGCAAATAAAGCAGGAATCCCTATAGAGGAGGGAAAACAACCAACTCGAGCGAGTCCACAGGAGAAAGCCAAAGAATTAGCGATAAACGCCTATCAATCCCGAAAAGCCTGATTGAAAAAACACCGAACCTTGATAATAGAATAGGAATTAACAATAGCGCCGCAGTTCATTATTTGTTATAAACCTCTGTCCTGTGATAAATGCAGGTTAGGTTGACTGTTGTGAGACAGTCGTGCTTTCTGACCCTGGTAGCTGCCCACCTGATTCCTGTTTACTGGGAACAGGAATCAGGTGCGTCCCCAGTAATAGATGTGCGGGTTTAGCGCAGTGGTGGCTACCGAATCACCTCCCAGTAAGGAGGAATCCACCTTAATTATTTATTTTTGGCAAACCATTAAGTGAGGTCTATTTCTCTGGGGGTTTGCCAAAAGTCTAAATCCTTTGTCTAGTCTGTATTTTAGATGTTGAGATGCTTTGATAATCCTCCCTTAAAAGGGAAATTGAGAGCAAATTTACGACATTCGCCAAAATTGCTTTTAGAAGTGTCTCTGCATAAGGGTTTAGTCGGGCGTAGTTTCAACACCCCTCCCGGAGTGGGGCGTGTTGAAAGCTGGCATAATATTTTTCCATTGTGTTTCAAAGCCTAATGAATTAAAATTGTGTTTTAAAATTAAGGTGGGTTGAAAGGAGTTCTGTGATCGGACACAGTATCAGATGTGTATACTACGTTGAGCAGAAATTTAAGGACAATTAATCTGTCAACACTAGTTGAAAGAAAAAAATAAGTCAAAGTGACAATTAATTTGGCAACGCAGGCAGCATTTTGGCAATACGGACATTAATTTTTCAATGCGGTCAAATAATTAATTTGGCACTCGACATTTTCAATGGAGAATAGGAGATTTGAACCCCTGACCTCTGCGGTGTGATCGCAGCACTCTACCAACTGCTAAACCCTTATATTTAAAGGTTTCCTGGCTGTCTTAATGATGCCTTTAGGACATCACTAGGACAAATGAGAGAAATCAAGCCAGTTAACAATAATGGCTCTATTCAGCTTAAGTTTAGTTTTGGCGGTAAGAGATACAGTTTTAACCCAGTCCCAGGCGGTCACTATGATGATAAAAGGGACATGGCAACAGCTAAGGCGATCGCTACACAGATACAGAATGATATCTTAGCTGGACACTTTGACCCTACCTTAAATCGCTACAGGTTAGAACCCAAAGCAGCCACTAAGGCACAGCCTAAGACCTTACTAGAACTCTGGGATGCTTGGGTAGACTACCTAGACCTTCCGCCAGCTACTCAAGCCAATCATCACAAATGGTTTAGACGGATGATAGCCAAAGCTAACCCAGGATTAAGCAATACTAACTGGTTAACTCACTCCAATATTTCACCTAGAACCTACAAATAACGCTTTAGCCTGATTATGGCTTGTGGTAAATGGGCAGTGGGTAAGGGCTGGCTAGAGGTTAACCCCTATGAGGGTCTGAAACCCAAGAAAGACAATCCCAAGGAAATCAAGCCATTTACCCAGGAAGAAATAAGAGCAATACTAGCTGGCTTTGATGAAGTAGCCCCGCACTATAGCCCCTTTGTGAGATTCTTAATGGCTACTGGTGTTAGGACATCTGAGGCGATCGGGTTACTGTGGGGTCATGTAGACTTCCAAAGGTCAGAAATAGTAATCAAGGAAAGCTTACCTAAAGACCTAACGGGTAATGGCTACCGCAGAGTTAGGAAGGAAACTAAAACAGGTAATATCAGGTATTTACCAATGTCCTTAGAGTTACAGGCACTCTTATTATTTCTTAGACCAGCCAAGGTTAACCCCGATAGCCTAGTTTTCACTACCCCTCAAGGCTGTGTTATAGATGCTGATAACTTTAGGTGTAGGCAATGGGCTAAGGTGCTTAAAGCTCAGAGCATACCATATAGGAAGCCTTACACCACTAGACACACAATGGCTAGTCATGCCATAGAGCAAGGTGTACCTATGACTGGTGTAGCTTACTTGTTAGGGCATACTGACACATCAATGGTAACTAAACACTACGGTCACATGGTTAATAGACCCACCTTACCTGCCATACCCATAGGCTAAAATACAACCATCGAATATCCGTAACACTCTTGGAAAATCCAAGAGTGTTTGTTTGTAGGGTATATCAAGAAAATACACAAAGCTTGTGCGTTCTTTAAGTTACATACTAAATAACCTAATATCACAATTATAGTCAATGACTGCATTGACTATAATGAATGTATCGACTTAAAAGGCTAAATGAAAAATATCACGGTAAGGCTAACAGATGAGGAGTACCAACGGCTACTTAAAGCCCAGTTGGATTACAGCCAGTCAGTTGGTCAGCAGGTATCCCTCAATACCTACATAAAGACAAAAATACTACCCGCAGAGTAACACTCTGAGATTTCGGATAAGTCTTAAGACTTACCGAGATACCGTAAATAATAAGCGCTCTCTGAGTACCAATCAGTAAAGCGCTAGGAATCCCTTAGTAACGTGAAAACCAAAGCAAACTTCATCATGTCTTAATAATACCACAGTTGATTCAGGCGTAAAATTAGCGGCTACAAACCGCCTTGATATCCCCGTTCAAGATTTCTATCTGAAGAAAATAGTTAAAGCCATGAACTTGGCTGGCATCCCTTGGGACGGTACTGTAAATCAGATTGATATCTTTTGTCTTAAAGATTCTCGCCGTGAGTGGAGACGACTGAACCCAAATAATAGAACTAAAAACGTAGTTTATATCCGCTATATCTACTAACAGCAATAACGCAGCCCTGAGCATAAGAAAGCACTAGAGGCGATCGCTCAGGACTTACTCGGAAGTTCTAACGTTAGCCTACTCATGAGAAACATAGCAGAGGGTAGGTTAACCGTTACTGGTCAAATGAATCCCGTAGTAGTGCTGAGGCATGATCTACTAGCACTAAAGCTACAACTAGAGGAGACTATCAAGAATAGTAATGCAGTCTTAGGGGTTTGACGGGTTCAATAAATCGACGCATACAAGACCGAAACCATTATATAGTAAGCCTTTGACTGGTTCAAACTCACGCTTTATAAATCACCAGAGGTTAATATGACTGAAGCATACAAGGCTAAGAGGCAGGTTATTCAAGTAGCTGGTAAAGAAGTAGAAGTATTTCAAATACCTAACGGTGAGTTTCCGTACAGTATTACATCAGTTGCGTCTTTGATAGGTAAAGGGAAAACAGACGCTTTCTACTTATTTGACTCCAAAGCGGCTAAAACTTTAATGGGTGAGGGTTATACACGTACAAGTGACACGTACAAGGTTGAGAGAACTAGAGTCTCTGCAATAACTGACTTAGAGGCTAATGCTTACATTACCTGGAAGGCTCAAAGAGGAGATAAGGAAGCGATCACCCTGTTAGGTGCTGGCTTCATTGAGATGCTTCACCGTCGAGCTTGTAATGCTTTCGAGGTTAAGGTCGTGGAAGATGCCCACGAAGAACGTACACGGTTAAACTTTGAACGCATACAAGATGCGATCGCTTGCCAAGTGGCGATAGAACAGCATAGAGCTAACCCAGGTTTGTACACGTCAGCCAAAGCCAAGCTAGACGCTACATTAGGGGCAATGTCACATGAGGAATACGAAGAGTATTGTAGGCAAGAAACAGCCAGAAGACAAGCAAGAAACGAACAGCTACACCAAAAAGCTATCGAAGCTTGGGACAGCCACATCAATAATCCTAGCTATCTGTAGGATGCTAGATGGTATTTGGGAGGGTTTAAACCTTCCCAGCGCCCATAAAGACTCATCAAGATTTCTCTTTACGCTTCCTAGTTAGATTATGCTCCTTACAAAGTAATCTTAATACTGCGTGTGGTTGATGATATTTCTGCCAAGCTTCCCCATACGCACTATCAGATTCTCGAAATCTTTTAGTGTATATTGTTCCTACAGCTTCCTCAAACTCTGTAGGTATGTCATCTTGTTCTTGCTCAAAAGAACTCACAAGTTCTTTAAATGATGGGTGTTGATGATCAACCTGTATATCTTTATTAGAAGTGCAACCTGGATGATCGCAACTCTGACTAGACTTTCTATGCACAAACCGATAATCGGTAATCTGCTGTTGAACCGCTTCCCTGTAAGCAGATTCCCTCCGTTTTTCTATTAATCTAGTCATATCAGATTTGCATTTTTCATAACTAAAATCATCATCTTCTGGGTTGTTTTCTCTAACAACCCAAAGACAGTTATAGTCTGTACGCTGACCTGACGGTCTAACTTCAATCTGCTTTACCCCTGCACCTATTTTATTATCAGCATCAGGGTGTAATAGTAATAAATCAAATGCTACGGCTAACTCTTGCCCTTCTAAAACTCTTTCACCCTTCTCAAGTATTGATCTAATATATTCATCACGTTCTGTTAGGGTTTTAAAGTAAATACCGCCAAGTTCTGAGGGTTTTGCTACCATAATCATCAGGTTAACTCCATAACCGTTAGATTACCCAGGTAGCTATAACGGGTTAGCATACTTGGTCAATCAAGACTACGACTAGAGGTTGGAAATAATAGAGTGATGTGCCAGATAATACTGCATCTTATGTAAGTATTCTTCTTAGTGATGCTCTGAGTACTATAGAAAATAGCCTGAGCCTGATAATCTAACGCACCCGAATGGGCATCTACTTGTCTTTGTAGCTGGTCAACTTTGACGGATAGTTGCTCTATTAGCCGTCTTAGCTCGGCTACCTCATTAACTCTACCCGCTACCCAGTCCTTCAGAACTTCACGAGCCATAGGCGCTATCTGGACACCTCGACTCTCAGCGATCGCCTCAAGCTCATCGTAGGTGTCCATGTCTAGCCGGATCATGATCTGTTTACTTTTGTTAGCTATAGTACCCGTTATGGGTCTTACTGTACCTATGACCAGCCTACACCACTGACTAAGATTGAACTACTTCCCACATTTCCCTAGTCTCGTCTGTAGGTTGCCATTTTAGCTCGTCTGGATCTCTCTTAGCAGTCGATTGGGATGCTTTAGTAGGCTTGATATTAGCTAAGGTGTCTGATAAGGCTCTCTTAAGATTGTCTCTACCCTCATCATTCTTAGCGGGGGTAGACAGTGATATATGTTCAGGGAATAGCCTATCTACTAAAGCATCCCTAGTTAATACTAATGGCTTCTCTTCAGTAGCACACACACCTTGGTATACCTGTTTGATATGTAAAGCTTCTGATTGGTTTACCAGTAGATAATCCCCTGCTTCCCTAACTAATGCGCTAATCGGTGTCCTGGTTTTCTCAGCCTCAGCCTCTAACCACTGGTAAGTTTCTAAATCAAACCGAATACCCGCTTGTTTAAGTTTAGCCATCCCTAAATGCCTCGACTTTAACCTCACTTTGTCAACTCAAAGTTGACCAAATCCCTATAAAACAGGGACTATTGATGGCTCGGATTATTAAAAATGGCAGAATAACCAAGTTTGACCCATTGAAATATCCTAGAGGTCAAAGAGGGCGTTTCGCAGATAAACCGGATGAGCCTAGTGTAACTGGTAGGCGTTCTAGCAAGACTGGAGGAGTAGCCAAAACAGATGTTAGAGGGTTAACTCAGAAACAGCAAGCGAGACTTGAGATATACCGATCGCTGACCCCTGAACAACGTAGACGGTTACAGCTTCTAGCCTCACTCAACCCAGAACAAAGGAAAAGGCTACAGGAGGTTATTGCAGGGAAGCAAAAGAAGGCTTTAGAGGTTAACCAGGAACAACCCCAAGTTACTAAACCCGTAACTACTCAGGCTCTACAAGGTAAGCCAGATAAGCCAAAGAAAGCTAAACGATCTACCCCTAGCGATCGCCTGTCTGCTAACCCAGATCACTTAACCATCAAGGGTAATAAGTTGGTCATGTGGGAAGGCAAGCCAGAACTTGGTAAGGCTCAAGGGGGCTTTAACACTAGGACAGTTAAAAACTTTGAGTACGCGGTAGAGGTTAACGGGCAACGTGTTGTACTCAACCGTCAGACTAAGATGCACGAGTATCTTGGTGATCGTATTTATGGGATGCCATCACTTAACACTAGATTGGCTAGTATGACCCCTACACAGTTAGCCGATGGGTTAGCTAAGTATATGACTAGGGTAGACGCTAAGGATACTACTGTGCCTGATTGGTTGCCTACGTTTCACGGCAAGGTAGATAAAAGCCTACTAAAAAACGGCTATGGCAAGATGCAACAACACCATATTCACCAGTGGGCTAGGATACCCTTAGAGAACATTGTTAAAGATTATGAGTCCGGCAAGATAAGCTTAGATGAGGCTAAGGCACGAACTAAAGCGATCCTAAGCAGGGAGTCTAAGAAGACTAAATCCGGCAAGCTTGTAGAAGATTGGGTATTAACCCCAGCCGATAAAGATCAACGGGCATTTGTGGTACTACCTGGGGGTTTACATGATATCTCTAACAAACCGATGTAGTATGCCAATCACCCTAAAGGGATTGATGTAGATGCCTCAGACTTCAAACTAAGATCATATAGATTACCTCAGTATGGTGACTCAGGTAGAGACTCGCACTCTAACGTATTTAGACCAGGGTCATGCTTAGAAATATACCGTAGAGAATCCTATGTACTACTAGGGGAACTCAACAGGCGAATAAGTAGAGGTGAGTTGTCACCTCAAGAGGCTCAAACCATCTTCATGCAAGGTTTAGCCAAGGTAGACAAGGCTAATCAATATAGGTCAAAATATAGTAATAACCAGGAAGGTTAAAAGCATGACCACTACAGATTATAAGTTAGATTTAACACCTACTGATGGCTCGGCTATCCAAATACTGGAAAATGATGTGGTAGAAGTCCGGGCATTAGATGATGATGATTATATGGAAGCTGAGGTGTTTGAGGTTACAACAGCCTCTGGTGAAACCTATGAGGTAGATTATGTAGAGTCGCCTGAGTCTACTCGTACTTTTTTATGGCAAGCCATTGACCCTGATTAGTGATTATATTAGCCATAACTTTAGGCTGACCTAATACCAACTATTTAAAGACCTGAGATAAATCTTGGGTCTTTTGGTTTGTAACCAGCTAATAACCTGTGGCGATCGTAGCTACGTTAAATGTTGGTAATATCCTCTAGCAAAGTGTCCTAAAGTGTCTTAAGCTTAGGACAGCATTAGGACAGTTAGGACAGGTTTTTAGAGCCTAAAAGGCGAAGCCTTATGGAGAATAGGAGATTTGAACCCCTGACCTCTGCGGTGCGATCGCAGCACTCTACCAACTGAGCTAATTCCCCGTGCGAGTCTGGAGCGACAAACCCCGACACCGATATAATAATATATTATTATCACCTTAAGCGATATCATATCATAGTATATTAACATTTTAGGCGTTGCAAAACACAAACAAATATGAATTGGTGGTACTTTATCTGACCTTCGCTGGTATTTGCGGTGATGAGAGCGATTGCTAAATTTGCCGCAAAGATCTTTGTGATTCGGCAAAGCCTTTATTTTTAGTTTTAAACGGAGAGGGAGGGATTCGAACCCTCGTATACATTTCTGCATAACAGACTTTCCAGGTCTGCGCCTTCAACCACTCGGCCACCTCTCCAGGTGCCATGAATTTCAATAATAAAACGAAACTGCAAAAAATGCAAATGTTAAACAAGATATTTCTACAATGAATTTAAAATTCTACATTCTCAAGCAAAAATTAAGATGGTTCAGACTCACACAATCAGAGTTCGCGATCGCGCTACTGGTGTATCATACACCTTACAAGTTCCAGAAGACCGCTATATCCTGCATACAGCCGAACATAATGGTGTGGATCTGCCATTCTCCTGCCGTAATGGGGCTTGTACCACTTGCGCTGTCAGGGTCCTGTCAGGAGAAATTTACCAACCAGAAGCCATTGGACTATCGCCAGAGTTGCGCCGTCAGGGTTACGCCTTGTTATGTGTGAGTTATGCTCGTTCTGACTTGGAAGTAGAGACACAAGACGAAGATGAAGTTTATGAACTCCAGTTTGGGCGCTTTTTTGGTAAGGGCAAAGTCAAAGCGGGTTTACCCTTAGATGAAGATTAGAGGCAAAAAATGAATATTGTGGCAGGGTGCAGATGCTTACAAAATAATATTGCTATTATACAAGTGTCCGTAAGCGTCTTGGGGCGAAAAATAGCAATATTATGCTGTTTGTTGTTATTGGTGAGTTGTCAAGCCAAAAATCAATCAACAAATATTCTCACTGAAGTGAAAATAGCGCGGGTTGTCAGTGGACAAACCTTAGAAGTGGTAGGGATGGCAGAACAACCAAATTGGATTTCCCAAGTGCGTTTAATTGGTGTGGATGCACCAGATTCGCGTCAGTTACCTTGGGGTGATGATGCTAAAGAAATGTTAGAAAAATTGATTGATAGCCCCCAAAAATCTATCAAATTAGAATTTGACCTAGAAGCTAAAGACAAATTTGGGCGCACATTGGCTTATGCGTGGAAAGATCAGGTATTTTTGAATGAACAAGTCCTCAAACAAGGGTATGCTCTATTTGTAGCGCGATCGCCTAACCACAAATACGATAATCGCCTAGAAAATGCCCAACAATGGGCTAGACTCATGGGTAAAGGCATCTGGAATCCAGAAAAACCCATGCGTTTGACTCCTGGTGAGTTTCGTCGTATGTATAGGTGATTGGGGAGTAGATATTGGGAGAGATGATGGAGATGAGGGAGATGGGGAAGTAATTTTCCTAATGACTAATGACTAATGACTAATGACTAATGACTAATGACTAATGACTAATGACTAATGACTAATGACTAATGACT
>ERZ1034377.140-NODE-140-length-19051-cov-71.562823_pt1 | contig 19051 bp, 20 predicted proteins | sample MGYA00520584_ERZ1034377 | MGnify/ENA primary metagenome ERZ1034377 (study PRJEB33736, sample SAMEA104288464) | Azolla filiculoides | biome: Urban; feature: water surface; material: ditch water | place: Netherlands | collected 2014 ... | reverse complement strand
CTTGGTTGAATCAAGTAGAAATTGAATTATCAGTGTTATCTCGCCAATGCTTAGAACGACGTATTCCTAATGTAGAACTATTATCTTCTGAAATTGCTACTTGGGAGTCACGGCGTAATCAACAAAAACCCAGTGTTTATTGGGGTTTTAAAACCAAGGATGCACGTAAAAAAAATGTAGCGTTTATATCTGAGTATTTAACCCAGCAAAATTCCCTTGGCAGACTACTAGGGTCCGAAGTAGGAGAAAAAGTCAGTGCGGGTTAGGTAGTAAAAGCTATGATTTTAAATGGCTTAAGTATGATGTTACAGCCTATATATATATGTTTCCTAAATTTGTGGGTTAAAAAAAGTAACATAGGAAATTGGACACTGTAAGAATAAATAATTAGGAATTAATTACGAATTACGAATTAGGGCGGGGAAACCCCACCCCTACAGTTAACTGAAATTAACTGAAATATTTGATGATGACGTCAGCAAATTCAGAACATTTTAAAGGTTCTACAGGTGGTTCTATCATCCGCGCTAGGTCGTAGGTGACTTGAGCATTGGCGATCGCATCCCCTAAACCCTTTTTTACCAAGTCTGCGGCTTCTCGCCAACCCATAAATTCCAGCATCATCACACCGGAAAGTATCACAGAACCGGGGTTAATTTTATCTAAACCAGCGTGTTTGGGTGCTGTACCATGAGTGGCTTCAAAAACCGCGCAGGAGTCGCCAATATTTGCCCCTGGACCCATGCCTAAACCACCGACGATCGCCGCAGCAGCATCAGATAAATAGTCACCGTTGAGGTTCATTGTCGCCAGAATAGAATACTCATCTGGTCTAGTTTGGATTTGTTGAAAGATACTATCGGCAATGCGATCATTGACCATGATTTTCTCTTTCCATTTCCCATTCCCGTGAGTTGCCCAAATATCATTAAGAACTGTTTCCACTTCCTTGACAATTTGCGCTTTTTTTTCTGGAGTTAAGGAATCAAAACCAGGATCAATCATTCTGGCGTTTTCTTCTAAGGAGATATTGGCGTTTTTCTCCTTATTACCCAAAATCCAAGATTCCCGTTCTGTAACCGTTTCGTTACGAAATTCGGTGGTTGCTAGTTCATAACCCCAATCTCTAAAGGCGCCTTCGGTGTATTTCATGATGTTGCCCTTATGCACCAAAGTTACTTGTTGCTTATTTCTGGGCAAAGTCAAAGCGTGTTTAATAGCACGCCTAAGTAAGCGTTGAGAACCGCTTTTACTGATAGGTTTAATACCAATACCCGCATCGAGGGGAATTTGCTTTTTCCCGTGTTCTGGAGTTGCGGGAATCAGTTCCTCATTGAGAATTTTAATTAAGCGATCACCTATTTCACTTCCCTGTTTCCACTCAATCCCCAAATAAATATCTTCCGTATTTTCCCGATACACAATTACATCCAATTTTTCAGGATTTTTGTGTGGAGATGGCGTACCAGCGTAATAACGACAAGGACGCACACAGGCGTACAGGTCAAAAATCTGACGTAATGCTACGTTTAAAGAACGAATCCCACCACCCACTGGAGTAGTTAAAGGTCCTTTAATAGCAATACCATACTCTTTAATAACCGTGATAGTATCTTGGGGTAAATACTGGTATATACCGTATAAATCACAGGCTTCATCGCCAGCATAAACCTTAAACCAGCTAATTTTTCTTGTACCTTTGTATGCCTTAGCAACTGCAGCATCAAGCACCTTTTCAGTTGCAGGCCAAATATCTATACCTGTTCCATCACCGCGAATAAAGGGGATAATAGGATTATCAGGAACAACAGGTTCACCATTTTTGAAGATAATTTTTGCGCCAGTCGTCGGAGGGGTAATCTTTTCGTACATAATTAATACATTCCAAATAGAAGAAGATCAAGGAGTCAGCAGTCAGGAGTTAGCAGTCAGAAGTTCAAGAAAGTTTTTTACTCTTGCCTCTGGCCTTTTGCCTTCTTCTGAACTCCTGATGTCTGAGGCGCAGATCATCCCCTGCTTTACCTGGTAAATTATTGGTAACTCAGATGTAGGTTTCAGTTAAACTGTCGCTATTTTGTACAGTCAAAAATAGTAAACTACTTTTCGCTATCTGTGCTTCATTTTTGTAGAATGCCCAATAGCTGATTTGTTTGTTCACTGAACCGCTAACACGAGTAATGGCATGACAGACCCAATGATTTTATCAGGCACTGCTAATGACATCGACTCCCTGCGCCAAAAGTTAATCGCTGGGTCCCAAAAAGTCCAACAACAAATTATCCCCCAGTTAGCTGACTTGGGTAATGAGGGATTAGAGGTGTTGCAGGAATTTTTACTGAAACGTCGTTACACTCCAGCAACTTGGATTGATGGTAAAACCTACCAAGTAGTCTACAACTCTGATGCACCGACAGCCAAGGAATTTCTAGAAACTTACTTTCCTGAAGGGATTGTACCTCTAAAATCAGACTGTGGAATCAGTTACAATTCTTTGCAACAATTACTCATCCATCAAGAGTTCCAAGCCGCTGATTTGTTGACGATCCAAAAAATGTGTGAAGTAGTTGGACAACAGGCTGTACAAAGAAGATGGTTGTATTTTACTGAGGTCGAAAATTTCCCAACTCAGGACTTACAAACAATTAATCATCTTTGGGTGGTTCACTCGGAAGGTAAATTTGGCTTTTCTATACAGCGAGAAATTTGGTTAGGGTTGAGTAAGAACTGGGAAAGTTTATGGCCAAAAATTGGCTGGAAGGACGGTAATCAATGGACGCGCTACCCCAACGAGTTCACATGGGATTTAAGCGCCCCTAGAGGTCATCTACCCCTTTCTAATCAGCTGCGTGGAGTGCGGGTAATGTCTTCTCTTTTATCTCATCCTGCATGGAGTTAGAAGACTGGGGATTAGACACTGGGGATTAGGGACTGGGAAAAATCAATCAACATTTTGCCTCTTGCCTCTTGCCTTTTTCCAATGACCAATTACCAATGACCAATTACCAACATGACTACAGTTCTTCTGGAAAATATTCAGCGTAGATTTAACAATGTTACTGTTATTGAGGATATTACCTTTGAAATTCCTGATGGTGAGTTTTGGGTGTTGGTTGGTCCTTCAGGGTGTGGAAAATCTACGATTTTGCCTACTATTGCTGGTTTGGAAACTGTGCAACATCTGGGAATTTGTTTATAGGTGATCGCTTGGTTAATGATATACCAGCAAGAGCGCGTGATGTGGCGATGGTATTCCAAAACTATGCCCTTTATCCCCATAAAACCGTAGCCCAAAATATAGCCTTTGGGTTAGAAATGCGGAAGGTTGACCGGAAAATTATTCAAGAACGACTATTGACTGTTGCGCAATCTCTATCTCTCGAAAATCTCTTAGACAGAAAGCCTCAACGACTTTCTGGAGGGCAAAAACAACGGGTAGCATTAGGGAGAGCGCTCGCACGTCAACCATAACTACTTCTACTGGATGAACCTTTATCTAATTTAGATGCTCAATTATGAGATGATACAAGAGCAGAATTAAAACAACTACAATTAGGAATTGCGACAATTTACGTCAACGATGACCAATTTGAAGCCATGACTTTGGCTGATAAAATTGTGGTGCTAAGTCGCGGCAGAATTCAACAAATTGGCGATCCTCAAAGCATTTATGCTTTACCCGCTAATGAAATGGTAGCAAGTTTTTTGGGTAATCCACCCATGAATATTGTACCCGCCATCTATAAAGGTAATAACTTTGATATTAGCGGACAGTTATTAGCAATTCCTGAAAATATTAAAAATGCTTTAAATTTACACCCAGAACAAATTTGTAACTTGGGTATTCGTCCTGACCATATTTATATTAAGGTAGACGCGCAAGGCACTTCCCGCACGATACCACAGAGAAGCGGAGAATACAGAGAAGAAGAAGTAAGTGATTTGCTTGTAGAAGTTGAAATTATTGAATCTTTGGGCAGGGAAACTTTGATTAGTGCTAGTTTACCTGATTCTTTTGGTTTTATAACTGTACAGGTCGCTGGGGGTGTGGGTTTACATCCAGGAGAACGTTTGAATTTGCAATTAGATTGAGATCATTTATTTCTGTTTGAACCGAGTAATGGAGAGAGAATTTTCCCCATTACTAGTACAGTAAGGCCTAAATAAACCAACGATTCCAAATCTCCCAAAAGCTCACGCCGTATTCATTTTGAATTTTGTTCGCGTAGGGTCTCCGAAGGAGAGATTTTGTTAGGGTAGCTCTTCTGAAAGAAGCATTTTGAATTCACGGCGGTACTAGGAGGTTTCTGACTTGCTATTCAGGATTTGATATGGTTGTTTTAATTACAGGCACTAAGGGACGGGTTTGGCGCTTCCGCAGTAACCTTTGTTCTCATATGTGATCTGTATTTATGTATAGGTATTGAGTTGAGAATGCAACTTAGTGAGTTGTAAATACGTCCTCTCTTTATTAAGATCTCACACAAGTCTCTTTTTATTGGATGATGATTAACTGGAATCGATTTTTGGCAAGTTATCGTTTATGGCGGCGGTATTGTTTGTATCCGTTGATTTTTCTAAGTGTTACTCTGACTTTGTGCTTGAGTACACTTCAACCAACTAGAGCTATAGATTTATTACCACTTTTATTTCAAGGGTCTCAAATACTTCAGTTGTCTAATATATCCGAACTTCAGGAAGTTGAGCTTGGTAAGCAGATGAATGATGAGTTGCACCAAGAGGTGAGAATTTCCCGCAATCAACAGCTTACAAGTTATGTGGAACAGATTGGGAAACGATTAGCTGCTAATAGCGATCGCCCAAATATTCCTTATACCTTTCAAGTGGTTGAGGATGAAGCTGTTAATGCTTTTGCTACTGTGGGTGGTTTCCTTTATATCAATACAGGTTTGCTGAAAACTGCGGATAATGAGGCTGAACTCGCTAGTGTCATTGGCCATGAAATTGGTCACATTGGGGGTAAACATTTGGTCAAGCAAATGCGACAAAGAGCGATAGCAACTGGTGTAGCTACAGCAGTTGGTTTAGATAGAAATAAAGCAGTAGGTATTGGTGTAGATTTAGCACTCAATCGCCCACTTAGTCGACAAGATGAATATGATGCAGATGCAAGAGGATTAAGAACTTTAACACGAGCAGGTTATTCTCCCTCAGCAATGGTTTCGTTTATGAAAAAGCTCCAAGGAAGAAGTTCAGTTCCTAGCTTTTTGAGTACACATCCTGGAGCAAGCGATCGCGTTAAGGCTCTACAACGCCAAATCGACCTCCAACGAAGTAAGAGCAATTTTGGTTTGGATAATGCCGCTTATAAAGCTAACATCCGAGCCTTTTTACAGTAGAAATTTGTAAGTATTAAGCTAATGGCTAACGGCATGCTACGCGAAGAGGCATCAGCAGTCAGCTTTTTCAGGGTAATACCAAAAATACCTATTTGATAATTAACCAATTTCTCAAACATTCTGACTCCTTACTCCTGACTCCTGAATTCTTACAAAAATTTTGCTTTGGTTAGTCAAAAGTCTCCTTATTTGGTGAATTGAGCGAATTTCTGTAAACCTGAAATTTAATAGGTTCGTTGTTTGTGACGGCGACTAACCTTAACCTTTTTTGACTCAATCTTCGTAACTGCCTTTTCTAATGGCAAAGTCCGCACGGAATTGTTAAAAACATTGACCTGATAAACCAAATTATTGGTAATATCAAGTCCAGTTAGCCAGCCACTGCGGGGATGATATGCTCCAGTATCAATATCTAACCATCCTTGTCCTAGTGCCAACTGACCAGGAATAACCCCTGGTAAAGTGAAGGTGATTGTATGACCAACGATAATTAATTTGTTGGCAAAATACGGCTCTTCCATGCTGTGAAATTCTTCCCTTATCCAGCAAAGTTCTTCAGCCGTTTGTTCAGAAACAGATTTTCTGGGATTAACACCCGCATGAGTTAACCAATAATCTCCCAAGTCTATAAATGTTGGTAAAGTCAAAAACCAATCTATATGTTCTTGGGGAATTTGCGCCGCTTGATAGCTGGTAATAGTGGCTTGTCCACCACTGTAAAGCCATGCCTGTACAGCTTGATTACAGTGGGATCTATTACCAAATACATTTAGTAACATTTGTTCATGATTACCTAGCAGACAACAATAGTCATTTTGCTTAACAAAATCTACTACCTGTGCGCTCTGAGGGCCACGGTCTATTAAATCTCCCAAAAAATAAACCTGATCTGCTGATGAGGGTGCAATTTTATCAAAAAGGTTCATTAAGCCTTGGTAGTAACCATGTACATCGCCAATTATTATTCTGCGCGGACTAATTTCGTTCATCGGCTCTTGCCTTGAATAAAGTTCCTAGATAGTTTAACTACAATCTTATTTTGTGTGATTTCCGCTTAAATAAGTAACTGAAATATAATTGTTAATTATTTATTAATAAATAATTAACAATTATATTTCAGTTACTCATCGAAAAATTGTCTCAAATGTGATATAGGTATTTTAATACTCAACCCACTATAGCTTAAAATATAGACCATATCTACTTCACTTAGCACAGTGTAATGTCTAATCAGTTCTCTCCAGAAATTAGCTCTCGTATCTGCAAACATATGAATGAAGATCATGCAGATGCTGTTGTTATGTACGCTCAGGCTTTTAGTGACATCAAAAATGCCAAAACAGCCCAGATGCTATCAATTTACGCTGATGCTATCAATTTACGCTGATGCTATCAATTTACGCTGATGGTATGAATTTAACAGCACATGTGAATGCAGAAACAGTACCAGTTCACATTCAATTTGATCATGTTTTAACAGATGCCGAATATGCTCATCAAACCTTGATTGGGATAGTCAAACAACCACGGCAAAGACAAAGTAGAAACTACGGAAAAGAGTAGTAGATATCTCACTTGACAAGTTCCACAGGGGAATAACAACCGAAATTGTTAAGTGATATTACAAACCTTGGAAAAATATTTAGAAATCGCCCGTCAGCCAAACATGGTTCTAAGGTAGAACCTATAGCGATACTACTCGAATTTTGCAGGAAAAAAGGAAGGGGAAATACGAAATACAACACCCTTTAAGCTTTACTTTTTCACCTTGTCCCAAACCCACCGACAACTACCAGGATCACAAAGCGAGTAGTATTGGAACCTATAGGATAGACTTGAGGTAAATAATGATGAATAAAAATAATATTCAAAACTATCGGTTTGTCTGCACTTTGACGTTTGGGGATATTTACGGTCAGATTATTGTTTGGTTAATCACAATTACCATTAGTTTGGCTTCAGCTTTGGCTCTGATGGGTGCGAGACGACCAGTATATGCTTTAGCTACTGTGGGACTGGTCATTTTTCTCACACTTCCTTTCTTACTGTTTGCCTTTGTGACAACATTGCTAAATCATATTGAATTAACTGCTATAGAACCAGGGACAAAAACAGAACCTATACCTGGTAATATTTCTGAGCAAAAACCGATTCAAGCAACTAGTTGATCAATAGGTTATTGGCAATGGGTGATAGGAATAAACAAAATGACTAATGAGTAAAGATAACATCCCTGTTTCCAGACAGGGTATTTTTTTTTGCAATTGGGGGTTGATGATGTTAGAATATGATGTAATTATTGTTGGCGGCGGCTTGGCGGGATGTAGGGCTGGGGTAGAAATTTCTCGGACTAACCCTAGTTTAAATGTGGCGGTAGTTGCCAAAACTCATCCTATTCGTTCTCATTCAGTAGCAGCCCAAGGTGGTATGGCTGCATCATTGAAAAATGTTGCCCCAGAAGATAGTTGGGAAGCACACGCTTTTGATACTGTTAAGGGTTCTGATTATTTGGCAGACCAGGACGCTGTAGCTATTCTTACTCAAGAAGCGCCAGATGTAGTAATTGATTTAGAACATCTAGGGGTTTTGTTCTCTCGTCTACCTGATGGTAGGATTGCCCAAAGGGCTTTTGGTGGACATTCCCACAACCGCACCTGTTATGCGGCTGATAAAACTGGTCATGCAATTCTGCACGAGTTGGTGAATAATCTGCGGCGTTATGGTGTGCAAATTTATGAAGAATGGTATGTGATGCGCCTGATTCTAGAGGATGGTCAGGCTAAGGGTTTGGTGATGTTTCACCTCGTGGATGGAAAAGTTGAGGTGGTGCGGGCGAAGGCGGTGATGTTTGCAACGGGAGGATATGGTCGCGTTTATAACACTACTTCTAATGATTATGCTTCCACTGGTGATGGTTTGGCGATGACAGCGATCGCAGGTTTGCCTTTAGAAGATATGGAGTTTGTGCAGTTTCACCCCACTGGTTTATATCCTGTAGGAGTGCTGATTTCTGAGGCTGTGCGGGGGGAAGGGGCATATTTAATTAATGCTGAAGGCGCTCGCTTTATGGCTAATTATGCTCCTAGTCGGATGGAATTGGCTCCACGTGATATTACCTCAAGAGCGATCGCCTATGAAATCCGCGCTGGACGAGGTATCAATCCTGACGGTAGTGCAGGTGGTCAATTTGTTTACTTAGATTTGCGTCATCTGGGTAAAGAAAAAATTATGAGTCGCGTTCCCTTCTGCTGGGAAGAAGCACACCGCTTAGTTGGTGTTGATGCTGTCACTCAGCCCATGCCAGTACGCCCCACCATTCATTATTGCATGGGTGGCATACCAGTTAACACCGATGGACAAGTCCGCAGCAGTGCAGATAATTTAGTAGATGGCTTTTTCGCGGCTGGAGAAACCTCTTGTGTTTCTGTTCATGGTGCAAATCGTCTTGGTAGTAACTCACTGCTGGAATGTGTAGTTTATGGTAAGCGAACTGGGGCAAGTATAGCTAGATATGTGCATAATCGCAAATTACCATCTGTAGATGAGCAACGTTATACTACAGAAGGAAAACAACAAATTCAAAGTTTACTACAACAGCCTGGAAAATATCGAATTAATCAAATTCGCCAAGAATTTCAAGACACAATGACGCAATATTGTGGAGTATTCAGAACAGAAGAATTAATGCGTGAAGGTTTGCAGAAATTAGCAGAATTACAACAACAATATCCACAGATTTATTTAGATGATAAAGGCAGTTGTTGGAATACGGAATTAGTAGAAGCTTTAGAACTGCAAAGTTCAATGGTAGTAGGACAGACAATTTTAGCATCAGCTTTAAATCGTCAAGAAAGTCGCGGCGCCCATTTTCGCGAAGATTTTCAGCAACGGGATGATGGTAAGTTATTAAAACATACAATGGCTTATTATTCACCTACGGGAATTGATATTCAATATATGCCAGTGGTGATTAATATGTTTGAACCAAAAGAAAGGAAATATTGAAGAAAGAATTCAAAATTCAGGAAAGGGCTGGCTGGGGTGTGGGGCAATACGGTTCAGATTAGCCTTTTTCTTCTCTCCCCCTGCCTGCCTAAATAATTTTCCTTACCTGATCCGTATTGAAATTAGATTACCACTTACGTCAACCCCTACTTCCTATACAATCGCCCATTTTTAACCTGCACAACCGGATGATTACACCACCTTACTAACTGTTCATCATGAGTAGTAACAATTACAGTTGCCCCAAAGGTATTTAACTTCTCAAGAATCTCTATTACTTGCCAGGAATTATCAGGATCTAGGTTTCCTGTTGGTTCATCTGCTAACAGCAGTGGAGGAGTAGCAATAATTGCTCGTGCAATACTCACCCGCTGCTGTTCTCCCCCAGAAAGTTGATCAGGAAAACGATCAGCTTTAGATGATAAACCCACTAATTTTAAAGTCGGTTCTAAACGGCGTTGAATTTCTTTACGAGTATAGCCTTGAGCGTGCAATACAAAAGTTATATTTTCGGCTACAGTTCGTTGCGCAATTAATTTATAGTCTTGAAAGACAATACCTATCCGACGACGCAAAAATGATAAGTGATCGCCCTTCAGATTTGCTACATTTACACCATCAACAATTACCTCTCCTTGAGTTGGTGATTCCTCACCATAAAGCAACTTTAAGAAAGTCGATTTACCAGAACCACTAGGGCCTGTAATAAACAAAAATTCTCCCTTTTTGATATCAATACTTACATCTAGCAGTGCATTATAGCCGTTTGTATAAGTCTTGGACACAGAGCTTAATTCCACCATTGTCCCAGTCTGACTATCCTGCTGTTGACTAACAGTATCTTCTCTCTTAACAGACGTATCTGTTTTTTCTGGAGTTGTTAATATTGGCATCGCTCAAATTTCCTGACACCCACAAGCAAAAAATTCAAAATATCTCCTTCGGAGACGCTAGGTGAAAAAAATCAAAATAGTGCTTCCAGCAGACTGCGCCAACAAAATTAAAGGACTTCCGCCTACTGGCTACTGGCTACTGCCTCTGATCAGCACTCAGCACTGTTGATATCTCTTCCAGAAAAACGGTAAACAAAGGCTTTTAGTGCAAACTGAGGCAAAGCTAACATTCTTCGCCAGCGCCAAGGTTCTTGATACAAACGATACAGCCATTCTAAATTATTATTTGCTAACCAACGGGGAGCGCGAGTTTTTACACCAGCCCAAATATCAAAACTACCACCTACCCCTATCCAAATTGCTTGGTCACACAAATGACGGTTTTTGGCAATCCATAACTCTTGACGTGGTACTCCTAAACCAACAAAAATAACTTGTGGCTGCAATTGAGCTAGAGTTTGTTGTAATATTTCTTCTTCTTCAGGAGAGTGATAGCCGGAGTGAGTACCTGCTATACCTAAATTAGGTATTTGTTGCTGCCAAAACTCTGCTGCTGTTGCCGCAACTCCTGATACTCCTCCATAGAAAAATATGTTCGTTGCTGTTTTCAGCTCACCAAGTTCTTGTAAAAGTTTTTCTGCTAATTCAATTCCTGGACAACGTTTTACTTCTTGCCTGAATAGATAGTGCAAATAAAGCACAACTCCTGCTCCATCTGGAATTACTAGATCAGCATTTTGAATAACTTCAGCTAGAGATCGATTTCGCTCGGCTTGCATGGTCATTTCTGCATTGAGCGTTACTACATGTGTTCCTCTACCTTGTTGTAGGCATTCTAGCAACCAGTTTGGATAGTTTGTCATCAGATGAACTGGTAAGCCCAACACTGAAAACTCTTGGGGCGATTTATACATAGTCTATTCTTAATTAGACTGAGAGCAAATTATATAGAACCCTAGTTTATCAAATTTTTTCCCACGTGGATGGTGCATATCGTATCAAATTTATCTGAGGGTAAATCCTATCGCAATGAGAAAGTTTTTAAGTGTGGGCATTGTGGTTCTGAACATGATGCTTATATCAACGCGGCTATGAATATTGCTGCTTTGGGCAAGTCTGTAAGTCTTCCTAAAAGTCCGGGGATGAGTTGTCAATTAGAGAATTGCCTCTCTTCCTGGTGATTCAAATCTGTGTCTAAAGCCTCGTACCTTTAGGTCGAGGTAAGCTTACCAAGTGATGATCAGCTATAAAATATAAGAACTATATAAAGGGTCAATATGCGATTACTACACACGATGCTACGGGTAGGCAATCTGGAAGAGTCTTTGAAATTTTACTGTGAAATCCTGGGAATGAAATTACTCCGCCGTAAAGATTACCCAGGTGGAGAATTTACCCTCGCTTTTGTTGGTTATGGAGAAGAAAGCGAACATACGGTGCTAGAACTAACTTATAACTGGGGCGTAGAAAAGTATGATTTGGGCAATGCTTATGGTCATATTGCGCTAGGAGTAAACGATATTTATAGAACTTGTGAGGAGATTAAAAATCGTGGAGGTAAAGTAGTACGAGAGCCGGGTCTAATGAAACATGGTTCTACGGAAATTGCTTTTGTCGAAGATCCCGATGGCTATAAAGTTGAATTGATTCAATTGGCTATTCACAGTACAACATCTCAGGAGAAATCGTCACTACAACTGGCCAGTCAGTAATTCTCCTCTCAAATATTTTATCTTGGAGTAGGGTGGGCATTGCCCACCAAGACATTATTATGAGAGTTACTGGCTTTGGTGGATATTGCTCAACTGCCAAATTACCAGCAAAATGGGTGTCATTCTTTCTCAATCCCCAATTTATAACCTAAAATCTAAAATCTAAACTCCTACGAAATGCAGCCTACAGATCCTAATAAATTTACTGATACAGCCTGGGAAGCAATTACAAAATCCCAGGATATAGTCCGTGCTTATCAACAACAGCAATTAGAAGTTGAACATTTAATTATTGCGCTTTTAGAAGAATCCACCAGTTTAGCCACAGGTATTATTACTCGCTCAGGCATTGATTTAATACGCTTAAAACAGCAGTTAGAAAGTTATACCCAACGTCAGCCAAAAGTTGGTAAAAGTGATCAGCTTTATTTAGGCCGCAATTTAGATTTGCTATTGGATCGTGCTGAAGAAATTCGAGCGAGAATGAGAAATGAAGAGATTGCGGAGGGACATATACTCCTTGCTTTTGCTGAAGATGAACGCATTGGTAGAAGGATATTTAAAGGCTTAAATGTAGATATTGCTAAGTTAGAAACTGCGGTCAAAGCTGTTCGTGTTACCCATAAGGTTAGTCAAAAGGTGGGAGAAGCAGAATCTGCGGATGCACCTTATGAAGCTTTAAAAAGATTTGGAAGAGATTTGACTGAACAGGCAAAAGCGGGAAAATTAGATCCTGTGATTGGCCGCGATGATGAAATTCGCCGCGTGATTCAAGTATTATCTCGTCGTAGCAAAAATAACCCTGTTTTGATTGGTGAACCTGGAGTTGGTAAGACTGCGATCGCAGAAGCATTAGCCCAACGAATGCTTAATGGTGACGTTCCTGAATCTTTGAAAAATCGCCAATTGATTTCTTTAGACATCGGGAGTTTAATCGCTGGGGCAAAATATCGTGGTGATTTTGAAGACCGTTTGAAAACTGTACTCAGGGAAGTTACGGAGTCAAATGGGCAAGTAGTTTTATTTATTGACGAACTGCATACTGTTATCGGTGCAGGTTCCAACCAACAAGGTTCAATGGATGCAGGAAGCCTGCTTAAACCCATGCTGGCACGGGGTGAGTTGCGTTGTATTGGTGCGACTACCTTAGATGAATATCGCAAATACATTGAAAAAGATGCAGCTTTAGAACGTCGGTTTCAACAGGTATATGTAGATCAACCGACAGTAGAAAACACCATTTCTATTTTACGGGGTTTAAAAGAACGTTATGAAGTGCATCATAATGTCAAAATCGCCGATTCTGCTTTGGTAGCCGCTGCAACTTTATCAGCGCGTTATATTGCAGATCGCTTTTTACCAGATAAAGCCATTGACTTAGTAGACGAAGCCGCAGCTAAGTTAAAAATGGAAATTACCTCCAAACCTGCGGAGTTAGAAACTATTGATAGACGCTTGATGCAGCTAGAAATGGAAAAACTATCCTTAGCAGGAGAAGACAATGGTATTGCCCAAACTAGGGAGCGTTTAGACCGAATTGAGCAAGAAATTACTGCTTTAACGCTTAAACAGCAAATGTTTAATGAACAATGGCAAAGGGAAAAGCAATTATTAGAAGCTATTAGCACTTTAAAGAAAGAAGAAGATACGCTGCGGGTGCAAATTGAGCAAGCAGAAAGGGATTATGATTTAAACAAAGCTGCTCAATTGAAATATGGCAAATTGGAAGGAGTGCAGAGAGAACGGGAAATTAAGGAAGTGAAACTCCTAGAAATTCAAAGCCAAGGTTCTACACTACTGCGTGAACAAGTCACAGAAGCTGATATTGCTGAAATAGTCGCCAAATGGACAGGAATTCCTGTAAATCGGCTTTTGGAATCGGAACGGCAAAAATTACTGAAATTAGAAAGTTATTTGCACGAGAGAGTAATCGGACAAGAAGAAGGGGTTTCCGCTGTCTCTGCGGCTATTCGTCGCGCTCGTGCAGGAATGAAAGATCCCTCTCGCCCCATTGGTTCGTTTTTGTTCATGGGACCAACTGGTGTTGGTAAAACTGAACTCGCCCGCGCTTTAGCTCAATTTCTCTTTGATTCTGATGACGCTTTGCTGCGGTTGGATATGTCCGAGTACATGGAAAAACACTCGGTTTCTCGTTTAGTGGGTGCGCCTCCCGGATACATCGGTTATGAAGAAGGTGGTCAACTTTCGGAAGCTATCCGTCGTCATCCTTATTCTGTGGTGTTGCTGGATGAAGTAGAAAAAGCCCATCCAGATGTGTTTAATATTCTTTTGCAGGTCTTAGATAATGGTAGTATTACTGACTCTCAAGGACGAGGAGTAGATTTCCGAAATACTGTTATAGTAATGACTAGCAACATCGGCAGTGAGGATATTTTGGACGTTTCTGGTGATGATAGTAAGTATCATATAATGCGGAAACGAGTTATGGAAGGTTTGCAATCATACTTCCGCCCGGAATTTCTCAACCGTGTGGATGATCTCATACTTTTTCACACCCTCAGCCGTTCAGAAATGCGGCACATCATCCGTCTACAACTCAAACGGGTCGAAAATCTCCTCAAAGAACAAAAAATCTCCTTTGAAATATCACAAGCAGCCTGTGACCACCTTGTTGAAGCTGGATATGATCCAGTTTATGGCGCACGTCCGCTAAAAAGGTCAATTCAGCGCGAAGTCGAAAACCCCCTCGCTACTAAGTTATTAGAAAATACCTTTATTTCTGGCGACACAATTATCATTGATAAAGGTGAACATGGGTTAACTTTTAGCAAAAAATCACCTGTTAAAACCTTAGCAACAGTCAACAGTGTGAAGTTGTTAGAGGCATCTTCTGAAGTGTAAGTTTCTACTTAGATAGAAGTTACAATTTCTGCAATTTGGTCGCCTGTGTTTGAGTAATATATTTACGGAGGATATTTTTTATGATTGCAAACCCCAATTATAACTATATTTACCCTGAAGAATATCTTCAATTAGAAGAAACCAGCCCAATAAAACATGAATACAGAGACGGATAAGTTTACGCAATCGCTGGTGCGAGTAATACTCATGTAGTTATTACTCTCAAATTGCTTCAATGCTGAGAAATTATCTGCGCGGTAAAGGATCTCAGACTTATATTGCTGACACAAAAGCGCATATTGAAACAATGGATATATAATATTATACCTATTGCAAAATTGTTTATGTGGTATGATATAGAGTTTTAGATTTTATGTATTTTCGGTGTTCTTTGGGCTGGCTAATTCAAACATAACCCTGTAACTATAACTTTTGGCTAAAACAAAGACTACCCCTCATTATAACATAAAATTAATTCTGCAAGACGTCTAATAGTTATAGAAAAGGGGTAAATGTACATTTAGTAAGAGTAGATTTTCATTGTCCCATAGCGGATGTGTATGAAGATGTGAGTTTTGAAACTCAGTCCTGACTCCTAGCTCCAACGAAAAGACTTTTTCAGCAAGCCCTAATTAACTTGCTATATGAGAGTTCAATTACTTTCCACCGCGAAGACATTGAGCATAACTTGTACGAATAGTCATTGTAGTTGGATCTCCTGCTCCCAGGACTTTTTCACAGATTTGTAATGCTTTTGCATAGTGGGGTTATGCTTCGCTGTAATATCCTCGCGATTGGTATAGTTTTGCTAATTTATTTAAGATGACAGAAGATTTGTAGTCCTATGCAAGTTATGAAATTACAGGTAACAAAATAAAACTCCTCAAGACTGATAAACCAATATCTTCAATGTTTATTAGTTGATTGGCAGCAGCAATACCCACATAGGGTAATAGAGATTTCAAACCCAAGTAGAGTTATTTTCCGAGATATCAATAAAAGCGACATATTGTATGTATAGTGAAAACTTTCCACCACTAAAAGAATGCTCAAATGAATAATTGATAAGTCCACCATAAATTTTGGAGGCAGATTAGCACACTTCAAACTTAAGTTTGAAGTGTGCAGATGTACTAATACACGCTGGAATCTTTATGGAGCAATAAATATAGGCGTTATCAGAAATTACTGAATGTTTTTGTCTGGGTATTGCCTGTACCAGCTTGTGAAATACCAATCTCTTTACCAATCGTTAATTGTCCCATCAGCTTTCACCACCTACAATCTACACCTGTTAACTTAATATTCCCCCAGTCTCCAATCCCCCCTTATGGTAGTGTAATCCGAATCATAAATAAGAGGAATTCCTTACCTCCAAAAAGACATATATCGACGAAAATTGATTCTCAGAATTATCTCTGCAAGTAAAACAGACGGATAACTATGCTAGAACAAGGCACTATCAGTATACATACTGATAATATTTTCCCAATTATCAAAAAGTCTCTCTATTCAGATCACCAAATTTTCTTGCGGGAACTGGTATCCAACGCTGTAGATGCCATCCAAAAGCTAAAAATGGTGTCCCGCGCTGGTGAGTATAATGGAGACACGGGTGAACCAGAAATTACAATTGGCATTGATCAAGATAAAAAGACCCTCTCCATCTCCGATAATGGGATTGGGATGACAGCAGAGGAAGTCAAAAAATATATTAACCAAGTCGCTTTCTCAAGTGCAGAAGAATTTATTCACAAATATGAAGGGAAAGCAGATCAACCAATAATCGGACACTTTGGTTTAGGTTTCTACTCCTCCTTCATGGTGGCGAAAAAAGTAGACATTGATACTCTTTCCTATCAAGAAGGTTCTCAAGCAGTTCACTGGACTTGTGATGGTTCACCAGAGTTTACCTTAGATGAGTCTTCTCGCACTACTCGCGGTACTACTATTACCCTCACTTTAATGCCAGATGAGGAAGAATATTTAGAAGCTGCGAGAATTAGAACTCTAGTGAAAACTTACTGTGATTTTATGCCCGTACCCATCAAATTAGATGGGCAAGTATTGAACCAAGAAAAAGCACCTTGGAGGGAATCTCCTAGCAATTTAACCAAAGAAGATTATTTAGAATTTTACCGCTATCTATATCCTTTTCAAGAAGAACCTTTGTTATGGGTGCATCTGAATACAGATTATCCGTTTATTATTAACGGGATTATGTATTTTCCCAAGATGCGGCCTGATGTGGATGTGACTAAAGGACAAATTAAGTTATTCTGCAATCAGGTTTTTGTTAGCGATAACTGTGAAGAAATTATCCCCCAATTTTTAATGCCCATGCGGGGTGTGATTGATAGTACGGATATTCCATTGAACGTTTCTCGCAGTGCTTTACAGGGGGATCGCACTGTTAAACGTATTGGTGACTACATAGCAAAGAAAGTAGGTGATCGCCTCAAAGAATTATACCGCGACGACCGCGAACAATACATCAGTGCTTGGAAAGACTTAGGAACATTCGTTAAATTTGGCGTTCTCAACGACGATAAATTTAAAAAACAAGTCGAAGACATCCTCATCTTCCGCAGCACTGCTAAAATAGAAACAACACCCGCAGTTGAAGTCCAATCATCAGAAGGTGATCTCTGGCAAGATGTCACCCCATCTAACACCAGCAGCACACCTTACACCACCATCAAAGAATATCTAGAACGCAACAAAGAACGCCACGAAAACCGCGTTTTTTACAGCACCGATGAAGCCAGTCAATCCACATATATTGAACTGCACAAAAACCAAGGTTTAGAAGTCCTATTTATGGACTCCTTCATCGACACCCACTTTATTAACTTCCTAGAAAGAGAATATCAGGATGTTAAATTTACACGGGTAGATTCTGACCTTGATAATACCTTATTGGATGATAAATCCGGCGAAATTGTTGACCCCACCACCAACAAAACCAAAAGTGAAATTATCAAAGAACTATTTGAGAAATCACTCAACAGACCCAAAGTTAACATCCGCACGGAAGCCTTAAAATCAGATGACCCTCAAGGAACACCACCAGCAATGGTATTGTTACCAGAAATTCTCCGTCGTCTAAGGGAAATGAACGCCATGATGCAACAGCAAAACGCCGATTTTCCTGAAGATCATATTTTGTTAGTAAATACCGCACATCCCTTGATTCAAAACCTCGCTAATATCAATCAAGGTAGTATCATCATTCAAAGTGATGGAGAATCACCCACAGAACAGTTAGTGAAAATGATTTGTCAGCACGTTTATGATTTAGCATTAATGTCCCAAAAAGGCTTTGATGCTGAAGGTATGAAATCCTTTGTGGAACGTTCTAATGATGTGTTGACGAAGCTAACAGAACAAGCGAGTAAGTAGAAAAGAACAATTAAATATAGATAGGGACTATCCCACATTTTTTTTAGAGACGTTGCTTACAGCGTCTCTATTTACAGAAGATAGCAGATCAATGAGGTACAGAATCTAAATTGAAACCTAGAGAGCAAGAGAGTTTTACTCCTGACTCCTGACTCCTGACTCCTGCTGTATTAGGAATAATGCTGATAGCTCTTTGAACATAAATTATCCTAAACCAAGTAATTTACTAATCAGAGGTAATAATTTATTCGGGTCTTCCACTAATTGAGCCACAGTTGGTAAACTTGTAAATAAACTTTTCAACATTGAAATAGGATTTTTGGCAGTCTTTTTGTGGGTTGCTTCTTGAGGACTTGTCGCTGCTGCTGCCACAGTTTACAATTGTTCTAAAGCTTTAGCTTTATCTTCTCCACTTAACTCAGTAGACTGGGAAATCGCTTCTTGTAACTGCGTTAGCAAGAGCAAAATCGGATACAAAGCCTCAAACCCACATTCCGACATATTTCTTCAATATCAAACGACCTCGGTAAAAAATCCGGGTTTTATGTCGCCACCTCCAACGCCTTACTGACAAACGCCCGACTCTTATCAGGTATTAATCCGATTCTCTGGCATTTTGGTTATTTCTTGAGGATACTTAAATCCCACCTTCCGTACCCTAACTGTCACTGATAGTAGTACAACAGAACTAAAACCCCTGCAAGGGAGAAAAGGCTTAATGAGAATAGTATGATTAAAATGGTAATAGAGTGAGAGAATAAAGTTTTGTAAAGAAGATAAAAGAAAAGAAAATTTAATGATTTAAAAATTAAATTAGAAC
>ERZ1034377.135-NODE-135-length-19778-cov-58.224659_pt1 | contig 19778 bp, 23 predicted proteins | sample MGYA00520584_ERZ1034377 | MGnify/ENA primary metagenome ERZ1034377 (study PRJEB33736, sample SAMEA104288464) | Azolla filiculoides | biome: Urban; feature: water surface; material: ditch water | place: Netherlands | collected 2014 ... | reverse complement strand
TCAAATAATATCTAAATTATTGAATTTGGTTGAGAATAACGGCTACATCAGGCTTTTAGAATTTTGTATTTTATTCGCCAATAATATGCTTGTTTTAATATAAGAGTTTAGCAAAGCTAAATTGGATAAAACCTGCGTACTTATTTTATTCTCTAATTGTAAGACTAAACATCTTTTCTTTACAAGAGGTTCAGCAAAATAATAAAGCCGAAATTTCTGACAAGCCAATCAAGCATTTTAGATCACATCTTGACATACTTTCCAGAATTCTCTTAGAAATCACGGCTCCTAATGAAATTTTTAAGAAATTATAAGTAAAAATAGAACCTACCCTGCATTGTACAACCATAATTAGTGCAGGGCGAAAAAGTTACAGAATGGACTTTAAAAAGCATCCGTCAACAAAAAAGGTGTCATCACTCCCAAAGCAAAGTTATACGTATATGAGGGAATTGACTCAAACTTCTACTAATAGAGGAGAGAAGCAAACTAACTCATCCTCTAAATTCTACTATCTTTTTGGATACACAAAATCTTACTGTTGCCGAAGATATTGATCCAATAGAGTTGGAGACAAACTCTGAACAAAATCAGGCAGCTAATCAATACCTATCAAACAGAGCGGATCATCTAAATGAAGTTGATAGCCTGCATGGCAAAGCCATAAATGTGGAACTAGGTAGATTAGAGGACAGAATTGAAAAGGGTTTAAGAGCTTTTTGGGAAATTGGAAACTCCTTGGATCAAATTCGAGATAAACAGCTTTATCAGCAAAGTTAAACAACCTTTGATGAATATTGCCTTAACCATTGGGAAATGTCGCAACGGTCTGCTTATCACTTGATACAAGCTGCAGTGGTTTATAAAAATGTGACCCGTAGACACAAAGTTTTGTAAATGTGATCCATGGATCACAAAATCAAATTCTGCATACCAATGAATGCCAAATCAGACCCTTAGCAACACTACCCCCAGAAAAACAACGCGAAGCCTGGGCTACAGCAGTTTCTACAGCCCCCAATAGTAAAGTCACAGGTGCTCATATTACCGAAGTAGCAAGAGAGTATCACCGAGAGAACTCAGCAGATAAATCTAGGCAAAAGCATTCTTTTAAACAACAACACCAATCAACTGATAATTCTGAGCAATCATTAAACCATAGTTACTGGAATTGCCGTTATTCTAGTTAAGAGTTGGTAAAAGATGATCACCAAAGTTTTTATTGCGATCGCTTGGATAAGTTAAATTCTGTGGAAAAAAACAGCAACCAACGGGGTGCAGAATGTGAACACTGGACTTATCCCTTTGGAGAATCATCTCAAGTCAGAAATAATTTAGTCTCCTTACGAGAAACTTTTAACCTCACTTCATAACTAGCAACATACTTGCAAGCATTAATACAAGATGCTGCTAAAAAATCAGACTTAGCATTGATGGAATAAGTAGCAAAACTTGTGGAAGAGGCAATTTTCAAAAAGAAAACTCCTCCAAATAGAGATATTCACCAAAATTTTATAGATATTATAGTTTGAGAAGTTACCTGACATTCAAAAAAAATACCCTTATGCAGGGAGAGGGAGAACAGGGGGACATGAAAAAAGAACGCACGGTGGAAGTCTTCGTTATACCCCGCGCCTCTAATTCTTCTGTTTAAAATGCCGTCTCAGGCATTAGGATTTATAAAGGAAGTGCTGTTTCCACACCACTAATTTTTAAAGTTGTAATGTTGACTGTGAAAGACCGACCAACCAATTTTCAACTTCCGCCGCACAACGAAGCGGCTTTAGAAGGACTTAGGGAAGCAAAAAACGTCGACTCCACTGTGGCTCTAGCAACTAGTCGTTCAGCAATTGCTACAAGTACAATTGCCCCCGCTGGCTGGTTGCTTTTTGGCTTAGCTTACAAACCATTGGTGAGGGTGGAGAAGATTACGCGACTGGAAAAGCTAACAACTGTATTGTTAGATGAATTTAAAGACCAAGGAATACAAGTCTTTCCAGTCCTTCAAATTGAAGATAAGAACCCTATTGACTTTTTTATCAGGTTTCCACGCAAAACTCACCTGTTTATCTCCATCAGATCATTAGGAGACAGGGAAGTAGTCTACAACGAAACTAGGGAAATTATCCAAGTTCGCAAGAAAAATAAGGGTGGTTTAACAAGCTGGAAACCTTGTCCATTGCTTGAGCTAGCAGATTACGAAAAGTGGCTCAACAAGAAGAGAGACTTATTTGGAATGTCTTCAAGGGAGGCCACAAAAATACGTACTGCAAAAGTTCTAGTCTTATGGCATCCTACTAAGAAAGCTTCAAATCTCAAAGAACATCTTTATACTGAAGTGGGAAGTATGAAAACTCTAGCTCTCAGGAGAAAAGGTACTATGTTTGTTATTCAAGAGGAGGAAGTAACTGAGTTCGTCAAATCTTGGTTAGCTACGTGCGAATAAATTAAATAGATTGAAAAGGCGAAAACCCCACGTCCAGTTAGGACAGCGAGGTTTTCCACATACATTCCATCATCGGAATTGGAGCGGGGTATTGGGTTTGCAGCCTAATATTTATATCCCTGTTAGTGATCTTATCTCAAAAAGTTGAGATGTAAAACCAGAAGAACACTGATTTTACAAGAAAATTAGGATTTACGCAATTACGATGCCTTCGGTGTAACCCTTTGGGGAAACAAGGTCAAGCTACGAGCAGCGTCTCTTAACGCTAAATCGTTAGCATGGTATGATGCAAATATTAGCTCTGCTAAAGCGCACCGTCTCCAGCAGGAGAAGCAAAGAAAACGTAGATATCACGGGAAAACAATTTGAAACCCATATTGTTTGTACCCCTTGCGTAAGTCCTAGTAAAAAAGCAATTCAGGAATTATATCTTCTTATCTTCCTGAGTGTGTGTCTCAAAGATTACTAATATGGGATAGCTCCAATTCCTCCAAAACACTTACTGGAGGATTGGCTATGATCTCACAACAACAATTTCATAACGAATTAGAACCACAGCAGCCTGAAGAAAAGAAACAGGGGGCAAGGGAGCAAGGAGCAGGGAGCAGGGAGGACACTATCCTGCGGGAAGCTGGCGCAACAGGTGGAGATTCGACACTTCGACCAAGCTCAGTGACCACCCTACCTGGACAAGAACTTTGTAGAAATGGGAGACTCAAACATGAGTTCTGCTCCGCTTTACCGCAGGAGGAAGGAGTCATTTCTCCCTGCCCTAGTTCGGCTTACGCTCACGGCAAAAGCCTGCCCACTTCCCCCTACCTCTTCATTAAACAAGATCAATTTACACCACAGTTAGAACTAGAGCCTATTCAGAACGACAAAATTAAATTCGCATTTAACGCCACGGGTAAAGATAAAAACTGGGATTTTCGGAAACTAGCAGCCAACTTCCAAGACAAAAAAGGAACTATTTGGGATGTAGCTAGACATGTAGAAGCAGGACACGCCTTATGTGCTGGGTTACTTGATGGGCAATGGCGAAGTAAATCTCATATTATTGGTTCTCAGTGGTTGTTACTAGATATTGACAACTCACAAACTTGGTTAGATAAAAATGGTAATCCATTAGATAAAAATGGTAGACCAATCAAAATTAATAGAGCCTGGGTAGATATTGACGGTAATGTCATTGAAAAATCAGATGGTAGACAAGCCAAGAAAATCTACCAACATCAGCTAAAATTAGACGAAGCGATAAAACACCCATTCATCAAACAACATTGCGCTTTAATCTACACCACAGCCAGCCATCAACCAAACTGGGACAAATTCCGGTTAGTATTCGTACTACCTGAATACGTTCAGGGTGCAGATACAGTAGAAGTATTAACACGCTACTTAATGAAGCATCTACCACATGACCCAGCCTGTAAAGATGCTTCACGGGTATTTTATGGCAATACTAAAGCCACATTCCCCTTAATTCAACCTCATGTCAGACTACCCCAATCTTGGATAGATAAAGCTGTAAACACTGCTTATCAAGAAAAAATTGAGTACGAGAAACGGATAGCAGAAATTACAACACGTCGTCTACAATTTAAAGAACGGGCAAAAGCTAACAACTGGGATATTGATCAGCTAATTCAACAAGCATTAACTTATATTCCCTCACGTAGTCCTGGTAGTAACAACTATAAAGAGTGTATAGATGTATTAATAGCGCTAAATTCTCATTATGATGCTGTAGATGCAGAAATTATTGGTGAACAGTGGAGTCCATCAATTAAGGGAACAACTTGGAATATTCGAGACAAAATTAGGAGTTTTCGCGGTCGTTCTGGTATATCAATTGGTACGCTATTTCATATTGCTAAACAGTATGGATTCAGGTTTCCAAAAGTTGAAAATACAACTTTTAATAGTAATCACCAAAATAACAAGTATAACCACTACCAAATAAAGACATTCAGGGATTACCGACAAGAAGAATTAAACAATTATCAAAAGGAGATATTTAAAGATTACCGCAGAAGAAACTTTGGTAATAATTTACACATTACCTTAACAAATGCCAAAATCAGCAAACAAGAATGGCTTGCTAAATATGGTATAAAGAGAGACTTTCAAGAGTTACTGCAAACTTTAGTCACTGTTACTCATAAAGCCCAACAATTGATAGGTAATATTGTTTACCAACCACAACCAACCATACTTTTACCAACTAATAACCTAGATGTTGATATCTGGTTTGAACCGAAAACCCGCACCCAGACTTACCTAGATGCCACTCAATCAGGTAAGAAATTTATCTTAGATTTATCACACACTGGTGCTGGAAAATCTCACACCGTGGGGGAATTTATGCCAGAACAATTTGGAGTCAATACACTTTTCTACGTCAGCAATGAACACCGTAATCCCAGTGTAGCAACTATTGAACAGTGGACAGACTTACCAGTACGCCACAACGGATTAGTAGCAGATAATAAGAGACTCACACCATTGGGAAACCCACAAATACACTGGCCGCAACGGGGGGAAGAACCAAACGTTGAGGGAACTTGTCCTCTTACAGATTTTTTTAATGCCCTTGCAACCAAAGGATACAAAAAAGAAACATCCGTAGAAGCCAGCCTTAACCCCATCTGCAATGGCTGTAAACACAGAGCTAATTGTGCGGGTAGAGATGCTGCTGGTAATGTCCTCCCGAAAGTCAATGGTGCTACCTTCCGACGTGATAGAAGGGATGCTCTAGCATCTAAGCGAATTCGTGCTAATATCAACTCTTTACCCCAAGCTACAGATATCACTGGCATGAAGGGAGGTGCTTTTATTGACGAAGCTTCTAGACAACTACAACCAGTTGATTTTATTAAAGTTAGTTTACGAGATTTTAACTCCTCGATGATGGAGGTGCAAAGTAAATTACCGACAGTATATGACAAAATCAGAGGTTTAGTTCTACCTCTACGGGTACTACTAACTGGTGAAATTCCCCCTGTTGAGGAAACATATCATGGGTATAACGATGAGTTAATCAGAGCCTTATTAGGGAAAATCCCTACAGATTTACCAGAAATTATCGCTGAACTGGAAACTATTGCTCCAAATATTGAAAAATTGGTACAAGAGGCTGATAGTATTACATTGGATGGGGTTGATAAATGCGATCGCAATTCTTTCAGCAGAAAAACATTGAAGTTTATCCGTAGCCACCTCAGTAAACAAGCTGCTCAAGAGACTTACAGGAATATTGACAGTTTACCCGTTAGATGGTTGATTCCCCTTCTAGAAGTGATTGGAGACATTCAACCAGGGGCTTTACGAGTTAAGAACAAACATCTAATTATTGCTACTAAAAATAGCCGTCAAGTTGATATTCTCAAAGCTTTTGACTTTGTTTTCTTGATGGACGCTACTGCTAACCGTGAAAATGTCGCTATGCAGTTAGGCATTAATCCAGAGGAAATACTGGTGATTTCGGAAATCCCACCAGATTACAGTAACCTGATTATTCACCAAATCACAGGCTTTGGATTACTGAATAAAGACCGAGGTAATAAATTAAAAGAACGAATTGCGGCATTGCGCGAAGAATTAAATCAACGTCATGATGGTAATATTGCTTACATAGACCACTTAGTACATAAAAATAAGGGTGATGGACATTGGTTTGCTGATAATCGTGGCAGTAATGCCTATCAAGATAGGCAAGCCATTTGCAGTTTTGGCACTCCATATCAGGATATTGGCGCATCAGGGCAAGTTTATATAACTTTAACAGGAGACAAAAATGTGAGTAAAAAAAATAAGGCTTTTCAAGATGTAATTAACCATTTGGTTCACACTGAAGTTGTTCAGTGTGCAGGTAGAACTAGAGCGAGTCGTAGGACGGAGGAGGTTACTTTTTATGTAGTTAGTGACAAGAATTTATCCTATTTAGCAGATTACTACCCTAATGCTAGGTTTATTAAATCTGATGCTTTTAATATTTGTCCAAGAGCAGGTAATGAGATACAACAGACACATAAGGGTATATTAACAGGTTTTAAGTTGCTGGTAGCAGAAGGGGTGACGGATTGGCAGAAAGTTAGTCAGGGGGCTTTAGCTAAAGCTGCTGGTATTTCTCAATCATGGTTAAGTCAGGTTGCTAAGAGGTATTTGGGGGGGTGGAATAGCTTTAGAAAATTATTACTACTCCTATATAATTCTCTATATAGGGTTAGTAATAATTCTCTAGAAGTTTTGACTAAAGAACAGAAGTGGTTTATTGATGAGTATTTACCTTTGTTGCAGCAGGATCGAGAAGCTGGTTATGAATCTGTGGATTTGGTGATTGAACATTTGATTATCTTTAGTGAACATCTTGGCTGGCAAGGGTTTTCTAGGGCTGTAAATGCCGCTACGATGGGAATTAAAGCTTTTTTAATAGATTGTTTGATAGCTGTGTTGCCGAAGGAGGTTCATGATCATGTTAAACACAACTGGGCTTTCTATTTAGCTAAACTAGAACCTGAATACTGAGTTTATACTTAGACTTGCTGATTTTTTATAGTTGGATTAAACCAATACAATATTGCGGTGTAGCTTGCTACTTTTTTCATGAGTAGGAGTAATTTCCTCTTGTCAAGAAAAACTACATTGCCGCATAATATACTATTTTGATTTATTGGAATAGCAACTAAATGCGGTAGAATTGAAAATGATAAGGTAGTACAAATGGCTTATATTGATTTTAAATTAAGTAAATTTAAAAAGAATTTCCAGATTCACATTGATGAAGAAATGGATTTATTTGCTAACATTAGATCTACCCAAATAAGTGAACAACTTCAAAATACTTTAGAAGAAACTACTGAATTTGTATTAGCAATCAATACTGGAAAAGCCGCTCTGAAATGATTATTACACCTATTTTATTAGAGGTAAGACGAAGGGCTAATTCTCAGATTAGTTTATTGTCAGGAACTGATTTTAATGTTGATGTTGAAAAAGGTTTAAATAGTTATTGTGATTTTGTAATCAGTCGTTCTAAGGAACAGTTAACAATTAACGCACCTGTGATGATTATTGTAGAAGTAAAAAATGAAAAAATTAAAGGTAGCTTAGGATAATGTAGGGCAGCAATGTTAGCAGTACAGTTGTTTAATGATCAGGAAGATAATAAAACTAAAACTATTTATGGGGCTGTTATTATCGGAGATATTTGGAAGTTTTTGAAGTTGGAAGGAACTGGTGTATTTATTGACTTAAATAATTATTATATTAAGGAGTTAAACAAGATTTTGGGCATTTTGTGTCAAGGAGTTCAATGGTGAAAATTATTTCAATATATTCAATATGATATTTTTACTTTCAATAACAATATCATTTCTGATGGTAAAAATATCAAAACTCATTTTTGTAAAATTATTGGTTCTACCGCTCTTCTTATAGAAAAGAATATTAATTTAGTTTTTCTAGCGACTATCTTGATTGTCAAGTGATAATTTAGGCAGTCGCTGCAATAAATTCTGTTTTACATAAAGGCAAAGGTAGAGTCATTATTATTAATTTCTTCTAAAAACCTTTGTTCATTAATTTAAAAATCTATATCTGCATAACTTTCCGTCAAGGTCAATAATCTTAAAGAATGAACTGGAAGATTTGCATATAAGGAAGTCTTAAAAGCTGTATCATCCTGAGAACCTACCATCTGTCTCAATTCATTAACATTAACATATCCTTCTAAAAAAGCTTCTCTAGCTAATGTATTGAGAACTCCTTGACATATATCCCCTAATTTATCCTGGATTTTATGTGTTAAATTATCTGCTAAGTTAATTATGATTTGTATAAATTGAGAATCTCCCAACTCTACATTTTTATTTTACTTCTTAAAAGACTTTAAAAGTTCCTGCCATAAAAAAAGATGTTTAACAATTAAATAGGAGTTCTATGTAACGTCTCTCTATCCAGGAATCAACCATATTTTTATAAAAAAGTCTATTACTCTGCTAACTCTTTGTCCTCCTTAACCAATTCATTAATTTGATTATACTCCATTAACGCTATCAGTTTAAAGTATATAAGTATTATTTTATTTTCAGAATTAAAATTTGCTCGTCTTCCACTGTAATTTGTAGTGAAGTGGTAAGTTCATCTGATTGATAGACTATAATCTCTCCATCTTCACTATTTTCTATTAAACTTTCTTCGCTTATTAACCTTGCTATCATCAAAGGAATAGTGTACAATATAATGTCTTCCTCATATATTTCTGTTTAGTTTTCTTCCTATTTATTCACCGCAGCTATAATTGAATTATTATTAATTTGGTTGAAATTATCTTGCTGATTTTTTATTGTACTCACCTTTAACTCATCTGATAATATAACTGGTAATTTACGAATAAACTCTGGATTTTCTACCTGGACTTTACTTGGCTCAAATGTTATTACAACAGGTTCTTACACAGTCCTTCCAGAGTCGAGATTAGCAATAATAGATGCCAGTGTTTTAATAGCATTATTTGTTGTTCAATGCTTACAGTTTCTATGAATTGAATTGATTCTAATTCATTAAAATCAACATATTTGAGAAGTTTGCTTAATATTCTATATATAAATAAGCAGTTTTAGCAGGGGAAATATTAGGGGATATTCTACTTAATTCTTCAGTGAGTATAGTTAAAGGACTACTTATCATGAATTTATGCCAACCAATTGAACAAAAACTAAATTGATTAAATATTAAACTTGAAGATACTGATTTTTGACTGATCTTAAGGATTGATTAATATCATTGTTGATTTCTTCAGATATATCAATAAGTTCACCCGATATTTGACTCTGCTTAATTTGTCCTAATTTAATATCCAGTCACACAGTTCTATGTTTTTCTATATTTATTAAATCTTTATCGGAGTTCGTGATTAAGATTAAGTATTCTTTACCTTGTACTATAACTTCTCCATTATCTTCAGAAATACCGAATACATCCCCATTTTTTGAGTAATTTCTGTGATTTGATTGATAGAATGTAATCCTTTAAAATTATTATTTATTGCTAAGACTACTTTTTCTGTTAATTCTGTGCCTGATTTAAATTCACTACCAATCTTTGCAATTCGCTGAATATATTCTGCTGACTTATCTAACTTTTGTGCAGTCAAATACCATGTTCTTAATTTTTTCAATGGTGTTTCTTTATTCTTAATAGTTTTATCAGCAACTACTTCCTTTTGAATATTTTTAGATGAGGAAATGCCTGTAGAGTTAGGCAACTTTATCTCATGAGATGACACACAGATGATTGCTATCTAGGTACTTAGAAAGATACTTCTGGAGCTGTTGGTGTAATAGGTTGTGGTTCTTGGTTACTAAGCGTAGTATTTTGTTCTAGCTTGGCTGTGTGTGTATATCCATTACTCACAAATTCTAACTTATATCCCTGTGTCTCTAAATATTGTTTTACCAGTTGGTCAATACCAGCAGTATTACCTACTATAAAAGAACTTTTGGAAGCGATCACTCTATCAATTAGTAGTACATAATGTTTATCAAAAGTTTCCAAAATTTCTTCTTGAGTAACACCCCTCCAAGGACCAGAACCTGAAACCATAATTAATTGTGTCATTAGCTGAGTACACCCCTGTATTTCCCCCCTCTAAACTTCCTGATAGTTACGGGTGCTAGAGGGTGTTTTAGGTGGTGCAGATCACATACCAATGAATTCAGTAGCTACTTTAGCCATTGCTATATCTTTTTGCATATGTGTTGCTACAGTATCGTTCAGGGGTTGCAGATTAGTAAGTGGGTTAGAAGTTTTAGGAGAATTAATAAGTACCTGTCCAGGATTTTTGGCTTGAGGTGTGGATAAAGTAGTAGTTCTTGCTACAGATTACTTTGTTGGTAACTTTGAGGATACTTGGGTAATAGTCTGCGAATTTTCTAATACTTTAGAATATCCTTTAATCAAAGCGGGAATAAACGGAGATTCTTTACCCTTGCCTTCTCAGTAGTTATCTTTGGTAGAAGTGACATAGTGAGTACAGTTTTCCAACTATTTCACTCCTCCCCTTTGGGTGATAGCTGTAAACAACTTGGAGTGCTGTTCTAACTTGGCTTGAATGATTTCTGCCATTAACTGTATTCGTGGTTCTCCCAAAGGTACTGTAGTTTTGTAGTGTTGGTAAGCTTGTTCAGCAGAGACAAAAGGCACTCCAGCAGGTTTATCTTGGGCATAAGTTTCTGGTCCATATTTATCGGCGGGTACTGCGATGTTATCATGGAAAGATACAGGATACTCCCCTTGAATTGTGCCTAATTCCTTGGCTTTAATAGTAGGATTAGTTATAGCTACATCTAGAGGCTGAGAACTTCTCGAACCGATATTCACCGGAGAAGTAATAACAGATGTCAGCCGTATGGCTGTAGATAAAGGTGGTGGTATAGCAGGTGTAACCGATGACTGTTCAAGTTTTGCGCTGGCGAAAGGTATTATTTTTCTGTTCATATAATCTCCCAGTGCTTCTATATTCAGTCCCCACACTTCCGGTTTATCCCTAAAGGTAGTAAGTTCTCGACTACTATGTTTTTCCATTACTGCCCACTGTTACTGATATGCTTGATCTGCAATCATTTCTGGGCTGATGCGGTATTGTTTGCCTACTCGAAAGGCAACTTGTTGAGAACCTCCAGTAGGAATATTGGAATCCCTACTGGAGGCGATGGTATAAATTCTACTTTAGGCGATTGCGCGGAGTGCACTGCCGGAGGTAATCACACTATTAGACGTACTGGAAGCGATAGTGAAGCGCTCCGTAGGAATCCCAGAATGGCCGGCCACCTATAGCGTTTGTCAAAGACGTGCTGGAGGTAATCGCAATATCCCCCTCTTTAAATCCATAAGCTTTGTACGGTTCATAAGTTCTAGTTGTATGATATCTACCATATCCCTGCATAGCACCAATAGTAGTGCTGATGGGTAAAGGGTTGGGTTCATTGTGTATTTCCAGAGGAAACATCATTTGCACACGTTTACCCGAAATTACAACATCCTTTTGTTCAGGTTTTAAGACAATGGTGCTATTAGCAGGTAATACTTGATATACTGCGGATATAGTTTGCAGATTTTTAGGAACTACAATTGTTCGCTGTAGTGGATTGTCATTTGATAAATTGGGTGTAACTATAACAGGTATTGTAGGTGTAGCTAATTCCTGAACTTCATCGAGTCTTTCCTCTATTATATGTGGTCTATTGGGAAGGGCATTAAGATATTGATTGTAAGCACTATTTTTTCTGTCAGCACTTAATGCTTCTTCGAGCTTTGCCTTGAAAGCATCAAAGTCATTAGATGAAATTGTACTACTAACCAAGTAAATTATATAAATACCTTTTCGTTCTTAGTGATACATCTTGTGGAGATAAAACATTAAATTGAATACTTTTAGATTTAAAGCAATTCTGAACTAATTCTATTTTGTGGTTGTCTAGTACTATTCCTATTAATCCCAGTACCTTATCTTCTTGACTAGTAAACAATCTTGTTGGAAGTTCTTGGATTTTCTCTAGTAATAGTCCACTTTTTTCAACTATCACCTCTTGCTTTGTTACCGTAGTTGGTTGGGAATTATCTTTAAAAGCTTGATTCCTTTGTCCAAATTTGGGGATGTTTTATTGTGCTGGGTTCAATGTTAAGCAAACTGTGAGAAAAACTACTTTCTAATGTAAAGTGTACGGAACTTTATTGACCATGTTTAAGTATTTCTAAATTTTGTAGTACTTCCTTATATTTTTTATAGTGAAGAACTTCTAATAATTCTCTATTGAGAAAAATGGCATTCCTATTTTTACTGCTTGGTACTTCTAAACTAATACCTTTATATTCTCCTCCCGTAAGAACTTGATCTTTCAACTGATAAACATTAATTGTGTTAGCTTTTAATAAATTGCTATGAGGTGATTCAGCAATAATAGAACTACCTTCATTTGGACTATCACTAATACATTTTAATTTAAATTAAAGCAGATTACCATTAGCTAAATAATTTATTTTTCTTAATTCTTGAATCGAATCATTATCCAATTCTCCTAATGTTTGACCAGCCAATTTAATTTTAGCTGTGTCAATAGGAACTGCTATGCTACCAATAGCGACTGTAACTTGTTCATTATTGAAAGTCTTACCTGTATGAGAAAATTTGCTAATTTCTCTAAAATTAATGTTGATTAGTGGTTGCGATGGTAAATTAATAGTTGCCGTAGCTGTATAAGATTCACCTGGTTTAATATATGCTTGTGCCTGAGTATCAATTGGTAATTGGCCTGTTCTTTGTTCCAAAGCAGCAAATTCTTTGTATTGTTTATTATTGTCTTTGATAAATACCAATCTAGAATTATGTCTTTCATGTCCTGGAGGATAGCAACTGACTTGTATTTTTATCGAATAATTATCTTGGGGATTCCATTTCCTACCAACAACATTATCTCCTTTCCTACCAATTCTTAATGCCTTGATTCGTGAAGATTTTAACTTCTCTAATCGCTTAATTATTCCCTTGCCAAAGGTTGCAAATACAAAATTAGATTCCTTCTTACGGGAGCTTAAACCTCAATTATTTCCTTGTTTTAATTCATCTTATTGAGAAATTGATATACTCCATGTTACGGCTACAATTTCTAATTTTTGGTCTTCAGTAATTAAATTATATGAATTTTTAGAAATAGCATAAGCTTCTTGGAATAGTAATTTGATTTGACTTTCTCTCAATTTATTTTTAAGTTCAACTAATCTTGCTCTCTGAGTTATTATTCCTGGTTTAAGGAATATAGGCAATTACACGTTGTTGACTAAGTATTCCCAGTTTTGAATATTTAGGTCCTCCATTTTCCGTTTCTCTATCAATTTGTTATACTTTTAATAAAGTATGGGGATTCTGCAAAGACTAATATTTTTTCTGGAATTTCTTCTAAATAAACGTTAAGTGTAGAACCTTTCTAAATTCCTGGATGTTCCTAGCGAGTAAGATTAGTGATGGTAATTTCTGTACCATTGTTTGTTTTGACAATAGCATAAGGTCCTTGTTCAGTTCCTAGACATTTATTTAATCTAGTAGGTACATTGAATTTATCATCAAATTCCTGTTTGGCTAATATATCTTGAAAGTTTTGTTGGGGAGTAAATTCTACACCTTTAAATAAATTTTGAAATTGGATAATAGGATGTAATTCTAAATGAGATATTTCGGAATATTTATTAACTTGCTTAATAAGTAACTTGACTGGTGAATAGCCAGTAGTTATAATACTTTCACTCACGTAGGCAGATGAAGATTTTTTATCTTTTATATGATTAACATCTCGATAAAGATAACGTTTATTTTCAGCTATTACCTCCATATCAATCAGGTTTTTTGGCACTTTTGAATAAATCCACCGCAATTTGATGGTGGAAATAAGCTGCTTTAATTACTTGTCGGTACATATTGCGATCAATTACTAGTGTTTATAGTATCACTTGAGAATTTACATTTTGAACAGATACAAGTTTGAGAAATTCCTGCATTTCTTTTCTGTATTCTTTCCTTATGACTTGAGGATGGTTTTGATTATTTTCTAAATTGACTAATTTTTATAATGACTACCAATTTGGTCTAAATTTTTTATTGTTGAGAATCCTATAACTTATTAAAGTTTTAATTTCTGACTCTAAAGCCTTTAGTCCTGTCACATGATTACTGATAATAATAACGCTAATACCACCACTCATATGAATAGCAATCTTTTTACATAGAAGGTGGTACACAACCTTCTATGTAAAAAGATTGCTATTTCAGTTTGACTGTGGGACCATAAGCATTTTAAGGTAGGTTTCTGTATTCAGCTTCGGCGGTAAAATTATGATACTTACTGGCTAATTCTATACCAATATATTTACCATTAAAATTCCGATCTTGACGTTCTGCTTCGGTTTCTATGGAGTCTAATTCTTTGGTTTTAATACCTTGTAATTTAGGAATTCAAGCTAAGAGGCTACCATCTGGCCCTAAGTAATCTTTAATGTCTTTGTTGATGGAAACATATAAACTATTAGTATTGAGGAAGTGGGAGCAAAGGTTAAGAATTTTTTCGCCCTCAGCTATTCAAGGCACAGAAATTTCATCATTTTTAAGTTCTCTAGAGGTAATAATCATTCCCCAGTCCAAGGTTAGGAAACGACCAAGGGTAATATCCCGCTATTCATTTTGTACAAAGCAGCTAAGTTCTTGTTTAACTTTCTCAGTTTCTAGAAGTTAGTTATGGATAAGTAAGTCTGCGTTGATAATTTTGTACATTAACAAGTCATCTTGTTCAGATTTACTATTTTCCTCCGATAAATTATTTGTATATGAATTTCTATCTATTTTAGGGTCATCAGTAGATAATTCCGCTGCTTCATTTAGTAATTATTCAGTTTTTTGTTGTTTAATAAAAGCTTTGCGTTCTTCGTATTTCTCACAATATAACTGTGCTACTTTCCTTGGGTCTTTCTAGATTTCTGCGAGTTCTTGTGCTTACTTTTCTAATTCTTTGGCAAAGTCTTTGATACCTTGTGGGAAAGAAGCCAGTAGTTGAGAAATGGCAGTCTTACCTTTTTGAGACTGTGATTTTCCAGCTAACCAAATATTTTGATTATATAAACCCGGTTTGATTTCGGTTTTAATTGGTGTAGATGGGTTATTTTTATTCGTTCCATTGAAGCTAGATATGGGGGTAGTGAGGTCGATTTTACGTAAATCTTTTTGCCAAGAAGGCTCCTCTAAATTCTGCGGATGCAATGTTCTTTTGCCAAATCTCTCTTTGGTATCTTCTCTATCACTTACTTTTCAACCAAAGCGGTGCTGTATTAGATGATAACTTTTATCTTTTTGTTCCTTTGTATTACTTAATTTGTCGTATAGCTCAGTTGAAATCTTTCCGTAGCAATCACCTAGTAACTTCCAGGCATCTTCATTTTTAAGAAATTCTCCACTTCCTCCAGTAGCATAATATACTAGTAAAATGTTTAGCTTTCCGTGGATAGTATTTGTAAGAATCTAGAACAATAGAAACGTAAGCACTATGATCTTTACGATCTGGACAGAGTTTTCAATTACTTCCAGACATTCTGGTGAAACGTATAGTAGCTTAGTTCTAAATAACAATAGTAATATCTCACCATTTGGGTGGTTATTTGATTCTTCTGCTGATGTATATTCATCTATTGGACCGAAGGAAAAATCTCTTTCTGGTCAAAAGAACTCCAAAAGTGTATTATCTGATTTTTTAGTTCAAAGTGAATTGTTATTCTGGAGATTACCATCTGTGTAAATCCACTTTTTTAGTCGAGTATGAAAGTGTTTAAATTCTAGAGTTATGAGTTTATAATTGATTTTTAATTGATAGTTAATTTGTAGGATTTTTCAATATATCCAGGATTAAAATCTCAGCTAAATATCACTAAGAATAAGGTCAATGAAGACAGTTTCTTGCAAGAAGAGTATTATCAGCAATTAACTGATAATTGTATGGTTTCCCATCTTATTCAGCAACAGGCTATAACATTGAGGAAAAATTATGATCAGTTCAAAAATTTGGTTAAACTAAGCCTGAACATTGGATAAATTTCACTGCTTATGACTTTTTCACAGAAGAAGAGAAGCAGCATTTTGATAGTGATGCTTTACTGAAACCGGAGTATGTGAAATATGCTTATGGTATTGATGTTAGCATTCAATCACTGGAAGAAATGGAACGTTGTAAAGAAATTGGAGTTGACAATTAAAATAATTTGTCTGCTCGATATGCTGGACAGGGTATCAATTTTAGTGAATAGCAGATGCAAGCAAGAATTATTGATAACAGAACCTATTTACAATGCAGGGAGTAGATGGAAATAGATTTGCGTAATTTTGAGGATGTTGATACTTTACTATTTGATTAAGACACACGATATTGAAACAAAGCGAAATTAGTAACTTAGATATCATAGATAACTACTAATAGTTCCCTCAAATTAGATTCTAAAAGTTACTTCAGTGATGGTGCTAGTGAAAGAAGTAGAATTGGAGGTAGGTTTTATTTTGTGTTTTATATCATTTGATATAAATGTGAAGCATTGTTGATAGAAACGTAAATTTACGCCAATTCTCCTTGATTTTCTGGTTCTTGATGCTGGTTGTGATTTAGTAGTAACTCTTTGAATCTTTCCAGTATTATTAAATCTTGGGGCGTCAAATCTTTATCTTTGCTCTCAGGACTATTACGGAGGGTAATTTCTGCAATTTCTTCTCCACTTTTTTTGCGTCGCAATTTGAGAATGTCTCTTTCTAGTTCAAGGTCGTAGTATTTTCCTGAATATGTTTCAGGTTGTCCTGCCTGTTACCAGAATAGATGGATAATATGGCTGATGCTGTTATGCTAGTGTAGTTTTTTGGTTTAGTACCCTGCTACTTTGTGATTAGGGACGGTATTATATCACTTACCAAACTGGAAGTTTGTCCATCTCCGTCTACAGAAATTGCACTTCTAGCTTCACTGTCAAGAGCATTTTTTGAAGACTTTCCTGAAGCGATTGCGCTTCGTGTAATTCCTGCGGGGTGCTTTACCATGGTTTGATTAGTGTCGTTGATATTTGTATTAACTAATGTTATTTCGTCTTCTGGGGATAATCCTGCTATCATTGTTTCGATAGTAGTTTCTGGCATTTCAACCTGTTTTGTACCCCGATAGGAATGTATTACAGGTAAGTCTCGTTCCGGCTTATAAGATACACCTCGTTTTCTCTGAGTCCCTGGAAAGCTATATGTTGAACCTAATTTATAGCCACTAACTTTGACATCATTTAACTCGAAAGCGATCGCTTCTTTAAACAACCCCACAGTATTAAATTGAGGATAAACTACAACACATTTTTGCCGAAGTCTTTGTATCAATTGGGTAACAGTTGGTTGATCTCTCGTAGCTGCATCAATGATGTCTGCTAATAGTTGGGTAATAGGTGGTTGATTGGAAGAGTGACTTTTCTGTTTTTCGGTTTGGGCGTGACGGTTACTAACAGTTGTTTCAAGCCCATTCTCCTTTTGGACTGTTTGAGTTATTCTGTCACTCCTACAAGATACAGCTACCAAGCCGTACTTTTTTTCCAATTGTCGTAATATTATCTCACTGCGGCGATAATCCCAGGAATCTGGTACAACCGAGCTATTTATACGAATACGAGAAGTAATAATTATGAATATGTGTGTGTTTGGTGTTATGGTGACGGGAAATAACGTACTGTTTTTGATTTAATTCCTCTCCTAAGAATTTCGTGGACTTGAGCTAATGCTGGGCAATTTCTCTGTATTGCTCATCCTCTAAATGTTCATGATATTCCCCTTTGTTATGGCATACATCATGGTGACGAATACAAAGAATGGCATGAGCGCCAGCATGTTGGAGATTAGGTCAAAATCTTCTGGCTGCACCAAATTCTTTAGTTAGTTGTATGGGTGTAGTTCCACTCATATTGCTGTTGATCATGGTTGTTTTCTTCTTACCCAGCAGATATTCTAAGGTGGAGCGAAAGCTGTGATTTTTTAACTGCTTGCCAATCAATGGGACTTCTTTCAGCGATGTCTACTAAAGGTTCTCTAGGTGGGGACTGAATACTTGATTGTATTAGAGATTTTAGAAAATGTGGTAAGTTTTAGAGCGATAGCGTTCGCGGAGTGTCCCGGAGGGAAATAGCACTACTGCAAGCAGTTCGCCTACTGTATTTTGATCCGTGCAATTCCCTTCGTGGCTCATCAAATATTTTCTTCTAGTTCATTACCTGTCACTCCACACTCCAGCAGTTGCATTTGTATTTCCTTAATGGATGTACGCAGGGATTCTACTAAGTTTTGTAGCTGCTCCGGATCAATATTTACGGCTTGTCCTATTTTCGCTGTGTTAGTTGCTGCTGTAGCTATTTGGTTAAGATTTATCCCAATAGTATTTAGTTCTGTGTACAACTTCTAATTTAACTGAGGGAGAGGGGCCATTCTACAACACGCCGTCGAAATCTAGCACGTCGAATAAATTTTGTGATACTCACTCTACCTTATTTTGCTTTTTGTTTAAGTTGCTCGTATTCATCAGTAGCAAAACGAACTGAAAGCTTAATTTTTCTGATAACTCCAGGTGAAGTAGTTCTGAAGATTTTGCTTTTACTAATTTTACCCTGTTCAAGTATACTTTTACCATAATGCTTAGATCAGGTCTTACCAAAATAAAAATATATCAAAAATTATATCTCGCTTATATTATCTGTTACTTTTCCATTTAGTGTTAGTTATTGCAATCTAGTTATTATCCTCTATAAATTGGTGTCCTAATCAGTAACAAACCCTTTGTGGCTTGTACTGGTGATTATGTAGCTATTAATTCTTTATCCACAAACAGAAGTAATATATGGCAAGCCAGAAAATTTTAGACAAGAGACTGAGATTTCAATTTTGAGAAAATACCCTAGATGGAATGTTGTTGAATTATTTGGTCAACCATTCTCATGAAAATATTGATGAATTAATATGATAAGCAATACGAATATATTTTATGCTATTAGCATATATCAATGTAGATGGAGTTAATAATAACTTCTTAGGTTAAGTAAGTTTATCATTATTGATGGATTGTTTAAATTATTGGGATTATATTCAAATAAAGTTAAATTTTAATTTAACCTTAGCTAAAATAGTTTTTTAAGGGATGGACAGTTTTAGTACTATTTTTATTACACACGATTCTGTAATAAAATAGAATTTTGATATTTATCAAAACTGAGTGGAATAATTAGTTACTAATAATATCACAGTTACTCAATCTCCAGAAGCTACGCAATATGATGACTTTTGGGACGAAGATGTAGAGGTACAGATGGAATTAACCAATGAACAAAAGGCTGTTAGACAGGATATTCGTTTTTTATTTGGATAAACAAACACTATAACTAAATGATTTAGTTACTTCCTGAATTTATACTTAATAAAATTAAATCACGAAGAATATATTTTACTTAATTGGTGGAAAAGTGAGTAATAAAATGACTAAAATTACATACAGTGTAACCCCGGATTTAATGCTGGCTATAAATTTAGGTGGTTCTCAAACTAAAGCAATTGGAAGTGTATCTTAAAAAGTGACTTTTCTACTTTGCCGTGTATGGAACCAGAAATAGCAGATGTATGAGTTGCGTCACTAGAAAAGTAGGAAAAAACTAAATCACTTGAAACAGATCCAGATAATACCTGCTGGGTGAGTATTAGTGAGGAATATTATACTATTGGTCTCCTAGCGAGAAA
>ERZ1034377.132-NODE-132-length-20068-cov-75.877895_pt1 | contig 20068 bp, 21 predicted proteins | sample MGYA00520584_ERZ1034377 | MGnify/ENA primary metagenome ERZ1034377 (study PRJEB33736, sample SAMEA104288464) | Azolla filiculoides | biome: Urban; feature: water surface; material: ditch water | place: Netherlands | collected 2014 ... | reverse complement strand
TGTTGTGATTAAATCATTTCTTCTTCTGTTCTAATTTAATTTTTAAATCATTAAATTTTCTTTTCTTTTATCTTCTTCACAAAACTTTGTTCTCTTACTCTATTGCCATTTTTATGATACTTATTCTTATTAAGCCTTTTCTTCCTTGCAGGAGCTTTAGTTCTCATGTACTACTATCTGTGACAGTTAGGGTGCGGAAGGTGGGTTTTAATTCTCGTAACTAAAATGCGAACTCTTTTCTCCTGATCTTACCCCCTCTTCTTCCTTAACGGAGGAGTATTGAAAACGCTTTATGCTATTTAGGGAAAGCAGATAAAACTTGTCAGAGCACAGAAGGGGAAGCGGTTTTATTATCTCAAGTCCCCAAAACTGTTAAACACATTCTGGACTTAGGAACAGGAGGAAGTGGTTGGAACTCGCACTGTTCATAGGGGTGAAATTAAGTATTTCTATGATAAAACCAAAGCCATGAACAACCTATTCCCCCTACCCTACAAAGGTTTTTATTTCCCCAGCAACTCATTCCTCAACTGAAAACACCACTCGCAAACCCGACATTCTTAAACCACCTTCTGCTTCATTCCAACTGCGACTAGCACTGCGACAAAGTTCTGCATTGAAATTCCAAGCACCACCGCGCAAAACCCGACGATGTATATCACCATCAACATCCCAAATACTACCATTGGTCGGTGCACCTTCATAATTGTTATGCCAGGGATCAGCACACCATTCCCAAACTAACCCATGCATATCATATAAACCAAAAGCATTCGCTATATCAAAACTGCCGACATTTGTGATTTGTTTACGGAAGTCGCTTTTGGTTGGGACAATATAAAAATCACCACCGCTACAATTAATTAAATCAGAAGTAATTCTTTCCCCAAAATGAAAAGCAGTAGTAGTTCCCGCACGACAAGCATATTCCCATTCAGCTTCACTAGGTAAACGATAATTTCGTCCAGTTTTCATTGATAACCGCAAACAAAATTCCACCGCTTCATACCAAGAAATATTCTCTATGGGTAAATTTGCACCTTTAAATTTTGATGGCTTGGAGTTTAAAGCTTGGGTGACTTGCGGTAATGCTACAACTGCTTTCCACTGTGCTTGAGTAATGGGATATTTCGCCATGAAAAAAGGTTTAACTGTGACTTGATGTTGCGGATATTCCTCAGCATCACCTTCAAATTCTGGTGAACCCATCAGAAAACTACTACCAGGAATTGATACCATTTCTAAAGCGACGTTTTTGTTTAATTGTTCTAGAAACAATTTGGCGCTAAGTGTGTCATAACTAGTTTCTTTTCCTGCTGTGTCTACTGTAACTACATCAAAATCAAAAGCTTTTAAAGGTAGTAAGGGAACGATAACTTTTCGTGCTGGACCTGGAGGTGTTAATGGTGTTTTGATAATATGGAAAATTGCTGAACTTACTGGTTCTAATCCTAATGGCAGTGATAGTTCCGCTGTTAAATCATCTAAAACCTCTGCTGCTGACTGATATCTATCGTTGGGGAAATGTTGCAGTAATTGATCTAAAATGTATATTAATTCCTGACTGATGGTAATACTTTTTACCTGTAAACGTTCTTTCCATAACCATTTCGCAGTCATAGGATCATAAAGAGGATCTTTAAGTCCATAGGTATCTTGCATGGGTAAATCTTGAGTTAATAACCTGACACAGGTTACACCCAAAGCATATAAGTCACTTGCATGACAAGCAAAACCTGCCATTTGTTCGGTTGGTGCATAACCTAAAGTATAAATAGCTGTGGCTTGTCTAGCTATGCTGGTGTGAGTTACTTGTTTTGCACCACCAAAGTCAATTAATACAGGTTTTTGATCTGTATCTCTACGAATAATATTTTCGGGTTTAATATCCCGATGAATTACGTTTCTTTGGTGAATAAAATCAAGAACTGGTAATAAATCTAACAAAAGTTTACGAATTTCTGCTTCGCTATAGGCCTGTTCTTGAACTTCTTCTAGGAGGGTTTTGCCAATAATAAATTCCTGGACTAAATATAAACTAGCACCTTGTTCAAAGTAAGCTAATAAACGAGGAATTTGGGGATGATTTTCTCCAAGTTCATATAATCTGAAAGCCTCTTCCTTGAAAAATTCTGCTGCTTTTGCACGTTGTCCTGTTCCCTGAACTTGGGGGAAAAATTGCTTAATAACGCAAGGTGCGTTGAGTCTGTCTACATCTTCTGCGGCGTAAGTTTTGCTAAACCCACCTTCTCCTAATAAACGCAAAACACGGTAACGGTTTCTGAGGATTTGTCCAAATGTACCGTGTCCACAAACGATGCAAAATTTACTGTAGTCAGGATTGAATGGGTTTGAACAATTGGGATTTTGACAAATTTGCATAGTTGAGGGGAAGATAGCATCTTGTCCAAAGTCAGCCCCAATTATTAATCAGTATGATTAATTATCAGTTATATAGTAGTAATTAATTGTTTGTATATATATGGGCGCACAGATTTCCATTTTTATAAGATAAATAATATAATAAATTTGGGTATTTGTCAAGTACCTGGTTAATCATTTGTAGGGGGATTCATAACATATTTAGTGAGTGAAAATAATTCAATAGATTCCCGTTTTCTAAAGAAATTGGGAATCTTATTTGCGGAGGTTTCAGTTTTTTTCTGGTAGGTTATGTGGTGGGATAGATCTCCCTTGATAAAAAAAATTAGTTTTCTAATTTGTGGATTCTCCACGAGAGTAAACCTAATGCTAGAGGTCTAACTGTCTCGATGATGACTGTTAAAAAAGATGTTGGATATATAATAAATGCTAAAATTACACTACTTGCTAAAGCTGATAGTACTATCATTGCACACCAGAATTTTAATAACTGAATATTAGCGAGGGCTGTTCTACAACTGGCGCATTTTCCTCTATGGGAGTGATACCATTCTAGTAGTGCTTCTGTTGGTAATTGAGGAGGAAAAGGTTCACTGGGAAATGGTTCGGAGTTGTATTTGTTAACTAAGTGATGCAGTTCAAATACACAAGTATCTGCTTTTGTTGCTAGATCAAAGGCTTTGCTAATGTTAAGACTACCACCTTTTGCTTCTACATAAAGTTCTTGGTAATGCAGAAAAATTTGGTCGTCTTCTAAAAGACTATTTTGTCCCAAGTGATAATACCAACGAGGTCTAAGTTTAATAAATATACCGGGCAATCTAGAGGGAAATTTGAAGGAGAATCGTTCAATTATCCGACATTCAACTTTACGAATTGGTGTACCATAAACGATGGTTAGTATTATTGCTCTTTGGGAACTAATATTGTGCCATATGAATCTAGGTCCGATGAACGTTGTCGATAATTCTCCTATTTATTCTGGTTTTAACCCTTGCTTCCATACGCCTTTGAAACAAACCATGTTTTCCGGAATTAATAACTTCTAATTCTAACTATGCGGCTTTGGCGCGATTGCCGACTGTGCGATGATGGGTAAAGGCAACATGACTAGGATTGAGAATGTTTTCTAATACTGTCAAGGTATTAGAAGGAACATCTCTAAATGTGTTGATTATCACCCATCTATCTGGCGGTTCTTCTATGGGTTCTATAATGGGAATTTTCGTCCTTTCGGCGTTCTCTTGGGTGCCTGTATAAACAAATAGTAATCCTTGTTTTTCAGTTATTGGTAATAATCATATACAGGCGAGTTGGGAAGTTTCAGCCTTATGTCCTGGTGCTTATTGGAGAATTATTTGACAAGTTCCGTCTCCTGAAAATGCCCAACCATGATAGGGACATTCTAACAGTCCATTTTGGTTGAGTCTTCCTTCGGAAAGTCTAGTTAAATGATGGGGACATTGGTCTATAAATGTTTGCCAAGATTGAGTTTGTTCGTCCCACCAAATAACTATATCTTTACCTAATAGTGTAAACTTAGTGGGTTTGGTTTTATCTAAGTCTTGAAGGTAGTGAAGTGGATAATAGGCTTCTTCCCACTAGCAATCATGTGGGTTATCGCCACCTGCTAATGTTTATGCTGTCAACTTATTATTATTTATATTTGGCTTTGTTTCTACCATTTTTTTAGGGAAATCAATATTTAAATTTTATGATCTAAAAGGGATAGAATGGACAGAGTTCAATTGGATATTCAGGGCTGTAAAACCATAACTTTTGCTAATAGATTTTCGGGGTTGCTGTCGCTTAACCTAATTTACATTTTTCTGGTAATTGGGTAGTAATTAGGAATTACTTTCCCGTAGTGTGCTGAAAGCATTATTACAAACTATTTTGGTTGTCTCCAGATGCACGAATTAGTTCTGCTATGATAGCGACGGTGGCGGTGATGGAAATTAACATGACGCTGAGGGCGTTAATATCCGGTTTGACTCCGGTTCTAATGCGGCTAAATATTTCCACTGGTAAGGTGTTAGAACCGCTACCAGCGGTAAAACTCGAGATGATAAAGTCGTCTAAACTGAGGATAAAGGCGAGTAAGCAACCGGAGACAATACCAGGCATTAATTGGGGTAAGACAACTTGAAAGAAGGCTTGAATGGGTGTTGCACCTAAATCTAGTGCGGCTTCTTCTAGATGGGGGTTTAGATTATTGAGTCTAGCAGATACGACTAGTCCAATGTAGGAGAGACAAAAAACGATGTGGGCTGCTACTATTGTCCAAATGCTTAAGGGTATGGCGAAGGCAGCTAAACAGACTAGTGTGGCTACTGCGAGCGCAATATCAGGAACTAATAATGGCAGATAAGATATACTACGATACAATGTTTTGCCGGGAAAATTATAACGCGCTAACCCTACCGCCATCAAAGTTCCCAATACCGCAGAAACTGTGACTGCGCTGAAAGCAATTAGTAAACTGTGATTTACAGCCGATAAGATGCGATCCTCACTGAACAGTTCTTGATACCATTCCAGGGTGAATCCTTGCCACGTGGCGCTGTAGGGTGACTTGTTAAAGCTATAAAAGCCTAGTACCACGATAGGCAGGTACATGAACACAAATATCAGCAGTGAGAACACGGACTGCCATGAGATAGGGGCTTTTTTGGTTTGTTTAGAGATATTCACCTTTATACTTAATCTTATAATTATTGTATTAGATTACATGGTTTTTATCGTTTTTATCAAAGTAGTCAAGGTATTTACAGGTAAATTAGCAGACATAAAATAAATTACTGTTTTATGAGGAAATTTTCCAAATGCTAACACTAAAATACAAAAATAATGAATAATCTCTAAATAGTAAGCATATAAGATATGTATTGACAATTTTAACATAGTTTCGATATAAAAACTAATTAATGACTAACTTTAATCATCATCATCTCGTATGTATCTAACTCATTTTATGTCGGTAGCAACGCGATTTTGTGAAGTGGGGCAAAGATTCTGCTTTTAGCTACGCCAACCACAGAGATCTCTAAAAAATTTTTCTGGAATTAAAGTAAAATAAATCACATTAAAAAAGTGAAATTTCAAGATAAAGTATCTTCTCGAAATATCCTAAGAAGACTTGCATTGAATGATTTATGGCTGGTGGGAATAAGCTGCTTAGGTCAGTAATTAAATAAGCATGTATTGATTAGCATAAATAGTTCTGTAAAATGGGAGTTGTAAGTATGAAATATTAGACAGTTTAAAGATGGATAAAACAGGTAAAAATGGAATTACAGAAATTATGCCAACTTCCAGCTATCCATTGAGAAGGAAGATGTAACATAATTCCCGAATTTTCTTTTAACTAAAATTTACTATTTCCTTTCATTCTTAAATTGACAACTTGGTGGATTAAACTTTCCATAGCTCCACTACTAATAGGTAATTTACGGGCTAAAATCTTAGCATAGTTCAAACCTTATTCCCGATAGGCACGTCATAATTTCTTTGTTTAACAAGAGTTATAGAATTCTCTCCTACTGCTGAAGCAATAAATTCGTCCATATTAATGCAGCTTCTCTAAGCTTTTCTTCATGGGCCTTAAAAGTTTGTACATTCCATTAGGGAATATTGTTTTCTAAAAGTTCCGTAACTTACTCTTGAAAGTCTTTCAAACATTTAGTCAAATCAAGACTTCAATATATATCTTTTGTCATTAATCGTAGGTGTTCCCTGTTTTTTCTTTGGAAGTCCTACCTTTTTTTAACCACAATACCAGTCTGTCTCAACTTCTCTCATCTAATAATCAATTTATTTAAGTAATTTCATTTAGGTTACCTGTATATAATATACTAGTTCCACGGTAAATGATTTGTATCGGTGCCTGTTTTGGGTTGAGCGATAGAATCGCACACTTTTTGCCCCACCTCACATCGCGTTGCTCCCTTTATGTCTTGAGTAGAATATATTGTCCCTACCTAAGATAGACAAAAAATATCCAAGTTACGACTTAAGATTTTTAGGCAATTATCAATACAATTGGTATTTTCAGTGATTTACTGCTATAGTTAATAGCTGGCCATTGATTTACATCAAAACAACAAACATCACTAATTTACAGTCTTATCTTTTAGGAGGTTGATCATGAGAATTGCTCAGATTGCTCCGTTGTGGGAGAGAGTACCACCTCCAGCTTATGGTGGCATAGAATTGGTAGTAGGTTTGTTAACTGATGAATTAGTTCGACGCGGACATGAAGTTACGTTATTTGCATCCGGTGATTCTTTAACTTTAGCTAAGTTAATATCAGTTCATCCCTGTGCTTTAAGACTTGATGCTACTGTCAAAGAGTACAGTATTTATGAAGTGCTACAATTGACTTCAGTCTATGAACGAGCGGAAGAGTTTGATATTATTCACTCCCATATGGGGCATAGCCCCTTAGCATACACAAATCTGGTGAAAACTCCGACAGTTCACACCTTGCATGGAACCTTTAGTCCAGACAATGAGAAAATATTTAAATATGCCAAAAGACAGCCCTATATCAGTATTTCTCATGCTCAAAGAGAACCCAGACTAGGGCTAAATTATGTAGATACAATTTACAATGGAATTGATGTTACTAGTTATAAGTTTTTTCCCGAGCCGATAGATGAGCCTTACTTGGCATTTTTGGGAAGAATGTCTCCAGAGAAAGGTCCACATTTAGCGATTGAGATTGCTAAAAAAGCTGGTTGGCGATTGAAAATGGGGGGTAAACTGGATATGGTAGATGTGAAATTTTTTGAGCGAGAAATTCAACCGCTGATTGATGGTGATCAAATTCAGTATTTAGGTGAAGCTAATCATGCTGAAAAAAATGTCCTGATGGGAGGTGCTGTAGCAACGTTATTTCCTATTACTTGGAGAGAACCATTTGGATTAGTAATGGTTGAGTCAATGGCTTCTGGTACGCCGGTAATTGGGATGCGAATGGGTTCGACCGAGGAAGTAATTGCTGATGGTGAAACAGGTTTCCTTTGTAATAATACACAAGATTGTGTGAGTGCAATTGATAAGGTAGCACGGTTAAACCGCTATGCTTGTCGGCGATATGTAGAAGATCATTTTAGTGTCAAACAGATGACTGATGGTTATGAAGCTGTTTATAAACAAATTCTCAAAGAGAAGTTGCCTCAAAAAAATGGATATTTACGCTCTACTCTAGTTAATTAAGTAAGTGGGCGTTAACAATTGTCGTTATGATAAGGTAAGAGTGAAGAGGTTTTCAGGCTAATTTACATTTAGTTACATACTTTTGTTTTTTCACGTCGTTCTACTTAGATTGATTAAATAGTGCGCGAATTATCTCTATACGTTGGTGATGTACTCCTAAGTCTCCATACCCTAAGGGAGAAGGTGAAGGTACATGAATGATGTTAGAGTTACAGTCTAGATAGAATTCTAGATTATCGACAAATCCCATACAAGCTGTTTTGGGTTCGGCATATAATATATATTATAGTCCTCAGTTTCACTAATTATCTCGGTTCTAGGTAAAGATTGAATAATACTTTTAAGCTGAGATAATATCTATTCTCGGGCAGAGGTAACACTCAGCGGTGCAATTTGATAAAGTGAGTCTCTACTCTGACTAGAAAAACAGTTAGGACTAGAAGGACAGGTTGCTAATCTACCATCTTTAACACCTAAGTTATGTAGTCTTGTGCCTCCGAATATCATAGGAATAAGTAGGGGTAAAATAATTAGAATTACAATGATAAGAATTTAGGAGTCAGGAGTAAAAGTGTTTTATAGCATAGCTTGGTGATAAATATTATGCTGTAAAATGTTAAAATCCTCTTTCTGTTTGTTGAAGCCACACAGGAAATAGGCATTTCCTTGTTATTCATTGATTATAAATTAGGGTGGTTGGTTGAAGATTAAAAATTAAAACAAATAGAGTGATAGCAAAGATCCTTATTCTCTGTCACTTGTGTAATGTGTTAATAACCACAAAGCATAACGTTCTAATACTACCAAAATAGCTGTGATTCCCAGCGCCCAAGCAAATAATAGTAGATTACTAAGATTACCAGCTTTTAAGGCAAAACTGAGAGATGTGGCAACGGCGGGGGGTGTATGGTATTGAGGAATATGATCAAGAATATAGCTGATAGCATTGCCAGTCCACCGGAAATATACCCACCACCAAAACATAAATAAGTAGTAAAAGCAATACTAGTAGCCATCACTTGGGCAAGTATCAAAGTGCGGATAGCGTGCCGAAGCCGATTGCCTTAACAGCGTGTTACATCCACTTTAAGACTTTGGGGATATGGCTTCTTCCCACGAATGATAGACAATCATGAGGCTGGTGAAAACATCAGTAATCTAATCGTTTCATCATGCCATTAATACCATTTAGCCTCACATAAATTATGACATCCACAATTTCCATCAACGATAGTCAACCTTTACAACTGTCACCCTTAGAAGTCCCCAACCGCTTATTACTTGGTCGTGCCCCCTCTAACGCCCATCCTACCGTATTACAGGCCATGAACACTACACCCACCATTAGGGCATCTTGACCCTGCATTTTTAGCCTTAATGGATGAAATTCAATCTTTATTGCGCTAAGTATGGCAAACGGAAAACCCCCACACCATTGCCGTTAACGGTACAGGTACAGCAGCAATGGAAGCCATTTTAGCTAACACCGTTGAACCGGGAGATATGGTATTAATTGGTGTAGCGGGTTATTTCAGAAATCGCTTAGTAGATATGGCGGGAAGATATGGCACAGATGTGCGAAATATTACCAAACCTTGGGGACAGGTATTTTCTTTTTAATAACTGACCTCATATCCATAACATTTATGAAATGGGCAACACTCATGAACCAGTTCCTAATGTGACTAAACCACAAAAAATAGTAAGAATTACTTGTGAGTAAATTGGGGAATTCAGGGGAAATCTTTGTTTAGGTAAGGTACCCGGAATGTTTTTACAAGTCTAATGACCTATTCAACAACAATAGCCTTGGTGGAAAACTCTTTGTTTCCTGCCTTCTGTTCTGAGTCGCCATGGGATGATTACTATCATGTTTTTGTACCTGTTGAAGGAGACTAGTAGGCAAAACATTTCGTAATATCTCTAGCCAGTAATGAAATGTGTCCTTTGCTTCCGTTTTCCATATACCGAAATGCAAACCTAAAACCTCAAATGTTGGCATTTTCCTCCAATAGCACAAGCATAGACATACCTGTTGTTTTATCTCTAGTTTCCCTTTCCCCCCTCCTCCTTTCTGATTTATACCTATGTTTTTACTTTCTATGTCACCTTGAAGTTTTCTATGCTAGATTTCACCTTGGGCTAACAAGTCTTGAAACTGATGGTTAGTTATTCCCAGTATTTGTTTTCTACGATGTGGATATTCTTGAATATAGTTAATTTAGTGGATTTTTCCTTTTGGTACACCCTCAAAATTCTCTTCCACCATTTTCTTTTGACACCAAGTTAGTTTTCTGGACAGTTCTATTACCACTAGCCACTGAAAACACTTTAATTCAAGACGGTGTATTATCAAAACCTCGTGGGGGTAATAGTTGCCGCATTTTGGAGTGCAATCTCACCAGCAATCAGCCCGAAAAAGAATACCTCTACCCAACAGAAGCAGTCACACCCCTATTCAATTTTACAGGCAAGTTTAACAGCGGATTATCTGATTTTACTCTCCCTAGATAATCAAGGACACTTCCTCACCCTAGAAAGAACTTTTAGTAGTTTGGGATTTGCTGTTTCCTTATTTCAGGTTTCCTTAGAAAATGCTGACGAAATTCACAATATTTATAGTTTGTCAACTGTTAACATCACAAAAATCAAACCAGTCCAGAGAAAACTACTCCTAGACTTGCAAAATCTGGATTGAGCCTCAGACAACATCGAAGGCCTAACCTTGGGTACTAAACTCCCTAATGGACAGACTTCGTTAATTCTCATCAGCGACAACAATTTCAACAAACTGCAAACCACTCAAATCCTTGCGTTTCAACTCAAACTCGAATCAACAGGTTATTAGATCTGCGGCAAGTCCGTTAACCAACCTCCTAGTACAGTACAGTAGAAATAAACCAACCATTCCAAATCTCCGAAAACCTAATGCTGTATACATTTTGAACTTGGTTCGGGTAGCGTCTCCTTCGGAGACATGTTCTTGGGGTAGCTCTTCTAAAAGAAGCATTTTGAATTCACGGTAGTACTAGTCTGTCAAGCTAAAAATGAAGGGTAAAACCAGGCAGGGGAAGAATAGAACTTTGAAGTTTATCATTATCCGTCAAAATAAATTTGACACACTACTACCAGAAGGAAAGATAACTTCACTATCAGGATAATAGATAATTAACGTATTATTACAGGTACACACTAGCTGCTACAATACGTTACATAAGATTAATTAGAGTTTACCCACCAAAAAAGTGGTATGATATCAATTAATAGGATTGAAGCCAGCTATACCAACTTTACCAAGCCAACATCTGTTATGGCAACCATCAAGGTGTTCAGGACATCATCCGTTGATAAAACTTAGATATAAACTAGACTTTCAACCCTGTCACCTATCACCTGTTTATACGAATAGAGCTTTAGCATTGCTAAAGTTTCACAAGTCAAATATTGGTCTTATAGAATTATTCAGACCTGTATAAATACTCAAAAACAATAGCTGTAATAGATTTGCTAAAGTCTCCTGTAGTAAATATGCATTTGTTTTCTGGTGCAATATAATAACCAGGATATGAATGAGTACCAAACACCATCAGACATTTACATCGGCAAATTATTAAATAATCGCTATTTAATCAGAGATGTACTTGGTCCCGGAGGCATGGGAAGAGTTTACCTTGCAGAAGATATCACCAAGAACTGTGTTTTAGTTGCTGTTAAAATGCTCTCTTTGAGTATAGGCAACACAGAGTTAGCTAAACGCTTTGGGAGAGAAATCTTCATCGGCGCTCAATTAGGGAAAAAGAGTTCACATATTACCCGTGTATTGACCTATGGTATTACTAATGAAAGAGTTACATTTTATGTAATGGAATATTTACGGGGAAGAACCCTCAAACAAATTCTGAGAATTGAGAGTTTAACTCTGTCAAGATTTCTATAAATTAGCCAGCAAATTTACTTAGGGTTAGATTGCGCTCACAAGGGAGTTACCTTAAATGGTAAAATTCATCCGATTGTGCATAGAGATATTAAACCAGAAAATATATTCATTCATAATGATGGTAAAAGAACAGAAATAGTTAAGACCTTGATTTTGGGATTTCCAAATTCTTGACCGAAAGCAGTGGAATTACAATGACTGAGGCTTTTATAGGTAGTTTACCTTATTCATCTCCAGAACAAATGCAAGGTCGGAAAACATTGCATGAGTACTCTGATATTTATAGTTTAGGTCTGTTAATGTTTGAAATGTTAACAGGAAAACATCCATGTCATACAACAAGTCACTGCTTTAGCAGTTGCTGTAAACTTCATTGTATTCAAGCTCAACCTACATTTGAAGAAATTAATCCTTATCTTCACATTCCCCAGGAATTGCAGCAGTTAGTAATGGGTTATTTAGCAAAAGATGTAAATGACAGACCCTATAATATCAGTGAGGTTTTAGAAGTTCTAGCGAAAATCAAGACGTAAATTCAAGAAAATGCTATAGATAATAGTCGAGAATTACAGCTAAATCATAATGTAAAATTAGTACCTTTAATAACAATTTCTGAAAAACAATGTTGCCAGAAGCAGTGGACTAATAATAAACCATTGGCATCAATTTATTTTTCCCATGTTTTACATACAGGAAAAGGGAACATGGCTACTTTGTAGCCAATGTTACCTGAAGCTGAAATTATCAAGCTTAAAAATAAAACCCATACTAATAAATTTATTAGTAACATGGATTATCCAATAGTGTTGTGGATAACAATGTTATATGATGATCACTCTGGTTTGATTACATGGCTATCTTATTAGTTACAGACTAAAGATAGTAGAAAAGAAAAAATATTGTATCATCTATCAGAAATTGGCTACTATCATATGCTATTATTTACCCGTAGAAATCCTCATAACTGTAATGATGTTATGACTTTTTCGCTGAGAGTTAAACAGCCTCCATATCTACAAATATTATAAATCTCAGTCAAAATAGCCATGAAATTGGTTCTTCCAAAGAAGCGGAAAATAGACTCAAAATCGAGTATGGAAAGTTAAAGATAGAAGTGAATAAAAAATTAAATATCGATTCTAAGAAACCAACTATATTTTTCAACTCCTGGGCGGCTAAATTATTTGATATATCTAAATCGCCATGATTTGGAAAATCAACAGTAATTGTTTTCAATAATTTGATTTCGATTAGAGGTTATTTTAAGTGAAAAAAAATCATTTGCGTCTCCAGCAAATCAGAATTTGCTTGCAAGCCATTATGAATTTAAACAATTAATTGGTAAAGGTGGCATGGGTGAAGTTATTTTACCGCATGATGTCCTGCTAGGAGGGACACCAGTTGCGAGCAAATTTTTCACTCAAACGCTACGCCAAAGTTCAAGCCAGGTTTAACCGTGAAGCTCTTTTGAGTGATGCGTTGAGCCAAAAGAGTATACATATTGTGCGGGCTTATGATTATGGTGTGACTAAAGGTCGGAAAGCCTATTGTGTAATGGAATATTTATCTGGCAAAAGTTTAAAAGATTGAATTACTATTACTTTGCATATATTCCTGACTCTAGTACGCCAGATTGGTTTGGGTTTACAGTACGCTCATCAAGGCATTTCTATGAATGGAGAAAATTACCATGTAGTTCATAGAGATATTAAACCAGCGAATATAATTGTGATTCCTAATCCAATTTTAGGACAATTGGTATAGATTTTAGACTTTGGTATTGCCAACTTTTTAAACTCGTCTACACCACTTAATACTAAAGGATTTCATGGAATTTTACCCTATTGTTCTCCAGAACAATTAGACGGAGCAGAATTAGACAGTCGCTCTGATATTTTAGACAGTCGCTCTGATATTTATAGTTTAGGTTTAATGATGTTTGAGATGCTGACACGGCAAAAACCTTGGCAAACAGAAACAGAATATTTTGGTGCTTGATATAAGGCATATCTATTTGAAGAAGTAAGAGTGCTGGCAGATGTGAATCCTTATGTACAAATCCCCCAGCAGTTAAATAACTTAATCATGAGTTGTCTGGAGAAAAAACCCAACCAACTTCCCCAAAATATGGGTGAAATTCTCAAAGTATTCGCCGATATAGAACAATCTATCCAAAAAACCAAAATCACAAACCTAGAGACAAAATCCCTGCTTGATAATTCTGTGACTTCTAGAAATTTAGCAAAAATCACCAATCAATATGGGAAATTTGCCTGGCCTGAAAATAAACGCATTCAAGAAATTGTTTTTCCTCAGCTTTATATATCCTGTTCCAGGATGTATCGTTTATCTGTGGCTAATGTTACCCAAACATGAAATTAAAAGTCGCTCCCATACCAAGGCTTACAATCAGTTTGTCTTTATCACCTAACCCCAACCGATGTTGTTGTGGATAACAGTGCTTTCCAATCGGCAATTGGAACCGAAATGGCTACCCTGCTACCTGGATATGCAAAATACCCAAAATCTCCAGATGGTATCCACCTTGATAACCACTCAGTCTTACCGATTGGTTTTGTTCACTCTAGAACCCGCCCAGAAATGTGTCAAGATTCTCCGCAGTTCCATTAATCCAGCACAGCAAGAAAATTTGAAACCATGGGTTCAACAAACTCAGCAACTACCATTCTCTTCTCAACCCCTAGTCGGCAAAAAGTTGTTAAAGCGGAAATACAAGCAAATCCAATCTTCAGATACTAGAGCGATTGAATACTAACATGCGGGTCATAGTCTAAGTTAAGGGCACTAAGGAAGATCTAATCAAAAAAATAGCACTATTTTTGCTCCTAATTACTTGACAATTAAAAAATAATAGGCAATAATAAAATTGACAACAAACAAGAAGGGACTGTAGTTCAACTGGTTAGAGCACCGCCCTGTCACGGCGGAAGTTGCGGGTTCGAGCCCCGTCAGTCCCGTTTTAAAGTGCTGAGTCCAGATAGATGATTTGAATGCCTTAATCTGGTTTTCATTCATGAATGCTTTTAACTCAGGACTAGGTACTCAGCACTTGTTTTGCTTTGAGAGAGAGAATTAACTGTGTCTGTAAGAGTTCGTATTGCTCCTAGTCCTACTGGAAATTTGCATATTGGTACAGCGAGAACTGCTGTATTCAATTATTTATTTGCCCGTCACCATGATGGGAAGTTTATTCTCCGCATTGAAGATACAGATTTAGAGCGATCGCGCCCTGAATACACTGATAACATCCTCAGCGGACTGCGCTGGTTAGGACTAAACTGGGATGAAGGTCCATTTTTCCAATCTCAACGCTTGCACCTCTACAGAGAAGCAGTGCAGAAACTGTTGGATCAAGGATTAGCCTATCGCTGCTACACAACTTTTGAAGAATTAGATGCGCTCCGGGAAACGCAAAAAGCCAGAAACGAAGCACCCCGCTACGATAACCGTCACCGTAATCTCACCCCAGAACAACGCGCTGCCTTTGAAGCGGAAGGACGCTCCTCGGTGATTCGCTTCAAAGTTGAAGATAAACGGCAAATTGTCTGGAATGACTTGGTGCGGGGTCAAATGTCTTGGTGTGGCAGTGATCTGGGCGGTGATATGGTAATAGCACGCGCTTCTGCTGACGGTATTGGTCAACCACTATATAACTTTGTCGTCGTCGTGGATGACATTGATATGGAAATCACTCATGTCATTCGTGGTGAAGACCATATCGCCAATACAGCCAAACAACTTCTGTTGTATGAAGCTTTGCGTGCAAAAACTCCCGAGTTCTCCCATACACCACTGATTTTCAATCAAGAAGGGCGTAAACTTTCTAAACGAGATGGAGTAACTTCTATTTCTGACTTTCAGAAAATGGGCTTTACTGCGGAAGGTTTAGTCAATTATATGACCTTGTTAGGTTGGTCAGCCCCAGACTCTACTCAGGAAATATTTACCTTAGAATCAGCAGCTAAAGAATTTACCTTTGAGCGCGTAAATAAAGCTGGTGCGAAATTTGACTGGGATAAACTAGATTGGATTAATAGCCAATATATCCATAATATGGACGTTGTTCATCTGACAGATTTACTCATCCCATTTTGGCAAGAAGCTGGATATTCATTAACTTATGGTAGGGAGCGTCCTTGGTTAGAACAGCTAGTGAGTTTAATTGCTGCTAGTCTAACGCGTTTGGTGGATGCTGTTCCCATGACCAAAATATTTTTTACTGAAGGGGTAGAGTTTACCGAAGAAGGTTTAAGTCAACTCCAGCAAGAAGGGGTGAAAGCGACCCTAAAAGCTATTCTGACAGCTTTAGAAAATCAACCACAACTTTCACCTTATACCGCCCAGGATATTATTAAGCAAGTGGTAAAAGAGCAGAAGGTAAAAAAAGGTTTAGTCATGCGAGCGCTCAGAGCAGCTTTAACGGGAGATGTACATGGACCAGACCTGATCCAATCATGGCTATTACTAAATCACATTAGTTTAGATAAACAACGTTTAAATCAGGTAATTTCAGCTGCTAATTAAGTGACAGGTGACAGGTGAGTCAGTCGGTCTTGGGAGAAACCCCCAAGACCGACTGACGTATTGCTAAAGCCTTCGCGCAGCGTGCTGGAGGCATCACCCTTCGGGTGACAGTGATAACTGATAACTGTCTCCTTCTTTCACCCATTGGGAACTAAATTTTTAAGATTTCTGTTTTAACATCGACTTAGAAAGAAAAAAATTTAATACAATGCTAACAGAACCTCCTAATATAGGAAGAATACTATTGTTGATGATACTTACCCTGGGCATCACAACTATGATTCATCATCTTGTTGATGCTGAAGAAGCACCAATTTTTGGAGATATAACCATCAATCGGCAATTTTCCCGAGATCCTTTCAAAGTTCGTGGGATGAGTGGCGGTTCAGTTCCAGCCAGCAAAGTCAACAGAGCAAGTGAAACTTCCACAGGTTCTTGTAGTGGGTTTGTGGATCAGACGCCAGATCACACTCTCAAGCTAACCAGCAAATTCGATTACCTGAAGTTGCAAGTAGAAAGCCTAGCAGATACCACCATGATCATTAAAGGCCCTGGTGGTAATTGGTGCAATGATGATTTTGATGGAAAAAATCCTGGTATTGTTGGTGAATGGTTGCAGGGAACTTACCAAATTTGGGTTGGTTCTTACGAAAAAGGCAAATATCTACCCTACACTTTAAAAATTACAGAAGTTAAGTAATATTAAAGCTTATTCTCACTTTAAATAACAAGATGCAGCTTTAAGAAGCTATCAAAGGCATACCACGCTAAAAAATACCAGGCAATTGCTTCCAGTATGGATGTAAACCCTTAACTCAGGCTACTGGTGTAAAGCCCTGCGGGCATCGCTGCGCTTACCGCGTAGCGTCCTGGAGAAATCACCAGAAGGGATTCACCCCACTGATAAATCCGGGAGCTTACTTTTATTGTTCAGGAAAAGGCCGTAATGGTAGCGCCTCGTAGACAGGGATGAATGGTAATTGGTAAAGAATGTTCTCCTCATCACCCCCATCTTCCCCTAATTTTTTCCGACTGGTAGCATTAATATTAGAACTAAGTTAAATTTAATTAAGATTCTTGATAAACTGAATGAATCAGCTATAAGCAAACGACAGTATTATGGCTGAAATTCAAAATGGATTTATAAACATCCGTTACAAAGCAGTCCTATTGGTATCTAGAGGCAAATTAAAAGATGAAATTCTCTTGGAGAGTCGTAGCACTCTGGTCAGTGCTGGCTTTAGTAATTGGCTTTTTCTTCTGGCAAGGTGCTTTTGCAAATGCTCCTGCTGACACAAGTAAAAATGCAGCTAGTACCCGCATGACTTATGGCCGCTTTTTGGAATACTTGGACGCTGATCGCGTTACTAATGTAGATCTGTATGATGGCGGTAGAACTGCAATTATTGAAGCTAATGACCAAGATATTGAAAACCGTGTTCAACGCTGGCGGGTAGATTTACCTATTAATGCACCTGAGTTAATCAATAAACTCAAAGAACACAACGTTAGTTTTGACGCTCATCCTATTCGTAATGACGGCGCTATCTGGGGTTTGTTGGGTAATCTTGTCTTCCCAGTTTTATTGATTACTGGTTTATTCTTTTTGTTCCGTCGTTCTAATAATCTTCCCGGTGGACCTGGCCAAGCAATGAATTTCGGTAAATCTCGCGCTCGATTCCAAATGGAAGCGAAAACCGGAGTAAAATTTGAGGATGTGGCTGGAATTGAGGAAGCGAAGGAAGAATTACAGGAAGTTGTAACTTTCCTCAAACAGCCAGAAAGATTTACTGCTGTGGGTGCTCGTATTCCTAAAGGTGTACTGTTAGTTGGATCTCCAGGTACTGGTAAAACTTTACTAGCTAAGGCGATCGCAGGGGAAGCTGGTGTACCATTTTTCTCAATCTCTGGTTCTGAATTTGTAGAAATGTTTGTCGGTGTGGGTGCTTCCCGTGTCCGCGACCTGTTTAAGAAAGCTAAAGATAACGCTCCCTGTATCATCTTTATTGATGAAATTGATGCAGTAGGTAGACAAAGGGGTGCAGGTATTGGTGGTGGTAACGATGAAAGAGAACAAACCTTAAACCAACTATTAACAGAAATGGACGGTTTTGAAGGTAATACAGGGATTATTATTATTGCTGCTACCAACCGTCCTGATGTTTTAGACTCCGCATTGTTGCGTCCTGGTCGTTTTGATAGACAGGTGACAGTTGATGCACCGGACATTAAAGGACGTTTGGAAATTTTAGAAGTCCATTCCCGCAATAAGAAATTAGATCCTAGTGTATCCTTAGATGCCATCGCCCGTCGCACACCTGGCTTTACAGGTGCAGATTTAGCCAACCTCCTCAACGAAGCAGCCATTCTCACTGCTAGAAGACGCAAAGACGCAATTACCATCCTAGAAATTGATGATGCAGTAGACAGAGTAGTAGCTGGGATGGAAGGTACTCCCTTAGTAGACAGCAAGAGTAAGCGTTTAATTGCTTACCATGAAATCGGACATGCTTTGGTCGGTACTTTATTAAAAGACCATGACCCAGTACAAAAAGTAACTCTAATTCCCAGAGGACAAGCACAGGGTTTAACCTGGTTTACTCCTAACGAAGAACAAGGATTAATTTCCCGTTCCCAACTTAAAGCCAGAATTACAGGTGCTTTGGGTGGTCGTGCTGCCGAAGAAGTAATCTTTGGTGCTGCGGAAGTGACAACCGGTGCAGGTGGAGACTTGCAGCAGTTATCAGGAATGGCACGACAAATGGTAACACGGTTTGGGATGTCTGACTTAGGACCCCTGTCACTGGAAAGTCAACAAGGTGAAGTGTTCCTGGGTCGTGATTGGACAACCCGGTCAGAGTATTCTGAATCTATAGCCTCTCGTATTGATGCTCAAGTCAGATCAATTGCAGAAGAGTGCTATGAAAGTGCAAAGAGAATTATCCGTGAACATCGCAGTGTTACAGACCGCTTGGTTGATTTGTTGATTGAAAAAGAAACCATTGACGGTGAAGAGTTCCGTCAAATTGTGGCTGAGTATACTGTTTTTCCTGATAAGCAACAGTTTGTAGCACAACTGTAAGGTTTTTTCGGTTAGATGTAAAACTGACGGGGATGGTATCAACCATCCCTATTTTTTTGACTTGTGAAGAAACCCCAAAATAGGAACATGGAATTTGTATAGTAAAAAATGATTTGTGAAAACAATCTTTGATTAAAAATGAATACCCAAGGAAAACTATAAATTAGTACAAAAATACATAACTAGATGAAAGGGATAAACTGTAAACAATAGAAGAAAGAGAAATATAGATAGATGAAATAATTGAGGCTTTGTAAAAGTTCTAATTATCGATAAACAGTAAAACTGGGATAAGAATGATACCAATTATTCTGGATTTAGAACGAGAAAAGTTATTGCAAGAACAGTTAGAAACCGGGAAATATAGAACACCCAATGAAATGATTACCGATGCTTTAAAGCTGTTAGCAGCAAGACAGAATCTCAATTAAGAAAGTCGAAAAATTACAATTTTCTCAGGAGAAGCATTACAAAAACTACTAGAGAATAAAATTAAAATGATGCAGGAAATAAGGAAGAATTATCAATTCAGATCCCTACAGACAAGAATTGGCTGGAGAATTTAGTAAAATATGTCAATAAACCCAGGTATTGCACGCTGACCATCCTTCAACTGATAAAGACATTGATGATGAAATTGCAGCTTATCGGAGAGGAAAATAAGAATTTTCATAGATAATAAAATATTAGTATCTGCGGCTATCTCTGTAGGAAAACTAGAATCTGTTATTAACTGGATTATTAATCAAGCTGATTATCAATGGGTAGTTTCAGAAGGAATTATAGCAGTGAACTAGCCAGGGCGAACGCATGTAAATATGGTCCATATATACTAAGAAACGAGAAAGGTAGGGAGGGCTGATGATATGGAGGTTGACCAATGAGGCTCTGATGGTAAAGTC
>ERZ1034377.131-NODE-131-length-20355-cov-80.060706_pt1 | contig 20355 bp, 18 predicted proteins | sample MGYA00520584_ERZ1034377 | MGnify/ENA primary metagenome ERZ1034377 (study PRJEB33736, sample SAMEA104288464) | Azolla filiculoides | biome: Urban; feature: water surface; material: ditch water | place: Netherlands | collected 2014 ... | reverse complement strand
CATCTATTTTATAGTTGGTTAGTTCCAGAAATTTCATATTTAGAAATACCACCTCCTAAATTTAGAAGTAATCCTAGGATTCTGAAAAAGACGCGCTCCAAGTTCCTGAGTAAAAAATGATTTTATCGTGGTAGTACCACTGTCAATCAACCTTCTTTTATGTTTTTAACAACTGCTATTTAGCCTTATCATATTTTCGCGTTTCTACCTTTATATCTACCTTTATATTTGAGCAATTAAATATTATTTATTGATGGGGACACTCTTCTTTGTTCATAGTGTGGCTTTTCTGTTTTAACGGGGCTCTTAATTCTCGTAACTCAAACGCGAACTCTTTTCTCCTGATCTTACCTCCTCTTCTTCCTTAACCGAGCAGTATTGGCTAGTCTCCTTGAACAGGTAGAAAAACATGATAGGGATTATGCGATGGAAACTCAGAACAAAAGGTAGGAAGTAAAGAGTTTTCTACCAAGGGTATTTTTGTTGAACAGGTCATTAGACTTGTAAAAATATTCCGGGTACCTCAACAAAGATTTCCCCTGAATTCCCCAATTTACTCACAAGTAATTCTTACTAACTATTGGTGGTTTAGTTATATTAGGAATTGGTTCATTAGTTTTGCCCATTGCATTAGTTTTGTCCATTTCATAAATGTTATGGATATGAGGTCAGTTACGAATTTTTCATCAACATCTTCATGGATAGTCCCTATCCGTAACTATTCCCAACCCTGATTCTTATCTTGGCTCTTTCCTCATCTTAACACTATGGAAAGCCAGAAACAGACTCCTTTCTAAATTTTCCTCTCTATTGATGTAGAATGAGAGCGATAGCTACGCTCGCCGCAGGCATCGCATTGTTGATTTAGATTGCTCAAGTTCTCCCAATCTCTAAAGATGTCTTAAACCAGGCGGTCATTTTGCGACAACAGAAAAAATGAGTTTAGGTGATGCCATTATTGCCAGTACTGCGCACTGCTTCAGTCTATGGGCTGATTTTAATAACAAGAAATGTAAATGATTTTCGTTGCATAACTCAACTGAGATTGTGGAATCCGTTTGAATCTGATCAACCCAGTTGAGGAAAGATCTTGATACCGATAAAAAAAGACAGGCTGATAGCCTGTCCTAAAATAAATTATTTAGCAGAGAATTTAGAAATTCATTTCAGCAGCTTGGACTTTTTCCACCTGTTTCTTCTTCAGCACTAGCATCACTTGTGCCAACATTACTAAACAGATAAAGGCAATCATACCTGCAACTCTGGTGGGGTTTTGTAAGACAATCTCTGCATCTTGTTGACCAAAACCACCGACGTTGGGGTTGTTGGTTAAAGCATCACCAGATGCAACTGTTTCTCCTTCAGAGACTATTAAATCTGGACCTGCGGGAACGGTATCGTCAACAACTTCACCAGCTTCGGTTTTGATGCTAACAACATATTTAACGTTACCGTCTTCATCTTCTGTTTTAGCAATCTTGCTAATTGTGCCAGCAGCAGAAGCGTTGTAAATGTTGTTGTTGCTCTTTTCACCTGTGGGGTAAACTTGTCCACGTCCTCTGTTACCACCTACATGAACAGAATATTTGCCAAAGTGGATATTGCTGTCGGTAGCAGGGTTGGGTGAAAGAACAGGGAAGACGATTTCCTGATATTCTTTGCCTGGTAAGGGGCCAACAATGACGATATTTTCTTTGTCTTCACTGTAGGGTTGGAAGTAAATATCACCTAGTTCGTCCTTCATTTCTTCAGGAATCCGGTCTTCTGGTGCAATCTTGAAGCCGTCGGGTAACATCAGTACAGCACCGACGTTTAAGCTGACTTTGGAACCATCAGCACCTACTTGCTGTACGTTGGTATCGTAGGGGATTTTGACAACGGCTTTAAATACAGTGTCAGGTAATACTGATTGAGGTACTTCTAGTTGTGTGTCTTTTGGTGCTAAGTGACAGTTAGCACAAACAATCCTTCCTGTGGGTTCACGGGGGGTTTCAGGATAGGTTGCCTGCGCCCAGAAGGGATAAGCAGAAGCAGTTTGGGGTAGGGCTAGATCGCTGGTGAAGAAAAAGGTCACGGTGGCGATAGCTATAACTAATGTGTTTAAGATCACTTTAGCAGTGCGAGTTAACCTCGCTGGTGTACAGGCGTTTCTCATCTCTATAAAGTCATTAGTCAGTGGTCAGTTGTCAGTTATAATTGGTCAGTTGTTATTGGTCAGTTGTCAAGAGTTGACTCAAGACTAATAACTCACGACTCTACACTCAGCCCTCGATTAACTCCACCAAGGTTCTTCACCGGTGCGGAAGTCTGTTTCTGTCCAAGGGGTTAAAACGATTTTGTCGCTGTGTGTTTTGGCATGAGCCAAAGCTAAGGACTTGGGTGCAGGTCCGCGGACAACTTTACCAGTAGCATCGTACTGGGAACCGTGACAAGGACATTTAAACTTGTTCTCTGCTACGTTCCAAGGCACTACACAACCTAAGTGGGTGCAGATAGCATTAATGCCATAGTCTGTGATCGCTTCTTTACTCTCTACCACAATATATGTAGGATCTCCCTTTAGTCCTTGTACCAAGGTGCGATCGCCTACATTATGGCTTTCTAAGAATTGACTAACACTAACATCTTTACCCAGTTCATCTTTTGCTGTCACACCACCACCAGCACCACCGCTGGCTGGAGGGATAAAGTACTTAATTACAGGGTACAATGCACCTAGCGCCACTCCAGTGACAGTACCAAAAGTGAGCAGGTTCATGAACTGACGACGACCCATATCAGGCACGTCCATTGATTCGGAAAGTTGAGCCATAATCTACGCGCTCTTTGTGTAATTTGTTAAGCACCTTGACAAGAGTACCAGCACTTTAGCTACCCTTGTCTGAATCGAAATACTAAGGCCATCAGCGATGCCACAATTCTTTGTTCCAAGATATCTTTAGCATCTTTTCTGTTAGCATTACATTTCTTTATATGCTTATCATACTGGAGTTACGGAACTTAACATCATAACTAAATGTAAAATCTAATTGAGAACAGCCATGATCCCAGAAGGATATGGGCTGTAATGTTTCACAGCGAAAAAACCGTCTCAGCATATGATTGCTAATCTCAAATCCAAAATCCAAAATTTATATGATAGGACAGGAATTTCGTCAACTGTTAATTGATAAGTGGGGATACTCTTATGATGTCCAATTACGCAGGACTCAGGGGAAAATATTTCTGCAAGTGATGTGGAAATATCTTGAACAAGCTTCATTCCCTTTAAGCGAATCTCAATACCAAGAGCATCTTGATAGCATTACTAATTATCTCAATGCTTTGGGAGGAACAATACAAGTACAAACTTTTATTACTCAAACAAAAGAGCGTCCCCGACTGGGTAAGGCTGTTAGTATACCTCTAGATTTGGGCGATCGCTCTTCCGAATGGATATTATGAACAATTTAAAATTGGTACTATTTATGTCAATAATTATTGCTGGAGAACGTAGCGGTGTTGGTAAAACAACTGTAACGCTCACACTTTTAGCCTCATTATGCCATCGTGGAGTCACAATACAATCTTTTAAAGTCGGACCAGATTATATTGATCCGATGTTCCATCAATATGTTACAGGTCGTCCTTGTCGAAACCTAGATACTGTATTGACTTCAGAAAGTTATGTACAGGAATGTTTTCACTATCATTCCCTAAAATGTGAATATGCATTAGTTGAGGGAGTTATGGGTTTATTTGATGGTGTTGGTCAATCGTCAGTCATCAGTCGTCAATCTTCAAATAAAGGCGACGACATGACATTTGCCAGTACAGCACATATAGCTAAATTATTAGATATACCAGTGGTATTGGTAATTGATTGTAGTCGGTTGTCTAGTTCAGTCGCTGCGCTCGCACATGGTTATTGTTCATTAGATAGTAGAATTAAAATCGCCGGACTAGTATTGAATCGTGTGGGAAGTGATCGGCATTTATCATTATTGAAAAATTCCCTAGCACCTCTACAAATCCCCATCCTGGGTGTACTCAGAAGACAAGATAGTATTACTATTCCTGATCGTCATCTGGGATTAATCCCCACCGCAGAATTACCAGAATTAGATAGTATTATTAATCGTCTTGCAGATTTAGGTGATACTTGCTTTGATTGGGAACAACTATTACCCCTCCTCAAGTCTCCCTATTTCCCCACCTTCTCACCTTCCTATCTCCCTATTTACCCATCTTGTGTTAAGATTGCCGTTGCAAGAGATAAAGCCTTTAATTTCTACTATCAAGATAACTTAGATATATTAGAAAAATTAGGTGCAGAATTAATATTTTGGAGTCCTTTAAAAGATACAGAATTGCCAAGAGATATTCAAGGAATTTATTTCGGTGGTGGATTTCCTGAAGTATTTGCATCAGAATTAGCTGCAAACACGGAAATTTTAAAATCAGTTAAAACAGCTATTTGTGCAGGAATACCGACAATTGCTGAATGTGGTGGTTTAATGTATTTATGTGAGGAAATTATTGATTTTGAAGATAAATCTTGGTCAATGGTAGGAATATTACCCACATCTGCACAAATGGATAAAAAGTTAACTTTAGGATATCGTCGTGCAGTAGCTTTAGAAGATAGTTTCTTATTTGATGTTGGAACAAATGTTTATGGACATGAATTTCATCGTTCCCATGTAATTACTGATCCTCAACGACCATTATTTGATACCTATCGCTTTGACTGTGATGAAAATACAGGATTTGAAGGTTGGAATTTACCTAATGTTAATGCTTCATACATCCATCAACACTGGGGAAAAAGTTTAGAAATTCCCCAAAATTTTCTGCAACAATGTCTCAAATATAGGAGGGAATAGGGAATAGAGTCGAGATAACAGGAAAAAGTTAATTATAAGTAATTAGCCTCATCTGAATATAACCTAGAATTCCTTTAATTCCTTAATAGTAACAAACCCTAGATTTATGCGTGTAATCAATCCAAAATCCAAAATCCAAAATTGAATGACTAAGTGACTAATGACTAATATTTTCATTCAGTCTGCGAATGATCCGAGATAGTTCACGAATAATATTTACAGCAATTTCTGGAGTTTCTTCAATCGCATCATAAAGTTGCTCTTGAGTGAGTTCCAAACAATCACAAGGTTCTAAAGTAGTGACAGAAGCCGAACGAGGCTGAGTATCAAATACAGCCATTTCACCAAAGTATTTTCCTGGATCTACTTCTGCTAATTTGGTATCCCCAATATGGACTTCCACTCGACCGGATACAATAATATAGAGCGAGCGCCCCTCTTCTCCTTGTTTAAAGATACTGTGATTTGTAGGATATGATAACTCATTCATCACTGAAGCTAGTCGGACTACAAAATCATCTCGCAATTCATTAAAAATAGGAACACGTCGGACAAATAACAAACGATCAACGCTAGTCAGCATAATTACTAATTATATATAAAAGATTGCTACTAGTATATAACCAACTCAATCAGGCAATTGGACTGATTGAGTTGGTTATAAAAGAACGACATTATCCCACCCTAGATGCTAATAATACCCCAGGCTTTGTGACTCTCTGAGGTTTATTTATCAGAATTGGGTACCCCATCCCTCCCCTCTTAGGGGTCTACAGTCTACACAGAAGTCCTAGATTCCTTACTTGATAATAAAGCGTTTGCTGTTTAATCCGCTACGAATGATTAGCGGGACTTAAATAAAAGTTAAGAGTAAAAAGGAGTATAGTGCGGTTTTGGTGTAGCTTTCACGTTTGCCCCAGTAATGGGCACCATGGTTTGAAAGATGGTGTTAAAGGTTTGATGATGTACTTACTCATAAGGCGCAAAAAAGGAGTTTAGACATTATTTAGGGGGATTATTGGGTGAAAGTGAGAGAAAAAACCTATTTAAGATGGCACAGAATGCCCTAGGGGTGAACTACCACCGATAACACCACGTTTTAACTGCAGCACCTTGGTCCAGTTCCCAAGTCAATGACCGTCGGTTAGAGATTATGAAAAAGTGTAGTCAGAGGAGAATCACCAGAGGATTTAGCTTAATAATTGATGATTCCGTCCATAGAAAAAGCGGGAATTTTAGGGATGGAGTAGGAAGAAAATATATATATTGGAGAAATTGGGAAAAGGGATAATGGGATAGTAGTAGTAACAACACATCTATATGATGGCAGTAAAAGCTTACCATTAGATATAGAGTTAGATCACCACGGTGATTCTTTACCCAAAGGGAAACAAGACCCTCTATTTGAGAAGAAAGAAGAAACCTGAGTTAGGAATTAAATTAATACATCTGACCTTAAGCCGTGGTTATCAACCAGGAATAGTAATTATAGATCCTGGATATGGACACAATATATCTTTCTTATTTAAGATAGAAAATCGGCATTGAAAGTATTGAGGAGGACTAGCTAAAAATCCCAAAGTCCTTGCCAGTGACCAAGAGGATAGTCCACAAATAATTAGGTTAGATGAACTAGCACAAAGTTTACCCCAAGAGGCTTTTACAGAAATTCAACTGGAGTTAGATAAACCCAAAACATTATGGGTAGTAACTAAAGAAGTAGAAATATCAGCCTTAACTGGAAATGGCAATATTGCTATAGTCATCAACGGTTCTACTTTCTCTCAAGCCACTGATATTGGCTACTTTATTACCAATATTTCTTCATCAATTGTCACACCCCAACGGATAGTTGATACATATTCTCAAAGAAATTGGGTAGAAGTTGTTTACAGGGAAGCCAAGGGATGGTTAGGACTCAACGAATATCAAGTTGGAGATAATAGCAGTTGACTGCGCCATTTTATTTTGGTTTGCTGTGCCTACACTTTTATTCTTTGCCATCAGTGGACTGGAGGATTAAGACCAAGGTGGGCTAAGAAACCTTTGAATACTTTTACTGCAGCTTTAGAAGGGTTGAGAACAGCCATATCTTTTCTATTTATTGATTGGTTCAACTGGAATCTGGACGTGTTTCCTTCTTATCGAGACAGTTTGGGCTACATTTGGCGTTGATTTTTGTTTATGTCCCGTTAGTACCAACGCAAATTCTAAATTCAAAATGAATACACTGTAAACCGGATTTCTCAAATTTGGAATAGGTTGTTTATTTCTCGGTGCGTTACGGCTAATCCTCACTCTCTCAAATCCTCAAATCTTTACATAGCTGTAATACAGCCTACTTAATACTTACTTTATAAGTACTTTCATATTTGCCTAAAAAAGTCTACATTTGGGTCTGAATTCCTCTATTAATGAGTAAGTTTGTCGGCTGGCTCATAAGTAAATATACTTTTATAGTATATCAAAAAATACTTCAAATAGTGTATGCTAACTATCCTATCACTGTCATGTATCAATAATTATTAAATCTTGGCAGGATAAACTTTCTGGGTAGTTTCAAACTAGAAGATTGATATTCCCACTAGATATTTCTTGATTAAGAGTATCTTGCCTTAAGGGTATTATTAGCTACTGCCTAGGCACTTATTGTCCCTTAGAAAATCATAATCATGTACATAGCAAAATTATCTATGAACATCAAGTTACCCCAAATCATTCTTTAAAGTCAAATGCTTTCAATGAGTCTGGTATTATTCTTAACCAAGAATCTATCAATCATGAAACTTCTACAGTATGAGAAATTCCTGCTAATTACTTAAGTCAAATTCCTGGAACAGATAAGGATCGAAAAGTGGATTCTGTTGGTGCAAATAGCTTGCAAATAGAACCTAAATATACTGGATAAAAGCTATTTAAACCCCAAAAATTAACCTTAGTATTAGAAAATAGAAAAGCGGCTCCGTCTTCATCTCAGGAATTAGGATTGAGTGAAGAACCTAAAGTAGAAATGTTGGTTTTGAGTGCCTTTAAAACTGCTGTGGGTAGTGATGAGGCAGAATTAGTATTTTCGGGTTTGGCTGTGCAAGCAGGGGTAAAAACTGTTTTGGGTAGTTTGTGGTATGTGAGTGATCAAGGTTCTTTGGCGCTGATGACAAAATTTTACGATCAGTTGAATAATACTTATTTGCGCTCTCATTCTATTAAACAAGCCCAGTTAGCGATGCTAAAGGGGAAAGGTATAGCTGTCCATCTGCTATACCTTTCCCCTGAAAAAAACATTCCTCTAAATCAAGAAATGACTAATTTAGGTAAGATCGAGTTATCCCATCCATATTATTGATTATTGGTCTGCTTTTACGGTAATTGGTAATTGGAATTAACAGTTATGAGTTATCAATCAGTTATCAGTTACAGTAGGAGTCAGGAGTGAGGAGTGAGGAGTAAAACTCTCTTGCTGTCTAGGTTTCAATTTAGATTCTGTACCTCATTGATCTGCAATCTGCTGTATCACTGTTCCCTCTTATTTAAGAAAAATGAATGTCTTGGAAATGGTGCTTTAGAGTTATTATCGCTTTGTTGGGGCTGTGGCTATTCTGGGATATAGTTTCCCATCTAGGGGCAGAGATTTTTTGGTTTCAGGAAGTTGGCTATTTGCAAACATTTCTGCTGCGCTTGGTGACTAAGGGTGCTTTATGGGTGGGTGTGGTCAGTGTTAGTTTTACCTATCTGTTTTTTAATCTGGCTTTAGCACAACGCTGGAAATATCCCCAGTCTCTGAAAACTGAGTTGGTCAGAAATGAGGAGACAAGACTGAGTAAGCAACTCACAAAATTTCTCAGTCCACAGTATGGCACAGTCTATAAACCTCCTTATGTTGAGACTGGATACAAAGAAATTAGATTGCGCTGGCTGTTACCACTGACGTTAGGCTTGAGTTTGTTGGTGGGGTTGATGGTAACCCATTATGGACAAGTCGCTCTAAGTTACTGGAATAGAGAAGTTAATCAGGTTATTTCACCTTTTACAATTCTATTTAGACCAGAGATTCTTTGGAATTTCGGACACACAATTATTTTTCAGGACTGGTATTTTGGTGTGGCTTTAGTAATGGCGATCGCACTCTTAATATATTCTCACTTTTTGCTGAGAGCGATCGCACTTATTTTTAGTCTTGGTTTTGGCTGGATACTATCTCAACATTGGTGTAAAATACTACTTTATTTCCACTCTACTCCCTTCAATACCAACGACCCTTTATTTGGCAAAGATATCGGTTTTTATATTTTTTCACTCCCTCTGTGGGAACTTTTGGCATTTTGGCTACTTGGATTATGTTTATATGGCTTTGTGTCCGTTGGTCTCACCTATCTTTTATCAGGAGATAGTCTAAGTCAAGGCATTTTTCCTGGTTTTTCTCTACCACAACAATGTCATTTATTCGGTTTGGGTAGCTGTTTGATGTTGGTAGTAGCCTTTAGTTATTGGTTAGGTCGTTATGAACTGGTTTATTCTCCCCGTGGGGTGAGTTTTGGCGCTAGTTACACCGATGCTAAGATCCAGTTGCCAGTTGACACTATGTTATGTGTTTTAGCTGTAGTGCTCGCATTTTATTTATTATGGCAAACTTTCTTCTGGAAACCCAAATCGCAACATCATCGTTGGGCAATTTATAGTTTATGTATTTATATAATTTTAATAATTACAGGTGATTTTCTTGTACCTGCTGTTGTCCAATCTTTAATAGTTCAACCCAATGAATTGCAGCGAGAGAAGCCTTACATCCAACGTACTATTAACTTTACTCGTCAAGCATTTGATTTAGAAGCAGTTGATTCTCAAACCTTTAATCCCCAGGGAAACTTAACCCAAGCTGATCTCAAAGTCAATGATCTAACAATTCGTAATATTCGTCTTTGGGATCAAGAACCATTATTAAAAACTAACCGCCAATTACAACAAATTCGTCCCTATTATCAATTTCCCGATGCTGATATTGATCGTTACACAATAAAAATTGAACCCAACCAAGAAGCAACCGCATCAACCGAAAAACGTCAGGTACTAATTGCAGCCAGGGAATTAGACTATAATTCTGTTCCACAGCAAGCTAAAACATGGGTAAACCGCAATTTAGTTTACACCCACGGTTATGGCTTTACCATGAGTCCTGTGAATACTGTTGCTCCTGGTGGTTTACCAGAATATTTTGTTAAAGACATTAGCGGTAATGATAGTGCGCTAACTACTTCTAGTGAAGCTATTCGTGAAAGTATTCCTATTGGTAAACCGCGAATTTATTATGGAGAAATTAGCAATACTTATGTCATGACTGGGACGAAAGTTAGAGAATTAGATTATGCCAGTGGCAGAGATAATGTTTACACCAGTTATGATGGCGTGGGTGGAATTAGAATTGGTTCTCTGGGTCGAAGATGGCTATTTGCTACATATTTGAAAGACTGGCAAATGATATTTACACGGAATTTTCTACCAGAGACAAAAGTATTATTCCGGCGAAATATTAACCAACGAGTTCGTGCGCTCGCACCTTTTCTAAAATTTGACAGTGAGCCTTACTTAGTAGCTGCTGATGCCAATCCTGACAACAAAAATGAACAATTCCCGGCAACAAAGAATAATCTTTACTGGATTATAGATGCTTATACAACAAGTGACCGCTATCCCTACTCTGACCAAAATGGTGATGGCATCAACTATATTCGTAACTCCGTTAAGGTCGTAATTGACGCTTACAACGGCACAGTCAGATTTTACGTTGCTGAACCAAAAGAGCCTCTAATTATTGCCTGGTCGAAAATATTCCCACAAATGTTCCAACCGCTGGCAAATATGCCTGTTAATCTCCAGAGTCATATCCGCTATCCAGTGGACTTTTTTAAAATTCAATCTGAACGGTTAATGGTTTATCATATCACTAACCCCCAAGTATTTTACAACCGCGAAGATCAATGGCAAATTCCCAATGAAATATATGGAACGCAAACCCGTCAGGTTGAACCTTACTATTTAATTACTAGTCTTCCTAACGTTCCCTTTGAAGAATTTATTTTACTGCTTCCCTACACACCCAAACAACGAACAAATTTAATTGCTTGGTTAGCAGCGCGTTCAGATGGAGAAAATTACGGTAAATTGCTGCTGTATAACTTTCCTAAAGAACGGTTGATTTATGGGACAGAACAAATAGAAGCGAGAATTAACCAAGATCCAGTAATTTCTCAACAAATTTCTTTATGGAATCGTCAAGGTTCGAGAGCAATTCAAGGTAATCTTTTGATTATTCCCATTGAACAATCTTTGTTATATGTTGAGCCAATTTATTTAGAAGCAACTCAGAATAGTTTACCAACTTTGGTTAGGGTGGTTGTTGCTTATGAAAATCGCATTATCATGGCAAAAACTTTAGAACAAGCATTACAAGGAATTTTTCAACCAGAGGTAACACAAGCACCGACAATTATTCGTCCTGTGGAACAAGAATGAATACCATCGAGTTAGAGTGAACAGCGGAATGATTTGATTGAGAGTGCAATCGCATTATTTACTGTCTCGTTCTGAACCTTTAATGGTGATTGTCAGCACTCTTTTAACGCACTTCATAACTTGATTATAGATTAAATCTGTGACCTTTTTCTCCCTTTAGCTGGTTATTTTTATCTCTTAACCGTTGATTCTCTGACTCTAAGTCTTTTACTTTTGATTGTAATTTGAGAACAATGATTGTATGATTTTGAATTTGACTGCTAAGATTTTGAGTGAGCGCCTATGATAAAAGGAAGTTGTAAGCAAAGATTAGGCGTTGGTAAAGCCACTTTCACTCTTCCCCAATCATTCAATAGCAAGCTGGACATTCATTGATAGTTGAGTTTAAATTTATCACCGTGTACTCTTGCTTTTCCCCTACCTGAATATGCTGGTACTCATCCCCACAAATATTGGTTGGAATGTAAGCACATCAGTTGTTGTCTTATAAGTACTTGACCACTTACGATGGAATACTGGATACAGTGATCAGTCTCCCAGACTGTAGACGTTGCGTGTCAGCAATATTGCATCCGTCATTTCAAATGTTGCGTCCTTAGCCCCACATAAACATTGGTATGCTGCTTGACGGAATTCCTTTAGTTGTGCAAAAAGATCTATAGCGGTTGATAAACGTTGGTAGTGCTTCTTTCATCTTCCGCTACTGGGGTGCTTGTTCTTACAGGCATCCCTTTACTTTTGTAATTCCACTCCCTAGCGATCACTCTCTTTTACTCTAAAGTCCAGTTAAGTCTGCTTGCCTCCTTATTCTCGTTTCAGGTCTGATAAAATATTTGGAGGGTTTATGAACTTTTCTAAGAAAGAACAAGTTTTAGCTTTTGTTGTTTTAATTTTGGTTTTCGGTTCATTAGTTTTGGGAGTAATTGATCCCTCAACTCGTGGGACCTTTACAGATTTGACAAAAGTAGCTGTAGGAACTTCCATAGGTTTCCATATACTTGCACCAAATCAAAGAAATAGGACTTACGTATAAGATCATAAAAGTAGAGGTAACTCATGAATTACCTCTACGGAATAAAAAGGTTTTCAGTCACATTTTGCGTAAGTCATAAAAAATTAGCTTTTTAGCTAAATCCATAATTTCTATTTAGTAGCCTTCTTGCCAAAGTAGCTTTTCTCTTTTCTAGACTTTTGCAAGAAGTCTATTAGTTGAATACTGCAAATTACTCAACTAAATAAGTAGGATCTATTTGAAAAAACACTGCCAGATCTTGAATGTGCTTTTCTGTTAATTGGCGTTTACCATTGATAACATCTAAAACTATTGACTCACTTTCTGAAATAGAAACTAAATCCTTTGGTTCTAGGTTAGATTATTCTAGCAACCGTTAAAGCAGTGCAACACCTTTTAGAGTAGGCATTTTTTCATGTTGCTGTTCATAATCATAAACATGAGTACCTAGAACCTTGAGATAGTCTACATCATCTTGTGTAATATTTCCTTTATCCAAAATAGAATTAATTTTATTTTGGGTAGCAATTAATTCTTGTTCATTGGTAATGGGACGTGGGGTAAATGTGGTAAGTAGCTTTATATAGTAGTTACTAGGAGTTTTTAAACCACTCGTCATTTTTCCATTTCTCCTTATCATATTCAGCTTGAGTGAGTACAGCGCGTATAAATAATAGTTAAAACTCCTAATTTATATAGGTTATAAGTTGGTAATGATTACCTTTGATATTCAAAACAGTAAAGTTACCAACTAAGTCTGCTGATAGAAAAATTTTCCTAACATCATTAAAAGTTCCTAATTCAGAATCCGATATGGGCTAATACCAGAGTAAAAGCCCGGATTCTGATTGGGAATGCTTTTCCCAAAATTTCCTAAGTCTTCTTTTTCTAAGAAAATGCATTCTAACAAAAAATATTGTATCTATTTTCAGGTAAATTTACTACAAATTTTTTTGTCTCATAATTTCGACACAGATAATTTTTATACTGAAATTTATTTTCTTAATGACGAAGCTTAAAAAAACTGTACCTCCAGATGGATAAAAACTAACTTCCTCAGCTTTTATAGTTCAAAACTAAATGGGTTTTGATAAGAAAGCAAATCGAGGGGATGTGCTAAATGAGAGCTTTACTACTCTGGCCGATCATGCCTAATTCTTTCTGGTCTTATCAGGAAACCCTTGCTTTGGCTGGGTTACGTGCGACAAATCCCCCACTAGGTTTAATCACAGTAGCAGCGATGTTACCGAGTGATTGGGAAATTAGATTGTCCGATCGCAATGTCCGTCTAGAAACAGATGCAGATTGGGAATGGTGCAATATTGTCATCCTCTCTGCAATGATTATCCAAAAACAAGATTTTGGTGAATTAATTCAAAAAGGTAAAAGGTTAGGTAAAAAAGTCGCAGTCGGTGGACCTTTTGCTACATCTGTACCAGAATTTGTCTTAGAAGCAGGAGCAGATTATTTAATTTTAGATGAAGGAGAAATCACCATCCCGATGTTTTTAGAGGCTTTAGAAAAGGGAGAAGAAAAAGGTATTTTCCGAGCTACAGAAAAACCAGATGTTACCCAAACTCCCTTACCTAGATTTGATTTATTAGACCTAAATGCTTACATAGCTATGACCGTACAGTTTTCACGGGGTTGTCCATTTCAATGTGAGTTCTGTGATATTATCACCCTTTTTGGACGCAAACCCCGCACGAAAACACCAGAACAGATCTTAGTAGAATTGGAAGTATTATATCAGATGGGTTGGTGGCGTTATGTATTTATTGTTGATGATAACTTTATCGGCAATAAACGTAATGCTAAAATCTTTTTAAGGGAACTAATTCCCTGGATGGAAAAACGAAATTATCCTTTTGCTTTACTCACCGAGGCTTCTTTGAATTTAGCAGAAGATGATGAATTATTAGAATTAATGGTAAAAGCTGGTTTTGTTCAGGTATTCATGGGTATTGAAACTCCTGATGTAGAAAGTTTAGTAGGAGCAAATAAAGAACAAAATACCCGTAAGTCTTTAGTGGAGTCCTGCCACAAAATTACCAAAGCCGGACTACAAATTATGTCTGGTTTTATCTTAGGATTCGATCATGAAAAACCTGGTGCAGGTAAACGTATTCAAGAGTTTGTGGAAGAAACTAATATTCCCCAAGCCCATCTTAATTTATTGCAAGCATTACCAAATACAGCCATGTGGAATCGGCTGCAAAAAGAAGGAAGGTTAATAGATGCGTTAGGTGAATTTCTAGGTTCTCAAAAATCTTTAATTAACTTTGTTCCTACTCGTCCCATGACAGAAATAGCTGACGAGTTTATCGAAACTTTTTGGAATTTGTATGAACCCATACCTTACCTCAAACGTACTTTTCGTCATTTTATGATGATGGAGGGTTGGCGGGCTAAATATCAACGGACCTTAACAAAAGCAGAGTGGGACTTTTTAGGGGCTATTTGTTGGAGACAGGGAATATTGCGTTCTACAAGATTTCATTTTTGGTGGCAATTAATAGTTATGGCATGGCATAAACCAAATTTATTATATGACTATTTAATCGCCTTGGGTGTGGGTGAACATTTTTTCAGTTTTCGTCATGAGGTAAAAGTAGAAATAGAATCAGAATTAGCATTATTACAGCAGCAAGAATTCGATAAAAAATCAGCAACGTTAAGTTATAAACCGTGAGTTAATTACAGTTAAATTATATTCTGAAGTAGCGCCTTTTATAATCCATAAAAAAAGATACCAGACTTCTTTAAGAATCCGGGTATCTGAATATTAGGCTAATTTTGTGTTCATGAATGATTTAGAATTGCTATAGTAGTTGACAATAAACTCAGCAATAACATCACCACGAAAAAATGTCCCAGGTTCTAGAACAATCAATAAGGATTCTTGCCGCTGCTACGGTAGTAGAAAGCTGTTTTACGGATTTAAATCTAATGCATCGTTGGCTTAATCCTCTTCTGCGTTGCGAACCTGTGGGAACAGTGTGGAGTACAAATATTGGTAGTCGCAGTCGGTTTATAATTCAAATTCCTGTGATTAAACCCACTTTAAACACTGTAGTGATAGAAAGGCAACCAGGTTTGGTAGTATGGGCATTTAAGGGATTCTTTCAGGGAAGTGATCGCTGGGAATGTCAACCACTACCAAAAGGTACACTTCTCCTTAACCGCTTTGAGTTTCAAATTCCTAACCCTGTAGTCAGTTGGGGTTTTAATACGTTTGGTGCATCTTGGACAAAAGCAGATATGCAAGCTCAACTGCGTCGTCTCAAACGAATAGCAGAAAGCTTTGAATAATAGATCCTGCACGTTATAGCAGAGTTGATAAGATATGTATCAGGATAAGATTAACCTAGTTTCTCCAATAATTGACGAATCACATCTGCATCTTCCGCATCTGGTATTTTAACTCGATAAGTTTGTAAATCTTCCATAGCTTGAGAAAACATCCTAAGTTGGAAACATAGCAAACCTCTATCTCTTAATTCCAAACTTGTCCCTGGAAACAACAGCAAAATCCTTTCTACCGTTCCCAGACTCTTTTCTAAATCCTGCTGTTTGAGGTAAATATACTTCAAATTCGTCAATATCTGCGCCAAAAATTGCCGCTTACTAACTGTTACTACAAATTGTGGTGTAGACTTACCAATTGCTGATAAATTTGTGACAGCCTATCCTGGCAATCTTGTGCAAACATGACTTTACCACCATTGAAGGCATCAACAAAAATCCCTATATCCTCTATATTTGGACGGATGAGGAAATATCCCGGCATTCCTATTCCCAGCATTGGAAAATCAAGCCGCCTTCCCACTTCCATATAAACTAGTGCCAAGGTAATGGGAATACCAGTTCTGCGTTTAATTACATCATTGAAAAAGCTGTTACGTAGGTCATAATAATATATGTTCTTACCACTACAACCGAACTCTTCCTAAAAGTACTGGTTAATGCTTTGAATCATTCCCAGCAGATAGGGCTAGGAAGGTAGACGTCCTTGTAACTTAAATGCCATTGTATCAAGGGCATTTAAATATTCTTTTGGGTCAAGGTCGGGATATTCTTCCTGTGCAATATATAAAGCTGCCTTGTCCAAGTTGATAGACTCGTCACGTTGTTTAATCTCTTAGTAAAAATACCGACGTGCTGACGAGAAATTCATAAGCAGTAGGGATGAAGCGACATAATCTCATTTTAAGGTAATTGAGGTAGTTTAGAGCAGAAATTCACCTTTGACCCTTTAATAGGGAACAGGTTTGCAAAGAGAGAAATCTATGATCATCTATAGTATAAACAATCGTATTTTTACGGCTTCGTCATAACTTTAAATATCATTATTTATTGAATCTACTACTCACTTGTTTGAAAGCTTGACAGTTTAAGTGTTTTAACCCTACCCCCCCCCGAATTAATAGTTTTTTATCTTACTGAATTTTATGTGAAGTTCCCAGAAAAACGCTTTACAGGTATTGAAAAACCGTATTAGTATCAGTGACATTGAAGGCAACAAGAAAAGGGAGCAAGGCGATTTTGTGAGGTGGGGCAAAAAGTGTACCTTTACCTACGCCAACCATAGACATAGCTAAAATATTATTCTGGAACTAAGGTGAAATAAATCACATCAAAAAAATAAAATTCCAAGACAAAGTATCTTCTCAAAATATCCTCAGAAGACTTGCATTCATTAATTTGTGGCTGGTGGGAATAAGCTGCTTAGGTCAGTTAGCAAATAAGCAGGTATTGATTACCATAGAAAATTATGTTAAATGGGAGTTGTAGGTATAAAATATTAGACAGGTTGAAGATGGATAAAAGAGGTAAAAATCGAATTACAGGAATTATGCGAACTTCCAGCTATCCGATGTAAAATAATTTCCCCATTTTCTCTTAACCAAAATTCACTGTTTCCTTTCATTCTTCAATTGACAACTTGGCGGATTAAACTTCCCATAGCTCCACTACCAATAGGTAATTTACGGGCTGAAACTTTAGCATAGTTCAAACGTTCTTCCCCATAGGCATGTAAAAGATAGTTTCTTTGTTTAACCAGAGTTTTAGAATGCTCTCCTAGTGCTGAAGCAATAAATTCATCCATATTAATGCACCTTCTCTAATCTTTTCTTCATGGGCCTTAAAAGTTCGTCCATTCCATTGGGGAATGTTATTTTTTTCTAAAATTTTCGTAACTTGCTCTTGAAAATCTTTCAAACATTTGGTCAAATTAAGACTTGAATATATATTTCTTGTCATTAATTAATGGTAGGTATTCCCTGTTTTTTCTTTGGAAATCCTACCTTTTTTTTGACCACAACAGCAGTGTGTCTCAACTTCTCTCACCTGATAAATTTATTTAAGTAACTTCACTTTAGTTCGCTGTATAGGATATTTTAGTAGTACGGTAAATGATTTTTATCGATGCCTGTTTTGGGTTTAGTGAGGGCACACTTTTTGCCCCACCTCACAAAATCGCCTTGCTCCCGAAGAAAACTCGTTCTTCAGGAATAAATACTATGAGTACAGTAAATCTATTGACAAAGTTATCAATGGCTACAGCAGGGGCAAAAGTAAGAGCACTGAGTGTAGCAGTAAATGCTCAAGCTGCGACGATTACTCTTTTAGAGGAAAATTTTAACACCGAGAATAATGGTTCTGGCGTATTAAATTATGGTAGCTTTACTAAGTTCGATTTCATAGATAGATGGGACAGTGGATATAATAGGTAATGGATATTCCAACTTCTTACCTGGTAATGGACTATACTTAGATCCAGACGGTTCAACATCCAATGCTGGTAAGCTCTCATCTAAATCCATCTTTGTGTTTGGTGCACGTGACTTAGTGAATCTTTTATTTAAACTAGCTGGAGACCAACGAAATAATGGAAATAACTCGGTGATGGTATCTCTGGGTAGCTTGTTTAACGAAAGTTTCATACTGCCACCAACCCAAGATTTTACTACTTTTACCGACAGTTTCACGGTTGCTTCAGATACAAGTGCTAAACTAGCTTTTGAGGGAGTTGGTGAAGATAATATTGGATTGTTAATTGATGATGTCACCTTGACCAAATCAGTTCCCGAACCTGCTTCTCTCATTGTTATCTTCGGCTTAGGTGCTTTTGGTGTTACCTCTCTTCCCAAGCGCAAACAAGAAAAAGTTGCGGTTAAAGCGTAACCAGCAATAAATAAATTTACTCTTAAACTTAACTTCTACTGTGTCACGGCTTAACTGACATGGTAGTTTTGCTTTTAAGTCTGTGGCATTGCTTTGGAGACCATAGCGGCAAAGTTGATTCCACACACCTGTCTTAATAATGAATTTATGGCGAAGAGAGGGGTCGTTAAGTGCTAACCTAAAAGATGATATTACTTGATCTCAGGTCTTAGACGACCGACTCTCAAACATAGCTTCAATCATTTAGGCGCAGCATGGTCACCACCGCAGAAAAAACAAACATAGGTTACATTACCCAAATCATTGGTCCAGTTGTAGACGTTAAGTTCCCCGGCGGTAAATTACCCCAAATCTACAACGCTTTGACCATCACAGGCACTAACGAAGCTGGACAAAACATCAGCTTGACCGTTGAAGTACAGCAATTGCTAGGCGACAACCAAGTTAGAGCCGTGGCGATGAGTAGCACTGACGGATTAGTACGTGGTTTGGAAGCCGTTGATACTGGCGCTCCCATCACCGTACCCGTAGGTAAAGCTACTCTGGGTAGAATTTTCAACGTTTTGGGCAATCCTGTAGATAACCAAGGACCTGTAAACGCTGAAGCCAGACTACCCATCCACCGTGATGCTCCTAAATTCACAGAATTGGAAACCAAACCTTCTGTGTTTGAAACTGGGATTAAAGTTGTTGACTTGCTGACTCCCTACCGACGCGGCGGTAAAATTGGTCTGTTCGGGGGTGCTGGTGTTGGTAAAACCGTGATCATGATGGAATTGATCAACAACATTGCTACCCAACATGGTGGTGTGTCTGTATTCGCAGGTGTGGGTGAACGTACTCGTGAAGGTAATGACCTCTACAATGAAATGATTGAATCTGGGGTTATCAACAAAGACAACCTCAATGAATCTAAGATTGCTCTAGTTTACGGTCAAATGAACGAACCACCCGGAGCTAGAATGCGGGTTGGTTTGTCTGGTTTGACAATGGCTGAGTATTTCCGTGATGTGAACAAGCAAGACGTATTGCTGTTTGTTGACAATATTTTCCGGTTTGTACAAGCTGGTTCTGAAGTATCCGCACTATTGGGACGGATGCCTTCTGCGGTAGGATATCAGCCTACTCTGGGTACAGACGTTGGTGCATTGCAAGAACGGATTACTTCTACCACCGAAGGTTCTATTACTTCTATTCAAGCTGTATATGTACCTGCGGATGACTTGACTGACCCCGCACCTGCAACTACCTTTGCTCACTTGGATGGTACAACAGTATTGTCTCGTGGTTTGGCAGCTAAGGGTATCTATCCAGCGGTTGATCCTCTGGGTTCTACTTCCACCATGCTACAGCCAAACATTGTTGGTGATGAACACTACAACACTGCTCGCAGTGTACAATCAACTCTACAACGTTACAAAGAACTACAAGACATCATCGCTATTCTGGGTTTAGATGAATTGTCTGAAGAAGACCGTCTGATTGTAGCACGGGCGCGGAAAGTTGAGCGTTTCTTGTCTCAGCCTTTCTTCGTAGCTGAAGTATTTACTGGTTCTCCTGGTAAGTATGTGAAGTTGGAAGACACCATCAAAGGTTTCCAGAAGATTCTCTCCGGTGAGTTGGATGCTTTACCAGAGCAGGCTTTCTACTTGGTAGGCGATATTAACGAAGCAATCGCAAAAGCTGAAAAGCTCAAAGGTTAATAGGTAATGGGTAATGGGTAATGGGTAATGGGTAATGGGTAATGGGTAATGGGTAATGGGTAATGGGTAATGGGTAATG
>ERZ1034377.129-NODE-129-length-20406-cov-73.121796_pt1 | contig 20406 bp, 25 predicted proteins | sample MGYA00520584_ERZ1034377 | MGnify/ENA primary metagenome ERZ1034377 (study PRJEB33736, sample SAMEA104288464) | Azolla filiculoides | biome: Urban; feature: water surface; material: ditch water | place: Netherlands | collected 2014 ... | reverse complement strand
TTAGGCAATAGACCTTGATCATAATTTAGCTGAACCAAGGTTAGGTTTAGCACTGACACATCGAAAAGTCTGTGGTGGTTCTCTTTCTCTGGAGCTATTCGAACATCCTGCCAACTTATTGACGGTTATACAAACTTATCGCCGTCAACCACTTTCTCTAATTGAGTTTTTTGACCAACCTATGAAAGCCATGGTTCACTCTGCTTTCCATACACCTTCTTTAATCCCTCTACCTTAGACCTGAATCCTTACAAGGAAAAGTAAACTATTTATAGTTGAGAAAATTTGATTTTTTGGAAAGTTTATAAATGCTTGACTATTTTGGTTGCTGTAAAAAAAATATGCTGAATTATTATTAGTTGTCGCTCAGGAATATTCTGTCTAAAGATTGAAATTCAACCATGAAAGTTAAGTTTGTAAGTCTTTAGATATAAATTATGTTTATTCCATTAGCTAGAAGCCTTTATAAAACCAACTCTCTAAATTAAACCCAAGCCAAGATAAATTCTTAGGTCAATGAAACACCAAAATAAAATTTCCACACCTGTAGAGATGTTGTCTGTAGCATTTTTATAATGTGGGCTATTTAGATCTAAAACGCTGTATATACCATTAATCTCAAATTTTTGCCAAAAAACCCTGATTATTATTCCCTAAAAACCATGACCACCCAAGAGCAACTATATCAATGGCAAGAACTAGCTCAACAGTTGCGTGTGGATAGTATTCGCGCTACAACGATCGCAGGTTCAGGTCATCCTACTTCTTCTATGTCTTCCGCTGATTTGATGGCGGTTTTTCTATCTAAATATCTTCGCTACGATTTTGATCATCCAGAAAATCCGAATAGCGATCGCTTTATTCTTTCCAAAGGACACGCTGCACCTCTACTATATTCCATGTATAAAGCTGCGGGGGTCATTTCTGACCAAGAATTACTATCATTGCGTCAGTCTGGTAGCCGTTTAGAAGGTCATCCCACACCAATTTTACCTTGGGTGGATGTGGCAACAGGTTCTCTCGGACAAGGTTTACCCATTGGTGTGGGGGTGGCTTTGGCAGGTAAATATTTAGACCAATTACCTTATAATGTTTGGGTATTATTGGGGGATGGTGAAACGGCTGAAGGTTCGATTTGGGAAGCTTTTGATCATGCTTCTCACTACACATTAGATAATCTGCTCGCCATTATTGATGTCAACCGGCTTGGTCAACGTGGTCAAACTGAATTAGGCTGGAATACACAAGCTTATGGCAATCGTGCTAAGGCTTTTGGTTGGCAAGCAATAGAAATTGATGGTCATAATTTAACAGAAATTGACCAAGCTTTTAGTGCAGCCGTGGCTATAAATGACCGTCCCACGGTGATTATTGCTAGGACAAAGAAAGGTAAAGGTGTGAAGGCTTTAGAAGATTTAGGTGGTTGGCATGGTAAAGCACTGAAACAGGATCAAGAACAACAAGCTATTACGGAACTAGGTGGAGAACGTCACATTACCATTACCGTTGATAAACCAGAAGAACAAAGCCAACCCGCTACACTGGGAGTACCTCAACCCCTACAACTTCCCATATATCAAAAAGGCAATAAAGTAGCCACCCGTCGCGCTTATGGAGATGCTTTATTAGCTTTAGGCGCATCGCAACCTGATGTGGTTGCTCTTGATGCGGAGGTGAGTAATTCCACTTATGCGGAAGATTTCGCCGAAGCTTTTCCAGAACGCTACTTTGAGATGTACATTGCTGAACAGCAAATGATAGCAGCCGCAGTAGGCTTGCAGGTCCGAAAATACAAACCCTTTGCTTCTACTTTTGCAGCTTTTTTAACTCGTGGTTACGACTTTATTAGGATGGGTGCGGTATCTCGTGCCAACATTAAGTTAGTTGGTTCTCATGGGGGTGTCTCCATTGGTCAAGATGGTGCTTCCCAAATGGGATTAGAAGATTTAGCAGCTTTTCGCGCTGTGTGTAATAGCACTGTATTGTATCCCAGTGATGCTAATCAGACTGCTAAACTAGTACCACAGATGAGTAATGCCCCTGGTATAGTTTACCTCCGCACCACCAGAGAAAGCACACCTGTAATTTATGGTAGTGAAGAACAATTTTCCATTGGTGGCAGCAAAGTTATCCACCGGTCCGAGCGCGACCAAGCCACAATTATTGCCGCAGGTATCACTGTACATGAAGCCCTCAAAGCTTATGACAGATTGAAAAATGAAGGGATCACAGCCCGTATTATTGATGCCTATTCCGTTAAACCCATTGATGTGCAAACACTACATCAAGCAGCAAAAGATACCAACGGTAATTTAGTAGTTGTAGAAGATCATTGGCCAGAAGGAGGATTAGGTGCGGCTGTCTTAGATGCCTTTGCTGGTAATAGTACCACCCCTGCCTACAAAATTCCGCAATTACAGATTATTAAACTTGCAGTTCAAAATATGCCAACTTCTGGAACTCCTGAAGAACTACTCCATGCTGCTAAAATTGATGCAGATGCCATTGTAGAAGTTGTGAAATCACAAGTTAGGCGACTGGTAGGAGTATCTTAGCCAAATTGGTTCAGAAGCCTACACTTACCAATTTCTCAAGTGTGGGAGGAAATTTTCAGCACTTTTGTCACTTTTGTAGATTCTGTACATTTGGTAGATACGCTCGCAATTCTCAATAATACTACTTTCACTTTTTTACCAAAATATAAGGTGTCCCATATTCAGGTAATTGCTGGATATGCTGCCTAAAATCTTTTTGATCCTCAAAAATACCTGCCAGAAAATCGAGTTGATGCAAATTTGGTAAAAATGCCCCACCAGTATCTGCCATTACACCCATTTGTAGGCGTTTGCGTCCACCTTGATTATATTCCATAACAATCACTCTACCCAACCCAATATTGAGGATATCTCCAGCAAAAGTTACACCTGGCTTAATAGAAATCTTCGCATCAATCTTATATCCATAACCTTTGATCTCATCAACTTTTCTAAAATACCAATAACGTTTTTGCAATGTGGGTTTTACTCCTATTACATAAGAAATTCCATTATTGCTATCCACATTAAACAACCCTTGTGAACCATCTGTAAAATTAATCAAGATAGTTCCCTGCATTAATGCTTCCTCTAAACCTTGACGGGTGAGATATGCCAAAGATTCTACCCTTCCAAATTCTTTGCCACCAGGTTCATAAATACCTGATAAAACATCTTGTTTAGTGTATTTGGTGTAGAAATTATCATTTCCTAAATTGTCTTTCAGACTATAAATCGGTATATTATATTGAGATGTTTTAGATCGAGAGCCAGGATGTTTAAAAACTGCATACTTTGTAATTCTTAATTGTTTCTGTTGCGGATAATTAAGATTATAAGCTGACCATTTAATTACTCGAAAATTAGCATTGATAAAATTAGGATCTTGTAAACGAGTAGGACGATTATTACTAATATCTTCCTGCAAAACAGTAATCATAAAATCCAAAGTTTTGAGAACGTCCTGTACAGTCACACCTTGGCTTAATAACAATCCATTGCGGGAAATATTAGGATCTTTGTCAGTATTATCTTGGAAATATTTGCGCGTATTAGTGAGAACAGTTAATAAATCAGCTTGATTGAAATTAACTTTAGCTGTTGGTAATTGTACAGATTTTAAAATCTGTTTACCATTGACACTATATTTATATTTTTGCCATTCATCAATGACAGAATAGAATATAGATGTAGCTTGATTTTGCTGACTGAATAAATTAATAGATTCAGTTGGTGTAATTTGTGGTTGCGTAATTACTTGCGGAATTTCTGATTGTGCATATAGGTTTTGATGAGCTAAAACAACCAAAAAAAAAGTAACAATACCTGCTGTGATTTGGAATTTACTATTGAATAAGACACTCATAAGGCTAAGTCGGGAACTAAACTTCTAAATTCATTTCTAAGCTAGAAGTGATGCTTCATAGTGCATCACTTATACGTCTTAATAATTACTTTTACAGCAGATTGCAGATCAATGAGGTACAGAATCTAAGTTGAAACCTAGACAGCAAGAGAGTTTTACTCCTGACTCCTGCTGTATGTTTATCAACAAAAGCAATTATTAAACCTAATTATTAGCAGATAATCGGAGATTCTGCACTAAATATTTATCTAGATTCATGAAAAATTTTTGGAACTTGACAAAATTACCAATAAAGTTTTTTATTTTCCTGTTAATATCCCTTAACCCTTCCCCAATAGTATTAGTAGGGCAAGGGTTAAGGGATAAAGATTTTTATTCCCCCTTAACTTAGCCGTATTGGGACACAATCTATAGCTGTAGGATACAAGGATATTAGCTAAATACCTACATGAACTATTCATTCCTACTCATCCATCTCTTTTAATGTTGCCAATGCAGAAGGAGATAAGCGACTTAGATAGCTGAATATCCAGTATTTGAATATTGTGTTTAGAACTACTGGAAATGTAGCGATAAACAAAAATATTCCATTTCTACTTGCTGGTAAACCTAAATGTTCTGCGAAACCTTCTAAAAGAATTTCCCAGCCATGGGGAGAGTGAAATCCTACAAATATATCTGTCAGTAAAATAATTAAAAAAGCCTTAGCACTGTCACTTAAACCATAAACAAGCTTATCTATAAAAGACTGAACAAAGATGATATCTTTTTTGCTCAGAACAATTACTATAGCAAAGGAAATCAGTGATATAAAATCAGCAAATAAGTTGCTGATAGCACCGTTAGTTTTATTGCGGAATTCTTCTGCTATCTCAATCGCTTTATTTTTAACATTTGCTTCAAAGTTTTCAGATGAAATTTCTGGTGCTTGACGGACGAGGGATCTAAATTTCAATCCTTGCTCAAAAGTTTTTAATTCATTCAATGCTTTCTCCTCCATTAGTGAATTGATAAAAATTTGCGTCGTTTTTTCGTATCTGAAATGTTTCACCACAGGGTTGACTAATAATTGTTTAGAAAAATGCTGAGTTAATAGTGGTACAATAATCAGTATTAAGAAAAATTTAACTGCCCTGATAGTTCTATTTCTAGAAGTTCGATATTGTTTGACAAACTCTTCTTCTGCCTGGGGAGTAAAATCTTGAGCAATTTTATTAAAAGTTCTACTAATTGACCTGGGAAATACACCAGTACGTTGAGTTGCAGATGCTTCTTTAAAAATAGCTGGCTCCGATGAATTTAGCTGTTTTTTACCTGCCCGAATAGAATTTTCTATTGGTTCGTTAATGATTTTATTTTGATCGACATATTTAGATATTACTTCATCAATAAATTTGAGTTTTTCTAAGAAGCTGCGATCTGAAATATTGACAAAAGTAAGTACTACGTGAAATTCTGCTAATCTAACTCTAATAATAGCTAAATTCCTATTTAAATTTCCTTGCCAGAAAGCCATGACATTTTCACTAAAATTCCCTGATTGATGAGTAATTTTTTTACCACCGAATTGCTCAACTTCAATTCTTTGAATCGCTTGTGCCGCTTCATAAGCTTCTAAAATAGCTCTTTCTGGAGTATTTGAAAACCACTGATCAAATAAACGCCAGGATTCTTTAATTTTTTGGCTGATTACTCTTGTATATTGAGTAGAAAATTTACCATTCATCAAAATTCTCCTACAGGAACTTTATTGAACTCTTCCCAACCTTGCATTTTAACTAATTCCATATACAGATCATTAATTTTTTCTAGATATCGTTTATGAGGTAAGGTAGATTGCTCACACTAGATATCCATTTTATTCACTAAGTCTTCCGCCATTTTAATCAATTGTTAATAAGTAGAATTTTCTCTGAAAATAGCTTTTCAATCATCAATACATCCAGCAATATTTTCATTGATAATTACTTCTCCTTTTTACAATACTTCTAGTCCACTACGAAGTAGGTAATCTAATACAATGCATTCGGTGTTTCAAGTCAGGTTATGACTTTCTTTCAATTTCAGATCTAGCAGGATTTCTATTTGGCTGCCAAGACAAGATATATAAGCCTTCCATTCTCTTAACACGATTTGATAGCTTTGACTTTTTTGCAACAGCCGAATCAAATCCTTAGGGCTATTAGTTAGATTTTGGCTGTATTCTACAGCTCTATCAGCTAAAGCATATTGTTTTAATATGCCTTCAAAATCAATATTTGCTGTCAGCAATTTATATAATTGCTCGGGTTCTTCTAAAAATTCAACTTTGCCCCTAATTAAGAGATAAAGATGCTCTTATAGAGCATCTTTATCTTTGCTCAAAGGTGGTTCATCTTCTATACCAAGATCACTAGGTATTGGTTTCTTCTTGGGTGAATTTAACAACCAGTTGCGATGAGTTTCCATTTCTTCAATTTGAGCAAAAGCATAACCATAATAGGTATGTTTAAATTTCTTACTCAAAAATAGCTGTCTGTGATTAATCAAATGCTGTCCAACATTAGTTAAAGTTGGATATGTGGGCGACCAGCGTAATTCTAGAATATTGGGATTAGCACCTGCCAATAAATGTAATACTTTCCTTAATTCATAAATAACAGTATCGTCATTACCATCTATAAAGGGAAATATGTCTGGTTCATCCCAGTCTGTATCTTTTTGTTCTATGCTAGAGAATCCCAAATAGTAACACTTAGGGGCAAGAAATACGCCCCCGCCCCGATAATCATAATCGGAGTCGGGACGATTTAAACCATAGCCGTAACTACCTGCCAAGCCGATAAAAATACTTCTTGGTTCAACTTCTATTCTTTTCATATTTTTTTATCAAACCTAATGATAACTAGTGGTACGGCATCCATAAGATGATATAGTGAAATATTATTGTTGATCTAGTCTCTAGATATCTATTTTAACCTTACCAAATTTATAAATAAACGCTGAAAAAAATCTGAGCAACTCTACCGGTAGATACTGCCCAGATGCTTAAATTGTTATTCTGTCGGTGTCTCAACTGACTAAAAATACATACATCTCCATTCCGGTAATCAAGTCAAATTTTCTAGATAAGATTTTCGAATCAATGATATTCTTGACTGAATCCTGCTCATTAAGATAAGATATAAGATTGTCTGTCTAATTCCTGCTCGGATCAGGTAGACATACTGCAAAAGCTGGTAAAAGCCATAAATTATAGTCTCTATAGGAGATTAAGACCAGCTACCTGTACGGCAACTTCAAGGACAATTTCATGACCTACGCAATTATTGAAACTGGCGGTAAACAAATTAAAGTTGAAGCAGGTCGTTTTTACGACATTGAACTGCTGAGTACCCAACCAGATGAAAAAGTGACCATAGACGCAGTATTGCTGGTGCAGCATGAGGGCGAAGTCTCAATTGGACAGCCCCGAGTGGCAGGTGCGACGGTAGAAGGGACGGTGATGCGACATTTTAGAGGTCGTAAAGTCCTGGTTTACAAAATGAAACCTAAGAAGAAAACCCGCAAAAAACGCGGACACCGCCAGGAAACAACCAGACTTTTAATTAACTCCATTAACCTCAACGGTGAGGTTTTAGCATATCAAGAAGCGCCAATTACTCCAGAAATTCCTAATACTATGGATAGCATTCCTGAAGAAGCTGTTGCTGCTGAATAATCAAAACAAGTAGATAAATTAAGAGGAAATTATGGCTCACAAGAAAGGAACAGGTAGTACAAGAAACGGTCGTGACTCTAATGCTCAACGTCTGGGCGTAAAGCGTTTTGGTGGTCAAGCTGTGCGTGCGGGAAATATTCTTATCCGTCAGCGTGGGACTAAATTCCACCCTGGTAATAACGTTGGTATTGGCAGTGATGATACTTTATTTGCTTTAGTTGATGGTGTTGTTACTTTTGAAAGAAAGGGCAAAACCCGGAAACAAATCAGCGTTTATCCTGCTGTTGCTGCTGAAGCAGTAGCTAGTTAAGTTTTAGTCATTAGTCATTAGTCATTAGTCATTAGTCATTAGTCATTAGTCATTAGTCATTAGTCATTAGGAATAGGGAATATTTACATTTCTTGTCAACTCCTGACTGCTAACTCCTGACTCCTGACTCCTGACTCCTGACTCCTAAACTCCTAATTGCTGACAAACCTATTAAATAAACCTGTGTAGTAAAGCGCCTGTGGCTAAACCTGCTAGTGAAATAATAGATGTCAAGCAAAAAGCTATACCTTCTTTGAAGCCAGCGACTTGAAAGTCTATCTTCACCAGTATGGTAGCTGAGAGTAACAGCAAAGTATCAAGAAATACTCGAAACCAGGCAATCATGAGAAAGAAGAGGAAAGCTGCCAACACAGTGATGCCAAAAGACCTGATATTTGATTGAAACAGCATACTGTAATACTCTGCTAGTTTTGACCATGAAACAGTGAAACTGGCTAGTAATAGCAATATAGCCACTGCAACTATTAACCACACAAACCAAGGAGCTTTGGTTTCGGATATCACCCAGCCCAAAGTGCTGTAACTCAGCACTGCTAGTGCTAGGGAAAACCAAGGGATTCTGTTTAAGGTTGGCATAGATTGGTGTTCCCAGTAGCTGGTGGAGATATTATTTCACAATTTTCAGTTGATTGGCGCAGTTATACTGCAAACGCGTGAGACTTGGACTGATCTCATACTGATAGCACAGCGTGGCCTAAGCCATGGATAACGTAGTACAGCGTATCCCTTCGGGACACTGCGTGAACGTAGAGGGTGCAGTGGGCTCTATTATCTCGGAGATTCTTCACTATCTCTTTCAGAGACGCTCCGCGAACGTTCAGAATGACACTTTTAAACCGTTTTTAGTATAAACAAGGGTTTAGGGTTCAGGATATTGATCCTTTTTTCAACTTAGAGATGAATCAACTATCAATTTTCCCGGATTATTCTGTAAAAATTAGTTAAATTATGATCTTAAACATTTGTAAACTATTAGCAGTCGAGTAGCCGCGTGTCTCATTTTATTAAGGTTAAGGGCTGATCATGAAACAACTAGTTATTGTTGAGCGCGTATGCCTGATTGGTCATATCGTGTCTATGGTGTTTGGACTAGTAGGGATATTATTAGTTATTCCTAATGCGGAATTAATTTTGAGCTTATCTGAAGTCGGGCAGACTGTCATGCAGTGGAGTATGGCAGGTGGGGGAGTGGCTTATATGATTTTAGGTGCAGTAGGTGTTTTCCTGTATGCTTACCGGACATTGGGTTTAGGTCGTGCTTTGTGTTTCCTGTTGCCTTCTGTATTAATTTCTTTGACTAGTGAGTTACTAGGAACCAGCACAGGTTTTCCTTTTGGTAACTACAGCTATTTGAGTGGCTTGGGTTATAAGATTGCGGGTTTAGTGCCGTTTACCATTCCCTTGTCATGGTTTTATGTGGGATGCGTTTCCTACCTGCTGGCGCGTGTAGGGTTAGAGGTAGATAAAAAGCCCAGTTTGTTCCGTCATCTAGGTGCAATCGCCCTTGGTGCTTTATTGCTGACTTCTTGGGATTTTGTCCTTGACCCGGCTATGAGTCAAACTTCTCTTCCCTTCTGGTATTGGCAACAACCAGGTGCTTTCTTTGGGATGCCTTACCAAAACTTTGCCGGTTGGATGGGTACTGGTTCAGTCTTTATGACAGTAGCGGCGGTGTTGTGGAGAAACAATCCAGTAAAATTAGAGCGCGCACAACTCAATATTCCTTTAGTTGTGTATTTGGGTAACTTTGGTTTTGCAACCGTGATGAGTTTGGCTGCGGGCTTCTCCATTCCTGTATTGCTAGGTTTGGTACTTGGCGTTGCACCTGCTGTAGCACTGTGGTTGAGAGGTCCTGGCGCATCCACTCTCGTAGGTGTTGAACCTGCAACCAAAGAAGTTTCCGTTGCCAGCGTCAAAGTCGCTTTCAAGTAACTTCATTAGTGCTGAGTATAATTACTACTAATTTACTCAGCACTAATTGGTGATTGCTGATTGGTGATTGGTAATTAATCTTGAATCTTTAATTTTGAATTTGGTATCAATATTTTGATCATAGAAAGCACTATTTCCCTCCTATTACTACTTATTCAAGTACCAGCAACAGCACTTCTACTATCACGGCTACTTAAAGGACCAAGACGATATCCACCCCTGCAACCACAGCAACCAACGCCTGATATGTTAGGTCGTGTTAGTGTTATTGTGCCGACGTTAAATGAAGCATTACGCATTAGTCCGCTGTTAAAGGGGTTGAGTCGGCAAAGTTACGAAGTCAGAGAAGTAATTGTGGTTGATAGCAGATCCCAAGATGGCACTCCCGACTTGGTACAAGCTGCACAGCAACAAGATCCACGGTTTCGAGTGATCACAGATGATCCCTTGCCTTCTGGTTGGGTAGGTCGTCCTTGGGCGTTACACAATGGTTTTTTGTTTAGTTCCGAGAGAAGTGAGTGGTTTTTGGGTATGGATGCGGATATTCAACCCAATTCTGGCTTGGTGGCAAGTTTAGTCAAAACAGCCCAAACTGAGGGTTATGATTTGGTTTCTCTTTCGCCTCAGTTTATTCTCAAGTATCCAGGAGAGTGCTGGTTACAACCGTCATTGTTAATGACTCTTTTATATAGATTTGACCCTCCTGGTATTTATACAGAAGAAGCGGAAAGGGTAATGGCCAATGGGCAGTGTTTTTTGTGTCGTCGCTCGGTTTTAGCGTCTATAAATGGTTATATGAGTGCTAAGAGTTCGTTTTGTGATGATGTGACTTTGGCACGAAATATTGCGGCAGCTGGTTTTAAGGTGGGGTTTTTGGATGGGGCAAAATTGCTAAAGGTGCGGATGTATGAGGGGGCAATGGAAACTTGGAAGGAATGGGGGCGCAGTTTAGATTTGAAGGATGCGTCTAACCGTGCTCAAATTTGGGGTGATTTATGGCTATTATCAGCGGTGCAAGGTTTACCTCTGATCATTTTGTTAGCTTATCTCCCCATGTCCTCATCTCCCTATCTCCCTATTTCCTTGGTTTTGGGGCTGAATATATTTCTCTTGTTCATTCGCTTTGCTCTATTATTAGTGATCGCACCTTCTTACGACCGTAAAAATGCCAAGGGAGGTTGGTTGTTCTGGCTTTCCCCCCTGGCTGATCCTTTGGCTGTACTGCGAATCTTTTTATCTGCTTTCCACACTCCGCGAGAATGGCGAGGAAGGAAGTATTAAGGTAAGTTATGCTGGTTGTGGCTGGTAATTGGTAGTTGGGAATGAATTATTCGGCTTCAGTTCCTATTTGATCACCTCGTTCCAGTTCCCAAAGAATTTGATTACCTTCCCGTCGTACTCTGGAAACTATCCAGTTTCGCCAACGCCACTGATCTCCTCGACTGGTGACAGCACTGGCGTGGACATCCATCAGGTCTGCTAGTTCTGAACTAGTGATTAAATAGCCTTTTTCTGCTATTTCGTCAGCAACCCGCAGAGTTTCAACTAAGTTGCGGAGTTGTGAAACCCTCATCTCAGGTGGTTTTTCGTCGTTTGTGGTCGCAGCTGACGCTGTAGATGGTTCCATAGTGGTTATGTCTGATGACAAATTACTGCTATCCGAGATGTTTTCGTTAATTTTCGTAGAGTTTATTGAAGAATTGCACACTTTGGCTACATTGATTTGGTTTGTATTGGTTAAGGTTGGGTAAGGATTTGCAGGGGATAATTGTTGAAGAGATGGGATTTTACCGCTTGCAAAGGAGCGAGCAATCACATCACAACGTTCGTTACCTATGTTACCAGAATGTCCGCGCACGTGCTGCCATTTGACGAGTCGGCTGTTGAGTTGGTCGAGAGTTTGTAAAAGATCTTGGTTTTGGACTGGGTTCCCATCTGACTTTTTCCAGCCCTTCTTTTTCCACCCTTGCATCCATTTGGTAACGGAGTTGATCACATATTCGCTATCGGTATAGAGGGTGATGGGTTCAGTTTGTCCAGATTTTTCAAATAGTTCCAGGGCAGCTATCGCAGCTTGCATTTCCATTTTATTATTGGTGGTATGGCGTGATACGTCACCCATTTCGTGAACTGAACCATCGTTAAAATAAACAACTACAGCCCAACCACCAGGACCAGGGTTGCCTGTGCAAGCACCATCAGTATATATGCTTTGAATTATGCGTTCTGTAGACATGGTGGGAGTATGAAACCGCAGAGAAGACAAATGAAAGAGTTAGCGACGAGTTTTGGTCAATAATATCTAGGCTATTATACTGACAATCACTCCGGTTAGAACACTGATGTAAAAAGTTAGAACACTGATGTAAAAAGGCGGGGTGATGATAAATGGGTCTTCTCGTAATGGTGGGAATTGAGAAACCAGGACAGAGGAAGCGATTTGACTGGTTGCAAGTCCGATACCTGCGAGCGCTATAGTAGTATTGACTGTGCGAGCGCTTTTCGTTTATCCAATGTCAATAATTCCTGCAATGGTGCTATTAAGGGTAACGGTAAAAAAGACTACTTTTTTTCATTAATAATCATGCTCTTCTATCCTCAAATTATAGGTTATAACGTCGCATTAACTTAATTCCATCTACATCGTTTTGGACACCCCAACGCTTATAGAAATGAATCATTTCTGATAAACAGTAAAGAGAAATCTTTACAACTTCTTTTAATTGAAAATCATGAATCACCTCATCTAATAATTTAGAATTATTGGATATGGCAAGAAAACCCAAATCATTGAGGAGTACATTAATAATGTACCGTCTAACAGCATTATCCCAGCGACTACATAGTATTACTTTTAAGATATTCTTAACCCTAATTATAAGTGTAATACTTCCTGGAGTAACTTGGGTTACTGGCTTGGGAATTGATAATGGTCATCTTATTTCTTGTCCAGCTTCAGACAACTGTGTTGTGAGTCAAAATGCTGATGCTAATCACAACATTGAACCAATTACTTATCATGTAGACCGTGAAAAAGCTAAAGAAGTTTTACTCAAAGTTCTCACTGTTGTTCCCCGTACAGAAGTTATAGAACAAACAGATAATTACATTCATCCTCTTTCTAAAAGCCGCATCTTCAAATTTGTGGATGGTGTAGAGTTTTATTTACCTGTGGATGAATCGGTAATTCATATCCGTTCAGCATCTCGTGTAGGAGAGTCGGATCTCGGTGTCAACCCCAGACGTATGGAACAAATTCGTTTAGCTATGCGTGATTTGAACATTTGATTTTATTTGCATACAGTTGTTGAAGTTGAATAATGATCATTTACGAATCAATAGATTTTTGATTGTGAACTTGAAACAAGGTAGTTAACAAACCATCAATGCTGACAAAATTTTTCTGCTGATGATATTCTTTAATTCCCTGTGCACCTTTTTTATTAACCCAATTAACTAAAGTTTCTCTTTGTCCTTGATATTTATACAGTGGCACAGCCAGTTTGTACTCGTTCAATATCGGCAACAATTATTTGTCGAGTTCCGGGAAGAGGAGAAAATAAAGAATATAAAGAATCCCATTGTGGGGAATTAGGGAAAATTGTTTTTCCCTTGCCATAAAGATGGAGAATAGATGGAGGTTCTTGAAAAGGCCAAGACATAAATGTGATTCTGCCATTTTCTAATATATGGGCAGAAGTTTTATTTCCACGACCTATTATCTTACATCTATGTCAGCAACACAAAGGGGTGAAATGATACGAAAGCTTTCTAAACCTTTAGGAGAAAGGTTAACATGGCCTGTAGGACTTAAAGGCGGAGTCCCAACAAAAAACATCTGCTGAGTTACAAATTTTTGCAATTCTTCCGTAATAGGATCAAAAACTTTAGCCATAAACGTTCTGAGAGTTTTTGTAGAAGATTTGTTGTTATCTACTATTCTAGAAAAGCTTAACTTCTGTTTTAAATGTCGTCAATCTTTCTTCCTCCAGCTATACAAAAAATTAATAGTCAAATAGCTGATAGTGTTGGTGTTAAATTATACGTACTACGTCTTGATCTCATGCACTCACAGGTTAATGGTAATAAGTGGTTCAAATTGAAATATAACCTGTTGTCAGCTAAGGAGAAAAATGTATCCACTATACTCACTTTTGGCGGTGCTTATTCTAACCATATTTTCGCCACAGCAGCCGCAGGTAATATTTTTGGTTTTCGTACTATTGGGGTGATTCGTGGAGAGGAAACTTTTCCCCTCAATCCTACATTGAGTTTTGCGGTAGAACAAGGTATGCAGTTAGTATATTGCAATCGCACAACCTATCGACAACGCCATACAACTCAACTACAGGAAGACTTAAAACAACGGTTTGATGAAGTATTTATCATTCCCGAAGGTGGTTGTAACCTCAATGGAATGCGGGGTTGTACAGAAATAATGCAAAATTTAGAACTATTTGATACTATTTGTCTAGCCTGTGGAACAGCCACAACATTAGCTGGTATTGCCATATCATTACATTTGAAACAGAAAATAATTGGCTTTCCTATATTAAAAGGTGGAGAATTTCTAGCAGCAGAAATAGAGAGTTTAATTAACAATTATCTCACATCTGATTTACCTGCACTAGTTAATTCTCCTGCACCTTGGGAATTAGTATGTGACTATCATTTCGGAGGTTATGCAAAGGTAAATCAGGAATTAATTATGTTTTGCCAAAAATTTACCCAAGAACACGACATACCCCTAGATTACGTATATACGGGAAAAATGTTTTATGGAGTCATGAATTTACTACAACAGGGATTTTTTCAACCAGGTCGTCTACTATTAATACATACAGGCGTTTTACAGGGAAATCAGGGCATTAACGAGAAATTACTTAGGAAAGTATTTAAGTAAAGTAACTTTTAATAAATCAGAACCACCTACAGCAGGAGTCAGAAGTCATGATATACTATTTCTCCAGCTTGTTTTCGGATATCGCCTGCATTATCAAAAACCTTCTTCCATGAATCATAGTCTTCAACTTCATGGATAATCAATACATATTTCATGATTTTGTCTAACTATTATCTTCATTATGGAGTGGCATAACAGGATTGTTCTCAAGTCAGCTTTTTCTCAACAGTTTGTTGTTCACCAGGGGGAACAGTACGCTCATCCATAAAGTAGATGTTGAATTCTCTAATTTTTCACCACCTTTGTGTTTAGTATTCCAAGCGTAACAGAGATATTTTCCATAGAAAGGATAAAGCTTTTTACCGATCGCTCCATTAAGATTAATAAAATAAGTTAGCCATTGCATATTGTGATAAATACCACTTCTGGTACTCAAACTAGTTTTATCCCAATTAACAGGATTTCCACAACGAAAGATATCAACCTCGCTGCCATTTTCCAGACTAGCTGGTATAATGTTCCATCCATCATCTCTAGGCGGTGCAGGTGCAAAAATACTCCATGATTGATCAAGCCTTGTAACTCGGCCAGTAACTTCAGTGTTTTTGCGATATTTTCCACTTGAATAAATCAGGAGCATAACTTTGGATATTCCAAATAAAAGCGTAAATTAACAACACCACAGCCAAAAGATTCAAAAGGCGGGATTTACGAATTTCCAAAGGACGGAATTGAAAAGGTTTGGTGAAATTATCAGCGAACTGACGATTAGATGTGATCGCTTCATAGAACTTTTTTCTCCCAGCCATCACTGGATTCCAATTTAGCAATGGCACTAAAAACCTAAATACAGGTGACAAACTCACAACATAAACAATACCTTTAGACTTAAAATGTCGCTTTCCTTGATAATCTTCAATTACCCAAGAATTCTCAGCTTCCATATCGGCATGAATATCTGGATCAGCATGAATATCTGGGTATTCCTGCGGCATTAATAACGGTGTTACTGGCAAAATCAACAGAGTTCGTAAGATATGCACTACCTTTGTACAAAAACCACAATCAGCATCAAAACGAATTTTTAAGCCTTGACGTACTGGTGTTTGTAGGTGCTGTTCCAAATTATTCCAAAAGGAAGTAGGAAGAAATGCTAACCAACTAAAAATGCTCAAAAACTGGAAAATGCCGATATTGAAAGTTAAACCGAATCCGGCATGAAGTCCGATAAAAGTCAGAACTGCATCTAACCGAAACAAACTATTCCGGAAAGGAATGAATATAGTCAGTGGTCCTATCCATTCCAGTACCAAAGTAATTTGAGTAAATACCTTTAAAATCGGTTGAAAATTGAGGATAGAATAACCAAAAAAGGTAACATATTAGTCAAAACTCAAAGCATAATAAACCGCACTACTATCAACCCAAATGGGGCTTTTAGTTTTAATTGCAGCGGAAAAAATATAGATAAAATACTGCTGACACATCAGAGGAAAAGTAGCACTAGAAACCACTATTTCCGGTAACTGAGGTTGAGAAGTATTCAGCACACTATCAACAGTATCAAAGAAATAACAAGCGCCCCAAGGTAGGAACATCGCCCAAAACATGAGAGCGCGTAAAAAAACATCATCCGCTGCAAAAATCAAGGCTGGGTTACGATTGTGCATGGATTGTGCATGGATACCAGCAATACCCAAGAAGCAATGGTAGCCACTCTAGTGCGATAACCCACTAACATTAGCAGCGCAAAAAAAGCTGCAATAGCAAATAATAATGCCTGAACAATCGGTTCGCCGCTGATAGTATGTAAAGACCAATATCCAGGTTTGGCGATTTCCGCTAGTAAAGTACGGGGAAGAACACCGAAATCAGTATAGTGGGCGTTTAAATCACCAAAGTGAGTAAATAAATCTACGAGAATGATGATGGAAATACCGATACAAAACGCAGCGAGCGATCGCAAATCTAGTCCTAAGACAGTTTCTAGATTTCTTCTCCAGGATGTTTTTGATGTTTGTATTTGAGTAACCATTAGATTTTTTTAATGAACCGCGAAGGCGCGAAGAAGAAGAAGAAGGAGGAAGATAAGCATTTTTTAAAGTAGGAATATAGTAAAATTTTACTTTTTCCTCCTTTGCATAAGTATTTATCTTCTCAACAGTTTTTTAATTTCTCCAAATATCCACTTTTTAGCTACTTGAAGTTTATATTTAAGGGTTGGTAAACTTTGAATATACACTCCTCAGCGAATGATGCTAGCTAGATTACCATCTAAGGTGATGCCAAAGCTATAAACTACAGCATTCTCAATACCTAAAGTTAACATCTCTCCTAAATGTAAGTAGCTAAATGATTTTAAGCGACGACCTGTAATTTCTGCTCAGATATTGCGAGCCGTACAGGGTGATTGTTGACAGGCAGCTTGGGCTGTAGCGGGAGATTTATTACCTTTAATATCTCTAATTTCTGCTAACTTTCCTAATACAAATACATTTGGATATCCCACTAGTTGCAAGGTTGGGGTAGCAATTAATTATCCTTGTTGATTATGTTGATATCTTAGGCTTTGTGTCCATTTAATTTATCGGTTTCCTCCTGTCCACAAAACTAAATTTCTCGGTAAGTTATGAGTTTTACCTTGACGATTAATAATCACTGTATTAGATTGAATCGTTTCAATATTAGTATTCATGTCTATCTGTACACCCCGTTTTAATAAAGCCCTATATGATGCATCTTAACTACCTTTATAGAAGGTTGTAAGTCTTTATCAATTAAGCGAATCTCTCCCCGGGTCTTCAGCCTGTCTACCAGTTTACAAGCTATTTCCACACCATTGGGACCAGCACCAGCTATAGTGATCCTAATTACAGCAAGATCAGATGTTTCCAAAACCCGTAACTGTTCTTTTAAATATTCAGCATCTTATAAAGTCCGAAAAGTTCGGGCATATTCTGCTGCTCTTGGGACTACATCTAATCTAGTTCCTTTACCAACAGCCAACACAAATAAATCATAATTTAATATTTCTCCATTTTCCAAATTTACCAATCTTTTCTCTAAATTAGAATTTATAATTCCTCCTTGATAAAATTTAGCTTGACTATCTGCCAACAATTATAACCTGGTTCAAATTCCCAGTTATTTAGTTCTCACGTCACTACTTCATAGAGTAAAGGAGTAAGTAAAAAATGTTCCCGCTTTCCTACTAAGAAAACCTCAGAATTAGGCTTTGTAACTTGAGTAAACTTCTCCAGTTCTAAAGCCGTATAAAGACCACCCAAACCACCACCTAAAATACAAATCCGTACTGGATGATGATTAGGAAGTGCAGATTGTTTAAATTTACTGTATTTACTTAAACTATCATTTTTCTTATACATGATCTATAGTTCATACTTTTCTCCTCTCTTTCTTCCTTTGCGTCTTTGCTCCTTTAGGCGAAATAAAATAAATATATTATTTGATATTTGCAGCCTTAAATTGCTCAACAAGTTCACTTGTCCGAGTGCGAGGACCATAAGGATTCAGATGATAATGGGTTTCAGCAAACAAACTAGAATCAGTCTTCACGTTTAAGGTTTCTTTGTCATAAAGTACAGGTGCAATTTTGCCTAACTCTTCTGCTGTCTTGCTTATATTACTAAGAGTTTCAGTATCAGTGCTGCCATAAATCCAAGAAAGTCCTAATACCAAAGTTGCCCCTTTAGCCTCTACTTCCTGTTTAATCTACTTCCTGTTTCAATTGCTGAATTCGCCGCAAAGAATGAGGAGAAAGACTATCATTGATTTTCAATGACCACCATTCGCTCTTGGTGCGTTTTTTCAAGACTGTGGGATCACCGTTAGCTGTCACGGAGTCAGAATAATAACCTGTTAAACGACCTTTCTGCACCACATCCAGAGATGATTTAGTTGCGCCTTTTAGGGTAGGTATACCTAATAACATCAGGTCTTGGGCTAGTTCCTTGGGGGGTACATTTCCTAAGCCGAGTTTACCAATAGGTGCACCAAATTGACCAGACCAATCGCCAAAACCATCTTTATTTAGTAATAATACATAGTGAGGTATCAAAATTACATATCGCCTTTTTTAATCACATCAGCAACACTGGGCAGAATCACATCTAATCCGATTGGCTCATCTGTGGCTATGTTGATGCTAGGGATGCCTAATTTCTGTTGGATCAGTTTGGCATCGACGGTGTAATGAGCGCCAGAACCACCGACAATTAGAATACGTTGGGGTGCTTGTACTTCCTTGGCGATCGCCATTTTCTGTTCATACATCATACGCAACCTGCTAAGTTCACCTCCATAACGGGCATTTATAGAAATAACCAACACCCCAAGTTAAACCTGTGATCGCAAATCAACTGGAAAGTCTGAAGAACTTGTTCATAAGAGGTGACAGGGAAGAGTTGACAGTCAAGAGTGATAACTGAATCTAAGAGGATGTTTAAAAAGTTATAAAAGCTATAATTTGTCATTCTGTATCCCTTCTGGACACTGCGTGAACGCGAAGCGTGCCGGAGGCTCTAGAATCTAGGGTTTGATTAATTAATCTGAGATGCTTCACTTCGCTGCGCTATGTACCCTGCAGGAAGGAAGCTAGAACATGACTTTTCAAACACCCTCTAAAAATCAAAGTAAATAAACGGGGAACCTGTATATAGGAGCACTAACAGTAACAGTGAGATCCAAGGAGAAACCAATAAATTATATTCCGTCTCTCCTTGTCACCAAACTCCTATTTGTTCCATAAATAACAGTCCTGTTGAGAGTAGCAAAGTGAAGACTAAAGCTGCTGCTCCATTCTCATTAAGGAATGAAAACACCTCAGCTAAATTAGATAGAGAACAATTCCAAGGAGTTACTAAAACTTGCAATTTCTGCACTAAGTGATGTGTATTTGTTTCCATAAAAAACAGACATACCGGAATTACAGATCCAAAAGTTAAAGCCCAGGAAATAAACTGCGGCATCATAAACTTTTGCTGTCCTAAAGATTTATAAAATGGTCGTCCACCATAGGGCAAGACTAACAACAATAGTGATAAGCTCCCCAAAGAATAAAATTCCATGCTGCTCCGTGCCAGAAACCAGATAGGGTAAATGTAATAAAAAGATAAAATTGGGGATACTTCATGTTCTTGCCCATCAAAGGCAGAAAAACACAGTCTCTAAACCAAGTGTTAAGGGTAACGTGCCATCTCCGCCAAAACTCTTTAATACTCTGGCAAGTATAGGGAGAAAGAAAGTGAAGGGTTAACTTAACACCTACAAATTTTCCTAACCCCACAGCAATAAAACTATATCCACCAAAATCAAAATAAATTTGTAATGTAAACAGAAAGGCGAAAAAACAAACTAACCAAAGATTGTCAACTTGGTCTATTTTGATATAAGCTGAAATATTCAGGACTTATGTAACTGGCACAAATAGCGGGCGGGATATAGCCCTGGCACGGAACAATTTAACTCAAACCAAGCGCATAGGAAGACTTGGGCGTTTTAGTTGCTGAATTAAATAATTAGAAAGCAATCTATGCTTGTTTTAATAAACAGTTTGACCAGTTTGATAGGCTAAATTCTTTAATCTAATCCAAACCAACATTGCACAAGCAATATGATTTC
>ERZ1034377.125-NODE-125-length-21420-cov-252.922129_pt1 | contig 21420 bp, 9 predicted proteins | sample MGYA00520584_ERZ1034377 | MGnify/ENA primary metagenome ERZ1034377 (study PRJEB33736, sample SAMEA104288464) | Azolla filiculoides | biome: Urban; feature: water surface; material: ditch water | place: Netherlands | collected 2014 ... | reverse complement strand
ACGTAACATAAGTCATTACCATACCCCTAACTTCTTTGTATTACGCTCCACAGGAGCAATCTGGGAAGAATGGAAAATAGTCAAAGAATTAGAGCGACAGCATTCAGCAGCGATACCTAGTGCTTTCCAGGTGTCGTTAGTCAGTCTAAATGAGCAGACTTGACGATAATCATCGTTTTTGAGTGTAAATTTCCCTTGAATATCCCGTTTCAGATAACCCTTACCATGTAATATACAGCTATATTAACAAATTTCTAATGTGTACTACATGGTAAAATAGATTTTATACTTTAATTTTTTTTTTGATCCATAATATGTACATCTACTTTGTGAAACATATCTATGCCACAAAGCTGACTTGTTCCTTTAAATTACAAGTACTATACCGTTTATTCTATCTAGTAAACTCTTAACTAAGTTAATAAGGTGGAATTATAAATCATAACTAAATTATTTATGAAGCTACCCATCTTTAGTAACTAGCCATACCTGATAGCATTAACTTACCAGTTAGATTACTGTAGACTCTCATAATTAATCTTGAGTTTTAAGTAATGCAGTATAATTCACTCCACATTTAAATATCAGCTTCTCTATTATTTCTGAAAATACTTATTTTTATACATATTAAAGGATATTGAAATATGGCACAGTTTACAGAGTACCAGTTATAGTATAGTAATATACTAAGGTCTATAAGGGGTTGTATTAGAAAGTTAACTCTACTCCTATCATAATTTCCGTTAGTAACTTTAATACCATCATATTAACTAATTACGGATTTAACAAGACAATAAAGCCAAATTGAGCTAGATTTACATTTACTATTGGTAGGGGAAAGACCACCCCCCATACAACAAGATATTTAGACTTATATTAAGTAATTCTTAGCAATGATACAGTTAGAACATTTCTCAATCTGACTAGATCGGTATTAGTCTAAATATTGGGCATATTCCACTTCAAATTTCTCACCCGTTAAGTAATTCCGTCCATAAGTCAATATGCCTTCTATAATCCACTTATTTATTAATGAGCGAAGAATATTTGACATATTCAGATTTAGGAGATGACTTGGTAATTCCTCTAGTTTAAGGCCTCGGCAATCACACTATGCAATTCACAACAACCACTCTCTATCATATTAAGTATTAACAGATCATTATACCGTTGCTGCTAAATACAATAATTAGCTATATCATTGAACTGATAACAAGGACGATAGCTACTTCTAATTCCTCAAAGATTATAGTTACTTTAGCAAATACGTAGTAAGCATTACTGCCAAAGGCTTCGCACTAAACTCTTATAACTACAATCTCAACTATTTCAGTAACAATTTGTGAATTAATGAGCTATTCATGTTGGAAGATTTAAATACCTTACACTCTACATCTAATTGTTTTCTGCCAGCGTTTGGAATTGTGCTTGTTAAAGCTAACTTATAATTTTATCCCCAACGGAATATTAAGAACTCTTAAGTGTGCAAGGATGCTTTGTAATACCAGTTCTGCTTTCTTGGAATTAGATTCATAACTCATAAGTGAGATCCTGACCTCCAATGATAGTAGTTAGGCCAGATTTTAAAAGTTAGTTGGATTGGATCAGCGAATCTAAGGCATTGGAGTATGTAGTTGTTATAGTTATGATTATTGGTAAGAATCTAAAGATTCTTCAACCTAGAAAATTTAGGGGTACAACTGCCTTAAATTGATACATCGAGTTTAGGATAAGCCTAAATGTCACCTTCTGGCTTTTCTTACGTTGGTTAGGTAGTTATTTTTCGCTAACAATGCTAGTATAACGTCTATTAGAGACTAGCATATGCTACTAGCCACTAACCTAACTTATACTTTAAGCACATTAAATAAGGTATCCTGATACTAATAGTGCCTAGAAATATCTAAATAAATGCCAAAGTATAAAGGTAAAAGAGTAAATGTCACTTTCCCAGTTGAGGTTTATGAACGAGTTGCAGGATTAGCCAGTGATGAAACTAGAACAGTAAGTCAAATGATTGTTGTGTTATGTCAAGAAGCTATGGTAGCTAGGGAGAAGAAGTACGAAAAATAGAATGACATATTTAGCAAAAACTACAATAACAACAAAATTAACTTTCATTAAGTAATTTGAAGAAAAATTAGGTTTTTGCTAGATTCCAAATCACCAAAAGTCTTGTACTATTTAGCTATTACCTAATACAAGGAGATACGGAGATGAATACAAGGGAACCAAACAGAAAAAAGACAAAGCGCAAATAAATAAACGCTTTGTCTAGTAGTAAAAAATTGAATCTTCTATGCTTTTAGAGCATTTTCAGAGCGGGAAGCTATCTTAAATGTTCCAAGAAGTGGGTCAAAGTATGGAAGCTTGAAAGTCACTGCTTGGCATGACGAGATTTAATCCACGCTACTAACTTATATTATATGAGTTACTGTGGAAATTTGTACACTTTTACAGTGGAATTTTGCATCAAAATTTATCATTTTTCCTTGGAAATAGAAAAAATTTAGAGTCGCAAAACAGTAAATTTCATGAATATGAGTCATAGCAGTGGGCTTACCCCCTCCAAAAGCTGAAAAACCAGTTATTAGAGGGTAATCCTGTGATAAATAACCATCACGCATTGCAGCTAAATCTTGAACAAACACCGAAGTTAAAATTTGCTGTCAACACTTATGGCAGAAATAAAGACTGGGATTTTAAGAAACTAGCTGCTAACTTTCAAGATAAAGAAGGCACAATAGAGAACGTTAAAGAACATATTAAAGCAGGTCACGCTGTTTGTGCCAGCTTATTGGGTAATAAATGGCGGAGTAAGGCCAATGTTATCGGTTCTCAATGGTTATTACTTGACATCGATAATTCTGATATGGCCCGTGATGCAGACGGTAAGCTAATTAAGGATAATTATGGGAATTACATCAAAGTTTATAAGCACCAGTTAACTATTGAAGAAGCCTTAACCCATCCCTTCATTAGAAAATACTGTGCTTTGATTTATACCACTGCTAGTCATCAACCAGACTGGCATAGATTCCGACTTATTTTCCTTCTGCCAGAATATGTTGAGGGTGCTGACATTGTTGAAACTTGTATACACCTCTTAATGCAACATCTACCCCATGACCGTGCGTGTAGAGATGCTTCTCGTGTCTTTTACGGTAATACAGAAGCAGAATTCCTGTTGGTCAATCCTGAAGCTAGTTTACCAAATGAATGGGTAAGGGAAGCAATTACAATCACACAACAGGAACGTAGTGAGTATCAGCTACACATTCAAGAAATTGAGTTACGGCATAAGAAGTGGCGTGAAATTTCCCTTATTGAAGGCTGGGATATTGACCAGCTTATTAAGAACGCACTTTCATTAATTCCACCGCGTACCCTTGGGAGTGGAAACTATGATGAATGTCGCCAAGTACTGATGGCTTTGGTCAATCACTACGGGGCATCTGAAGCAGAAATTATTGCTGAGAAATGGTCGCCTTCGATCAAGGGTACAACTTGGAACATTCGTGCCAAAATCCGCAGTTTTAGGCGTGGTGGGATTACGATCGGTACACTATTCCACATCGCTAAGGAGTATGGTTTTCACTTTCCAAAACGGCAGTATGAAGTATCCGAAAACTATAAAGGACTCACTAGTCCTCAAGAATGCGAACTAGGACAATTCAGAGAAGATTTGACCAGCTTCCAGAATTTATTAAAACAGGCGCTTATACCTTTTGTTAAAGGTGCTAAAGGATTTTCCACTCCCATATTAAGGGGAGCACAATTCGTAAGAGAGGAACCAAAACTTGAGATTAACTCCCCAATACGTAAGTTCATCGTCTATAAGCCGGGGAATATCCCATACAAAAACGAATTTATAGATGACATCTATATTGAATGCCAAGCAGGAGAACATATCGCCGCATGGGTCGAAGCAATTTCTAAAGGCTGGACACAAATTTTAGACAATTCTCATCCAGGTCAGGGTAAATCTCACAATGCTGGTAAACTGACGGCTGCCATGTTCGGTACAGATAAACTAATTTACCAAGATGCAAACCACAGAAACCCATCTACCTTACCGATTGAGATTAATTTTGTTGACTTACCTGTGCGGCACAACGGCTTGAAAATTGACACTAACCGTACTACTCCAACTGGTGCTAATTTTCTAGTACAACCTAAAGTGGGTGAAACTCCTGATACTGATAGTAACTGTAGGAGAACTAGTTTATTTGGTGCGTTCCGTGATAAGAACTTTGCTTCTTTAGATTTTGAAGAAAGTGCTATTAGCCCTATCTGTAAGGGTTGTATTAATCACAATCAGTGCTGTTTCACTTATGGTGATGGTTTCGGCTTCCGTTTTCTAAAGCAGATAGTAATCCAAAATTACGCCGAAATTCGAGCACATCCTGACTCTACCCCAGTTGTTTTAACTAACGGTGCTAATGAACCTTTCACTGTGGGACGGATATGGGAAGAAGCAGGAAGTCTTATTAAGCCTGTGCGATCAATTGAAGTACGACTACAGGATTTTGATACTACCATTGGTTCCTTAATTGCTGGTGGTTTACCAACTGAGGAATGGGTAAAACTCCAGCAGTATTTACCAGTTTTACGATCACTTCTTAATGGAGACATTAAACCTAATTCTCGTTATGGCTTTAACGATGCTGAATTAAGAGAACAATTAGGTGAATTTCCGTCTGGAATAGACATTAAAATAATCCGGCAAATATTACAGCCTAATTTAGAATTCTTGGGTGACCTGGATTCTGTTGATATCAATGGTGATCAACAACTACGAAAAAGTGCTGCCGCTCATTTTGCTGCTAAACGTGTAGCTAAGGAGAGCGCCCAACAAGCGGGTAAACAGTTCTTTGATTTACCCAATTACTGGTTACCTGATTTCCTCGAAGCTTGGAAAGGTGAGGGTTCCCTAGCTTATAAATGGGGTATATTGACCATTTATCGCCCTAATACTAAATACAGTGAATTAGCTTACTCAGCCCAATTCAATATTTACCTTGATGCTACTATTAGGCCAGAGCATTTGAAATTGAAACTTGGTTACAATGATTCAATATTAGTCATCCAGCAGTCTCGTCCTGACTACAGTAATTTAAGAGTAGTTAATGTCATAGGGCTCGGTAAGTTGCCTAAAAAACGGTCAAGCTCCTTAACTGAACGTGTTCTTTCCCTCAAAGAAACTTTTCGTAAGATACACAAGAAACTGGGGATTATTGAGTGGAAACAACTTGCTATTAAGACGGAAGACTATATTGAATACAGTCACTTTGTTGATGGTCGTGGTGTTAACCGCTTTAGTGAATGTGATGTCATTGCTTCTTTTGGCATTCCGTACCAGAATATTGGTGTAGTAGCTGCACATATAAAAGTAATGACTGATGAGGCAGTCCACGTGGGAAATTTAGAAGGCATCTTACAAAAATATCTCACCGAGTTAATCAGGGGTGAGATTATTCAAGAAATTGGTCGATTACGCGCTCATCGTCGCTGCAATGAGGAGTTAATATTTTACTTCTGTGCTGACTATGACTTGAGTTTTTTGTTAGATGAACTACCAGGTGTAAAGTTAGAGGTTATAGATGCCTGTACTTTATGTACGGAAGCTGGTAGCCGAGATCAGCAGACTGGACATGCCATTATCAAGGCCTTCAACCAGCTTTTGGAATCCCAACAGAAAATTTGTCAAACGGCAATTGCAAAAATTATAAACACTACGCAAGGTTGGGTAAGCAGATTTACCCAACGTTGGGGTGGTTGGGTTAGGTTTAAAAAATTATTACTTTTACTATTAGATAGTTTTCATAGTGATAGTAATAAAAATCTCACAGACCTCAGCGATGACGAAATTTGGTTTGCTCGTGAATACTTCCCGACACTACTTGATAAAGCTAGATCATTACCTGAAGATCCTATTGAATATATAGCTGAAGTTACTCTAACGGTTACTAAACCTGTAATGTCGCCCATTCTGCGCCATTTTAGCCCTGCTGTAAAAACTGGTTTGCTGTTGATTGTTTTATCTTCTCTGGCTACTGAGGTTTACTTGCACTTTCTCCTGGTACAAGCCGTGACCAATCCGATAGTTATCTGAGATAATTGATCAATTTTCGTTTCTACTAATACACTGGTATAATATATGTTCTTGATTTACGATCATGTACTTATTTATTGAGTGGACATTCTGTTTATTATGTCTTGTCATCCAATTATTAGTGTGTAAAGAACTTATATAGTATTTTTCACATTAAATACAAACTAAACCGACTTGTTACTCATTCACTGATCAAGGTGAATTTCAGAAAAATTTTTGACTATACAAATGATAGATAGTAGGAACATTTTTGTTTCGAAGTGAAATCTTAAATTGCTAATAAGTCTGATAGCTAAATTTGTCATATGTTAATTTACAAGCCAATATAGTGCCATGATCTCAATACTCTTAAATTCAGTTTTTATCCCTCCCATTTCACATTGTCTCATAATTTGATTACTGATTGCCCTATATACGTACGTTTGGTGAATCAAGAAGAATGAAATTTTTGTAGGTTCAATACTTAGATTGACTAAGATATCTTCTTCCACTTTCTTACCCATCTTGTTTTCATAAAGCGTTTTTAGTTTACTCTATCTGCTGTAGCTAACGACCTAATTAGTACTTTTAGCAATGACGTAACTTTTGTTCTGCATTACCTGCCTACTTACGCAAATACTTCCGTCAGTGCTTCTTCAATTTGTTTATCCGTGTAGTATTTTTTTTGAAGTGCTTTAGCAAATCTGATTCTGAAATAAAACTTGCTAAATCATAAATGTTTTATGTACAGGCTATACCAACCCAACATATATATCCTTTTATCTTATTTATTTATCTTTATGTTTCTGCACTACTAGCTGTTATCTTTTAGTTTTACCATTCCCACTTTTTACAGTTTGATCTATTGATCTTTCACTATTTGCTTTAACTGCTGGCTGCTTTGCTGTAGTAATAGTACTTTTTAATACATTATTCTCCTCTCCTAGTTTTACTTTTTGATGGTGACTGTTGCTTTTATTCAACTCACCTATTAGATGTTCAATTTTCTCACCACTTAAATTAATTCCCAAACCTTTCAACATTTCTGATACTTCATCGTAAGTGTACCCGTACTTGGAGGAAGTTAGTTTTGCAATGTATCTCCTCATTTTCCTGACTGTAGTTCTGTCTGATACATCATCTTGTTCTTTCCGCTTCTGTTCTTTCAATAATGAGATACCATTATCAGTCTTATTTTTAGTGGTTACCTCTGATTCCTGATACTTAGCCATTGTTCTTTTACCTAGTGATTGATTATTAATTATCTGTTATTTGAAAACCTCCGTACAGATCTGGTTTAGGAATCCTAAATAATTTACTCTTACCACTACGCTGGATGAGTTCTTATTCTAAGACATATCTCAAATTTAGAAGTTTTCTAGTACTTGATTATTAAATAATATGGTTATGCCGTTGTTATATTTTCCTAATTGTTATAACATTATTGTTATAACATTTAATTAGCTCTGCAGCTACAATGTATATTGTGCTAAAATTATATAATCTATTTGTAATTTTTTCTTAGAAGCTAGCCATGCTTTTCTGCTAACGCTCGACTTAACTATACTTAGAGAGTGGTTTCTTTAGGTAGTTAAACCCTCTAAATCTCTCTGTAATACTTTATCTTTTATATCTTTAACTATGTCTCGTCGTAAGCAGTCAAAAAGAGTCATAAGAAACCATCTTTTCTCAATGAGACTGAGTGATATCGAATTAGATTTGCTTCGGATAAAGTCAAGAGATGCGGGAATGTCAGCGAGTGAGTTGATGAGGCGTAATGGGTTGTTGCAACCACTCCCCAAACGACTGAGTAAAATTAGCTTACAAATATATTTGGAGTTAGGACAAATTGGTAATAGCTTAAATCAACTTGTTGACGTCATAAAGATAGCTATAGAAATGGGCCGTACTCCCCCAGTGCACCTGGAACTGTTAGAAAAACTGTTGGAAGTATTGCACCAGTGTAGACGAGATATTGCACAAGTTGATACGAAAGGAGATAACGACTGGGAGGAAGAAGAGGAAAATACTGATGATTGGGAAACAGACGAAGGGTAGGGGTTTTTATAAACTACTGGATTATTTATATAACAGTAAAGATGCCAAATTAATTGGCGGTAACATGAGTGGTAGAAATTCTAGAGAACTAACTAGAGAATTTCGACTATCTCGACAATTAAATCCAGATGCTGAACGTGTTGTTTACCATGTTTCATTATCAGCGGCTAAAAATGATGTGATTTCTGAAAATAAATGGTGTGAAATTGGCAATCGCTACATGAAAGAGATGGGTTTTGATGCCAATCAATTTGCTATTTTCCGTCATACAAATACTGACCATGATCATATTCATATTGTTGCCAGTCGTATTAGGATGGATACGGCCAAAGTTGTGCATGATTCCTGGGATTATCTACGCTCTGAAAAGGTGCTACGCCAGATTGAGATTGACTATGATTTAGTGCGAGTCCACGGTAGTAGAGAAAGATTAGATCGTACACAAAGTATAGGACAATTTCGGCGTATTAAAAGAGAGCAAGAAGAATATGAAATGGGTAAGCGTGATACTCTTCCAGAACCTAGTATTAAAGAGCTAGTTCAGCAGAAAGTTTATAACTTATCTATTGATCATCCCCAGATGCCAATCTTAATTATGCGCTTGCAGCAAGCCGATATTAGTGTAAGGATAGGATTTACCAGAAATGGTAAGTCTAAAGGTATTTCCTACCAGAAAGATGGAATTGCGTTTAGTGGTACACAATTAGGTCCAGCTTATACATTCCGAGGATTACAGAAATATCTTCGAATTGACTATCAATCACAACGGGATGATGTGCATATTGAATATCTGTTAGATAATCCTCTTAAGTAAACTCTAGAGAGTTAATTATATATAAACATGGATGATCTCTGAAAATCAACCTCAACTTTTTACTGTTGATAAACTAAGCTAAACTAGAATTAAGTAGCTGACTCATATCGCTATTGTAGTGTGGATTTATAAGATTTATTAGTGATTAATTGAGCTGAAGACACTGTTAATAGAGCATTATTTTAAATAATCGGTCGCTTCCTGATGTGAAAGAAATTATACTAGTCGGTCTTGCTTCATGGATTACTGATCAAGCTGAATTATTAATTTTAATTGCTAATGAACATTTGGTATTTAATAGAGAGTAAAAGTGGAGTGAACTGGGGTTTACTCCACTAGTATAGGATGAAAGCCTATGTCTAGTCTTACAGCATTCCTTGATTTAAAATTGCGGTATCTCCAATTTCCTTGTATACCGCTATTACGGCAGTACAAGTTATATTAGATGAACGATTGGCAAGATATTGTTCTTATCAAGCAACATCTAAATGGTAACAAATCAGTCTTACTGTTTTGGGACACTACATCTTAAGACAAACACTGTTTACAGTACACTCAGAGTGTCCAATTAGATAATTGTTCCTTCCACATTATATTAGCTGCATAACTAGACGATAAGAAAGTTTTACAATCCAGATTGTAGAACTCTTTATTATTTGATGTTTCAACATTTAACTTTAGTATTATTTTGAAAGCTAAATATTTCCTAAAGTAATTATTATTTTCCGGTGTATTCCTACTTTTCACCAACTAAATAATAACAAAGTATAGTGTGTCCAAACTTAGTCGAAAGTTATTATGGAGCCTTTCTACACTAACCAAATCAAGAAAGATGCATGTTACTGAGGTATTCATCATAAGAACTAGAATTTCCATACTTAATAAAAAGTATGAACAACCTTGGATTCTTTACTGGATCTAGGTTATATTCCTTCACTTTAAGATAAAAATCATTAATGCGTAAGTTTGATGAAATCCCAATGGTAAAGTTTAAGTCTACAGGTATGACTGTAAAAATTTTTTGACTATTTCTCGGCGACTTAGTAAATTGTGATAGTAAATTTCATAATAGTTATTTTCACTATGTTCCGGTTAAAATACATTTCTTTATAATCCTAGATTGGTTTTCTTTGTTTTAGCCTAATCTACACAATAATAATGCTCTCAATTATTAAAGTCATATGTTGGTAACAGTCTCTATAAATTGTATACACCAGTAGAAAAGGGAATTTATTTCCAAGGGAGTATCATATCTACTCTTGGACTGAGTTATTGCTATCACAAATGTAAGTATGAAGAATGAATATTAACTTGAGAGGTCGTAGATATTTAGGCTTATATTGATGCTTTAGATTTGAGCTTGATGATCAGGGTGAATATCTCTATGGTAAAGTTTCTAAATATATGTTTCGAAATACTGAATGAATAGAAGGATTTTATAAAAAATCATTTAGATTAATTAGCTAAACTTAATTTAATAGCTTTTGAAGTTAGTCCCTTAGCTATAAAGCCTTAATGTTTAGCTTTATCCATTACTATTTTTCTTGTAAAAATAGCAGAGACTTATGACAGGTCTTATGATTTGTTTATACCTACTGAGTACCATCATCCAAAAATTTTCCAATCATGAATATTGTTTCGATCAGATAATCTTTATTTTGCAAGATTTGTGTCATATCAGTCCTACAAATAACCAGTTAGTTTATCTTATCTATTTCGTTATGATCGGTATATAGAGGATACTTATTCTTTGTCTATATTCATAAATATACTTCGAATAGATATTATTAAAAATCCTTTGAGACTATAGTTTTATTCAGGTAATCCTATTTTTTAGCGACTATTATTTACAATATAAGAAAATAGTTGAGTACCTGAACTTTATTTCCAAATCGATTTTGGATCTTGGGATGGTAAGTAGTTATTTATATTAGGAAATTTTATGAATCTCCATTAAACTATTTTGATTAATGCTGCTAATATTTTTTTGTGATGGTCAGTTTATTTTATTATTTTCTAGCCTAATTTTCTCAAGATAATTTTTGTATAGGTACTTTTATCTAAACACTGACTATCTTGATTTTTAATATCTTTATGAGATCTTAAAATACTTTTGTCACTTGTGTTTATGATTTTGTGTTTATAATCCTTATATAGCTCTTTAACTATTGTAATTTAGCGAATGTAATGATTATAGAATTAATATTTACTTATTCCTGTATAGTATTTATCTTCTATTTAACTTCTAATAAGAACTAGATGTAGGTTAATACAAGCTATTTAAATGCCTCTGGACGTATTTTCTAAAGATACAAAAGTTACCTTTAAAGTACATTTAATACCAGTTTTAAATTTAAGGAATACTTAGTTCAAGAATTTGTTTTCTCCTGAATTAATTCAAATTTTATAATTATGTTTTCCTATATTCAAGGAATAAGGTGTAGTATCTCTTTAATACAAAACTACCCCAATGCTGTGATTGTTTAACAACTCGAATTTCAGCCATGGTAAATGATTCCTTAGCACCCTTTATCTTAAGATTTTTCACGTGTCTTTTTGTTATTTAAACTTCTTTATTCCTCAATTATTTATCTTTAAAATTAAAAGTGATGCATATTTTAGGATATAGAATATTAGGATTTATTTACTTATTATTCTATCATTAAGTGTGGTGGTGTGAGCAATTATGGGATATTTATTGGATCTAGGCATGATAGTTATTTTTATAAAGTTTATGAACTATCTTTGATATTATTGGCTTACTATTAACACATATTTGTATCTCCTTTATATTTTGAATGTCATCTCTTATCTTTAACGTTTTTAAATTTGGTTTTGCTTATAATTAAATATGATTCTGCAGTTCTTAGGGCTTAAATGCTTAATACTCTCAAAACTACCGATATTGGCTACTTTATCAGTACATTTTTTTACTAATTCTTATAATCCACTACATATTCAATATGTATTCTTAAATATATTGCTTAGAAGTTTTTTAACGAAATTTAATATTATTTAGCATCTAAATAATATTAAATTATTACATAACAGCACTTTACTACACTATCTTATTTTGTTTTTCTGTGCCTATATTCTTATTTTCTGCTACCAGTTGACTTAAGTATTAAGAGTAACTACGTTAAAAAGAATTTAAGCAAATATTTATCAAATCTCTATAGCTTTTAGAACAGCCATATCCTTTTTTTCATTGGTTTATCTCTTTAATTTAAATCCAGAGATATTTACTTCCTATAAGGCTAATCTCGACTACATTTTAAATCTAATTCTTCTGAGGTTCCATTAGTTAAAATTGGTTGTTGATTACCCCCTAATTTAAATACCATACAACTTATCAAAGTCACTACTAATCCTTGAGTTAAAGAGAAACAGTATGTAAACCTCGGTGTTGTACGCTTATATAAAATATATCCATTACTAAATGCTTAGTATAATATGGGACTTTTATATATCTGAAATTTTTTTACTATCTGCTATAGTATCATCATCATAATATTATATTCTTTGCTTGACTGTAGTCTAAATATTATGAAGATACATTACCTATGCAATGCTTTAATCTTAACTGATTAATGATGACTGAGTGTTGCTATAGCCTAGATTAGGTTATCCCTTGTAGTATTATATTGTGTTAATGATATTAGTTGATGATTAGTTTATTAATCTTATTAAATTTTATCATTGTTTGTTTTCTTACGTTTTATTTGGATAATAGTTCGTTTTTGTAGTTCATCAGCTATCAATATTAATAGTGGACAAATTGGTAACATTATCCAATAGGATAATGTTAAAGGTGCAGTAGCGAAGATTTTTTGTAAGGTAGGTGAGTAAATAATGAAGAGAAGAAGAAGCCATTCTATAGTAATTCCTATCCAAATTAGATGGTTGCTAAAAATACCCAAGCGCAAGATTGAAACGTCTTCCGAACGACAGGCAAAAACGTTACCATCTTGACAGGCTACTATTACTGCTAGGGTCATTGTTGTTGCCTGATTATAAATAGCCATTGTCGCAACATCAGCTGAGTGAGATATAATACTGAGTCTAATAGCTTGTAGTTCGGTAATATCATAGCCCCACATCCACCAAACTAAGAGAAATCCTGTTATACCCACCAAACCTTCTAGTAGTCCTAAAAAGCAGTAAGCACGTAAGAGTAAGGATGAGTTCAAAAGAGGCTGAGATTTCCCTCGTGGTGGTAACTCCATTGAACCAGCTTCTGGTTTTTCTGCTCCTAATGCCAATGCAGGAAGTATATCTGTACCTAGGTCAATAGCTAAGATCTGGAGAATTCCCAGCATTGGTGGTAGTTTCAGAAATACCATTGCTAGGAATGGTAAAAACTCTGCCATATTGGAGGCGAGAATATAAGTCATAAACTTACGTATATTTTGATATACTGTCCGTCCCTCTTCAATTGCGGAAATGATAGTGGCAAAGTTATCATCTATAAGAATAATATCAGCAGCTTCACGGGCAATATCTGTACCAGTACTTCCCATTGCAATACCGATATTAGCAGCGCGTAAAGCAGGCGCATCGTTGACACCATCGCCAGTGACAGCGACAACATGACCAAGGTTTTTATATCCTTCTACTAACCTGAGTTTCTGTTCTGGCATCACCCTCGCAAATACTAGGTTCGTTTTGTTTTTGTCGAGTATCTGTCGTAACTGAGTATCAGAAAGATGCCCTAATTCTTCTCCTGTAATAATTCTCGCCTTGCCTTTGACTAAACCAATTTTCTGGGCGATTGCAGCTGCTGTTAAGCCATAATCACCTGTAATCATTGTCACTTGAATACCTGCACGATGACAGAGGGCAATCGCATTGGCAACTTCTGGACGTGGTGGATCAATCATTGCTACCAATCCCAAAAAGGTCAGGTCCCGTTCCAATAAATTATTATCAAGTTGTTTCAATTCAGCCCCACCTTGATTTATTGCTACTCCTATTACACGATAACCTTGACTAGCAAGTTTATCATTCGCTACCACAATTTCCTCCCGCTGAGTTGGTGTCAGTTCTAGCTTTCTATCTGCATCCCATAAATATTGTGAATGTTGCAATACATCTAAAGTTGCACCCTTACTAAAAACCAAGTACTGTGAAATTCCAGTATTGTCCAACTGTAAATGTCCTTCTAGCAAAACTGTCATCATTCGTCGATGGGAATCAAAAGGTACTTCCCGAATTCTTGGTGCTTGATGTTGTAACTCCTCCAATTTTAAGCCGGCCTTAATTGCTGCTACTAGTAGTGCTATCTCCGTAGGATCACCTGATCCTAGCCATTGATTGGAATTGCGCGGATGGTTTAATTGTGCATTTGAACAAAGTGCTGCACCAGCTAATAGTAACTGCACGTGAGATTTATATTTAGGAGATATAATTTCTACTTTTCCCTTGGGTTCATAACCTACCCCAGTTACATTAATATGAGTATTCGGAATCCATAATTGGCAGACGGTTATTTCATTTTTAGTTAAAGTTCCAGTTTTGTCGGTGCAAATAATAGTTGTTGCACTCAGAGTTTCTACTGCAGATAGACGACGTACTAAGGCATTTTGGGTAGCCATGCGCTTGACACTAATGGCTAGCGCTAAACTCACAGTAGGTAGTAATCCTTCTGGGACAAATGCTACAATAATCCCAGTTGCAAAAATAAAACTTTCTTTCAGTTCCATTCCTCCCAAGAACTTAGTAAGTAAAAATATTATTACACCCATACTCAAAGCAATAATCGTAATAATGTTAACTACTCTGGAAATCTCTACTTCTAAAGTGCTAGTTTCCCGTTTTACATTGGTTGTAAGATGAGCTACATGACCGAACTCTGTATGTCTACCTGTTGCATATACTACTGCTCGCCCCTGACCAGCTGCAATTGTAGAACCTGCAAAAACTAAGTTGTTAGCTTCAGAAATATGGATATTTTCTGTAGTGATAGCTTCACAGAACCGTGGAACTGCTACAGATTCTCCTGTCAGGACTGACATATCCACATATAAAGATTGACTCTTAATAATTCTCACATCAGCGGAAATCCTATCACCTTCTTCTAACTGAACTAGATCACCGCTAACTAACTCACGGCTAGGAATTACACATAATTTCCTATCCCGATAAACTTTTGCTTGCAAAGGTAACACCTTTCTTAAAGCTGCTAAAGCTTTTTCTGCCTGGAACTCTTGCCAAAAACTAAAAACAGCATTGATCCAAATAACTGCCCAAATTGCCCAACCCAATTCTGGTGTTTGAGAAACAAAAGCTAGAATCCCTGCTATCCATAGCAACAACGCCATGAAGTGTGTTAGTTGGTCAGTAAAACGTAGAATTAAAGGTCGTCTTTCCGGTTCAGGGAGTTCATTATAACCGGACTCCTTTAATCTTAAATTTGCTTCTATCTCACTGATACCTTGGTCGGTTGTTCTTAGATTCTGGTAGACATCTCTAGGTGTCAAGGTCCAAATGTGAAAATTGGAGTTCATTGTAAACGGAAGTTCCCCACTTATTCTTTAATACTCTCCTATGTAGGCGATATTTCACTTTATATATCCTCTACCAATAGTATGAGGATACTATTGGTAGAGGATATAGTATCTGTTTATTGCAAAGTTGCTTCTAGAGTAAAATTTATGATTTTAAGGCTTATGTGTTATTTTTTCATGTTATTTATGATGGTTTATAATTCATATATAACGTTTAAGTCTAACTTTTAGCTCGAATGTTTACAAACTTTCCTTATAATGTAAAGCTAATCTTATAAAGATTTTTGTTATCAGTTGTAATTTCCTGGTAAAGACAATATAGCTGATATTACTAATTTCTAACCACTACTGATTAGTATTCCTCCTCATTTTGCCCAAGATTAATAGTTCTCTAACTGTAAGATTTGCAGAACCTCATATTCTAAAAGATAATGACTATTTATTGGTTGTGAGAACTTAGTCTTTATGTGTTCCTGTACTCTATATAAGAACGCTACTAGACGAGTATTAGTCTAGTACTTCTTTCATGATTTTTATAAGATAAACCTATTTTAATAAGATATTTAAAGATAATCTGATTGAATACTATTGATATAGTATTTCTTCAACTAGAGCAAGTTAATTAGTCTATTATAGATATAGAAAAAATTCTCTTTACTTTACTAGTGCCTCAGAAAGACTCATGAAGAATAGGATAATACAATACTTAAAAGGAATTTTTGGAGCTTTAGGTAAATAGGTAGAGTACTAATTAATTAGCTCTAATGTAGCTGTGAATAAACTCCTAAAGGAGCAATTAGTTAGAATGGGATACATCCAATCAACAATAATAACTACCAAACTTAATGAGGTAAGACCACCTAAACAAATTATAGGATAGTTTTGATATAGTAACAGAGTAGAAGGTCTGATCAACAGCTGAAATAAAATTAAGTTAACTTATTATAACTAGAACCAAATAGGTAACGTAAGAAATCACCCATCCTATTCACTAGTATTTCTGATAGTTCTAATTATATTGTATAAATGCTCAGTCTCTGATTATAGTAATTATTATCGATAATAACTACTGTTAACAATTATCCCAATAGAAGTAACTGATTAGAAATACAAATTAGTGCTCAAAACTGCGTATGGATTTGCTAAGGAATCCTGAATTCCTTACTTTATGTGCATTATACAGAAAGGATATAATTAATTATGAATTACTAATTCATTTCTCTGGATAAATATCAAGCCGTAAAAAATGTGGTTGAGTAATGACTTCGTTTATCAATGACTCTTAACTACGTTAATAAAAATAGAGTTGGACTCAGTGTCTTTAAAATAAGTATATATAAACAGGTTATTTATGGTAGTATGAGTAAGAGGTTTTCAGAAATACCTAAAATTGTAGGAGAGCTATTTCAGGGAACTGATTTCTCCAGTTTGTAAACAACTACCCTTCGTATTTTTTTGTTTGAATTTTTGCCTGAGTCTCGGTAAAGCTTCCAAGATTATAGGCCAAAATATATTTTATATTTTCGAGCGCTACTTTATGCTACTCTAGCGAAAGTAATTCTATGAGCAGGACTGTATAATTAGTCTTTCTAGTAGTTCTTAAAAACTTATATTAGCTAAATTAGATATTTGGATATTGTCATTATTATAGAATGTAACTTAAGAACTATGTTCCCTAGATTTATCACAGAGATTTTTAAATTAATCGGTTTTATTCAAGAATTAATAATATTGTGTACCCGTCAGAATTCTTAATTGGACAAGCGTTCTAGCAAGAAAATAGATTATCTGCAAATTATACAATTCCTGGTAATATGGATTGTATTTAGTCACTGGGTAATATATAGACTAATAAATCAAGATTATTCACAAGAGGCTGAATTTCTACATTCCTAATACCATATCTTTTGTAGTCAATTAGTATAAAATATAAAATTTACCCATGTGAATATAATCTAGAAATTAAATTCCTACACTAGTACGGAATAATGGTAGTGCATTGATTTTGAGTTTATGATTGGTAAATTATATATATAGCCTTGATCCCAACGCCAGTTGAAGCCCTATAAATTTAATTATTCACAATTTAAGTCTTATTAAAACGCACATTTACACTGCGTAAGTACTAGGTAAGATATAAATTTACATAAGTAAATAAATAGGAGTTAATAGAATACCATCTTGAATTTTTTAGTCCTTGCTATCGAACTGAGAATTTTTATGTTTACCAGAGATAGAGAAGGGAGAATAAAAAGACCCAAACTATATCAACAAAATGCCAAAATAGGGTAGTTGCACTTACACCAAAATGACCTTTGTCGTAATTCCCTGGAATGAAAGAACGACTCAACATAATGACCTGGAGAATTACACCAATAAGAACGTGCAAACCGTGGAATCCAGTTAATAAATAGAATGTAGAACCAACTAGTCCTGTACTTAACCTAAAATCCAACTTATTCCACTCTGTTCCTTGACCGATTAAGAAAAAAATCCCCATACTGATTGTCATGAATAACAGCAACCGAAATTTCTTCAATTCACCATGCCGAAGAGAATTTTCAGCTGATTGAATGACAAAACTACTAGAGAGTAACACCACCGTATTAATAACTACAAGGGTATATAATTGCGGACCTGAAATCCCACGTGGTAGCCAATTTCCTGAGTGTATTAACCGCAGCCCAAGGTATGTAAAAATAAGACTTAAAAAGACAATGCTTTCCGATAAAAGGAACACAGTAAATCCAAAAATTGCCTTTCCATGGTGGTCTTGAGAAAGTCCACCACGAATTGGTAAGTAACGCTTTAACCAAAGTGGTAAGTATTTTCGGTACTTTTCTAAAGCAATGGGACTTTCATCTATATGAATTACACCACGATTTATTGATTGATAGTTTTTATTCTTTGTCATTATTTTTACTTTCCCTACTGAAGATATTTATAATGTTCTACTTAGTTAAGTATTCAGGATAAGCATAATCATTTTAAAGTTCATCATTCTATAGGAAAAATAGCTTCTCCTATATCAAATTAGAGAGCTATAATGAATAACCCTAGTGTCCAAAAGTACTGATTTTGGATAGATTGGGATCTTATATAATAGACTGTTAGCCCCTATCCTGAATTTTAAAGAGTCAACCTATTACAAATTCTAGTAAAATGGCCCACTTCATAGCTTCAACTAAAGGTTCAATATATAAACCGTATACATAAAACAGTTGAGTGTCTTAATAAACTCATAACAATACTAGGTAAGTTGAAAAATCAGGAATAGCAAGATCAATAGACTTCCTAGGAAATATAGTGAGAAAAATGGCGATCACAACATAACCATATTCAGAAAAGAGACTTTAAATGAACGTATATTATGTGTAAAATAATCAATAACCTTGGAATAGAGTGAGAGAAGAACTATTGCAATCATAAAGTTTATAACTATCAGGTAGATGCTGTCAGAATATAGGTAGATTTTAAATTGTTAACTCTAAGAGTTAGGATATCTTCAGCCATATCAAGAGTGGTAGCCTTTATTTCTTCTTGGTAAATATCTTCAAACATACCTTGCAAATAATGTCCCATTTACAATGGAGTCGTTAATCATTCTACTAAAAATATAATTACCTCATTGATAATTAAAACTTTAGGGAAATATTCATCATTAATATACTTACCTAACAGCTATTTTACCTACTTAACCTAATGTTTTCTAATACCTCCTAAACTAGGAATATTAATTCTAGTACCAATCTCTTGCAAAGATACTCAGGGTAGATCATTTATTAATTTATCATGTATCAGCAAAACTACAACTTAAATGTAATAATGCTCATAGACGAATTCCATTAAACGCTTAATCTTAACTAAGATATTAGGATAAATGCCATAAACCTCATTAACAAAATGTACTACAGCCTTACACTATTCTCAAGTGAGAGCTAAGAACTTTCATTCCATAACTTCTCTTTGAGTCAGTACGTTAACATCCATTTTCGTAAAAATATCATAAAATAAAGTACCTATCAAAAGTGTGATAATAAACTTATCCTTGTCAATTGCAACCTAACGATAAATAATCATATCTTCTTCAGATAGCGATTTTTTTGCAGTGGTCGTAAGGTCATTTTTTACCACAACAAACAATACTAATAAGAGTAATAGATTAACGTTACCTAATTTAGAATTTCAGTTTCTTGAACAGATTTGTCTGCTCTTATATCTCAAAATACCCGACATGCTCTAAGGTAAGTTTGAGACTAAAATAGGTCATAATGTCATATAAGATAGTTTCTACGTACTAATAAGTTAGTACTTAATAATGACTCGAGTAAATTTCCACTCTAAATCATTACTTCATATTAATTTAGACTGAAAGCTAGAACCATATAAATATAAACAACCTATTTAGAGGAAAGTTTATTTAACAAATATACCAAATAATTAACGATTATTAATTATTTGGTATATTTGTAGTTAGTATAAATTCTTGGAATGAGTTAGGGTTAATGAAAAGCCACATCCTTAATCGTATTATGTTACTGATAAAGTCCTCCATATGGGAATGAGGTTCACTGCAATAGGATTAACTATTGTAGTGAAGTAAGAATTCTACCAACCAGGTATTAGTCTCAGCTTCGGTCTCAGGTTTATGTAAGTAGTAGAGAGTTCTAATGATTTCTCCGACAGTACGAAAAGGAGATATCACCCATCATCTATACTTCCCTGAAGGTAAATGGGTACATATTTCAACCCCAAAATAAAATATAATCTCTTGGAACATTAAGCTCTTAGTAATAAATTCATTGTCCATATACAGCATTTAATGAACGCCTTGAAAGAGAAAGTTTGTCTGTAAATTACGGGACATAGAGGCAAACATAAACTGTAGTAATACCTACATATCCTCAACATAGAAATAGTAGGAATTTTACTATACAACACTACTATCCTTATGAACAAAACTCTAAAGTATTAAAAGAGGATACCCTCACCTCAGATGTATGAAGATTTGTACTTTAATATGTTTAAAGTCTAACGGAATCATATCAAAATGACAAAGTTGATTGCTATATTATGAATATAAGTAAACAGTAAAAAAGTGTCGCGTTCGTAAACCCCTCTGTCAAGATAAAGGTTGACAGCAGTGGTTGACTTGAAAGAACGTACTAGAATAATGACGTGACATAACCATCTAAAATGTCTATGACATCTTCTCTGAATAGACTAATTGCCTATACGGTAGATAAATACCAAGATTGGAGCAGCAAAAGCTTTCTACCTTGCTTAACTGTTCAAATATTTTTTGGTGATATAATAAAGCCTAACCATTCTGACATATTAATAAGATCTTCTTATACTTACTTGATACTTTTATGAAGGCTCTTACGCAGTATCAAATCAAGCAATAGCTTTCCACATCACTGAAAAAATTCTTATCTTGGAATATCCGCATTTGAAAGTATAGGATTTCATTGCAAAGCAATGAAAAATTAGCTGATATTTTTCATCGTCATATCTACGTCAATTTATAATCTTTACTATTATAAATAGTAACAAAATTATATTAGTAATTTTTGGGCTTTTATAGGGATTCCTTATAGTATATATACACTCATAATTCACCTCGCAAATTTGATAATTAGAGTAGTTCTTGAGTGGTAATAGAAATTCTCAAACTTGAAGATTTTACTCTAAAATAGCTATTAATTAAACTTTTGTAATTCAGTTTAAATGCAGTTTTTCTTGGTATGATCCCAGTGGATAAAAAGTATGTTCTAGTACTAAAATGATCCGTGTTTTGTAGAGGTATAACTGTGCTTTTACCTCAAAAATAGCCAAATTTTGAACCATAAGCTGACCAAAAATTCACCGAGCTTCACACCTTGCAGCAAAAAGTTAGATAAAATTTTGTACCAATAAATGGCCGCGTGTTAAAAAGGTAAATCATA
>ERZ1034377.124-NODE-124-length-21429-cov-2.818003_pt1 | contig 21429 bp, 16 predicted proteins | sample MGYA00520584_ERZ1034377 | MGnify/ENA primary metagenome ERZ1034377 (study PRJEB33736, sample SAMEA104288464) | Azolla filiculoides | biome: Urban; feature: water surface; material: ditch water | place: Netherlands | collected 2014 ... | reverse complement strand
GGTGACGGCTGTGATGCGCGAGCTGGGCTATGTCTACAATCGCGGTGCAGCAAACCTTCGCCAATCGAGCGCAAAGTCCAGGATCGTCGGCGTTGTCGTCAATGACCTGACCAATGGCTTCTTCGCTGAGGTCGCGGTTGGCGTCGACATGGTTGTGCAATCGGCTGGCTTTGTGCAGTTTCTCGCCAATACCAATGAAAGCGTCGATCGCCAGCTCGAGGTGATCGCATCAATGCGCGAGCATGGCATTTCAGGATTGATCGTGTCGCCGGCGCGCGGCTCGAAGGCTGCGGATTTCAAACCCCTCGTCAATGCCGGAATTCCGGTGGTGCTGATGGTCCGCAATATTCAGGCCTCAAAAGTCTCCTCGATCACGTCCGACAATCATGCCGGCATCTATGCTGCCGTCGAGCACCTGGCCTCGCTCGGCCACAGGCGCATCGCCTTTTTCGGTGGCTTCCCTGATATGTCCATCTTCGACGAGCGTCTGGCAGGTTACCGGGACGGCTTGATCGCAGCCGGTCTTGGTTTTGAAGAAGAGCTCGTCTTTCCGTCTGCGCCATCGCGCGCCGGGGGGGTGGAGGCCCTGGGACGTGCCCTGTCCATAGCCGATCGGCCTACCGCCTGCGTGTCGTTCAACGACGCGGTCGCCTTCGGGGTTTGCGACGGCCTGAGGTCCCATCGGCTGGAGCCGGGTGCTGATTTTGCTGTGGTTGGCTTCGATGACGTCATCGAAGCCAAATCGACTGTGCCTGCGCTGACAACGATATCCGTCGATCCGCAAGGCATGGGCCGCCGCGCCGCGCAGCTTCTCCTCAAGCAGATCAATGCCGGGAAGCCGGAACCGGAATCCCTGGTGGGGGCTGTTCGTCTCGTCGTCCGGGAGAGCTGCGGAGCGACGAAAGCTGGTTCTGGGAGTCAAGCATCATGACGATAGGTTGGGGGCTGGTCGGTGCCAGTACCATCGCACGCGAATGGGTGATCGGCGCGATCCGAGCGACTCGTGGCCAGGTCGTATCGGTGATGAGCTCGGATGCAGAACGCGCCAAAACCTATGCGCGGGAAAATGGGATTGAGCAGTCGACCGCCGATCTGTCTGTTCTGCTGGCCGATCCGGCAATTGCCGCCGTTTACATCTCGACGACCAACGAGAAGCATTGCGAGCAGGCCATTGCTGCAGCCAGGGCCGGAAAGCATGTACTTTGCGAAAAGCCGCTTGCGATGACCCTTACGGATGCGCATGCGATGGTGAAATGTGCTCGTGAGGCCGGTGTCATTCTGGCAACCAATCACCATCTGCGCAATGCGTCCAGCCACATTGCCATGCGCGATGCGATCGCCGCTGGCATGATCGGCCAGCCGCTTGCTGCCCGTGTCTTTCATGCCGTCTATCTGCCGCCGCATCTGCAGGGCTGGCGTCTCGACAGGCCGTCTGCTGGCGGCGGGGTCATTCTCGATATCACCGTGCACGACGCCGACACGCTGCGCTTCGTTTTGGGTCGCAATCCGCTCGAGGTGACGGCATTTTCGCAATCCGGCGGCATGGGTCGGCAAGACCTTGAGGATGCGGTCATGGGTGTCATGCGTTTCGAGGACGGCATTCTCGCCCAGTTCCACGATGGCTTTACCACCCGGTTTGCCGAGACCGGCTTTGAAGTCCACGGCACGGAGGGCTCTCTTGTGGCGCGCAACGTCATGACCCAGCGTCCTGTTGGTTCCGTCATGCTTCGCAATGCCGATGGCGAACGGGAACTCAAGCTTGGCAACCGTAATCTCTACGAGGTGGGCCTTGAAGCTTTCCATGCCGCAATCGCCGGCAAGGGCAGGCCGTCGGCCACCGGCGATGACGGCATCTGGTCGTTGGCGACAGGCTTGGCGGTTGTCGAGGCCGCGAGGTCCGGCCGCGCCGTAAACGTTGAAACCGGACTTTGAGTAGAGCCGCCATGAACAAGCATATCACCCCCGCCGCAGCCGCAGACTTGATCCCGGATGGGGTCGTGGTGTCCGTCTCATCGTCAAGTGGCCTCGGCTGCCCGGACCTGATGCTGAAGGCCATCGGTGAGCGTTTTGAGGCTACCGGCCATCCGCGCGACATTACAACGCTGCATCCGATTGCCGCCGGCGACATGAGCGGTATCAAGGGTGTCGACCACATCGCCAGGAAAGGGCTGCTGAAGCGTATTCTCGGCGGCTCCTATCCATCGGGCCCTTCGACAGCAGAGCCGCCGCTGATCTGGCAGATGATCACCGGAAACGAAATACCGGCCTACAACATTCCTTCGGGCATTCTATTCGACATGCACCGCGAGGCGGCCGCCAAGCGTCCGGGCGTCTTGACCAAGGTCGGGCTGGACACATTCGTCGACCCGCGACGCCAGGGATGCGCCATGAATGCGGCCGCCGCCGGCGAGCCGGTGGTGAAGCGCGTTGAATTCGAGGGTGAAGAATGGCTGTTTTTCCCGTCGATCATCCCGCAGGTGGCCATCATCCGGGCAACTACCGCCGACGAGCATGGCAATCTGACCTATGAACACGAAGGCGCCTATCTCGGCGGTCTCGACCAGGCGCTCGCCGCCCGCAACAATGGCGGCATCATCATCGCCCAGGTCAAGCGAATTGCCAAAGAGGGCTCGCTGAAGCCACATGATGTGCGTGTGCCCGGTATGCTTGTCGATTACATCGTGGTCGATCCCGACCAGAAGCAGACGACGCAAACCGTCTACGATCCGGCGATCTCCGGCGAGATCTTCCGTCCGCTGGAGACGTTCAGCTTGCCGGAATTCAACATCCAGAAGGTGATTGCCCGGCGCGTGGCGCAGGAGTTGCAGGCCAATAGCTGCGTCAATCTCGGCTTTGGCATTTCTGCCAATGTACCGCGCATCCTGATGGAAGAAGGTTTGCATGGGGCGGTGACCTGGGTGATCGAACAGGGCGCTGTCGGGGGCGTGCCGCTTCTCGATTTTGCATTCGGCTGTGCGTCGAATGCCGATGCCTACATGCCGTCGCCTTACCAGTTCACCTATTTCCAGGGCGGCGGCTTTGATGCCTCGCTGCTTTCCTTCCTGGAGATCGACAAGCATGGCTCCGTCAACGTTTCAAAGCTGTCCTTCCGCCCGCATGTGACGGCAGGGGCGGGCGGGTTTGTCGACATCACGGCCAGAGCTCGCAAAATCGTCTTTTCCGGCATGTTCAACGCCGGCGCAAAGCTTAGCATCGATGCCGGCAAGCTGGTGATCGAGAAGGAAGGGAAGCTCAAGAAACTGGTGAACGAAGTCGAACATGTCACCTTTTCAGGCAAGCGTGCGATCGAACAGGGTCAGGACATCACCTATGTCACGGAGCGCTGTGTAATGAAGCTGACGCAGGCCGGTATCATGCTGACCGAGGTCGCGCCGGGTATCGACCTTCAGACAGATATTTTCGACCAGTCGGAATTCCAGATGGCGGTTTCCCCGGATCTCAAGACGATGGATGCGGCGCTCTTTGGCGCAGGCCGTATCGGCCTTGATCTGCCGACCAAGGCGCCCCGTGTTCTGGAGGGTCGTTTCCATGGCTAGCGGTACGGTCCGGATCGATATCGAGGAGCATGTGGCGATACTCACAGTGTCGCGGCCGGAAAAGCGCAATGCGCTCGACCTCGACATGCTGAAAGCGCTCACCGATGCCGCAGACGAAGTGGAGGCGAATGGCCAGATTCGCGCCGCCGTCCTCACTGGTGAAGGCAAAGGTTTCAGCGCCGGCGGCGACATCAAGGCCTGGGGCGGCATGCGGCCGGAAGAATTCGGCCACGCCTGGGTCCGCCACGGTCACCGTGTGTTCGAAAGGCTGGCAACGCTGCGCATGCCACTGATCGCGGCCATCAACGGCGATGCACTGGGCGGTGGTCTGGAGCTTGCCGGTATTGCCGATATCCGGATCGCCGAAGAGCAGATCCGGCTTGGTCTTCCCGAGACTGGGCTTGGCATGGTGCCCGGCTGGTCCGGTACGCAGAGGCTGGTGAAGCGCTTCGGTGCGCAGGCGGTGCGCCGCATGGCACTTGGCGGCGAGATCTTCACGGCTGAACAGGCCCATACACTCGGCATCGTCGATAGTGTGACCGCGACCGGAAACGCTGTTGCCGCAGCGAAAGACTATGCGAGGCGGGTTGCTGATCGCGGTCCTGCAGCGCTTGAAGTGGTCAAGCTGATGATTGCTGTTTCGAGCGGCGAAGACAATGGCGCTGCAGTAGAAGCGCTCGGATCTATTCTGGCGGCAAAGACTGGCGACCTCAAAGAAGGCGTATCCGCATTCAGCGAAAAGCGCCCGCCACATTTCAAGGGAGAATGGTAATGACAGTCCTGGTGCGCCCGAAAGCGCTGAGCGACACGACCGCGCGCGACTTCAAGATGCTGATTGATGGTCAGTGGGTAGAGGGCGGGGATGCGCCAATCGAGCGCGTGGCACCAAGCCATGGCGTCATCGTCAGCCGTTTCCAGGCGGGAAGCAAGGCAGATGCGGAACGGGCCATCGCCGCTGCGCGCAAGGCTTTCGATGAGGGCCCATGGCCACGCATGACCGCTTCCGAGCGTTCCGCCATCCTGCTGAAGGCCGCGGATCTTATCGCCGTGCGTGCCGAAGAACTTGCCTATCTCGATGCGATCGAGGCCGGCAAGCCGATCAGCCAGGTTCGCGGTGAAATCGCCGGTTCCGTCGACATTTGGCGTTATGCTGCGGCCCTTGCCCGCGACCTGCATGGCGAAAGCTACAATACGCTGGGAGATGGCACTCTCGGTGTCGTGCTGCGCGAGGCGATCGGGGTCGTCTCGATTATCACGCCATGGAATTTTCCGTTTCTGATCGTCGGCCAGAAACTCCCCTTCGCTCTGGCGGCCGGCTGTACCACCGTGGTCAAACCATCCGAACTGTCTTCTGGGTCGACCATCGTGCTGGGCGAGATCCTGCTTGAAGCGGGGGTGCCGCCAGGTGTCGTCAACATCGTTACGGGAACCGGCCCGGAGGTCGGCGCCGTTCTCACCGCGCATCCCGATGTTGACATGGTGTCATTCACCGGTTCGACCGGTGTCGGCAAACTGACGATGCGAAACGCAGCAGAGACGCTGAAAAAGGTCTCGCTGGAACTCGGCGGCAAGAACCCGCAGATCGTCTTTCCGGATTGTGACCTTGACGCTTTCGTCGATGCGGCCGTCTTCGGTGCCTACTTCAATGCCGGCGAGTGCTGCAATGCCGGTTCCAGGCTCATTCTGCACAAGAGCATTGCCGGCGATGTGGTTGCGCGCATTGCAGAATTGTCGAAGAAGGTGCGCGTTGGCGACCCACTTGATCCGACCACCCAGGTCGGTGCGATCATCACGCCACAGCATCTCGAGAAGATCTCGCGTTATGTCTGCGGCGCGACAGAGAGCGGTGCTGCAATCACCCATGGTGGCCAGACGCTCGACTTCGGCATGGGCCAGTTCATGGCGCCGACGATCCTGTCGGGCGTGACACCCGACATGGCCGTCGCCCGTGAGGAGGTCTTCGGTCCGGTGCTGTCGGTTCTGACATTCGAGACGACGACGGAGGCGATCAAAATTGCCAATTCCATCGACTACGGCCTTTCGGCCGGGGTCTGGAGCCGGGATTTCGACACGTGCCTAACGGTCGGTCGCAATGTGCGTGCCGGGACCGTCTGGATGAACACCTTCATGGACGGTGCCTCGGAACTTCCCTTCGGCGGTTACAAACAGTCAGGCCTCGGCCGGGAACTCGGTCGCCATGCCGTCGAGGACTATACGGAGACCAAGACGCTGAACATGCATATCGGCAGCCGTACCAACTGGTGGATGCCGCGCGCCTGAGGCGTTTCTGGGAGGATTGGCAATGGCCAAAGTATCTACGCGAAATCGATGGGCAACGGCCGGATCAATGGCCGGAAGTGGCAAAGCCGATCTGCGGCGGCATCAGCAATTGCATGTCCGTCGCATGCGGGTCGGCGATACGACGGATCAGAAGTCGGCCGAGTTGTTCGCCGGCGGCCGTAAGATCCTCGTAGATGGTCTCGACGCCGGGCTGGATATCGGACAACAGTCGCGAGGTTTGTTTCGCGACCATGTCATAGTGCTTGCCAAGCGCCCAACCGGACTCGTTGAGCCCGGTGATCGCCGCCATGGCAGAGACTTCACCGGGACAGATCAGTCCATCCGGGCTGTCCGGCTGCTGCGCCCGGGCGCGAAAGTGGTCGCGCACCTCTCCGGCTGCGGAATCGAGCGTGATGTTGTCAGGAAGTTCATAGGCGACGCCCGCCTCGCGGACAACGGTCATGAACCCATGCAGCATATGCTGGCTGAAGGTCAGGCGGCGGGAAGGCAGGATGATCGTCAGCTTTTGCCGTCCCTTGGCGATCAGGCGGCGCGCTGCCTCGTAGGCGAAGGCATAGTTGTCGTAGTCGACATAGGGGTGCGGCGTGGAAAACTCCGTGCGGCCGTGGCTGACAAAGGGAAAGTTGTTTTCCAGCAGCAGGCGCACACGAGTGTCGAGCTGTTCCGTGCGGGTGAATATCAGGCCGTCGGCGAGATTGTTGCGAACGATGTAGTCGACCGCCTCCACATTCGACGTGTCGACGAAATTGGGCATGACGATCAGATGATAGGCCGTACCTTGCAGGGCCTTCGTGAGTCCGTACAGCAGGGATGTGCCAAAGCCGAGGATTTCCTCATGCGGATCGAGCAGGACGCTGATGACATTGGTGCGGCCAGTCTTCAGGCGTTGCGCTGCCCTGTCCGGCGAATAGCCCACGCTGAGGGCCACTTCACGCACCCGCTTGCGAGTGTCGTGATTGATGAGCGGGTCGTCGGAAAGAGCCCGCGAAATGGTGGTGACCGCCAGGCCGGTAAGCTCGGCAATCGTTCGAAGCGTCGGCCTGCCGGACCTTTTTCCGGTCGTCGGCTGCCTGCTGGTCGGGGAGGTTATTTCTTTCGGCACGCGGGTACTGCTTTTCGGATGAAATTCGATGTGACGATAGCGCGAGACCCGTGCTCGGACAATGCGTCCTGCGTAGAATTTAAAACGTTTCCAATTCTTCACGCTTTGTCAGTTGTTCAGCGCGAATTTGCTGCATTGCGGCAAGTTAATCATGATCTGATGTGATTTCGAGGCCAATTGGAGATCTTGACTCTGCGCAATTTGTAACGTTTTAAATTGGTTGGCGGCACATTGCCGTGGGAGGAGTTGCCGACTGTTCTTATCGACGGTTGGCTTGGGAAAGCGGGGAATTGTCCCGCGATGTTGACTTGCAAACGGGAGGATACGATGCGCAAGTTTTTGATGACGACGGCAGCAATGGCATTGGCACTGGGAGTGACGCACGGCGGTGCCCGCGCGGCCGAAGGCGTAGAGGTTCTGCACTGGTGGACATCGGGCGGTGAGGCTGCGGCGCTCGACGTTCTGAAAAAGGATCTGGAAGGTAAGGGGATCGCTTGGACCGATATGCCGGTTGCCGGCGGCGGCGGCACCGAGGCGATGACAGTCCTGCGCGCCCGTGTAACGGCCGGCAATGCGCCGACCGCCGTACAGATGCTCGGTTTCGACATTCTCGACTGGGCCAAGGAAGGTGCACTCGGAAATCTCGACGACATTGCGGCCAAGGAAGGTTGGGACAAGGTCATCCCGACGGCATTGCAGCAGTTCTCGAAATATGACGGACACTGGATTGCCGCGCCGGTCAACGTTCACTCGACAAACTGGGTCTGGATTAACAAGGCGGCGCTCGACAAGGCCGGCGGCAAGGAGCCTGCAAACTGGGATGAACTGGTCGCGCTGCTCGACAAGTTCAAGGAACAGGGCATTACCCCGGTCGCCCATGGCGGTCAGCCCTGGCAGGATGCGACGATCTTCGATGCCGTCGTGCTCTCGCTCGGCAATGATTTCTACAAGCAGGCTTTCATCGATCTCGACCCGGCAGCACTGAGTGGCGATAAGATGAAGGAGGCCTTCGACCGCATGACGAAACTGCGGTCCTATGTCGACGACAATTTCTCCGGTCGTGACTGGAACCTCGCCTCCGCCATGGTCATCGAGAACAAGGCCGGCCTGCAGTTCATGGGCGATTGGGCCAAGGGCGAATTCATCAAGGCGAACAAGAAGCCGGGCACCGATTTCGTCTGCATGCGCTTCCCGGGCACACAAGGATCGGTGACCTTCAATTCCGACCAGTTCGCCATGTTCAAGGTTGCGGAAGCCAAGATCCCGTCGCAGCTTGAAATGGCAACCGCCATCGAAAGCCCGGCTTTCCAGTCGGCGTTCAATGTGGTCAAGGGCTCTGCCCCTGCGCGCACGGACGTGTCTGACGAAGCGTTTGATGATTGCGGCAAGAAGGCCATCAAGGACCTCGCCGAGGCAAACACTGCCGGTTCGCTTTATGGTTCCATGGCCCATGGCCATGCAAATCCGGCCTCAGTGAAGAACGCGATCTACGACGTCGTGACCCGCCAGTTCAATGGCGAGCTTTCGTCCGAAGATGCCGTCAAGGAACTTGTCTCGGCCGTCGAGGCCGCGAAGTAAACGGGCAAGCAAACTCTGTGGGGGGGCAAGTCCTCCCACAGTTGCTGTCGATACCGAAATCCCGAGTGAAGCGATGGCGACGGCCCACTGTGCCGTCGTCGTGATCGTGGCTACCTTGAAAACCGCATCGCGCGGATCAGGCACAGGTCGCTTCACCGTTGGACACAATAAGGGTGGTTAGAGCGATGCAAGGTCGTGACAGACTTCAGGAGATTTTGCCCAAGCTTGTTCTGGCGCCGAGCTTCGTTGTCATTATAATTTTCGTCTATGGCTTCATCGCCTATACGGGCTTCCTGTCGCTGACTGACAGCAAGATGTTGCCCTCCTACAATTTCGTAGGCCTGAGCAATTATTCCAAGCTCTGGGCCTTGCCGCATTGGTGGCGGTCGATATCGAACCTGGCGATCTTTGCTTCGCTCTACATTCTGATTTGCTCGGTACTCGGCCTGTTCCTGGCGATCTTGCTCGACCAGAAAATCAGGGGTGAGGGATTCTTGCGGCCGATCTACCTCTATCCGATGGCGCTGTCCTTCATCGTCACGGGCACGGCGTGGAAATGGTTCCTCGACCCGGGCATCGGGCTGCAGAACACCATGCATATCTGGGGCTGGGAGAGCTTTTCGTTCACCTGGATCAAGGACAACACGATGGCGATCTACTGCGTCGTCATTGCTGCCGTCTGGCAATCGTCAGGCTTTGTCATGGCGATGTTTCTCGCCGGCCTTCGTGGCGTCGACAACGAGATGATCAAGGCGGCCCAGATGGATGGCGCATCGACATTCACCATCTACCGTCGGATCATCATTCCACTGATGCGCCCGGTCTTCCTGTCGGCCTTCGTCGTGCTCGCCCACCTGGCGATCAAGGCCTATGACCTTGTCATCGCATTGACGGGCGGCGGGCCGGGACAGGCGACCCAGCTCCCGGCGACCTTCATGTATTCCTACACCTTTACCCGCAACCAGATGGGTATCGGCGCGTCGTCTGCGATCATCATGATGATCATGATCTTCTCGATCATCATCCCCTATCTCTATTCGGAAGTTCGCGGAGGAAAACGCTGATGAGCGGCGCGGAAAATCCCCAAAATGCAATTTCGCACGGTCTGCTCACCAGAGCGCTGATCTACACGGCCCTGATCGTCTTTGCGGTCTATTACCTCCTGCCGCTCTATATCATGGTGGTCAATTCACTGAAGCCGCTGGAAGAGATCCGCCAGGGCGGGATGCTCAATCTGCCCGGGATCTGGACGACGGAACCCTGGAGACAGGCCTGGTCGGCAGCCCAGATCGGTGTCTCGCCGACCGGCCTGAAACCCTATTTCATTAACTCGATCCTGATGGTCATCCCCGCCGTCGCGATATCGACGATTGTCGGCGCGCTGAACGGCTATGTGCTGACCAAGTGGCAGTTCCGCGGTTCGAACATCTTCTTTGGCATGCTGCTCCTGTCCTGCTTCATTCCATTCCAGATCGTCCTGATCCCGATGGCCCGCATTCTTGGAATGCTCGGCCTGGCAGGCTCAATCTGGGGCTTGATCCTTGTTCACGTGATCTATGGACTCGGCTTCACCACACTCTATTTCCGCAATTATTACGAAGCGTTTCCGACCGAACTCGTGCGCGCCGCTCAGATCGACGGTGCGAGCTTCTTCCAGATCTTCCGGCGCATCCTGCTGCCGTCTTCCGCGCCTATCATCGTCGTCTCGGTGATCTGGCAATTCACCAATATCTGGAATGATTTCCTGTTCGGTGCGTCGTTTTCCGGAGCGGGTTCCACGCCGATGACAGTGGCACTCAACAATCTCGTCTCGTCCTCCACAGGCGTGAAAGAATACAACGTGCATTTTGCAGGCGCCATCCTCGCCGCCCTGCCAACCCTGATCGTCTACATCGTCTCCGGTCGCTACTTTGTGCGCGGCCTGATGTCCGGTGCTGTGAAAGGATAAGATCATGTCATTCCTGAAAATTTCCCATCTGCGCAAGTCCTATGGCGCGCTGGAGATCCTGAAGGACATCAATATCGAAATCGAGGAAGGCGGCTTCCTGGTGCTTGTCGGCCCGTCCGGCTGTGGCAAGTCCACGCTTCTGAACACCATTGCGGGCCTTGAGCCCATTACCTCTGGCGAGATCGCCATCAATGGCCGCAATGTCGCAGATCTTCCTCCGTCGCAACGCGACATCGCGATGGTCTTCCAGTCCTACGCGCTCTATCCGAACATGACCGTGGCCGGAAACATTGCGTTTGGCATGGAGATCCGCAAAGTGCCGAAAGATGAGCGCGACAAGGCGATCAAGGAGGTGTCCGACATACTCCAGATCGGTCATCTTCTCGATCGCAAGCCAAGCCAGCTGTCCGGCGGCCAGCGCCAGCGCGTTGCCATGGGTCGCGCTCTGGTGCGCAATCCGCAGGTCTTCCTCTTCGACGAACCGCTTTCCAACCTCGATGCCAAGCTGCGCGTCGACATGCGAACGGAAATCAAGCGCCTGCATCAGCGACTGAAGACGACGATCGTCTATGTGACCCATGACCAGATCGAGGCGATGACGCTGGCCTCCAAGATCGCAGTGCTGAAGGATGGAGTGCTGCAGCAGTTCGGTTCACCGGCGGAGATCTATAACAACCCGGCCAATATGTTCGTCGCCGATTTCATGGGCTCACCAGCCATGAACCTTCTGGCATGTACGCTGGAAAAAGACGCGGCCGGCCTTTCGGTTTCGCTTGCCCGCCCCCATGGCGATCCGATCCGGCTTCCGGTCGCCAAGGGACGTGAACAGCTCGAGGCTCATGCCGGCCGGCAGATCGTTTTCGGTATCCGGCCCGAAGCCCTGACCGATCCGGATGGCGCCGATCGCAACGCCAAGGCGGTGGCGGAAGGCGAATGCCTGATTGAGGTGGTGGAGCCGGCTGGGTCCGACACCTTTGCCGTGACCAAACTCGGCGGCAAGGAAGTGGTCGCTCGGCTGCGCGCCGATGCCCACATCCAGGCAGGGCAAACGGCGAGGCTTGCATTCAACCTCGACAAGGCCGTCTTCTTCGATCCGAAGACTCAGTTGCGGATCGCGTGATCGACGGCAGGCGTATTGAAATGACAAAGTCACCTGACATCGTGATCATTGGTTCCGGCATTGGCGGTGCAACGATTGCGGCCGGATTGGCGACGACCGGGGCAGAGATCCTGATCCTGGAGGCCGGCGATCATCTGGCCGATCGGCCGGAAAACCGCGACCAGCGCGCGATTTTCCAGCGTGGTCATTTTCGCCCGAAGGAGATGTGGCACGAACACGGTGGTTCGGCGTTCAATCCGGGCAACTATTATTATGTAGGCGGCAATTCGAAGTTCTATGGTGCGGTGCTGGTGCGCTACCGACGCGAAGACTTCGCCGAGATGCGGCACCGCGAAGGCGTTTCGCCCGCATGGCCCTTTGCCTATGAGGAGCTCGAGCCGTGGTACAGTCGCGCCGAACGGCTGTTTCAGGTGCGCGGTGCCGAAGGGCAGGACCCGACGGAACCCTTTCATTCAACGCCATATGCGTTTCCCGCTGTGCCGGACGAACCCGCAATCGCCGGTGTCCGATCCCGCCTGAAGGCGGTGGGCATGCATCCCTTCTCGCTGCCGCTCGCCATCGATATCGACAAATGGCTGAACAAGGCCCGCACACCATGGGACGCCCATCCCAATTGCGACGACGGCAAGCTGGACGCAGAAACTGCGCCATTGGCAAAGGCCCTGCTGCATCGAAATGTCAGGCTCCAGACCAATTCGCCCGTGGTCCGTCTCGAAGCGGCCAGCGATGGAAAGACCATAAAAACTGTACACTACCGCCTGAACGGCGAGATTAGATCGGTCTCGCCAAAACTCGTAATCCTGGCGGCTGGCGCCGTCCAGTCTTCGGTACTGCTCCTGCGTTCGGCGGACGCGCAGTTTCGCAACGGACTGGCCAATAGCTCAGATCAGGTCGGCCGCAATTTCATGAATCACAATTCGAGTGCGGTCCTGGCGCTCTCGCCGTTCTTTCGCAATGACTCTGTCTATCAGAAGACGTTCGGGTTCAACGACTTCTATCTTTCCGACGGAAATGGCGGGCCTCCATTGGGCAATATCCAGTTGCTGGGCCGAATTTCGGGCGCCATCCTCAAGGCAAATCTGCGGCAAGTGCCTGAATGGCTGCTCAATCGCATCTCTGCACATGCGGTCGATTTCTATGCGATGAGCGAGGACGTACCCCATCCGGAAAGCCGCGTCATGGTGGAAGGCGACCGTATCATTTTGAAATGGCACCGGACCAATTGGGAGGCGCATCTCGAGCTTGTCCGCAAGCTGAAGCAGGTGCTGAAAAAGGCCGGCTTCCCTCTCGTGCTGTCGCGCCCATTCGACAAACGCACGCCATCGCACCAGTGCGGTACTGTTCGCATCGGCAAGGACCCGGCAACGGCGCCGCTTGATGTCTATTGCCGATCCTTCGACCATGCCAATCTGTTCGTGGTTGATGCGAGCTTCCTACCAACGTCGGCGGCCGTCAATCCGGCACTGACCGTGGCCGCCCAGGCATTGCGCGTCGCCGATCATATTGCATCCAGGGATTTGGCATCATGACAGATCAAATGAACAGACCCGTGGCAATTGTTACAGGTGGCCGGCGCGGCATCGGACTTGGCATCGCAACGGCTTTGGCCAAAGCCGGCTATGACATCGCCGTCACCGGCATCGGCATCGGCATCGGTGACGCGGTGTCAGCACAGGAGACCCTGTCATTTCTGCGTTCGCAGGGTGGCGATGCACTCTATCTGCATGCCGACCTGTCTGACGTCGCGAGTCACGAAGCGACAGTCAAAGCGATCCTGGAACGCTTCGGCAAGATCGATTGCCTGGTCAACAATGCCGGCATTGCGTCGGTGGTCCGCGGTGATTTCCTGGCGCTTGAGCCTTCAAATTTTGACACAATCATCGACACCAACCTCAAGGGCACTGTCTTTTTTACGCAGGCGGTGGTGAAGGCGATGCTGGCTATCGCAGAGCCCTTGCATGCCCGATCGATCATAAACATTACATCGGTGTCGGCCCAATCGAGTTCTCCCGAACGTCTCGACTACTGTATCAGCAAGGCCGGCCTTGCCGCATTTTCACAAGGCCTCGCCCTGCGGCTGGCTGAAACCGGTATTGCGGTGTTTGAAGTGCGTCCCGGCATCATCCGCACCGACATGACCGCCGCCGTCACCTCGAAATACGACAGCCTGATTGCCAATGGTCTGGTTCCGATGCGGCGCTGGGGACAGGCGGAGGATATTGGCGACATCTGCGCGGCCTTGGCGTCCGGCAGTTTTGCATTTGCAACGGGCAGCGTGATCGACGCCGATGGCGGCCTTTCAATCCCACGTTTGTAACAGGACGGATCAAGATGCGTTTCGACTATATCATTACGGGCGCCGGGCCGGCCGGTTGCGTACTTGCCAATCGGCTCAGCGAAGACCCGGACGTCAATGTGCTGCTTCTGGAGGCCGGTGGCGGCGACTGGAATCCCCTGTTTCACATGCCGGCAGGTTTTGCCAAGATGACCAAGGGTGTGGCCAGCTGGGGCTGGCAGACCGTGCCGCAGAAACACATGAAAGGCCGCGTGCTCAGATATACCCAGGCAAAGGTGATCGGTGGCGGATCATCGATCAATGCCCAGCTTTATACGCGCGGCAATGCTGCGGATTATGATCTATGGGCGACTGAAGACGGGTGCGAAGGCTGGGACTACCGTTCGATCCTGCCGTATTACAAGCGCGCCGAAGACAATCAACGGTTTGCGGATGACTATCACGCCTATGGTGGTCCGCTTGGCGTGTCCATGCCGGTTTCGGCCCTGCCGATCTGCGATGCCTATATACGGGCAGGCCAGGAACTCGGCATTCCCTACAACCATGACTTCAATGGAAGCCAGCAGGCTGGCGTCGGTTTCTATCAATTGACCCAGCGCAACCGGCGTCGCTCGTCGGCTTCACTGGCCTATCTTTCGCCGATCAAGGACCGCAAGAACCTGACGATCCGCACGGGAGCAAGGGTTGCACGCATCGTGCTTGAGGCAACGCGCGCCGTCGGCGTGGAAGTCGTCACATCCAGGGGACTTGAGGTTGTTCGTGCGGAACGTGAGGTCCTTGTTACGTCGGGTGCGATCGGCTCGCCGAAACTCCTGCTGCAATCGGGCATCGGTCCAGCCGATCACCTGCGCTCGGTCGGCGTCGAAGTCAAACATGATCTCGCCGGTGTCGGCAGCAATTTGCAGGATCATCTCGATCTCTTCGTCATTGCCGAATGCACCGGTGACCATACCTATGACGGTGTGGCGAAGCTGCATCGCACAGTCTGGGCGGGTCTCGAATACATGCTGTTCAGGTCTGGACCGGTTGCCTCCTCGCTCTTTGAGACCGGAGGCTTCTGGTATGCCGATCCACAAGCGCGTTCTCCGGATATCCAGTTTCACCTTGGTCTTGGTTCCGGTATCGAGGCAGGCGTCGAGAAGCTCAAGAACGCCGGCGTAACGCTGAATTCGGCCTATCTTCATCCGCGCTCACGCGGCACGGTCAGGCTTTCATCCTCTGATCCTTCGAGCTCACCCCTGATTGATCCGAACTACTGGTCCGATCCGCATGACCGGACGATGTCGCTTGAGGGGTTGCGCATTGCCCGTGAAATCTTCCAGCAAGCAGCCCTGAAACCGTTTATCGAGGCAGAGCGCCTGCCGGGACCCAAGGTTCAGACGGAGGCGGAACTGTTCGACTACGGCTGCGCGAATGCCAAGACCGACCATCACCCGGTCGGAACCTGCAAGATGGGCAGGGGGGCGGACGCGGTTGTCGGGCTCGATTTGCGGGTCCACGGGCTCGATGGCCTGCGCGTGTGCGACAGTTCGGTCATGCCGCGCGTGCCATCGTGCAATACCAATGCTCCAACGATCATGGTGGGCGAAAAGGCATCAGACATGATCCGCGATCTGCCTGCTTTACCACGTACGATCTTTTCCCATGAACGCAACGACACGCGCCCGCGGGCACGAGTCGATGCGCGTTGACCGAACTGCGTTGACAATGATCAGTCATTGCACCTTGATCAGTGTCGTCGAACCGAAGCAGGGACAAACGCGGCGGCAACCGGCAGGATTGGCGGTTAGTTTGCAGATGATGAAACGATAGAAGGAGATTGAGATGTCGATCGACGGGCGGTCCTTTCTCACCTCTCTTTTTCAGGCTGCGGTCATGGCTGCCGATCCTTATGACGCTATCGTGCGACATCTGCCGCAAAAGCCGAAGGGACGCACGATCGTGATCGGCGCGGGCAAGGCTGCCGGAAAGATGGCCGCGGCGTTCGAGCGCGCCTGGGACGGTCCGTTCGAGGGCCTTGTGGTTGATCGTCACGGTCCTCTGGAACCCTGTCGACAGACGAGGATCCTGCATGCAGCGCATCCCGTGCCCGACGCTGCGGGGCTACACGCTGCGCAAGCGCTCATGGATCACGTCGAGGGGCTGACCAAGGATGACCTTGTCATTGCGTTGATCTCTGGTGGCGGCTCCGCACTTTTGCCTGCCCCACCGCAGGGTTTTCAACTCGCCGACGAAATCGCTCTAAATGAAGCCCTGCTGGCATCCGGGGCGCCGATTTCGGCAATGAACGTGCTTCGCAAGCATTTTTCCCGGATCAAGGGAGGCCGGCTGGCCGCCCGCGCATATCCGGCACAAGTCGTCAGTCTGATTGTCTCGGATGTGCCGGGCGATCATCCGGCTTTGGTCGCATCCGGTCCCACGGTGCCTGACGCCTCCAATGCCGCCGAAGCCATGCGGCTGATCCGCGACTATCGCATCGACCTGCCTCAAGCGGTCATTGATGCCATCGGCCGGGAAAAGGCGCCCAATCCATCGGACGAGATCTTTCGTCGCAACGAGGTTCATGTGATCGCATCTGCGCGTGTTTCCCTGGATGCGGCAGCCGAAAAAGCCCGAGGCATGGGCGTCGAGCCCTTGATCCTGTCGGATTGTATCGAAGGCGAAGCAAAGGATATCGGCCGCATGCATGCCGCCCTGGTGCGTGAGTTTGCGCAGAACGGTTCCTTCGCAAGGCCGCTGGTCCTTCTGTCGGGTGGCGAGACCACGGTCACCATTGGTCATGGAAAGTATGGCAAGGGCGGACGCAATTCCGAGTGTCTTCTGTCTGCCGCAATGGATCTGCAGGGCCTGGCACAAGTCACTGGTCTGGCCGCAGATACGGACGGGATCGACGGGTCTGAAAGCAACGCCGGCGCCTTCTGCGACGGAACGACCGCCGACAGGATCAGGGCTGCCGGCGGCGATGCGCGCAGTTTTCTCGCGGATCATGACGCCTGGTCTGCCTTCGACCTGATCGGTGATCTGTTCGTATCGGGGCCGACAGGAACCAATGTCAATGATTTCAGGGCTTTCCTGATCGACTGAGCGTCGCATTCGTCAATGCTGAGATCGGTTGGTTTGGGCAATGTGGGCTATGTCAGCAATGCCGATTGCCGGTGATTGTCAGAAATCTCTGGAACGAAACGAAAGGGTCTCCTCGCTTTCGTTAGTCGAGTCACCTACGATCGCTTCATGCGATACGATCTTGCCAAGCTACCGATTGCGACCTTGTTTGTTCCCGTCTCTGCCGCGACAGCGGCATTGACGCGTCTTGACGAGCGCATTGCTCGTTCCCCCTTGCGCGATGGTTGGATTGCACGATCGCATTTCGGTGATGCTGTTGCGTCACTTTGGGTGGACGGTGAACTGGTCCATCTCGAAGACCTCGTTCTGCATGATGCCAGCATGGGCGTGCGTGCGCCGACACATGAGCTGACCATTGCCCATGACGTGTTGCGAACCCGTCGCCGCATCCTCGCCAATGAACCCGGATGGGCGCTGAGCAATGATGGTGTCCTTCGTGGTCGCATGGTTGACGCCCCTTCGGACACTGGCGCTCTAGTACAGGCGTCCGGGCAGGAGGATGGACTGGATGGGGATGAAGACGATGACGACGACCCATTGGCAAAACAACTGGCTGAAATGGATGCTGTGCTTGCCCGCAGTGAAGCATTGATGTCTGGTGTGAACCAGCCGATGCGTACGTCCGGTCGTGATCGCAATCCATTTGTCTACGAGCCGGATTGGGATGAAGAAAGCCGCCTTGACGAATGGCGCAGCGTGCTGGCGGAGACCGAGGCGCTTCCGCCGGTATTGCGTGCCGTTCTGCTGCTCGATGCCTGGGATCAGTTGCAGGTGCTGCAGCACGCACCCTGGCTCGGCCGGATGCTGGCCGGCGCGCTGTTGCGCGAGACGGGCATTTGTATGTCGCACCTGGTTGCCGTCAATCTTGGTTTGAAACAGGTCCAGCGGGAAAGGCGTGCAAGCCGCGATCGCGATACCCGATTGCTCGCATTCGTCGATGCTTTCAAGCTAGCCGCAGAACTCGGGCTGAAGGAGCATGATCGTCTGCTGCTTGCCCGCCAGCAGATGCAGCACAGGCTTGCCGGCAGGCGCACCTCTTCAAAACTGCCGCAATTGATCGAGCTTGTTCTTGCCAGACCAATGGTGTCGGCCGGGATGATTGCCGAAGAACTGGGTGTCACGACGCAGGGTGCGTTGAAGATCGCGGCAGCACTCAACCTGCGTGAACTGACAGGCCGGGGGCGGTTTCGTGCCTGGGGCGTGCTTTGATTGCTCTTTACCTGTCGCGGGATGCAAAGCGGAATGCGTCGCTGCCATCCCGCCCAGGTTTCATGAAACGCGGTTCGACCCGATGTTCCTGAAACCTGGGAGAATTGAACGCTACGATATTACGCTGCCACCTCGAGTAGGTTTGACGCCTTTGAACCGGATATCTGCAGGTGGGCGATCAGATCTTCGATCGTGACCAGATGCAGGTTGTGCTCCTCGGCAAACAGTTCGAGATCCGGCAGCCTTGCCATGGTGCCGTCATCCTTAGCGATTTCGCAAATCACGCCGGATTCAGCCTTGCCGGCCAGACGGCAGAGGTCGATTGCCGCTTCGGTGTGGCCGGGCCGTCCAAGTACACCTTTCGGATTGGCGCGGAGCGGGAAGATATGGCCCGGACGAGCGAATTCCTCAGGCTTTGCAGAAGGATCGATCAGGGCCTTGATCGTCGCGGCCCGATCGGCGGCTGAAATTCCGGTCGATGTTGTCGGCAAGTGGTCCACCGATACGGTAAAGGCAGTCTTCAGCGATTCTGTATTGTTGGGCACCATCAATGGAATTTCCAGGGTGTCCAAGCGTTCGCCCTGCATCGACACACAGATCAGGCCGCGTGCCTTGTTCATCATGAAGGCGATTTTTTCTGCTGTGGCGTCTTCGGATGCAAAAACGATGTCGCCTTCGTTCTCGCGGTCCTGATCGTCCACGACAATCACCATTTCCCCGCGGGCAATGGCTGCAATTGCATCTTCAATTTTAGAGATAGTCATTCATCGGTCTTTCAAGGGTTGAGCCGGACATCCGACTGTCTGTTGTGCCGAACGTTTTCACGTGTCGGCGAAACTTCCCTTGGGCGAACAGACGCAGGTTAGCCGTCCTCGCGGACGCCAGCCATTGCCTTGCTCTCTTCCATCCGGACTATACCGTCGGCCCCGGCATCGCACCGGATCTGCTGACCTCCCGAGGTTGTCGGGAGCGCTTGCGGGCTCCGGGATTTCTCCCGATACCGCCGGTGGGGAATTGCACCCCGCCCTGAGAACAACAAAAGAGTGGGGCAAGCGCAGGCGAATTGCAAGTGCATGCCGCGTCGCCGATGTGCTATTTTGCGTCGCAGCAATGAACACACTGTTGCGCGTCTGCTGGATTTTCTCGGCCACTCGATTGTCGCCAGGATTTGAAGCCTAAGACGTAACGCGGGTGACCGCCTCTGCCCAGCGCCGGCTGATCCGATCACGTTCGGCGCCCGCCAGCTGCCCCGGGATGAAATTTTGCGTTCCTGCGTGCCCGCTTGTTTCCGCTCCGATGCCAAGTGCCTGCAGTGCCATCCTGGCCACGCCCATGGCGCCGACTTCCGCCTGATCACCGCGAGAGACCGGTCGATCAAGAATGTCGGATTGCAGCTGCATCATGAAACTGTTGGCAGATGCGCCGCCGTCGGCCAGCAATCCCGTCAGTGGCGAGCCCATATCCTTTTCCATGGCGAAGAACACGTCGGCAATCTGAAGCGCGATTGCCTCGAAGGTTGCGCGCGCGACATGTGCGGGTTGTGTCGCGAGTGTCATACCGGAAATGGTGCCGGTGGCATTGTCATTCCAGTGCGGCGCGCCAAGGCCAGCGAGCGCCGGGACGAAGGTGACACCAGCGGAATCTTCAACTGTCTGAGCGAGGTCTGACAGGGCCTGCGCGTCGGCGAGTCCGAGCATCGTTGCAGCAAAGGCGGCTGCCTGGGCCGACACTGTGATGTTGCCTTCCAGCGCATAGGCTGTTCCGTGGCGGTCACTCCAGGCAATCGTACTCGACAAGCCGTGACTGGACATGATGCGCTGCGACGTCAGCGTCATCAGCGACGAACCTGTGCCATAGGTCGCCTTGACCAGGCCTGGTTTGCGCACGCCATGGCCATAGAGTGCTGCATGGCTGTCGCCCATCATTGCAAGGATCGGAATGTCCGGACCGAGTGCTGTCGATCCATCGGCCGTGTGGCCAAACAGGCTGTCCGACGGTCTTGGCGCGGGCAAAGCCGACAGTGGAACGCCAAACATGTCGCAGAGGGTGTCATCCCAGGTCAGGCTGGCGGTGTCGAACAACTGGGTCCGCGACGCATTGGAATGATCGGTGGCGAAAGTCTGACCGCCGGTCAGTTTATAGAGCAGCCACGAATCCACGGTGCCGGCACGCAGTTGCCCGCCGGCGGCCAGGGATTTTGCTCCCGCGATATTCTCCATGACCCAGGCGAGTTTGGACGCGGGAAAAAGTGCGTTGATGGAAAGGCCGGTTGACTTGGTAACGGCCGGGTTCGCGCCATCCCGGATCAGTTGCGCGCAGGCCGTGGCCGTGCGTCGACATTGCCACAATATCGCAGGTGCAATCGGCTGCCCGGTCGTCACATCCCAGACGACCAGGGTTTCACGCTGGTTGGCGATCGCGATCCCGTCGACATCAACCGTCGTTGCATTGTGAATTTCGGCGATCACCATCTGCACGCTGGCCCAAATGTCGTCGGCCGACTGTTCAGCCCAGCCCGGACGCGGATAATGGGATTTCAACGGCGCCGATGCCTTGGCGATGACCGTGCCGGAACCATCGACGAGGATGGCCTTGGTATTGGTCGTGCCCTGGTCGATGGCGATGATATGCCTTGTGCTCATGGGCGTTTGCGCCCGATCGCCGTGTTTGCGGCTTTCATGATGCCGGGAACCGTGAGGCCGAAATGCTCGAACAGCCACTCGACCGAGCCGGTCGGCACGAAACCGGGAAAGCCCATGCGCTCGACCGGAACCGGCAGGTTTCCGGCGGTGAATTCAGCGACCGCACCACCGAGACCGCCGCGAATACCAGCCTCCTCGATGGTGACGATCGCCCCCGTTTCGCGGGCCGCCGCCGCCACGGCTGCCTCGTCGAGCGGGTTGAGGGTGGCCATGTTCAAAACGCGGGCCGAAATGCCGTCTGCCGCCAGTGCAATCGCGGCCTTGGCAGCCAGATGCACCATGGTGCCACAGGCAATCAGCGTGACATCACCGCCTTGATGCACCAGTTCGGCTCGACCGGGCCGAAATTTGCGATTGGCGATCTCTAGGTTTGGAACCGGCATGCGGCTCAGGCGCAGATAGACCGGGCCTTCGTGGCTGGCCGCCCATTTCACCGCTTCTGCGGTCTCCCATGGGTCGGCGGGAACCACCACGGTGATCGCATCCAGCGGCC
>ERZ1034377.123-NODE-123-length-21590-cov-72.396319_pt1 | contig 21590 bp, 19 predicted proteins | sample MGYA00520584_ERZ1034377 | MGnify/ENA primary metagenome ERZ1034377 (study PRJEB33736, sample SAMEA104288464) | Azolla filiculoides | biome: Urban; feature: water surface; material: ditch water | place: Netherlands | collected 2014 ... | reverse complement strand
TTGAGCAATTAAATATTATTTATTGATGGGGACACTCTTCTTTGTTCATAGTGTGGCTTTTCTGTTTTAACGGGGCTTTTAATTCTCGTAACTCAAACGCGAACTCTTTTCTCCTGATCTTACCTCCTCTTCTTCCTTAACCGAGCAGTATTGAAACCAGACCCAACTAGAGCAGGTTTGGTAGCTCTAATCGCTGTAGAACAAGCAGATAAACACAATTTATCAGGTTTACCTACGATGGTTGATTTTGTTTCTCTTTATGTTAAGTATTGAATTCCTAAAGACGGCACTAATCCTGAAGAAGCAGATAAGATTCTAGCTAAAGCATCCCAAGACCAGTATGATAAGTTAGCCGAAACTGCTAAATGACATGTTGTAAGTTCATAGATTCCTAGAGTGGGTATTTCCCACTTTTAAAATTCAAAATTTAAAATTCAAGATTTCTAAGAAATCATAATTTAGACACTACCATTGTTTATTTCAATCAAAAATAAATGAAATATCAATCTGGCTTTATTCGTGAACTCATGAATTCCTGAATTCCTGATAGCGGAGCGTGGCGTTAGCCATACTCCTGATAGCCTTCACTCACATAGTGTGTGTGCTGTAGGCATAGCGTGGCAATAGCCATACTCCTGAACGCCTAAACTCCTAAATAAATCCTCATCAACTTTAAAATCGTTTTTTGATATAATGTAATATGAAGAATTATAGAATTATAAATATTCTTTGCAGATTCTTGATTGCATAGATGTTTATCATTCATACCGTTTAATTTTAGACACTGTATATCTCTGTATATCTAATGTTAAGATTGCTATGAAGACAGATATGAATTGGCAGCAACTTGCCTTACCTATCGTAGTTACAGAAACTACACCTAATTTTTTGGGAGAAATTATCCAAGAAACCCTGGCTTTAACTCGTCGTCTGTTTATTCAACTCCAACGTCGTCCTTCTAGTCTGGTAGCAGGAATTATTCAACCTGTGATGTGGTTAGTCTTATTTGGTGCTTTGTTCCAAAATGCACCCAAGGGTTTATTTGGTACTACGACAAATTACAGCCAATTTCTAGCCGCAGGTGTAATTGTATTTACCGCCTTTGCTGGGGCTTTGAATGCAGGTTTACCGGTGATGTTTGATCGGGAATTTGGCTTTTTAAATCGGTTGCTGGTTGCACCGTTAGCTTCGCGCTTCTCAATTGTTTTTGCTTCTACCATTTTTATCATTAGCCAAAGTTTACTGCAAGCGGCGATAATTGTGGGTGCAGCAGCGTTTTTAGGTGCGGGTTTACCCAATGCAGTCGGATTAAGTGCGATCGCATTAATAGTCTTCCTGCTGGCTTTAGGTGTAACAGCGATTTCCTTGGGTTTAGCTTTTGCTTTACCAGGACACATTGAATTAATTGCGGTTATTTTCGTTACCAACCTACCTTTGTTATTTGCTAGCACAGCTTTAGCACCATTATCCTTTATGCCTAGTTGGTTGCAGGTTATCGCCACTCTCAATCCTCTTAGCTATGCCATTGAACCCATTCGCTATTTGTATCTACACAGCAATTGGGGATTAAATGATGTCGTGATGCAAGCTTTTTGGGGTGATGTTAGCTTTGGAGGAGCATTGTTAGTCTTACTAGGATTTGCTATGGTGGCTTTAATTAGCATACAGCCCCAATTACGTCGGACTCTTGCTTAACAATAGAAAGCAAAATGTGAGGGTAAATATCATGAAACAACCGTCTTTACGAATTCAGAAAATCTTGATAGCTACTTTAGCAGGATTGAGTTTTGCGTCTTTGCTGACAGAACAACCTAGCTTAGCTGATACTAATCAACCCTTTAGTGGTTTAGACAACGGCACTAATAGCAATCCTTTATCTGGTAATTCCTCAGATTTCAATTTATTTAACCTGATTCATCAGGCAAATTTCGGCACTCCCAACTGGGATTCTAATCAACAGAATCAACAATTGCATGATGCAGCAGTAGATTTTAAGGACAGACAAAAAAAATTAATACAAGGTCAGCAACAGCAAAATCCTAACTTACCTACATCTGGTCAAAATACATCAGCGTTGATTATCCTCCCTTCAGACAAATAACTCATTGTCAGTTGTCAGTTGTCATTTTTCCATTCTGACTCCTGACTACTGACTACTAGCAAATCATCTGGTTGAAAAATTACAAACCAAGTGCAGCTAAAATATCATCAGCATGGGTAGCTGTGTTGACACTATCATCTGCATGAATAATTTTACCACTGGGGTCAATTACATAAGAAACACGCTTGGCATAACCACCACCGTCAACATCGTAAGCAGCAATAATGCTTTTATCGGTGTCAGCTAGTAGGGGGAAATTCAAGTTATATTTTTGGGTAAATGCTTGGTGAGAAGCTTCATCATCTGCACTCACACCCAGTACAATAATATCTTTATTGATATATTGTTCCTGTGCATCACGGAAGCTGCAAGCTTGTTTGGTGCAGCCTGGTGTATCATCTTTGGGATAAAAGTACAAAACTACGGTTTTACCCACAAAATCAGATAATGATACCGTATTGCCGTTTGTGTCTGTCGTGGTAAATGCAGGTGCAACTGTACCAACTGCTAGAGGCATAATTCAGAGTTCCTGTATTAAGTTCTGATGCACTACAGATTTTACAATAATTTAGAATAAACAGGGAATAGGAAATAGGAAATAGGGCATTGGGCATTAGGAAATTTACTTCCCCATCACCCTCATCACCCTCATCACCCTCATCACCCTCATCACCCTCATCACCCTCATCACCCTCATCACCCTCATCACCCTCATCTTCCACGTCCCCAGTCTTAAACTTATGACTACTGCTAACTACACCAATCCAAAACCCTTTGTTTATTCGCAGATTACAGTAGAACGAGCCAAGCGCTCGCTAATTTGTTCGCCTTTCAGATTGGCATTATTTCTGACAATGCAAATTAAAAGTGTACCTGTGAGTGCGATCGCCATGGAAAATGGGATTAAACAAGGTTATACCCAACGTCCATTATCAGAACTAGTCTGTGACAATCATTTAAACTGGCTGATTCAAGTAGGAATATTGCGACGAGAAGTAGATGGACAAGGAATTACAGACAGTTTTCGTCTTACACCCCTTGGACATCAGTTATTAGAAAAATTACAGAAACAAGAATTATGTATACCAACATTGAGCGATCACCTCTATGATGCTTTCATCCGTTGGGTTAGACTGCCTTTTTAGTAAGGGATAGGGTATATGTGGGGTATAGGGGAAAACAGGGAATATTTATCTTTTTCCCAAAATCCTAAAGTCCGCCGTATTTTCCCTGATACACCATATTCCTCCTGAAAAATTGACAAGCTAAGTAAAGCAAGTCAAAGTGAACTAGAGACAGAATGCAACAATCCCAAGCAACAGACACAGAGAATAATTAATTACTTGTTCCCTATTCCCCGTTTCCTGTTCCCCGTTTCCTGTTCCCTATTCTCCATCACGAATTACAAATTACAAATTATGAAATCAATTATGGTTGTGGGGACAACATCCCACGCAGGAAAATCACTAATTACCACAGCTATTTGTCGGATTTTGTCCCGTCGTGGATGGCGAGTAGCGCCCTTTAAGGGACAAAATATGGCTTTAAATGCTTATGTTACCCCCAGTGGTGGAGAAATAGGTTATGCCCAAGCTGTACAAGCTTGGGCAGCGGGTGTATCCCCATTAGTGGAAATGAACCCAATTTTACTTAAACCCCAAGGGAATATGACCTCCCAAGTGATCCTCAAAGGTAGACCCATCGGTAAAGTTAGCGCCACAGATTATTATGAGCAGTATTTTGACATTGGTTGGCGAACAATAGAAGAAAGCTTAAAGCATTTAGGCACAGAATTTGATGTCTTAGTTTGTGAAGGTGCCGGTAGTCCCGCAGAGATTAACCTAAAACACCGCGACTTAACCAACATGAGAGTAGCAAAATATCTGGATGCACCCACTCTGTTGGTAGTCGATATTGACCGAGGAGGTGCTTTTGCTCATGTAGTAGGGACTTTAGAATTATTAGAACCAGAAGAACGAGCTTTAATTCAAGGGGTAGTAATTAACAAATTCCGGGGAATACGATCAATCCTTGAACCAGGAATCAAATGGTTAGAAGAACGCACTGGTATTCCAGTTATTGGTGTTATCCCATATTTAGAAGAAGTATTTCCTGCTGAAGACTCACTAGACTTGCTGGAACGAAAATACCAGAAAACCCATGCTGAACTCAATATAGCCGTTATTCGCTTACCAAGAATTGCCAATTTTACTGACTTTGACCCACTGGAATCAGAACCGACAATTTCAGTAAAATATTTGAGTCCCAAGCAAGATTTAGGACATCCAGATGCGTTAATTATTCCCGGTACAAAGACTACTATAGCTGATTTAAGCGTGCTGCATAAAAGTGGTATGGCAGAAGCAATTCAAAACTATGCAGCTTCAGGAGGAACAATTTTAGGCATTTGTGGAGGATTTCAAATGCTAGGCCAAATTGTCGCCGACCCAGAAGGGATAGAGGGGCAAGCAGGCAGATATCAAGGATTGAATTTGTTACCTATTAAAACTGTGATTACAGGACAAAAAATAGCCCGTCAGCGTCAAGTGAGTTCTAATTATCCCCAAATGGGTTTACCAGTCAATGGGTTTGAAATTCACCAAGGGCGATCGCGCATAGAACAACCAACCGATAAACCCACCTGTCAACCACTATTTGATGATGTTAATTTAGGCTTAGTAGATAATTGTCAGTCCGTTTGGGGTACTTATCTGCATGGAATATTTGATAACGGTCCTTGGCGACGTGCTTGGATAAATCGCCTTCGTCAACAGCGAGGTTTGAAATCCTTACCCACAGGAGTTGCTAACTACCGAGAACAGCGAGAACAGATTTTGGACTCTTTAGCCACCGAAATAGAAAGCCATTTAAATTTAACTCCGTTTATATCTTAGGTAATTCGTAATTGGAAAAAATCTTACCCAGTTCCCAGTTCCCAGTCCCCAACCACTAATCACCAATGACTATCAATATCCGTTTTCTACCAGAAGATGTCACAGTTAATGCTGAAATAGGAGAATCCCTATTAGATGTAGCAGATAGAGCAGGGGTATCAATTCCTACAGGTTGTTTGATGGGAACTTGTCATGCTTGCACAGTGGAACTAGATCATGGAGAAATCATCTGTGCCTGCATCACACCAGTTCGACCAGGAAACGAGGAATTAACCATACATCTTTTTAGTGATCCGATTTGGTAGTTAATATCTAATGCGGTTAAATACTCGTCACATGTCTTTAGATCCGTAATTGGTAAAATTACAGCAGGAGTCAGAAGTCAGAAGTCAGGAGTAAAATTCTCTTGCTGTCTAGGTTTCAATTGATGTTATCATTGCGACTGACTAATAGTAGACTTTTAGTTTTCAGGGATTTCTAAACAATAAATTCTTAAATCTTTTCTGGTAGGTATCTTGCCTACCCACAGTCAACTTATTTTTAATTTTAAGCTAAAAAACCTGCTGCAGGTTTTGTTTGCAAATTCTAAAATTATTAAAACTAAAAGTTAATTGTCACAACGGTATTATTTGTTCCATTTTACCAGTTAATTTGAGAGATGCGAAAATAAAATTGTGATTTTTCAAAAAATTTCGTCACTTTTAAAATTCTGAATTGCTTGCAGCAAGAGGTGTTTCAGCTATATTCAACAGATAACTTAGTTCAATTTGCAAAAAATATTGCGGGAAGCAAGTAAATTAGCAAGGTTTGTGTTATTGTTTATTTATAGTGAATCAACAGAGCAAAAGCACGAAATAGCTGGCAAAACAATACATATTGGTTCCTGACCCCTGAATTCTTACTTCGCAATTACAGGTTCTCGGCGATTATGATACCAGCAAAATCAGGGAAGTTGTTGCCAGTATTTAAGTTTATAACTTTCTAAGTTTCTCCTAAATTTCGTTGTATGGAACAGGGGAAAACTCTGCATAAATTTCAATTTCTTCTTTAGCCATTTTCCCATAGTGGTTAGTTATTAGTCATGAGTCATTGATGGGAAAAGAGATAGCTGACTAATGATTTAGCAACACTTATATATGTTTTTCATCTGTACAAATGTTGCCGTAGAACGTGCGCCTCCCCCATAGTTTTACACATCATGACGACTGTAATCCTACAGTATGAACTTCTCATCATCCCCAATCTATCAAATCTAAAAATGTCTAGGAGCAAAAATCATGTCCGACGATAAAATTAGACAAATAGCTTTTTACGGTAAAGGTGGTATTGGCAAATCTACCACTTCTCAAAATACCTTAGCAGCAATGGCAGAAGTGGGTCAGCGTATTTTAATTGTTGGATGTGACCCCAAAGCAGACTCCACTCGTTTAATTCTTCACTGTAAAGCCCAAACCACCGTATTGCACTTAGCTGCGGAACGGGGTGCTGTAGAAGACCTGGAACTAGAAGAAGTGGTAATTACAGGCTTCCGGGGTATCAGATGCGTGGAATCTGGAGGACCTGAACCCGGTGTAGGTTGTGCCGGTCGTGGTATTATCACTGCGATTAACTTCTTGGAAGAAAACGGTGCATACCAAAACGTAGATTTTGTATCCTATGATGTATTAGGCGACGTTGTATGCGGTGGTTTCGCCATGCCAATTCGGGAGGGGAAAGCTCAAGAAATTTACATCGTGACCTCTGGGGAAATGATGGCGATGTTTGCAGCTAATAACATTGCTCGCGGTGTTCTTAAATATGCTCACACTGGTGGTGTGCGCTTGGGTGGCTTAATTTGTAACAGTCGTAAAACTGACCGGGAAGATGAACTGATTACCACACTTGCATCCCGATTAAGCACCCAAATGATTCACTTTGTACCTCGTGACAATATTGTGCAGCACGCAGAATTGCGGCGGATGACTGTTAACGAGTACGCGCCTGATAGTAACCAAGCTAATGAATACCGCTCATTAGCAGACAAGATTATCAACAATAAAAATCTTGCCGTTCCTACACCTATTGAAATGGATGAGCTAGAAGATTTGTTGATTGAATTTGGTATTTTAGAAAGCGAAGAAAATGCAGTAAGATTATCTGATGTGAGCAATGCTCAAGAAGAAGCTGCCAAGAAACAGGAAGACTTAGAAGGCGAAGCATTGGAAGCACTGAAAAAAGGTGACTTAGAAATAGTTGCTAGTGCAGAGAAAAAGAAGTGAGGCACTTGCTTTCACTGAAAAAACGAAGCCGTAAAAGCTTCTATTAAGAGCAGAAAGGTGGGCTATTCCCGTCCACCTTATCCATCATCATAATTACTCTGTTATCAAGCATAAATAACTCTATATTATTTAGTCTCTGTGTTCCCTAGTTTGTATTGGTTGATTTTTAGGGAATGGGTAATTACTCTTGTGTTCCCCATTTTCTTTTATCTACTCTATTTTCTGAGTTTTTTTTGTTATGAATCAACATTCCCTTGCGCCAGATGATTTACCGCCTTCTCAAGTCACATATCTTGATGAGATGTTACTGAAAAATTTAGATGAAGTGATTGGCAAACATTTTTATGCGAATTGTAATCGCATTATCCAAGTTTTATTATCAAATTGTCAATGGTGTATCAAGACAAACTCCCGTGCTGTAATTTTAATTATTCTTTGTCCTGATAGAGAAATGTATTGGCATATTTTTAATGCTATGCCCGAGTTATCTAAAAAGTTAAAGCTGTTTTCCCAAAGAGCAATTATTCGTCTTTGTCCTCCTATTAATAAAGGCATACCTTGGGAATTCAGAGTTAGTGAAGTATCTGCTGATAGAGATTGGTTGACATAATTTATTAATGCTTTAGATAAAGATGATGGCTCTACCGTACTTGTTATGCTAAATCACCAGTACACTACCGCGTAAATAAACCAACCATTCCAAATCACTGAAAAGCTCACGCCGTATTCATTATACATTTTGAATTTTGTTGGTGTTGGCGTAGCCTGCTGGAAGCACTATCTTGTTAGCGTAGCTCTTCTGAAAGAAGCATTTTGAATTCACGGCGGTACTAACCTTCCCTTTTCCTGCTCATATAAGCAACAAAGAGATATTTTAACCTCTAAAATATCATTTAACCTGGAAATAGAGAGTATAGAGCTAATGAAGCAGGAGAACCACCTCCGTAATAACTTGAAGTCTATTAGAACTCGCTTGGGTATGAGCCAGCAGGAATTGGCAAATCTTGCTGCTGTAACTCGTCAAACTATTAGTGGTGTTGAATCAGGGCTATATGCTCCTTCTGTAGCGATTTCATTGCGCCTAGCTAAAGCTCTTGGTTGTCAAGTGGAGGAACTATTCTGGCTAGAGCACGATTTACCTCAAATCGAAGCGGTGCTTACCAAACCTGTTAACAACCTCCAACAATTAAGAGTGAGTTTAGCGCGAGTGGGAGGTCAATGGATAGCTTATCCATTGGTTGGTAAGGATGCTTTTCGTCAAGATATGATTCCTGCTGATGGTGAAGGTGAGAGGCTGACAGATAGCAATAAGCTGAATGTCCGTCTGCTCGATGATAATATGGACAGGCTTTATAACACAGTTGTAATTGCTGGGTGTTCGCCTGTGATTTCCCTCTGGGCTAGAAGTACAGAACGGTGGCATCCTCAACTTCGGGTACAATACAACTTTGCTAATAGTATGAGGGCATTGCACAGTTTATGCAGAGGTGAGACGCATATTGCCGGGATGCATTTATATGATGTGGAAACGGGAGAATATAACACTCCGTTTGTGCGGAAGGTGCTGGTGGGAAAGGAAGCAGTAATCATCACTCTCGGAGTTTGGGAAGAAGGGTTGATGGTACAAGCTGGGAATCCAAAGCAAATTAAAAGTATCACTGATGTAGTGGAGATGGGTGCAGCGATCGCCAATCGTGAGGTGGGTTCTGGTAGCCGATCGCTATTAGAGCAAACTTTACAACAGGAGAAAATACCATTCCAATCACTGCAAGGGTTTGAGTGGATTATGAATAGTCATCAAGAGGTGGGATGGGCGATCGCATCTGACATGGTGGATGCTGGTATTAGTACAGCCTCTGTTGCCATTGCCTTTGGACTAGGATTTGTCCCCCTACGTCGGTCACGATATGATTTAGTCATTCTGAAAGAATATATGCAAGAGCCACCTGTACAACAATTACTGAGTACTCTCGGACATCGGCTGGTTCACTCACAATTACAAATCCTCGGTGGGTATGATATTAGCCAAATCGGCGCAGTTGTGGCCACAATTTAAGTTTCTAATTTTGTATCCGCTCAATTTCAGTGGGACAATTACAGCGTTTTAGTTAAATCCATTCATCTAGAGTCTGTTCTTACGATACCATTTTTATAATGTAAAGCACATAACATAAACTTATGGTAGAACCAGACTCTTTACCAACTGAGGTAATTCTCACAAACCCGCCTCAGTCTCTTGGTAAATTACTGCTTGATTGGACACCCCAACCAGGAAACTATCTTGATTTGGAAGGTAAAACCTATGCAGTTTTAGAGCGTCGTCATAAATATCAGCTTAAATCGGGGCGTTACCATCTATATAATATCGCTATTTACGTACAAAAAGCCCAACGACCATCAGAAAAAAGTTTAGTACAGGGACGCTGGGTTATAGGTGATGCTACTTGTGACTACAATGCTCATTCAGAAATTATCCGCTGTGCAGTCAACCCACAAGGACCCTGTGAGTCATGCCGTTTTTATGAGAATCAGGGAATAGGTGACAGGTAATAGATAAGAGTTTTGTCTAATTACGTATCTCTCACGAGAGCCCGAGTGATTATTACGAATTACCCATAACCTCTCGCACATTCAAGCGAGTACCATTCACAAAATCCCATCCTGACTGGGGACGTTTCCCAGTTAGCTGAACTTCTCTCAACAGCAACAAACCTTCACCAGTTTGTACAATCGCTCCCATTCCCTTAACAATACTGACCACTTCCCCTGGTTGACTTGATATAGTTGACAAATCAGGTATGTTATGTATTTTTTCTTGTAGTTCCAGTTGCAACTGGTGTATATAAGCAGAGTATATAGGAACAGTAGCAGTTATTTTCAGTGCTTGATCGCGAAAGGTCGTTATGCAGTTAGGATAAAAGCCTCTAATTTGATTGTGTAATTGAATAGCACTCTTTGACCAGTCTAAATTGTAATCTTGCTTTTGAATCAAAGATGCATAAGTTGCTGCATCGTTATCTTGAGGAATGGGTTGAATCTCTTGTTTTTCGAACTGGTACAAAGTTTCTATTAGTAAATCTGCACCAAGAGTTGCTAATCTCTCCGCTAAAATCTGGGCATTATCTAGCAAGTTAATTGGTGTTATGGCTTTTAGCAGCATATCTCCTGTATCCATCCCCACATCCATTAATATGGTAGTGATTCCGGTTTCTTGCTCACCGTTATATAAACACCATTGAATGGGAGCAGCCCCGCGATATTTGGGTAAAATTGAACCATGTACGTTAATACAGCCCAATTTCGGTATCTTTAAGATTTTCTTAGATAAAATTTGTCCATAGGCAGCCACAATAAACACATCTGCTGCTAGTTGTTGCAGTTGGGTTAAAGTTTCAGTATCTTTTTTGATTTTTTCAGATTGCCATACAGGTAGATTGTGAGCAGCAGCCAGTACTTTTACTGAGGAAGGTATTAATTTATTTCCACGCCCTCGGCGTTTATCCGGTTGGGTGACAACTCCCAAAACCTCAAACTCTGTATGATTCAACAACTTTTCTAGGGTGGGAACAGCAAATTGGGGAGTACCAAAAAATACAATTTTCATTAGTTATTAGTCATTAATCATTACTCAATATTAATTGCGTCACGAATCACTGACAACTGACTGCCCAAAATTGACTAAATCACGATATCCATGAAAAAGACGCAGTGTAGTTTGGCTGTGAGGATATTAAATTTTAGCTATTTAGTGGTAAACTATTGATTATCGGTGCAACAAAAATCTCTTGATCAAGTACAATGCTTTGGCAAGCTGGTCAGTTAATTTTAATTACTGCTCGTTTTCTCTACGAGTAAAAGTATTGCATTATATCTCAAGGCTGGATAGTTCAGGATCTACTTATTTCATATAATACCAAAGTTATGCTTTATTCTAGTTAAGCGATCACACTTACCTACATAGTATAAACAATATTTATACTATGTAGGTTGTAGGAAAGTAGCAATTTATACCTTAGGATAAATAATAATGAGGTATTTGTTGATTGTCCAATGACCATCCTAGATTTTCCAAAGACTAAATCGCCTTTATAAAGATAATCTTTCGTTTTATCGAGGTTGACATTGTTATAGCAGATTTTTCATAGATAAAACTGTCTTAAATGCAGTAGCTAGTGCTACTGCATTTAAGACAGTTAAACTGAAGACTTAGGCATGATTCTTAATTTGCCTAAAAACTAGCTTATACCCTTTTTAGAGTTACCTGCTATTTTAGTTAATGCTAAATACAGGTAGAACTTACATTTATAGTCACATCAAAAATACTCGAGTGAAAAACAATAGTATTTTATGTGATCAGATTCTCCTGAGAAATTACAAATTTTAAATATTGTAAAGGTGTGAATGATGATACTGAAACTTTTGTAAAGTGATGCAAAATTTAGAGAGATTATCTCCTTAGAGCCTCTAGTTTGTTGTTATACATAATAATAGCTTTTCCCAGTCGCCTGAATAGACATTGATCCTCACAATAGCAACCGCCCCTTAGAGAGTCCACTTATGCTGAAATCCCTTTTGCTGTCAGGATGGTTCCGCGTACAACCATTTCTTAAGTACGCTGTTGTTATTATAGTAGTTGCTCCTTTTATAGGAGTATCAGTTCACACATCCTTAGCGAAACAATCACAGGCAGCAAAAAGTAGTTCTGGGCTGAACGAATTGGATTCAAAATCCCAAAAAACAATTGTTGCTAGAAAATCTTATTTAGATATAGGTGAACTTACTTCTTTGCCAGGCAAATTTGGGATTGGACTAGCAAATACATCTATAAATCAAAAAAGGGAAATATTAGTAAATTCTGGGATAGGACAAAATAATTCTCACTCAAGCGATGATATAAATGTTACTGATAATTCCCCTCTTGTAAAACAGGCTCAGTTACCAAATACGCCTGTTGTCCAAACTAGTTTAATCCAAAAATTAAAAGCAGCCAAAAATCATGCTTTGGGTGGTCTTAACTCTCAAGGGAGTGAAAATCTCGATCATGAGGGATTAGTAACATCTAGTATTAGAGAATCACAGCCACCCTTAATGAAAGAAGTTCCTATAGATGGACCACCAAGGGATGCTGATGCTTTACCAAATGATCCCATGGGTAGTCCCCATCCAATTCCTTGGCAGTGGATTATGACGACACAAGAAGCAATTGGTGGTCAAGGGCATTCTGGAGTGCGGTACTATCGCAGCATACCAGTGGTTTCTCCTGATGGTAGATATGCTGTTTATAGCCGTGTACAACTGGAAGTCAACCCAGAAATGCACAATAGCCGAGTGACTAGCTTATTGTTTATAGAAGACCGACAAACCAAGAGTTTGCGGGTAATAGCTAAAACGGCTAACGTTAATGATCCTTTATTAAAACAGGCTGTGTCGGAAACACAATCTCAGGCTGAAGGGAAAATAGCGGTCTTAGTTCCGATCAGTTGGTCTCAAAAAGGTGATCGCTTTTTAGCCCGCAAATTTCTAGGCATCTTTAACACAGCAGATGTAACAGACCAGGCTGTAATTTGGGATCGACAGGAAAATAATGCCAAAACAGTTGCTCCCATCCAAGCTGACGATGAGCATGAAAAAATAGCAATATTGTTAGGTTGGAGTAAAAAACAGCCCGATAATGCCCTATTCCGATCTGGTGAACTAGGTCAAGAAAATTGGCCTCTCGTGCAAGTTGCCAGCGATGGTAAGACAGTGAATGTCACCACAGACGGAGATCAGCCAGTAACTTTTGGTGTTACAGAGTCACAAATTTGGGCAGAACCACAAGTTGCTTCCAGATAGCTTGAGTAACAAAATGAGCCTCATTCCTTATTTATTCCCTCTTTCTCAAATTCATCCTGATGTAACAGACACACAGAGGGAAGTATATATACCTTAATTGATTAACCGCCCTCAGGTGGAACTGGGGGTTTAATTAAAACATTTTACGACTTTATACAAAAAACTGTCTGCTTAGTCGAAACCTTCCGGATATACTTATATCCTAGATGGATAAAAAAATAGTAGATGCACCTTAATTAGATTTTAGCCCTCAGCTGAAACCTGAGGGTTTTATTTTAGCAACTCTTAATTGCTTAATTCTGTATTATTGTCAGTAAAAAGGTCCTTTAAAATATAGAACTTTTCTGATTTAAGTCAGGACTCTGATAAAGCAGAAGATGGAAAATTAACTTTTCTGTTCATTGACCTCAGCTTTTTAACCTGGGTGCTATATCATAGCAAGCCTCTGATGGGGATGGTATATTTTTTTTTGTAAAAATATACCATCACAGGAATGTGGATTTTGAATTAGGGACTGACAAATCTAAAATCCCAAATCAAAAATGCCGTAAATGTGAAGGGCTGGCAACTGAATAAAGATAATTATCTAAATCTACCCATATCTAGTCAATAAGTATGCTATACTTATTGACTAGATATGGGTAGATTGACTATATCAGAGAGTAACCCGGGAGCCAACCATAGCGCATAACCAATAAACCCAAAGAACAAGGTAATCAAAGCTGTAATCACATAGCCGATACATATCAGCAAACCATCAGATTCAATAGTTGCAACTGCCAAAAGTAAAATACCAATAGTGGGCATAGGATTGCTAAAAGGAATGGGCGCAATTAGTAATATTGTCAACCAAGAAATACAAAACCCATTGATTTGCCAGCTTAAAGGATGAGAAGCTATTTGTTTAAAGCTGAGACAGCTGATTTTCTCCAATACCCTAGTAACTCGACACAGGTTTTCTAAGATGATTTGAGCAAAAGTCCGAGGAAATTGATAGTTAGCGGTTTTTTTAGGAAGCTAAGGCGATCTTCTGCCTAAAAGCATCTCTACAGATAACAGCAAGCAAGCAGCCCCAAAAGGCCCAGTTAAACCTGGGCGCATAGGGAAGAGAAAAGGTAAGACCAATAATGCAATTACTACACTAAAACTCCGTTCTCAAGTTTGCCCCAAAATATTGCCCAGAGTTAGTGGCTGTTCGGCTAAACGTTGCACTAAAGACTGAATATCTTGAGAAAACCTCAAATTCATTGTCGTGCTACTTTATAGGAATTGCCACATTACACTCATTATAAAGGAGGGACTAAAACACTGATAGCCCTGGGCATCACCCGAAACAAAGCCGGAGTATACCTAGTAATTTCCCCATCTGTATTAATAGGATAGGGTCTAGGAGTATAAATCTCAATTTCCTGACCTTGGATTGCCCGAACACTCCGCCAATGAATATGTCTACCTTGACGTATAGCAGGCAATAACGGTATGATTTGCCACCAATGGTTAATTTCTACACTATAAAGATCCAATCGTTGGTCATCTATAGACGCATCATGAAATACAGCCATCCCACCACCATAATACCGCCCATTCCCCACAGCAATTTGTACAGTCTTAACGTGAAATGATTCGCTATTGGTGCGAATTTCTGCACTAAAAGGACGAGATTTCCAAATTACCTGCAAAGCAGCTGCCGCATAAGCAAATATTCCCCAATGGCGTTTCACCTCTTTAGTTAATTGTTGAGTAATTTTTACACTCAAACCCAGACTAGCAACATTAAAAAAATACTTCCCATTTACCCAACCCAAATCAATACGTCGCAACTGTCCACCAGCGATAATTTGACACGCTTCTGGTAAATAATTAGGAATACCTAAAGTTCTGGCCAAATCATTAGCAGTTCCCAAAGGTAAAATACCCAAAGGTAACTGAGTATCAACTATGGCATCGACAGCAGCATTAAGAGTACCATCTCCTCCACCAATAATTACCAAATCAACTTCCTGCTGGTATCGCTTAATAACATCACCCAAATGTTCAGGATTCTCTGTAAACTCTTCAATCACATTAAAACCCAGCGCCTCCAAACAACGAATAGCAGCCAAGAGACTTTCTTTTCCTTGGCGAGAATGATAATTTACTAACAGCAGAGCGCGGGGATTCATGGGGCGTACCTTTTGTAGTTTAAATATAAGGGTTCTCCATGTCTTTCGACCTTGCTTGAGTTTTAATCTCAAAGCTTGGTAAAGCGATTATCAAAATCAGAAACAAATGAGGTTTGATCTGGTTAAACCTTAAAACTCCCAAGTTTTCCAAGCGTTTCTTAAACTTCCCAGTTGCACCAACAATAATTACTGGACTACCTTTTTCACAATGTTCAGCGAGACTTGTATCGTACAGCAAATAATTTCTACATGAATGCTGACTGCAACGGGGCAGCGAATAGTACGTTTTAAGTTTCACCTACCCACACAGACCGACCACCTCATGGACTATAAGCAAAATCTCAAAATAACCAGGCGAGCGCAAAATGAAAACTTATTAATTAAAATCTCTATCTTCCTCCAATGGTACAAAATTGGTATCATTTAGCCGTTAAGCAAGTACATACAAGAGTATTTCTATAATCAGCCTAGAACCTCCACAAGCCTGTCATAGCAACACTTTACATCAGAAAGCCCGTGACGAGGATTGAACTCGTGACCTCACCCTTACCAAGGGTGTGCTCTACCACTGAGCCACACGGGCATAAATCTGGATTTGGTTTCTGAGTTATAAGTTACAAAGCTGATAAGTTTACTCGGCACTCAGCTATTGTAACTCACATCTCTAGAAGTGGTGGGCCGGGCTGGATTTGAACCAGCGTAGGCGTAAACCAACGGATTTACAGTCCGTCTCCATTAACCACTCGGACACCGACCCGTTTTGTCCCACTTTTTAAAATATTAGCAGCAGGTTTTAGATTTGGCAAGGGCTTAAGAAAAATTTTTTTGAGAAACTTCAGATGCCTTGCAAAAAGATGGTTTTAGGTCAATAGGGTTCAGTTAAGGAAAATTATCTGTTTAGCCGGGATTTCTTCTAAGAAACTTCTTGTGCTGTAGGGTTAACGATATACATACATGGCAACCAAGTTTGTAAGCAGATTTCTTGAGGTTATGAATCATACGCTCCTTATGCTTCTGTTCCTAATAATCAGTACTAAGCTATTGATAAACCTCACTAGTAGACTACAGGTAATAAAAAAGACGAGCTAATTTATGAGCAGTAGCAGTTATCGCCTTGGGAGCGCCAAGTTGAGCTTTTTGACGACTACAGAAAGCGCCAATAGCAGATTGGGAAAGAACTGCAACCGGAAAAGCAGTGACAGCAGGATTAACCCTTCAGGTTCAGCAGTCGCACCCTTCCGGACTGCCTCCCGAAGACTGCGCTGCCTCACAACTTGACGGGTTTTAGAAGTACTCCCTTCCCACTAAAAGAATAAGGTCATAGTAATAGGGTAGAGGGATAATGCTTCTGCGTAATGTGGAATCCCACACCCCTAATTTCATACTGGGAAGGGAGTAAGAACTTTACCACCACTAAATTACGACTACCAGGACATAAACCTAGCCAAGAGACAAAATTTTCGACACTTTTAACACGCCGATCTCGATAGGTAGGCAAAACCTTTGGGTTTCTTTCTCCTGCAATTATCCCTTGGATAACTTTGATTCCTGTCAGACCAGTAGACATATCTGAAAACTATTCAAGCCTCAAGGTATACTGTGAGTTTTTCCAAAAATCAAAGAGGATTCCTCTATTTCTGTTTAAAGATAAAACTGGCTGAGATTATACACCTAAATAATTGAAAAAATTTATATCCTAATCCTCAAGGAGGATAGCTGTAAAAACTCTTTGAATGGTAAGCTGATAACTGGTGAATGATAACTACGCTCTAATTCAATAAACAAGAATAACGAGACTCTGGATTATATAGCCAACGGTGATATGTTTTCCGTTTGGCAAATTCTTGTCCTTGACGACCGAGTTTTTCTCGTAGTTGTTTGTCTTGACATAAGCGTTTAAAAGCTTGCAAAACTGCATAGCCAGAATTGGGATTTACCAACAGGCCATTTTCTTCATGGTGAACTGCATCTAAAATACTCCCTAAACGAGAGGCAATTATGGGCTTACCAAAGTATTCTGCCTCTAAGTAAACCATGCCAAAGTTATCTATACTTTTATCTTTGTCTTCCCACAAAGTTAGCATGGAGAAAATGTCACAGGCTACATAATAACTAGCTAATTCTCGTTCTGGTACATGGCCTGCAAAGTGTACTCGTTTGTCTACCCGCAAGCGTTGGGCTTGGGATTTTAGCTGTTGTTCACAAGGTCCGGTGCCACAAATTATGTAATGGACATCTATGCCTATAGTTAATAGTAAAGGAATGTTATCTATGATGCGGTCAAAGCTTTTGTGTTGAACTAATCTACCAACAGAAAGAATCAGAATAGCTGTTTCAGGAATATTATAAGCTTGACGTAACCGGATACGTAAATCATCGAGATGACTGGGACTGGTAGGAGTACCAAATTTTTCTGGTCTTACTACTGGGTTAATTACATGAGTAGGAGTATCTAGCCGAAAGTTTTTTCTTAAAATATCTCGAATATAGGAACTGTTGCAAACAATTCCTTCGGCTCTTTTGAGGGTAAGTTTAAATAGTGATCGCCACAATGGATTACGTAAATTACTAACTAAATCATTACCGTGGAGGTAGATAAAAAAGCGAATAGGTAAGATATAACTTAGTATAAGTAAGGCGGGGAAATCGTAACCGTGACACCATTCAATGTAGCGGTAATGATAACGGAAATAAAGCTTTATGGCTAGTAATACGGAGCCAATAATATTGAATATGGGCTTCACTAATTTAGTCAATAATGTACTAGTCCAGAAAGTAAAGTTAGGCCAACGATAAACAGGAAAATTTTGAGATTTATCAAATATTCTATCTCCTAAACAACTAGCGGTTAGGACGATTACTCTTTCTGGGTCTTGTAAACAGCGATTATATATATATTCTCCAATGACAGCTTCTTGTGGCTGAAATATGCGGGAGATAACAAGGATATCTGGATAAGCAGTTTTCTCCCTAATATGTGTCCCTATTTGTGAAATATGTTCCATAATTCAGGTTCTAAATAAACTTCAAATTCTCAAGTTGATTGTTAATAGTTTTTGTGAGCTTCGAAATGGTATATTTTGTAATCTTAAACAGATAGGGTGTCAAAAAATGTAGTCAGATTTTTATAAAGTCGGAATGATTTTGATGTACACAATAAATTCACTTCAGCCTGAATGTGGATTTAAATGAGGCTAATACATCACATTACAAATGAAGGAAGGACTATGAATTTTGCATTACCTGATCTTATCGGAGTGTTATCCAGCAATTTCTGAGGATAATACTGATGTCATTAATAAATTTAATCGCTCCAACACTATAGCTTTATACTCATAAATATTCATGCCAAAATGCCAATAAAGATCGGTACTTTGATACCTAAATTAAGGAAGTTTATAACTAATTGATGATGACTATTAGCTCATTGTCTACATCTTTGAATCCTGTATTAGTTAAGATAAAAATAGTATTACTAATTATATTGGTCACTGCCATAATAACTTTAAACCCCTGCCCAACTTTGCTAGGGTTTCTTTCCTAATCCGGAAAAAAATAATCACGGTAAGAAAAGATTTTGACCTCAGATTACGCAAGCTATCGGACGTCAAAATTGTACTACATCTTTATTTAAGTGCTAATACTGAGTTATTATTAAATAATTAATTGATTCCAAAGTTCTGCACTTGCAAAGATGTTTTGCGGTAGGGTTATCAACGCAAGAAATCCCCCCTCTGTTGACTGCCAACCCAAGATAAGACACGGTAGATTGAATATATAGCTCATACCATTTTGGATTTATAATTTTGGACTTTGAATGGTGAAATTGTTGCTATGTAACGTTTTCATATTTTCATCTGTCGCTTTCTTTGTTCCAATGGGTATAAGAATCTCAAATGTATTTGCTTGTAGTTGGTGGTGTCTCCTACGTTGTTAAACTCCTAGCAGTGGGGGAGAAATCTTAAAAATAGTGTTTTTCTGTGATAATTATGCGTAAGAAAATACAACAAATACTCAAACCGCTGTTAAAAATCTCTGTTGTCCTCAGTCTCGTGTTAGGCCTGGCTTTGGGTAATGCTGATAGTGCTTTAGCAGCACGTACAGGTGGACGAATTGGTGGCGGTTCTTTTAGAATGCCATCTAGCCGCACTTACACACCACGCACCTACGCACCTCCTAATGGTGGGGGTTATTATCCTGGTGGTGGCGGTTTTGGTTTTCCGTTCTTGATTCCTTTTTGGGGTATTGGGGGTGGCTTTGGTGGTGTGTTTACAATTTTAATATTCTTAGCGGTCGCTAACTTCTTAGTCCAATCTTTTCGTCGTGTCACCAGTGAACAAACTGAAGATGTAGGTTATGGTAGTAACCCCGAAGTTTCTGTTACTAGCTTACAAGTTGGTTTGTTAGCACAAGCGAGAGAGTTACAAACGGAACTCAACCAAATAGCCGAAAAAGCTGATACCAACTCTCCAGAAGGGAAAGCAGAAATTTTACAACAAGTGAGTTTAGCTTTATTACGTCATCCTGAATATTGGGTATATGCAGGTGGTAGTACACAACAGGTAAAATTAAACTCAGCGGAATCTCAATTTAACCACTTGTCATTAGCTGAACGCAGCAAATTTAGCGAAGAAACCCTATCCAACGTTAACAACCAGCTAAAATCTGTTCTGGCTAAAGAATTAGCAGGAGATGTAGATAACCCTACCCGTCTGATTAGTGAAGGGCCTGGAGAATATATTATTGTGACCTTACTAGCTGCAACTTTGGGTAAATTTGCAATTGGAAAGATTAACAGCAGTGACGAATTGCGTCAAGCTTTACGAAAAATTGGTGGTCTTCCCGGTGAGCAAGTTTTAGCAATTGAAGTTTTGTGGACTCCCCAAGCAGAAGGAGATACTTTGACTTCTGATGATCTATTTGCTGAGTATCCTGATTTGACGTTGGTTTAAATTTGAAACTTTGAACATTACTCGCTTTGTGAGTCTGGAAGTTGTCAATTGGTTTGGGGAAGTGTTCAACGGTAAACCTGAGTCCCTTTCCCCTTCCCCATGTCCCACCAAACTAAAATAAAACCTGTATCAAATTAGGAATTAATTACTTGATGGAGATGGTTATTGATTTTGCTCGGAAGAAGCAGGTTGTTCCAAACGTCGCCGCCGTCTGGTAGATTTAGGAATACTTTCATTATTGGTACTGACGGAGGAAGCTGGAGTGATTTCCCGTCTTCGTCTTCTTTTCCTTATCTCTCCTGAAGATGAAGCAGTATTAGTTGCTGTTTGATCTGTTCTTCTTCTTCTGAGAGCTTCTCGTAAACGCTGTCCTCTATTTGTTGATGGAGTGGAAGCAAATTCCGTTGATACTGCTATATTTCTACGACGACCAATTCTTCTAGTTGCTGTAGTTGATTCTTTGGGAATATTTTCACTAACGGATGTTACCAATCTTCTGCTGCATCTTGGGGTTTCAGCCTTAGTAGATTCAGCGTTTCTTTGTTCTGATTCTCTTTGTTTCTTGCGTTCTTATATTTGGCAATCTCGTTGAGAACCGGCGAGATCGTATATTCAGTACCAATACTGACACCTTGTCTACCCCCTGAACTGGGTTTGAGTTTCCATTTTTGCGATCGTTCCAAATGTTCTGCATCCAACTTCTCGTTACCACTGGAGCTCAACAACCGCATGTTAGTAACATTACCATTAATCCGTATCAACAGCCACTTTAACGCTGCCCTCTACACCTCTTCTCTTCGCCCAATCTGGATAATTTGTATTGCACTCCCGACAAGCAGCACGTCCATTGCCACTACCAGAGTTAGTACCTACTTTGGGAGATGTAGGTGCAGTTCCAACTTCTGAACCACTACCAGTAGCACTACCACGATTATCAGGAAGTCCTGATGAGTTAGATATTCCTACGGAATTTCCACCACCACCGGAAGAAGCTTGAGACGGTTGAGAAACTTCTTGATTTGCTCTCTCATCTCTAATTCCTACCAACAACTGACTGAGATTATAACTGGATTGTGAAGATGGTTGAACGGCAGTTATTTCAGTAGATAAGGGTTTAATAGCAGTATCTTTTGACCAAGAAACTTCTTGAGGCTGAGTATCTACTTTTTTTGGTGAGATACTTTCCTTTGTAATCGAAGGTAAAGGTTTGAGAGGTTCTGTTTTCGGAGCCAGAGTCACAGCAGGTTGAGACGAAACTACTGTGTTTTTTTGTCGTTGCGGCAAAACTACGCTCGGAGAGAAATCAGAATTATTATTTGTACTGGTGAAAATCTGTGAATTATCAACAACTTTAGGTTTTATGTCTTCTTCTGGTTGTTGTATAGGTT
>ERZ1034377.120-NODE-120-length-21758-cov-84.697984_pt1 | contig 21758 bp, 35 predicted proteins | sample MGYA00520584_ERZ1034377 | MGnify/ENA primary metagenome ERZ1034377 (study PRJEB33736, sample SAMEA104288464) | Azolla filiculoides | biome: Urban; feature: water surface; material: ditch water | place: Netherlands | collected 2014 ... | reverse complement strand
AGAACATTTGGGTGGTTTAACCAATATCATCGTCTAAGCAAGGATTATGAGCGTTTAACACAAATGAGGGAAGGGTCTATATATGCTCTTATGACTGGAATTATACTACTTCCTCTTGTCTCCTAAACATTTACTTCATAAATCATCTCTTATGAGATTTCCCAGACCTAAAATAACTGATTAATTCTCCAGTTTTTGGCTCACTATACATTTTTTATACTACTGTGTCATCTACACTTAAAATCCCTCCTATTATTATATTTATGATTTTCTTTACTGTATCGAATAAATCTTTCGCTTCCTATCTTCTCTCTGAGCAATAATCTTTTCATATGACAGTGTGAAACGTTTTCCAATATCTCTGCCAATCTACAACATCCTCCATGCTTTGGTTCTGATAGCAACAACAGAGTGTAATATTCCAGATTGCATTCTGCTGTAGAAGGCTTGGTTATTTCTCTAATTCTCCCATACCTGCTAAGTAGATGACATTTTTTATCACTACAGTATTTTGCTACTTTGTCAATGCGTAATTACTGTATCAGTACATCTTGCTGGTTATAGAGTTATGTTAAATACCCTTGATCATTTACTAGTTACTGCGGCCACCCCTGTGGGAAAACAGAAGCTGCATCTCTACCAGTTTTAATGTTATTATAAAAAACCCCTGCTACCAGAATCGGGATATTGTATATTAGTGCTATCAAAGCTTTCATTAATTACCAATTTGCACGGCTCAGTGATTTATTAAAAACCGCAGATATACCTGTATATTCTTGCCATGGTGATGTTCCTCAAAATCACAACAACAAACTCTTAAAAAATCCCCAAGGTATTCTGCAGATTAGACCAGAACCTCTAGAAAGGTTATTAATTAACAAACATAAACATCAGGAATTAATAAAATTATTTGGTGATTTACATTTTGTCCTTTTTGATAAGATTAACACCTTTATGGGTTCAGAAAGAGGTTGTCAAATTATTTGTCAATTATAACGTTTGGCAAAATTAACCAGAACCCAACCTCGACCCATTGGTTTATCCGCAACTATCGGTGATTACGCAATCGCTGAAAAATGCTGAAGTTCAGGAACATGAAAGCCAGTAAATACACCAAAGATTGAATCTGTAAATCAGCAAATTAAACTGGCTGTAGAACATTTCTATATAGAGAAAGGCTCGGAAAAATCAGATTATGATAAATATATTTTTAACATTACTAAATCTCGCAAAGGTCTAATATTTGCTAACTACTGCAGCCAAACAGAATCTATTATTTCTTCTTTGCGTCAAATCGCCAAACCAGAAGGATTTACAGATATATATCATGTCCATCACGGTAGTATTTCTGCCAGCTGAAGACAGACAACCTGCTGAAAATCCCATGGCTGAACCTAATACTCCGGCTGTAACTTCTGCAACTTTAACTCTAGAATTAGGTATAGATATTGGTTATTTAGAAAGACTTATTCAGTTTGAATCGCCTTTATATGTTGCTAGTTTTTTATAAAGATTGGGAAGAAGTGGCAGAAGAGGAGAGTCTGCGCATATGCATTTTATTTGTGCAGGAGAAAAACCATTAGCAGAAACTTCATTACCACAACAAATGCCCTGGAAATTTTTGCAGTATATTTCTACTATTCAACTTTATTTAGACGAACCTTGGATTGAACTAATTCAGCTAATCAAATATACTTTAAGTTTGCTTTCTCATCAAATAATGAGTATTTTAGACGCAACGGGGACGCTTTCTCCTGCTGCTTTCGCTTAAGAAATAGCTTATCACCATTTATTAATATTTCTTGAAGTGATTACAACTGTTAAACTATTTAATTAATATTAATCATATTCAAAAAACTGAACAAGGTAAATTAGTTATTGGTTTAGCTGGTGAAAAAGTAGTTAATAGATCTCAATTTGATGCCGTCTTTGCTGATACTCAAGATTATGTAGTCAAGCAAGGTGGAACAGGAATTCGTAGTATTGTTGTTCCTCTGTATGTAGGTAATAAATTTGCTTTAGTGGGAAGAATTTGGGAAGTTTTAGAAGTTGATTTCAAAAATAAGGCTATTTTTGTTAAGCAAGTTGAGGGTAAAGCTAGTACTTATTGGCGTGGTAGTAGCGGTAATATTCACAGTAGGATTTTACAAAAAATGCGGCAAGTTTTATTAGAAGATACAGAATATAGTTATTTACAAAATAATGCTGAATTTTGTTTGCAGGAAGTTAGAAAATTAATACGATCAGCAGGATTATATAAACAGAATATTCTACAATTAGAAAAAATAAATGCTGCATTTTTCTGTGGATGGGTACTGTGGCTTATCGGACTTTAGAAAGATTACTTAACTCCTTTTGTCGGGAATCTTTGGGAATTAGCAGTATTTGTGGAACAAATCGCTATTATTTGACTTTGAAATTAGGTAAGGATAAATTTAACTCTGTTTATCCTGAAATTGCTTCGTTATTTGAGCAAAGAACTACCACAGAAAATTTAGTTAGTCATCCAGAAGCACCAGAATTGCAGAAATATGATCAGTTTATTACCCATAAAGTCTTAAGGAAAGGGTTTGTTAATGATTATTTAGATATAGAAGAATGGAAGCAGTTAGTTTTTATTTGGTAGAGGGATAGATCTGTAAATATAATGATTATTATCAGCATGAATTTTAACTTTGCTACAATAATCCTAAATGTCATTGTCTTAACTGTAACTGTCCTACTATTTACCAATTGAGAATATATGATAGGAAAAAAACTCCTGAACCGTATTACTACAAATCCGAAAGTAATGGTTGGAAAACCGACAATTAAAGGCACACGCTTAACAGTCGAGTATGTTCTTACTCTTCTTGCACACAGCGCGACAGTAACAGAGATCCTGGAAGAATATGAAGGTTTAGTAGAAGCAGATATTCGGGCTTGTTTATTATTTGCATCTCGCTCTCTAGAAGGCACAAGTTTTATGCCTTTGACTGCGGAGATTGCCTAGATGGGATTTTTAGTAAGTGAAAATACAGGTGCGGCTGTCGCTCCTTAGTTAGGTGAACAAGGTCATGAAGTTTTCTCAGTTTATGAACAAGCACGGGGAACACATGATGATACAATTATTCAAAAGGCTTTTGATGAAAATTGGATTTTAATTAGTAGCGAGAAAGATTTTGGCGAGAAAGTTTATAGGGATCACCACCCATATCGGGTTGTGATTCTTCTGCGTTTGGAAAATGAACGTTCTGCCAATAAAATCTACGTTTTATAGCAGGTATTGGAGCAGTATATCGAACAATTACTAGATAGTTCTGTCGTAGTTACTGAAACTCAGATTAGATTTGCTAGGACAAAATAATTTACTTGTGGAATATTTCTGACTTTGAGACTATGGGGCTTTATCGCAAAGCATAACACGTTGTACTGACTATAGAGTTATTATATCTTGAACCTGTAGAAAAAGATGTTAAAATGCTATATAGTTAGAGATCTTAAATAAGATGAGTTATCAAGATATTATTACAATGGAGCCAGATAAGCATAAAATTTAGATGCGTTTCCTCTGGGTGAAGTGGAAGCGAGCGCACTTGTTAATAAATCTGTTAATAAATTATCGTTGCTGAGTCATTGCCATCACGGTTGCGACAGTCAATTCTGAGATGTTGTCAAGGGTGGGGATTCTATCATTATCGGCATAAACGAATAGTAACTCTTGATTTTTCCAAACCCAGATTTGCTTTTGCTGATTATCAATGATCCTAGCAAGCTCTGTTCCTTTACTCAAGCAGTGCAGGATTTTGTGTTGTATATCTAAGGTGCTTTGGTCGGGGGAGCGAATTTCAATTAACCAGTCCGGTGAAACCTTGTAGCAGTCCATCTTCATCAGAAAAACGCTCGCTCTTAACAACAGCAATATCAGGTACGGGAGACATGGGAGGTACGATACACTGGAGTTCTTGCATAGGTTCGTAGGCGGCAGTTTAGCTATTGATGGTGTTAACAAATTTACCTTGGAGGCGGGAATGAAACAGCGTTGGCATGGGTTTTTGCTGGGCTTGTCCCTGGATAAACACCGTCCCTTGAGGGGGCGAAAACGAAGGTTAAACCATCACAGGAGAAAGGTTTTACGTGATAGAACCCTTGAAAAGATTGATAGAAGAACGGTGCTTATTGACAATTAACTGTGCAGTTATGAGGCAGCTATGTCAGCATAAACCTTGAAGATACGAAGAGAATGGTCTTGTTAATGGAACAACTCATCAGTTTTATTCGCAATACGTGGACATTTTATCAGTAGGGTCGAAAGGCTATAAACCTTATGAAGGAAGCTCTTTAGGTTCTTTGTCGCCCCATCAACTCCCAAGCAGGAGAGGCTTCAATATTGGGTTGCTGAAGAAAATCGTCTAATGGGTTGGTGAGGGTAGGAGATTGCATACTTGCCTCAGCAGTACGAAAAAAATGTTATCTATTGTTCACATCTTTGGGAAATTCGGTAAATTCAATCTGTCTGTCTCGATAAATCCCTTCGACTGTTTTTAGCATAAGTCTTATGGTTTCCATGATTTTTTAGATTATACCATAAGTACCTAGATAAACTCTATAATTTCCAAACTTTTACTCTCCGTATTTTTATTTTGTATTCCCACATACAGCAAACAAATCCTAAAACAAAATAAAGAAATCTGGTTTTTGGCTACCAAAACTCTAGACTAATAATAGTAGCAGGAAATACATAAAATAAATATTTCCTGTTATAAAGGTGACGTTTCTGAGCATAAGAGTACAACTTAATATATCTCAAAATATCTTGCTTAAATTGCTGAAAGTCTCATCAGCAAATAGATTTATCTTGAGTACAAAAAATCTCAAACCCTACCCCAAAAATACTAGTACCCCTGTGATAAAAAACTAGTACCCCTACCCCAACAAAAAATGTAAACTTCTGTAAGATAGGGGTTTAAACCTATTGAGTACAATGGTAATAAATTCAATAGATCCAATCGGTACCTGCTGTTTTGTCTCCTTTCACGTCACTTGATATAAGCAGAAGAAGACAACATGGGTCTTTTAACCAGACAGTACCGATGCAACAGTCTTTAGACAGTACCAGCCAAACCCAAACTGCAATTACAGACTCGCGGCAAAATCAAGGTCCTGGCGGTTTTTTGGAGCCATTAATGAGTGATTTCCAGATCATTTGTGAGTGTGATCCAGCGGCACGTAGTTGGTTAGAGGTTATCTTTTGTTACCCTGGATTTCATCCTCTTTCTTTACATCGTCTCGCGCACTGCTTACACATCCGTAAAGTGGGTTTTATTCCCCGTTTAATTTCCCACTTGGGAAGGTTTTTAACCGGGATTGAAATTGAGCCAGGTGCGGAAATTGGTAAAGGTGTATTTATCGATCATGGCATGGGTGTTGTAATTGGCGAAACTGCCATTGTGGGAGATTATGCACTTATTTATCAAGGTGTAACTCTGGGTGGAACTGGGAAAGAAAGTGGTAAACGTCATCCAACTTTAGGTAATAATGTTGTTGTGGGTGCCGGTGCGAAGGTTTTGGGAAATATTCAAATTAGCGATCACGTGCGTATAGGTATAGGTTTAATTATGGTACGTGATCTTCCTCCAGACTCTACGGTTGTCGGTATTCCTGGCCGCATTATTTCCCATAAACAAAGCAAACCTCTTTCTCCCCTAGAACATGGCAAGTTACTTGATGTAGAAGCAGGAATAATTCGTTCCTTAGTTTCCCGAATTTAGAAGCTTTAACAAGAACTACAAACCCTAAAAAACCAACACCAGGATGAAGATAGTTGAATTATGTTATCACTTGGTGAACAAGTTTTGCAGATTCCTTTAAGTGATAGATCGCAAATTTATCACCGTTTGCAAGAATTAATGATTACTTGTTCCTGTCCTCCAGATGGTTCTTTGCGAGTACAAGTCAATAGTTTGCAAGAAGCAATTCTTGTCCGCAGTACAGTCATGCAATTTTTAGCTTCTCGTTGTGAGTTGGTAGAATGGTTAGACGGTTGTTGGAGTCACAGTTAAATCATCTTCAATTCAAATGCAAAATCCACAATCTTAAATTGGCATTAATGAAGATTATTGCCAACTAAAAAAATGTCTAACCAAGACAATATGAGAGCAGAATCGATGATGCAAGCATGATTTATCCTCAGAAAAACTCGAAGTTATTGTTCACTCACAAATGAGCTTGCCGATTGTGAGGAATTAACCTAAGCTTAGGTTTCACTCACTCTGCTAAATCTCAGACTTCTCTGACATATTTCACTCTTAAACAGAGTGAATCTATTAAGTATCCTTGGGGTTAGCATTTTGTAATTTTGTCTAGTTTGGTATTTTCAACGTCAGATTATGGTACACCGGAACAGCGATAAACAGTTACTTCAATTTTTGCATAATGAACTGGAACTTTCAAAAGCGGATATTGCTGTTGCTTTGCGACACCGCGAATTAGATAAAGGACCCATCCCTATGCTGCTTTGGCAGTATGGCTTCATTAATTTAGAACAATTAGAAAAGATTTTTGATTGGTTAGCAGAACACGCTTAAACAATTAAGAATTCAAAATTCAAAATTCAAAATGCTTATGGAATAAGTCCTTCATCTAGTTTTAGATGTCAGTAAAAATTTCTCCACTTAGATGTGAAGCGACTATTGGTGAGATATAAATTGCTTATACCACCTAACAATTATCCTAGAAAGTTGAGGTTGCTACTATGATTGCTAGTTTAATTGCTGGACTGAGTATCTTATTATTTACGGGACTTACGAATGGCTATATTAGCTACTGCCTATTTGTAGAGAATCCAAATCATGACAGAAAGAAGACTTTGTAAATTATACCAAAATTTGGTTTTCTGCCATACAGATCTGCTGGGAGTTCTTGAGCAATAATTAAATATTATCAAGTGTGTTTATTAACTAGTGCTATCTTTAGCATTTATTTGAAGATTTTTAATATTTGTTTTATATCTCTTATAACTAGAAATTGTAGCCTTAAATGGTATTAGTAAAAACTCGGTTAGAGGAATGTTTGAGATGAGTCAAATCATTATTAATGATACCACATTGCGTGATGGAGAACAAGCAGCAGGTGTTGCTTTTAACTTAGAAGAAAAGGTAGCAATCGCACAATTTCTTGATGCCATTGGTGTTCCCGAATTAGAAGTCGGTATACCCGCAATGGGAGAAGAAGAAATTCGTGCAATTCAAGCAATTGCTGACTTAGATTTAGATGCTAAATTACTAGGTTGGAACCGCGCTGTTATCTCAGATATTAAAGCTTCTATTGCCTGTGGATTAGAAAGAATACATATTGCTATTCCTGTTTCTGGTATACAAATTGCCGCTAAATTTCATGGTCAATGGAGAGTAAGTTTACAAAGACTCAAAGACTGTATTAGCTTCGCAGTTGATAATGGTCTTTGGGTTGCAGTAGGAGGAGAGGACTCTTCTAGATCTGATGAAAACTTCCTTGAAGAGGTTGCATTAAACGCTCAAGAATGGGGTGCGTCAAGATTTCGTTTTTGCGATACAGTTGGAGTTCTTGATCCCTTTGGAACTCACCTCAAAGTTAAGCGATTAGTATCTACTTTATCAATTCCTGTAGAAATTCACACCCATAATGATTTTGGACTAGCAACTGCTAACGCTATTGCCGGTATTAAAGCCGGAGCAACTTCTGTTAATACCACCGTTAATGGTTTAGGTGAAAGAGCAGGAAATGCAGCTTTAGAAGAAGTTGTCATGGCAATAAAATGTATCTACGGTGTTGATTTAGGAATTGACACTCGACATTTATTAGGACTATCTCAATTAGTTGCTGCTGCATCCGGTTCAAAGGTCCCACCTTGGAAAGCAATTGTTGGTGAAAATACCTTTGCTCACGAGTCTGGAATTCATGCTCATGGTGTACTCAAAAACCCAGAAACCTATGAACCATTTTCACCAGAAGAAGTAGGTTGGGAACGTCGTTTAGTAATCGGTAAACATTCTGGAAGGCATTTATTATCTAACTTGTTAGAACAGTATGGGATCTTTTTAAACTCAGAAGAAACCCAGTCTGTATTAGATGCAGTGCGCTTACAATCAACACTGAGAAAACGCAGTCTCACCACAGAAGAGTTATTGAATTTAGTAGGTGAACAGAGGTATTCCCATGCAACGCGATGAAATAGAACTTAACTCACAACCAGTTTTTGAAATTGGTGAAAAAGTCCGAGTTAAGAAACTAATCAAAAACGATGGTACTTTTGCAGGTAGAGAAATTGGTGAAGTATTAGCAAGAATTGGAGACGTTGGTTATGTGGCAAGTATAGGAACTTTTTTGCAAGCTTACTATATATATGCCGTGCATTTCTTGGATACAGGGTACATCATCGGTTGTCGGAAAAGAGAACTAGAATCTGCTGAGGAAAAAAATGAAAGTAATGCTACGGATGAATGATACTGGAACATTGGTTGTCTATGTCGCTAAAAAAGACCTAGAAGAAGAAGTTGTTAAACAAACAGATAGTGCTGTAGGTAAAGTTCTCACTTTAGCTAATGGTTGGGAATTAGAACTTAGTGAAATTCCAACTAAGGAAAGTTTACCCCTAACAGTAGAAGCTAAACGCCTCGCCTAAAATTATCACAAATTACTAAAGATAGAAGGTAATAGGTGAAAATATCAAAAATATATTTTTCCTATTCCTTCTTCCTTTAGATGAGCAACATTACCTCAGGAACATGGGGTTTATTATTTTCTATCGGAAATTTGACTTATCAATATGGGTGAAAAGTACCAGACCTTATCGGAATTGAATTTGGAAGGACAGTTTTTAGGATTTGTTGGTGATAAACCAGAAAAATATAAACATTTGCAGTTAGCAATTCCTTCAGGAGATGTAAAAGTAAAATTACCTAAACATTTGCGTTGTTCCCTGGTTTCTACTTTAGTGCCTGGTGAACAAATTCGCGTTAGTGCTATGAGTAAATTAAACCCACGGACAAGTGAACTGAAACTCACAGCTTATCGAGTGCAACCAGTTGGTTTTTGTCCAATTCATAATCATCTACCAGAAACTACAGCCAAGATTATGGTCTGTCAAAAATCTGGTTGTATTAAACGAGGTGGTAAGGGGTTATTATCAAAGTTAGAAAAAACTTTGTGCGATCGCGGTTTATTGGAGAAAGTAAAAATCGAACATACCGACTGTCAAAAACGTTGTAGCAGCGCACCCAATTGTGTTTTGATATTGGGTAAAAAGCAATACAGAAAAATTCATCCAGATGCAATCGCCTCTTTCTTAGAAAACCATTTAAAAGGATTTTCCAAAACTGGAAAAATAGTGTAAAAGAGCTCACATGTATGAAGCTATTTTTAGAAAATAAGAGTACTATATGTGCATAAGATGTACTTTACACAATCTACATAATAGATATCTAACAGAAAATAAATATGTGTTTTATATAACCCTTCTATAGACATCCTTTATGTAGCAATTTCTGTCTTTATATTCTTTTCCGGAGGTGTTTAATTAAGGTCTGTAGAAATGTTATATTAGAGGATATTTTAAAAGGGTCTTTTACTATCAGAATTAGCACAGTCACTCCTATAGGTATATGGGGTTAACCTTGATTTCCCGTTGTATTTAACCCCAAAAATAACGGTAAATTCTACCTTTCGGTACTTTCAAAACATCCTCTTACTTTGAATAATTTAAGTGCATAAGAGTGTGAGGACTATAACTTTGACTAAACGCCAATTTGCCAATGTAATTTCTGCTAATTGGCTACTGTTGATGGGAATAAATCTATTCGGTTGCCTTTTCCTATCTACATCTGTTGCCATTAGATCTGCATCTGCGGTTGATAGATCAGTTACTGATGCCGCAAGCAAGGAATTAGCGACTGAGCAAAAGACAAAATCAACTGAAGATATCAGCCGAAAATCCCAACAGCTAGCTGTTGAACTTAATCAACCTTTGATTCAGATCAAAAAACCACAGACTATCACCCAACAGATAGATACCTCAACCAGCGTGGGTGATACCTTTGGTAAAGCCAAGGAACTTTCTCCTACTCAGCCCCAGACTATCACTCAACAGATAGATGCCTCAACTAATGCGGGTGGTAAATTAGATGTTAATAAATCACACCAGGATTTATTAATTGAACCCCTTGTTAAAATAACTCCTCCACCCAGGCGCACCTATCAACCTGGACTCAGTTTTGGGACTCCGAGTGCTTTCGGAGCGGACTGGGGTGACTTATTTGTAGTAGGATCGGCCGCTACAGCAGGTAAAAGTAGGAACGGAGACCCAGACGCAAGTATGAGTGCAGGTTTTGGTTTAGGAGATGCCTACAACCTGATTGGTTTGGAATTCACCTTCAACAACGGTAGTATCAAAAACTTCGGTTATAACGGCACTTTTGACTTCAAAGCTCACCGCGTTGTCTATGCTCAAGGCAACACTCAAGTTGCTGTAGCTGGTGGCTGGAACACATTTGCCCAGTACGGTAATGAAGGTATTAGACCTTCCAGTGCCTACGGTGTACTTACCACATATTCTCTTTTACAGGCTAACAATCCTCTCAATCCAATGGCCATCTCCTTTTCTATAGGAGCAGGCGGTGGCGACTTCCGACAAGGTAATGAGAGTACAGGTATATTTGCAGGAATGGGTGTGCAAGTCCATCCCCGGTTAGGTCTAGGTCTGGGTTGGAGTGGAGTCGGTTTAAATGCCGGGATTTCATTAGTCCCTGTGCCTACCATTCCTTTGACTATTACTCTCCAAGGTGCTGATCTCACGGATAACAGTGCAGGCGGTACTGTATTTGTTATGACAGTGGGCTATGGTTTCAATTTCCTGCCTAAATAAACGCTTCAACATTTACAATTTAGAGAATAACCATGTTGAAAATCAGAACATTTGTTATTGCCCTCCTTCTGACACCTTTAATCTCGTTTACTTGGCAGTTAACAAATCAAGCTCAAACTAATTCACCAAGTAAAGGTACAGCAGGTTCTGCAAGTGGAGGTGGAAACACTGGCTCTGGTGGTACAGTTATTTCATCACCCAGTAAAGGTACAGCAGGTTCTGGGAGTGGAGGTGGAAACACTGGCTCAAATAATAACCCTGTTTCATCACCCAGTAAAGGGGCAGCGGGATCTGCAAGCGGAGCTACGCCTAATATCATTGTCACACAAGCAGCGGATGGTTCTCTAGGTATTGACCTTTCACCTACGGCTGTACGTGACTTGAATAATGCTGCTGCTGGTATACTTGCTAGTAGTCGTGCTGGTATATTCTTACCGATTAACACTAATAGACTGCAAGCATCCTTCATTTCAAATGGGCTTTCTCCAGAATTAGCAAAAAAATTAACAGATGCAGCATCTCATATTATCAAATTCCCCCGTTCTTATAGTACATCCAGTCTTCCTTCACTTGAGTCATCACAAGCACGGCTAGTAGCCAGCATTAAAGCGTCAAGAGCTGGTTTAACTATCGCTGAGACTAATGAAGCAGTAACTGTTAACCCTGACAAACTGAACGAAACTATTAATATCTACAACAAGATTGTTCTAGAAAGCGATCCGGCAACTCTTCAGAGACTTTCACACAACTCAAACTTTGTGGCAATTGGTAAAATTCTCACAACATTAAGGGCGGCAATTAAGTAGTATATATTCACATCCTTAGGTTGACATATTCCCCGACGTAGAATGTCGGGGATTGTTGCTCATGGTTTACAGAAATTCACTTCCTTTAAACCCAATTTTTCGGTAACTTTTATGTCGGTAGTTACTACTAAACGCTTCACTATAGTTCAATATCACCGTCTAGCGAAACTCGGCTTTTTTAGAGAAGATAAACGAGTTGAGTTAATTAGAGGTGAAATAATTTAGATGGCTGCAAAAAGTAAATCACATTCAACCTTCAATAGACGATTAAGTAGTCGTGCAAAATCAATTTTACATTTGGTAGAGGGAATACGGAACAGATAAACACTACAGAGATTTCTATTTGTTCCAAAAAAAAATATTCAATTCATTTTGCTCAGGTAATTAATCAGGGAATTAACACAATTACGAGGTAATCGTGCAACTTTACAAAATCAAGATCCTGTAATCCTGTAATCTTGACCTGTAGTCTTTAGCGTATCCATTTTTTTCTGTTAAATACTGTTATAACTGAGTTGAATATTTTCTAGTGCCAGACCTAAATCGTCTCGTGACCTAAACCCTTCTAAACACTCCTTAGAAATACCATTTTCAATTAGTAATAAAGTTGGTAGGGACTTAAGCCTATAAGTAGTAGATAGTTTAAAATTTTGCTCGGTATTAACCTCAACTAATTTTATGCTATCACTGCATCGGACGTGAAATTGAAGCAGCAAAGGATAAATAATTCTAGATAGTTCAGACCAAGGGGTTTTGTTCTTAAAAGTCCACGAACTCTATAAAAAGGCATCTGGTAGTAGATATTCTCGGCCTTCCCTTTTCTACTCACTGTACTCAGGCTAATATTTCTGATGACCAAGGGCTGATTGAGATGTTGAGAATTCATATCGACTTCTTCAAATCAAAACCTGTGGAACTACCTAAAAGGACAATTCTTTTAGACAACGGTTATCATCCTGACAAACTAGAAGCAGAGTTAGTCTTAGTTGATCCAGAAATAATGAGTAAAATTCACTTTCAATTGTCTCCTAAACCATCCCAAGAGGAAAAAGCCAAGCAAGGGAAGTCTGGTTTTGTGCCAGTTAAAGCCAGATGAGTAGTTGAAAGAAGTAATGCTTGGATAGAAAGTTGTAAAATCTTGGTCAAAAATTTTGAAATAACTTTGGAAAATGCGACGACTAAAATTCATCTCTGTTTTGTCAGACTTATGCTCCGAAGATTAGCTACTTCATAGATCCCAAATGGGTTCTATAGTCATTGAAGCAGGTATTCCCATTCAAGAAATGGAAGGACTTATCACCCATCGTTTCCCCAAACGTTCTATCGGGACGTAAACAAAAATAAAGCCCAAATATAGCCCAAACTGGCTTGATAAGAAGGAAACACGTCCGGATTCCAGTTGAACCAATCAATAAATAGAAAAGATATGGCTGTTCTAAACCCTTCTAAAGCTGCAGTAAAAGTATTCAAAGGTTTCTTAGCCCACCTTGGTCTTAATCCTCCAGTCCACTGATGGCAAAGAATAAAAGTGTAGGCACAGCAAACCAAAATAAAATGGCGCAGTCAACTGCTATTATCTCCAACTTGATATTCTTTGAGTCCTAACCATCCCTTGGCTTCCCTGTAAACAACTTCTACCCAATTTCTTTGAGAATATGTATCAACTATCCATTGGGGTGTGACAATTGCTCAAGAAACATTGGTCATAAAGTAGTCAATATCAGTGGCTTGAGAGAAAGTAGAACCGTTGATGACGATAGGAATATTGCCCTTTCCACTTAAGGCTGATATTTCTACTTCTTTAGTTACTACCCATAATGTTTTGGTTTTATCTAACTCCAGTTGAATTTGTGTAAAAGCCTCTTGGGGTAAACTTTGTACTAATTCATCTAACCTAATTATTTGTGGACTATCCTCTTGGTCACTGGCAAGGACTTTGGGATTTTTAGCTAATCCTCCTCAATACTTTCAATTCCGGTTTTCTATCTTTAATAAGAAAGACCTATTGTGGCCATATCCAGGATCTATAATTACTATTCCTGGTTGATAACCACGGCTTAAGGTCAGATGTATTAATTTAATTCCTAACTCAGGTTTATTCTCAAATAGAGGGTCTTGTTTCCCTTTGAGTAAAGAATCCACCATGGTGATATAACTCTATATCTAATGGTAAGCTTTTACTGCCATCATTATAGACGTATGTGTTGTTACTACTACTATTCCAGTATCCCTTTTCCCAATTTCTTCAATATATTGTCTTCCTACTCCATCCCTAAAATTCCCCCTTTTTCTATGGACAGAATCATCAATTATTAAGCTAAATCCTCTGGTGATTCTCCTCTGACTACACCTGTTCATAATCTCTACCCGACGCTCATTGACTTGGGAACTGGACCAAGGTGCTTCATTTAAAACGTGGTGTAATCGTTGGTAGGTCACCCCTAGGGCATTCTCTGCCATTTCAAATAGGTTTTTTCTCTCACTTTCACCCAATCATCCCCCTAAATAAGGTCTAAACTCTCTTCTTTCCCCTTTATGAGTAAATACATCATCAAACCTTTAACACCATCTTTCAAACCATGGTGCCATTGCTGGGGCAGTGGTTTCTTTCATTAGCTTCTTTGAAGGTGAAAGCTACACCGAAATCCCATTATACTCCCTTTTACTCTTAACTTTTGTTTAAGTCCCGCTAATATTCACGTTACATCCCTGGGATGTTGTACCTGTGGATCACTTGGGTATTCGTGCTGCTATTCGTAATGTTTAGAGGAACTATTGAGGGAGGTATTTGTGTGGGGCGGATTGAAGATTTTGTGCCTGAAACCGAGAAGCGTTACTTTGTGTTATCTGGTAAACCTTTTGCCGCTTTAGCAGATGAAGAAATTCCAGAGATTGTTTCTGAATGTGCCAAGCGGATTGGAAGCCACTTTTTCTCTGTCGATGTAATAGCTCATAGGGATGGTAGTAAATGGGTAGTAGAAATTGGTGATGGGCAGGTGTCAGATATTTTTGGATGGACGGCTGAACGTTTTGCTCAACTGTAGGTGGATTGAAAGGGAACAAGTTAAACGGGGATTTGTCAGGGAAGAGGTGACAGAAGGCAAAAGGAAGGCTAGAGGTTATTATTTCTCCCCTGCGCCTCTGCTCCTACACTTTTGTTTCTTCAGAGAGAATCATATCTACGGTGGTTATCAAATCCTTAATAATTAAGTCAGGTTGGTAGAGTTCTAATTGAGTGCGATCGCGAATACCACTTTCCACCGCTATCATCTTAATACCATGTTTTCTAGCAGCCGTAATATCAGCCTCTGTATCTCCGACCATCCAAGTATTCACAGCAGGTGGTAATTCCGCTAAGGCCCTAGCCATCAACAGAGGTTTATCTTCAATATCACGGGTTTTCACATAGTCGTTACTGAGATAATAACGGCGATTTTCAGGTAAAAATTCACCTAAATTGTATTGATTAACCGCATAGTCCAGTTCTTGCACCCTACGCATGGTCATCACTACCAAATCAATCCCCGCTTGTTGAACTTTAGCCAGCGCATCTAAAGCCCCAGGGACGAGGGTATCATACTGAAAGTAAGGCTGTGTATGCACTGTTCGCTTCCGAATTTTAGTGAATTCGTGCGCTTGTTCTTCATCTAAACCAGACTTTAAAGCAATATCTTTTTCGGGAGTGTGCGCTCGCTTAAGTTCCCAAAATTCCGCTTTAGAAAGTTCCGTCACCACTTGGTCAGGATATCGCGTTTCCCGCAAACACAATTGATAAACTTGATAGTACCGTTCCGAAACATCCATAATCGGTCCATCTAAATCAGTAATTAGTCTGAGCATCACTTGTTCAGGTTGAATTTTTGTCCATTATCTCAGGAAAAGGGTTTAGGGAGGACTAGGGAGATCGGGGAGATAAGGATTTACCTTCTTTCACCAATCACCCATGACCAATCACCTCTTCCCTGACAAATCCCCGTTTAACTTGTTCGCTTTCAATCGCTTCAAATAAGGCCCGAAAATTACCTTCACCAAAACCAGATGCTTGGGAACGGCGTTCAATAAACTCAAAGAAAAAAGTTGGTTCTTCAAAAATTGGCTGAGTGAAGATTTGCAATAATAAAGCCCCTAAAGGAGAATCTTTTTGACAATCAACCAATATTTCTTGTTGTTTGATCGCTTGCAATTCTGGGGATGACAAAGGAAACTCTAAGCGCTGTTGTAATTTTGTGTAATAGCTTTCAGGAACAGAGAGGAACGATAGACCTGCAGCTCGAAAACGAGCGATCGCACTAATTAAATGAGGTGTCCGTAAAGCAATATGTTGAATTCCCGCCCCCCTATTCACTTGCAAAAATTCCTGAATTTGGGAATTAGGAGAACCCGGTTCATTGATTGGTAATTGTACCTTACCATTAGCAGACATCATCACCCGACTATGCAAAGCCGAGCGTTCAGTGTGAATTTTAAAACTTTGTTGGGGTTGCAAATGTAGGACTTTTTGGTACCAACTCACAGCCGTCTCTAAATTCCCAACTCCCACATTTAAAACCACATGATCTATATCTGTAAAAATATGGTTTGATAGGTGATTAGAAATAGAAGGTAAGATTTCTTTAATTTTGAATTTTGAATTTTGAATTTTGAACTGATTTGTCTGCCCCTCCTCTCCTTTGATTAAGTTTCTTTCAATTAATGTATGAGTCACCCCACCCCAAGCCACAATTTTTGCGTATTTGCAAGATCCAGCATCCTCAATAAATTGCAGAATCTTAGCACCATTAGCAGCAACTCTTGCCATCACCGCTGGTAAATCTGCCACAGCAAAAGCTACATCTGCCACACCAGGAGGATGATGACGTAAGAACTCAGTCACTGGACTTGTGGGTAACAAAGGAGAAGACAGCAAAAAATAGACATTTCCATTTTTCACAGCTTCTGTATGAGTGTGAAACGACTTTTCTTGATTTATAGCAGTAGGGAAGATCTCACTCACTACTGTTTGAAAACCCAGATAATTGACAAACCAATCTCGCCACTTTTGGGCATCTTCTACATAGAAGTGAACGTGATCAATTTGAAGCATAATTTCTGAATCAGGATTTCCAGTATTTAAGGATTTATGGTTAACGTTCCCGTAAGGGATACAGGATTTATCATCTACGTTAATCTTTGATTTTCCACATTACAGCTATAACTAGAAAAACAAATGGCTATCAGGTTGAAGATGAATTTCCATTGGTACAGCTTGAGGTTTAGCAGATAAAGCATAGAAAATAGCATTAGCAGCAGTTTCACAACTCAGTATTTTTGTTCGGTCTACCTTTAAGCTTACATTGTCCCAGAAAGGAGAATCCACCCCACCAAAATAGAACAGCTTGAACTTCACACCAAAGCGTTTCAGTTCGTCAGCCATACACTTACTAAAACTGACAACACCAAACTTAGACGCAGAATAAGCCGCAGCCATACCCATAGAATGCTTACCCAAAATCCCTACCACATTACAGATATGACCAGACTTACGTCTTTGCATCTCTTCGGCTGCTGCCTGAGTAGTATAGAAACAGCCTTTTAAATTTAAATCCAGCATTTTCTCTAATTCCCCCGGTTCTATAGTTCTATACTGTTGTATAGCTTCAGGATACTGATACCAGCAGCATTTACCAACACATCGATTTGACCACACCACGTCAAAGTTGCTTGTATCAATGTATTTACCTGGTCTGATTGAGTAATATCAGTAGGGACTGTCAACACTTCCCCCGATAACTCCTCTGCCAATGTTGCTAAATTTACTTTATTTCTAGCAGCTAGTACCAGTTTTGCCCCTATGGGTACAAGTTGACGGGTTAAGGCTGTCCCTATACCACCAGTAGTACCAACCATGATAATAACTTTATCCTGCATCACTATCTTTATATTTCTTCACACACTATTATTTTAATATATACAATATCCCCGGATTGATGGGGTAATCCAGTATTCAGGTCTAGTGTATAGCGACTTCCCATTTTTTACCCGTTTGTTTCAGTTGAAAAGAACTGCAAGACTGTAAAAACTTCATATAATTACCACCAATCTTTAATGCTTTGATTTGATCAGTTATGGATTTACCATATTGCTGATGGAACTTAGTTCCTAAAATACTAATATCAATATACCCATTCCCTGATTCATTAGTTGCTCTTGTGAGAATGTTTCTGATAGCATCCTCCAAAGCTGCTGCAGAATTAATATCATATAATAAGTTAGATGTAGTATTAGTTAAATTCAATTCACTTATTTCCCATTTATTATCTTTTTGTTCGAGTTGTAAGAAACTACAAGACTGTAAGAATTTAATACAGGTACCCTTGATTTTTAATTCCTTTATTTCTTCAGCAATGGGTTTAGCATATCTTTGCTTAAATTGAATGAACAGCCAAAATATTAATATCAAAATTAACCTGATTAGATTCTTCCATTAAATCTTCTAGAATCGTTTTTAGAGCTAGTTATTAACCTAATTTAGAATTAATAACAGATAAATAATCTGATGGAATATTTTCGACAGTTTTAGACTTATCAGTATTATTCTTGGGAGGATTTAAATTATCATCAAACACCGTTATATACAATTCTTAACTATCATCAATTTGATGAATTACGAAATCTGCTGGATACTTAGCAAGTATATCCTTAGCATTTTTACCAGGTGAATATTTAGAGACAATATGACTAAGATGTAACTGATATTTAACTTTATATACCTTAGAAAAATGAGACAGTTTAACCCAAGCACTAGCCGTCAGTTTATGCTCCTCTTTGATTAAACCCTTGACTTGCAAAATAAATTGTTCAATAGAGGGAGTTTCTACTAAAGGTTTAGTACTATAAATAGTAGTTTTACCAGGAGGATTATTAAAGATAATAATATTTTTGCTATGTTGAATAACTTGATATACAATTAATCAATGTTGTTGTAAATTCTTGCATGAATTAGTCATTACCTTATCTGAAGAGCAAACCAAAACTTCTTTAGCATGGGGGTAAACTTCATGAATAGAAGAACCAAAAGCGATCATTTTCCCATCAGCATTATCCCTACCAGCAGGAACATGAACCAAATCATAACTACGTTCATGCAATTCTATATCTAACTTACCCTAATTATTCCAATTAGCAAAAGCGATCTTTACTTGCAGAGGACAATTACAAACATTTGCTAAAAATTTTTCAGTATGGGTACTAATTTGTAGATTTTCGGCATCTAAAAGTAAACCCGCAATGCCTACTGGCAATAAAGACTTAATAGTATTAGGAATTAATGAAGCATTAAATTGGGAAATCAGAGGATTTTGTTGGCGAATATTGGCGACTAACTCTAGTAAAATTGGTAAATCTAAAGCAGCGGGAAGTAGTAAAGCCTTCAGGGATAATTGGAGTTTCTTGAGTTCATCCCAGCTTTGACCTTGGCTAAGTAATTCTGTAAACTTAGCAATCAAAGCAGATTGATTAGAATCATTTTGCCACTGAACTTTTCTATACTTTTCCAGCAATAATTCTGGCTGCTGTCGGTGAATAGTAATAATTACTTGGCAAACCTGAGAGGCTGTTTTATTTAACAGGGCAGTATCATATGTAGTTAGCCATCGCTCATGATTTAGCATAGCTCACACAGTATGGTAGGTGACAGGTGACAGAATTAGAAATCTATTTGTGCCTTACTTGTATCAATCCATACTACCTCCATAAGAAGTACAGCTGATATCCTAACCAATTAGGCAATTGCTATACAATCATAAGACTCACTCACGCATCTGTGTTTATCTGCGTGCATTTGCAGTTAACTATACCTGAAACATGATTCCAAAACGATTTGGCCATGAATCAAGGAACAACAACAGCCATAGAAGGCATCTATGAAGTGTGTATTGGAGTTACAGAGGCAATTTTAGCAATTCAATATTGGCAACAATTTGGCTATCGTATATGACAAATAGGAGAATTAAACACCGAGACAGCTTACCAATTATATGGGGTCCACTCCTCCTTAAAAACCATCGGTCTTTACCACCAAGAAGCAGACTATGGTTTAATTCGACTAATGACTTGGCAACAACCCACAAATAGCGGTTGACGTATCGGTTCCGTGAGAATTGAAGGAAATCGTTGGGCTACCGCCTTAACCACAGATGTGTTAGGAATTTTAATTCATGCCGAAAATACCAAAGCCATGGGTATAACAATCAAATACACCCACCTTTATTGGGAAGTAATTGATAACAAAGAACAAAAAAGCCAACCATTTCTAGATTCTGCCATTGGTGTGTGAGAAATCATGCTACTGGAACCCTTAACTCGACAAGTATTATTTCAACGCTTTGGTTATACCATGCCCCATTACGGCCAAATTAATCATCATGCACCATTAAACACCAGTCAGTTTACCCACTTGGGCTTAGTAGTTCAAGACGACAGCAAACAGACCCTACAATTTTATGAACAAATTTTAGGTTTATTGCGCGTCCGGGATAATGTAGAAACCAGCTATGAATCTTCTGATGCAGGCAGAGGTTTTTTTGATCTTCAAGCAGGAGAAAAATTTATCGTCACCGCTGTTGATGATCCTCGTTCCTGTGCAACTAACTTCATAGAAGCACGTAGCCGCAGACTTTATATAGTAAGTTTTCCAGAGAACATCGAATTACAATTACACTTTACATCAGCCCAACCAGGAAGTTTAGGAATGTGCCTTTACACCTACCAAGTCCAGGGCATAGAAACTTATTTTGACCGAATTCGGGCTAGTAATGCACAACAAGTTACTAAAACTGTAAATAATGAATTTGGAGAAATCAGTTTTTCCTTCATTGCCCCGGATGGCTACTTTTGGACATTGGTGGCAAAAAACTAAATTTGATAAATAATCAGGAAATAGCTAATGGTAGCCCATATCCAAGAAATTAATGCCCAACAATGGGTAAAAACTCGATCTTCCCTAGACGCTAAGGAATCTACTTTTTTAGTTTGGACAGGTAGGATTTATAGCTTTGTCCCTGGTGAAAAGCGACAACTATTATTTAAAATTCTCGGAATGAGTGTAAGTCGTTGTATTCTCACCGCTGAAGGCCGTTGGGATTTTACTTCCAGAGAACTAACTTATTACCTCAACCCAGAAACAGACGAAATCGTCAGAAAATGGGAAAATCCATGGACAGGTGAAACAGTGCCAGTTATGCACGTTGCCAATAGTCCTGTGCAAGGCAAATTTAAAGGCAAACTTCCCGTAGAAGTGGAAGGTGAAAATACAACCTTTGTTTTTGATCTGTTTCCCAACTATCCCAATCCTTTGGCAAACGATCCCCAATTTGCAGAATATTGCCCATCTGCCAATTATCAAGCCGCAGAATTATTTAAAATTACTGTTTCTAGTGCCGATTTAGTAAATTCAGAATTAGCTTCTGTAACTCAACTCAAACTAAGTTGGGACAGAATTGGTCAATGGTTGCCTTGGATGAAAATGGGGCAACGACCTGGTTATCTGATTTACAGCGCTACAGGTAGCAAAGTTGGTGGTTTTACAGAATTACCTCCACTGCTACAAGCAGAAATTAATAACCGTCTGCCTTTGTATAAGCAAGCACCAAAAGCCTTTGTGGATGGGGAAGACATGACTTCTTGGTTGTATTTTCAAAAGCATTTTCCCGCTTACTTAGCTGGAGAAACATTTCCTTTATCAGCATCAGAGGAAAGTTATACTAAAAACGGTTTAAACGTGTTATTCTGAAAGTTCGCGGAGCGTCTCTGAAAGAGATAGTGAAGAATCTCCGAGATACTAGAGCGTACGGCACGGATTTACATTTTGTTGCATACTTTTGTTTTTTCATGTCGTTCTACTGATAAGGGAGAAGTAGGAGGCAGGAGTTTTGGGAGGATAGAGTTTTGGCAGAAAGACTTAAATAGGAAGCAAACCATTGAGATAAGCACAAGGAAGGGAAAGGATTTGGTAGACACTTTCAACATTCCACTGTGGTCCAGAAATTTAAATCCTTGCTCCAATCTGTTGAATAGCAGATTCGACAGATCCAGAA
>ERZ1034377.114-NODE-114-length-22808-cov-72.006819_pt1 | contig 22808 bp, 31 predicted proteins | sample MGYA00520584_ERZ1034377 | MGnify/ENA primary metagenome ERZ1034377 (study PRJEB33736, sample SAMEA104288464) | Azolla filiculoides | biome: Urban; feature: water surface; material: ditch water | place: Netherlands | collected 2014 ... | reverse complement strand
TCTATTGCCATTTTAATCATACTTATTCTTATTAAGCCTTTTCTTCCTTCAAGGATCTTTAGTTCTTGTGTACTACTTCACCAGCTTTTTTTGATGTGTGACAGTTAGGGTACGGAAGGTCGGTTTTAATGACTCATTTTTGAATGATTTTTGAATTGATGGCTAACCGCAAACCCTAGATAACAAAGCGGAGTGGGTGTCTGTAGGGTAAAATAGCTATATTTGTCATGAAAACCTTATGTTTACAACGGCTGATTTTTTGCAATATTCCCAATGGTCAGGAATTGCTACCCTATTATTTGCAGTCTTAGCAATTCTGGCTTTTATTTTCAAATGGGGTTTCCGCTTTCGGCTGGTAGGTACAACAGGCTTTATGATAGTTTTGACAACTGGCTTATTTTCACTGTCTTTAGTACCTCTGAGTCGGACTGTGATTCCGGGTGCAGTTAAGTACACCCTAGTTTATGACAATGGTTCCAGTCAGGCTGTAATTGCGACTGCACCTGAAATTACACCAACAGAATTAGAAGCAACTTTACGTCAAGCGGCTAGTCATCTCTATTCTTATGGTCGTTTAGGTAGCAGGGGAAACAACCAATTGACTATCCGCGCCCGTACAATAATCCACGCAGAACCAGGGGTATCCGTACCAGTTTACTTAGGTAAGGTACAAAGAACTTTGACAACTCGTGAAGATCCAGAAATGGCTGTAGAAGTTTATCTTGACAAGTTTGCCCAACTATCAAAACCCACGGCTTAAATCAGTTATCAGTTATCAGTTATCAGTTATTGGGAACTACTCTTACCCAGTCTCAAGCCCCCATTCCCAAATGGATAGAATTTTTCTGTCAATTACAATACAATTACGATTATTCTTATATTAAGATAATAAAACTTCAGAAATTTCACTATCAGGAAAAATTGATCACCTTCCTGGCTAATTCCCAATAGACTTCTGTCAATGTGGCAACAAGAACCTTTAATTAACAGTCTAATTTGATTAAAAAATATCAAGTTTTGACATACTAGTACAGTACGGCGTAAATAAACCAACCATTCCAAATCCCTGAAAGGCTCACGCCGTATTAATTTTAAATTTTGAATTTTGAATTCCGCCTTGCGGTACTAGATTATTTATGCCTAATCAATCTTCTACTCCAACCGCTAGTTCATTATTAACCCTAACTATTGCACCGGCTCAAGTAATTCGAGGTGGCGGTGTGTTGTCGTCAACTGTGGCTGACATTGCTAAATTGGGAACTCGTCCTCTGATTGTGGCAGGAAATCGCACTCTTGGTATTTGCCAAGAAAGTTTACAGGAAATTTTTCAAGCCCAAGAATTACAAACCACTTCTGTTTCTTATGGTGCTGATTGTTGTGAAGTAACTTTAAAAGCCTTACGCAAAGCCGCAAAGGAACATAAAGCAGATGTGATTATTGGTGTGGGTGGTGGTAAGGCTTTAGATACAGCCAAGTTGGTCGGCCATCAGTTACAGTTACCTGTAGTGACTATTCCTACTTCTGCAGCTACTTGTGCAGGATGGACGGCTTTATCTAATGTATATTCGGAATCTGGGGCGTTTTTGTATGATGTGGCGTTGTCGCGCTGTCCTGATTTGCTGATTTTGGATTATGATTTGATTCAGACTGCACCCCAACGGACCTTAGTTGCGGGAATTGGGGATGCGATCGCAAAATGGTATGAAGCATCTGTTAGCAGTGGCCATTTACAAGATACTCTGGTTATTGCCGCAGTCCAACTAGCACGAGTTTTACGAGATATCCTTTTCCAAAAAGCTGCTGCTGCTTTACAATCTCCTGGTAGCGAAGTGTGGCGAGAAGTTGTTGATGCAACTGTATTATCAGCAGGTCTAATTGGTGGTTTAGGTGGCGCACAATGTCGTACTGTAGCCGCCCATGCAGTGCATAATGGGTTAACGCACTTATCTGGATATGCTAGCATTCATGGCGAAAAAGTCGCTTATGGTATTTTAGTACAACTGCGATTAGAAGAAATGCTCCAAGGCAATCAACTTGCAGACGCAGCTAGACAGCAATTACTAAAGTTCTATGCAGAGATTGGATTACCGCAAAAACTAGCAGACTTGGGTTTAGGAAATATTACTTTAGCTGAGTTGCAAACAGCGGCAGAAATCACCTTAGCACCTAATTCTGATATTCACCGTTTACCTTTTCCAGTAGCCTGGGAACATTTAATGGCGGCTATGATTTCTACCACTGCGCCAAATCAATTAAAAATTAAAAATGGGTAATTTGTAATTCGTAATTATTTTACTATTCCCCAGTCCCCAATCCCCAATCCCCAGTCACCTATTCCGAGGTTATAGAATGAGTTTGAGTTGGATTACCCCCGCAGAAAGAATACAAAAATTACCGCCTTATGTGTTTGCCCGTTTAGATGAACTGAAAGGAAAAGCCAGGGAACAAGGGCTAGATTTGATTGATTTGGGGATGGGAAACCCTGATGGGGCTACTCCTCAACCAATTATAGAAGCAGGGATAGCAGCTTTAAAAAATCCTGCCAATCATGGTTATCCACCATTTGAAGGAACTGCAAATTTCCGTAAGGCAATTGCTAAATGGTACAATCGCCGTTATGGTGTAGTCTTAGATCCTGATAGTGAAGCTTTGCCTTTGTTAGGTTCTAAGGAAGGTTTAGGACATTTAGCGATCGCCTACATCAATCCTGGTGATATTGTTTTAGTACCATCACCATCTTACCCCGTCCATTTTCGTGGTCCCATCATCGCCGGTGGAGTCATTCACAGTTTAATTCTTAAAGAACAAAATAACTGGTTAATTGATTTAACCTCTATTCCTGACGAAGTAGCCAGAAAAGCCAAAATCCTCTATTTCAATTATCCCAGTAATCCCACCGCCGCCACTGCACCCCGTGAGTTTTTTGAAGAAATAGTTGCTTTTGCCCGCAAATATGAAATCATGTTAGTGCATGACCTATGTTATGCAGAGTTAGCTTTTGATGGTTATCAACCTACCAGCTTATTAGAAATTTCCGGTGCAAAAGATATTGGTGTTGAGTTTCACACCCTATCTAAAACTTATAATATGGCAGGTTGGCGCGTTGGTTTTGTGGTGGGAAATCGTCACATTATCCAAGGTTTGCGGACATTAAAAACTAACCTAGATTATGGCATTTTTTCCGCATTGCAAACCGCCGCAGAAACAGCTTTAGAATTGCCAGATACTTACTTACACGATGTTCAACAACGTTATCGCACCCGTCGGGATTTTCTGATTGATGGTTTAGGAAAATTAGGCTGGAATATTCCCAAAACTGAGGCCACTATGTATCTTTGGGTAAAATGTCCTGTGGGAATGGGTTCTACAGATTTTGCTTTAAATGTGCTACAGCAAACAGGTGTGGTTGTTACTCCTGGTAATGCGTTTGGTGCTGGTGGTGAAGGATATGTAAGAATTAGTTTAATTGCCGAGTGTGATCGCTTGGGTGAAGCTTTAGAGAGATTTAAACAAGCAGGAATTCGTTATCAACCTGAAGCTGTAGTTTCTGCGTCATAATCAGGGTGATAGGTGATAGGTGATAGGGAATAGATGACCATTTTTACCAATCACTAATCACTAATCACCAATCACTGTTTAGTGCTCTTGTTGATTTAACCAAGTTAATAAATCAGCAACTTCAGAAATATTAAACAAAGGTGCACCTAAATTTTATAACTTTTCTACAGGTAAGACTTTTACTCTTTCCACTATCTCAGAATCAATTTCTGCAAACAGTTGATTAAGTAAACGCAGACAAAATCTAACTGGTTCTTTTTCTTTTTGTTCTCCCGTGCGTTCACCCTTCTGGAAAACATCCTGATAAATGACAGACTCTTTCATAATATTCTCTGGTTCATCATGGTACTAACTTTGTCTCCTGCAAGCTTGGAGAAACTTGTTATGATCAGCGTTGATGGGTTCGTAAGACTCCGAATTAATACAGCAGTCCATAATCTGTGGCAGATGACTGTGTAACTTTTATGATACAACTTGAGTAGTTCTGCTGTCTAATATTGTTATATAGCAATCCTATTTAATAATTGAGAAATTAATGATCACTCCTACCAGCACAACTTCTCATTTAATTGCTGAAGGCTTTCATGCCCTTTCTGACCCAATTAGAATTGGTGTTATAGAATTGCTGCGTCAGAGTGAACTTTGTGTATGTGATTTATGCGATGATTTAGAAATAAGTCAATCAAAACTATCTTTCCATCTCAACAATCTTAAAGAAGCAAATTTAGTTAATGCCCGTCAAGAAGGACGCTGGATTTATTTTAGTTTAAATTTATCTCAATTTCACGTTTTAGAACACTATGTAGCCAATCTTCACCGTAATTCTGTATCATCTACCCCTCATTCTTGTTGTGAGTAAGGAAAACTGGGGACAATCAATTAATAACTCGTAGTTAGGAAATACTCTTACTGTCACTCATCAACTTTTTTTGATTAATTTTTTTATATTGTGTTATTCTTATGGTTGTTATATAAATTTTTTTTTAATGATGGATAAATAACTCTAGCAGCAACCATACAGCTAAAGCTAGTGAAAGCAAATGCACAAATATTAGTTATCACAGTAGAAGTGTTAGCATTAAGCAGTCACCACAAGCAACAAACGTTGCTAATTCTCAAACTGTAACCGTTATTAAAATTGATGGTTTTAGTACAGTAGATCCAATTACCCAGGCAATCACCAAGGATTTTCCAGCAATTACAAAAAATAATACCCAAGTACAAGTGAAAATGTCCGCTAATGGGGGCGGGTTTGAAAAATTCTGCGCTGGGGAAATAGACATAAGTAACCTGACTTACTTTAGCCAGAAGGCTAAAAAAATAGTTTTTTCGCACATCTTCCCCAGAAGTATTGTAGTTAAATAAGTCCTCTTCCAAATCAAGTCATTCATTAAGGAAATTTATCATTTTAGACGGGAATGTTTAGTATAAACCATTGGCACTTTTATATTAGTATTTGCTGGTACTGCTGCTATTACGGTGAACAAAATCAGCCAAGGTGCTATCACACATATTGGTATTAGTCTTGTATTTGGGGCTGTAGTAGCTGCATTAATTTACACTGTAGGACATTTCAGCAGCGCACACTTTAACCCAGCGTTAACACTGGCATTTTCACTAGTGTTTCTTCTAAAAAGCTAGTACTAGCCTATATTTATGCCCAATTATTAGGAGCTATATTAGCTTCTAATTTACTACTAATTTGTTTAGGAAGAGTTGCTAATTTAGGTGTAACTTTACCTCTAAACAACAATTGGTAGCAATCTTTAGTATTAGAAATAGTTATCCCTTTCATTTTAATGTTTGTGATTTTAGGATCTGGATTAGATCGTAGCACCCACATTGGTTTTGCTGGTTTAGCTATTGGTTTAACAGTAGCAATGGAAGTGGCTTTTATGAGTCTTATTACTGGTGCAAGTATGAATCCTGCCCATTCTTTTGGAGCAGCCTTAGTAGCAGGAATTTGGCAGCATCATTGGATTTATTGGGTAGCGCCAATTTTAGGTTCACAGTTTGCAGTCGTAGTTTATAGAATTATTTCTAATAATTTCCAAGATTCTCAAAAATAAAGATGTAAAATGACAAATTGCAATCATCGAGCGAGAATATTATTTTGATATGTTTCATTGCGAGAACGTTCTTATAGTCGTTTGTTAGTAGAAGAAGCAGCAAAAATTATTGAAGAATTTGGTGCAGAAGTCCGATTCTTCGATCCGTGTGAATTACCAATTTATGGTAGTGTCTCTGATACTCATCCCAAAGTGCAAGAATTACGAGAATCAAGTATGTGGTCTGAAGGTCAAGTCTGGTCTTCTCCTGAAATGCACGGTAATATTACAGGGATTATGAAAAATCAACTTGATTGGATTCCTCTGAGTATTGGTGCATTTAGACCAACTCAAGGTAGAACTTTAGCAGTTATGCAAGTAAGTGGTGGTTCTGAGTCTTTTAATGCTGTGAATACGCTGCGAATATTGGGACGTTGGATGCGAATATTTACCATTCCTAATCAATCTTCGGTTCCAAAAGCTTATCAAGAATTTAACGAAGATGGACCTATGAAAGATTCTGCGTATCGTGACCGAGTAGTTGATATTATGGAAGAATTATATAAGTTTACCTTGCTGTTGCGTGAGCAAGTTGATTATTTAACTGACCGCTACAGTGAACGCAAGGAAAAAGCAGGAAAAGAAGCTATTAAGTTAGCTAATAGTGCTTTGAATTCATAAACCGTTATTTAATAAATAAAAACATCATGAAAAAGGTCATGTTTGTCTGTAAAAAAAATTCTCGTCGTTCTCAAATGGCAGAGGGTTTTGCCAAAGTTTTAGGAGAGGGAAAAATTGCTATTTTTAGTTCTGGGTTAGATTCAAGTGAAGTAGACCGTATTTGTGTACAATTGATCTCAGAAATTGGCATTGATATTAGTAATCAGACTTCTAAGGCTTTGAGTGATTTTAATGCTGATGATTTTGATGGGGTGATTTCTTTATGTGGTTGTGGAGTAAATTTACCAGAAGCCTGGTTTTTAAGAGAAGTGTTTGCAGATTGGCAACTTGATGATCCTGAAGGTCATGATATTGACACCTTTCATCGACTGGGAGATGAGGTAAAGGAACGAGTTGTTAAGTTAATCGCATCTCTGATTTAAATATAGGAATCTGATGGGGATTTTGAACCCACATTCTGCACCCACAACTGTCACACCCCAACAAAACGGATGTACTAAGTACATAAGAACTGAATTAACTTTTTATCCCCCCGAATCTCTTGATTCATCTAGGTTTTTCGTTTATATGGCTTAACGCCACCCTACGCTATCAGCAAGCCGTATTTATCTCCTGCGGTTACATCAGTAAATATTTCTTTGTCTAATAATGTGACTGAGTTGGTGTCTACATATTTGAGAACTTTGGGAAAAAATAATTCTATAAATTCTATGCAAAACGTGGATATTAGTTCTTTAAATAAGTGGTCATAGTCTATTTTTTCCGTCATGTTGTTATTGATATCATAAATTCTATTGTGCTGTGATTTGTAATTCTATTCGTTTTACTAGTACCGCCAGCCTCCGCTCGCTCCATAATAGATAACTTTGTTGCATAATGGGGGTCAAGGATACGTCTTACCTCTTTTTCATGGATATTGAGAAGAAGCAAGCTGTACTTTGGTAATACCTTTTTCACGCATCGCTAGATACAGTCCAGCTTTTAGTGCTGTTTGTGCTGTTTGTACTGGTAGGGCTACTAAATACTCTTGATTTTTGGGCTGTGATAGTTGTGCGAGATTTCCATTTGTGACAAGTTAAGGCTGAAAGTCCTTTGTCAAGAGGCTTTCGGAGAAATATGGAAAAAAAACTGGTCAGTCCCACGTTGAAGATCACGAAAAGGAGCGTTAATTAACTTAACATTTGGTTTTCGCTTCTGTTTGATAATACCTAAATCTCGATGTTTTCGGTAGTAATTTTCTTGATTTGTAATGGTTGGTGTCAGTAATCTTTCCAATTGCTCGGCTATTACTTCATCTTCCACTATTGGTCTGTGTTTCTTTTTGCCGTGGTCTCGATTGGTTTTTAGGCTGCTTCTTATTGCTTATCTCAATCGCTCAATTACCTGTCTACACCGAGTTTATCACGATTTTTGACCTATCCAAATCCCACCCTTGACAATTTCTTCTTTTCCTTAACTTGTCACCAATGCGAGATGTCTAGCTTATAATTAATACGAAGAGTGATCGCTTATTCTAAGCACAAAGCAACAAAATCACTCACCCCCTAATGTATTTTGAGGATGAGCGATATTTATAACAATCCCTAATTTATAACAATCCCTAATTCTTAAAAGAATGCAGGTTGATGACGAATCAAATTCAAGAACTCTTCACGGGTTTTTTGCTCATCTTGGAACACACCCACCATAGAACTGGTAACTGTCCAAGAACCAGGTTTTTGTACACCGCGCATCACCATACACATATGGGTAGCTTCCATGACCACCGCAACACCTTTAGGTTCAAGAATTGTCTGGACTGCTTCAGCAATTTGTCGAGTTAGCCTTTCTTGCACTTGTAAGCGACGAGAATACATTTCTACAATTCGCGCCATCTTACTTAAACCCACGACTTTTTGATTAGGAATATAAGCAACGTGCGCTCTGCCCATAAATGGCAGCATATGATGTTCGCAGAGAGTAAAGAAATTAATATCTCGTACTAGCACCATCTCGTTATGGCCTTCATCAAAAATGGCACCATTCACCAGTTCTTCTAAAGATTGGTTGTAGCCACCAGTGAGAAACATCATTGCTTCAGCTACGCGCTTGGGTGTTTTGAGTAATCCTTCACGTTCTGGATCTTCTCCAACACCTATGAGCATTGTCCGCACAGCTTCCATCATTTGCTCCATGCTTTCCTCTGAAGGTGGGTGCAAATCCGCCTGCTTACCATTATGGGTGTTGCGGTCAGGTCTGGTACTGATAGCTTGTGATAAGTCAGGAATCAGAGGAGATTGTGAGCGATTGGAAGCGTTGGAGCTAGCGATAGTCATGGTATAAGTCTTGGTAATTGGTAATTGGTAATTGGTAATTGGTAATTGGTAATTGGTAATTGGTAATTGGTAATTCGTTATGAAAATAATCAATGACTCAATTACTAATTAAATAACTCCAGCATTAGAGATCAATGTCAATTCTTCAATGACTGCTTGCTGTGGTAATAAAGCAGTGTGCAGAATTGTCTGAGCTACTATTTCTGGAATTAACATTTTGGAACGGTCAAAGTTAACATGAACTGTTTCGGTGTCCCAAATTTCTGTATTGACAGAACCTGGACATATTGCAATAACACGAATGCCGTGGCTCCGTTCCTCAATTGCTAGGGTTTGAGAAAGGGCTAATAACCCAGCTTTGCTAACGCAGTAGGCTCCCCAACCTGCAAAAGCTTGTTTGGCAGCTATGGAGGCAATGTTGATTATTGTGCCTTGACCTCGTTGTCTCATTCCTGGCAAAGTCCCCATTATGCACGCAAAGACGCTGGTGAGGTTTAAGTTAATCACCTGCTGCCAATCTTCTAAGGGAGTTTCGCTTAGGTTGGCTGTGTATCCCATGCCAGCATTATTGACCAGAATATCTATGTCGCCAAATTCATGGGGGATCGCCTGTATTTTAGCTTGTACTTGGGAAACACAACTGAGATCAACAGTGAAGGCTTTTGCTTCCACTCCTATTTCTTTTGCTGCTGCTGCTACCCTCTCTAACTTATCTTGGGAACGGCTAACCAAGGCGACATCTATTCCAGCCTTTGCAAAGGCTAAAGCTGTTGCTTTCCCAATTCCACTGCTTGCACCGGTAATCAAGGCGCGTCGTTTCTGATCAAAACTCATGGTGTCTCCAAATTTTTTGGCAGCGTTCTAATTCGCTACCTACCCATAAATTAAATAAATCTAAAAATCAATTGCTGTTTTTATGACAATTGCTATAAGGCCTTGCCATTATGGGTATTATATTCCCTATCATTAGCTTTACCAGTCAGGATGAAAAATATAGACCTGATAAATCAGGTTCTAAACTTAAGGCTAATTACTGAATACTCTGCAAACTAGTCAATTAGATTCGGTTTGTTTGCTGAATACACAATACAAATGCCTATAGCTGCTCAGATTGTTAAGAATCGTTAAGCTTCCATAGGCAATTATAGCACCGTTGATGTACTAATCAGTTAGTAGCTATTATTTTTAGTGCGCAAGTTCTGTAAAGACACCAATTTTGCGGAATTTTTCATAGCGTAGTTGGCGACGTTCAGTTGCGGTTAAACGGTTGAGTTCGTCTAGGTTCTCCAACAAAGCTTTTTTGAGATTGGTAGCAGCTGTCAAGGGATCGGAATGAGCGCCACCAATGGGTTCAGGTAAAATTTGGTCAATAATTCCCAAGTTTTTGAGGTCATGGGAAATAATTTTTAATGCCACGGCTGCTTGAGGGGCTTTGCCAGCATCTTTCCACAAAATAGCGGCACAGGCTTCTGGGGTAGCAACTGTGTAAACAGAATGTTCAAACATGAGCAGGCGATCGCCTACACCAATACCCAAAGCACCACCGGAACCACCTTCTCCAATAACTGTACAGAGAATTGGTACATCAAAGCAAAACATTTGCCGTAAATTGTAGGCGATCGCTTCACCTTGTCCTTGATGTTCGGCTTCTATCCCTGCCCAAGCGCCCGGAGTGTCGATAAATGTCACTATAGGCATACCAAACTTGTTAGCGTGTTCCATTAACCGTAGTGCCTTACGGTAACCACCAGGAGCCGCCATACCAAAATTACGGGCGACGTTATCTTTTGTATCCCGGCCTTTTTGATGCCCTAACATGACTACAGGTTGTCCACCCAAGCGACCAACACCACCAACTAAAGCCGGATCATCACTACCACAGCGATCACCATGTAACTCCATCCATTCATCACTAATAGCCTGAATGTAATCTAGGGTACTGGGTCGGCGTGGGTGTCGAGCTACTTGTAATCTTTGAGATGGTGTCAGACTGCTGAAAATTTCCTCACGCAATTGCATTGCCCGTGTTTCGAGTTGGCGAATTTGACCAGAAACATCAACACCATTTTCATCTGCAAGTTGCCGAATTTGATCAATCCGGGTAGCCATTTCTGCTAAAGGCTTTTCAAAATCCAACAGTAGGGGTTTGCGTTCAATAGTTGCCATAGTTAGGGAAGAGGGAATAAGGAATAAGGAATGGGGAATAGGGAATAGGAAAAAGGCAAGGGGCAAAAGTTGGATTAATTTTACCCAGTCCCCAGTTTCCACTCCCCAATCCCCAGTTTCTAAACTAATAATGGTTTAAATCCATGCTTGACGGAAACTTGACCAATATGATCCATTTTGTCTACGGTAATCTGATTGCGTCCCCAAGAAAAGTTTGTGTATAACTTCTCAAATTCCAGCAGCATTGATTCCGCGAAACAAGCAAATAATTGGCGGCCTGGAACTTCCATACTGACAATTTTCATAATTTTCCAGTCAATATCCAGGGAATGTTCCACTATTCCACCATTTAACACATACACTCCAGGATGCTGAATTTTTGTCCCTAAGTTTTTAGGATAACCACCATCAATCAGTAAACAGGGTTGTTTTAACACTATGGGATCAATTTCTACACCTTTGGGCATACTAGCCACCCAAACTACAATATCTGATTGGGGTAGTGCCTCGTGTAGATCCGTAATTTTACCCCGTCCCAGTTCAGCTTGCAGTTCTTGAAGACGTTCTTGGTTGCGAGCTATCAGCAGTAGTTCTTGGACATCTGTTTTTTTATCTAGCCAGCGGGTAACTGCGCTACCAATATCCCCTGTCGCACCACACACAGCCACAGTTGCTTTTGACAGTTCTATCCCTAGTTGTTTAGAAGCTTCTTCTACCTGGCGACAGATAATATAGGCTGTATGAGTGTTACCTGTAGTGAAGCGTTCAAACTCTAATGTGACATTACGGACTTGGCTAAACTGCTCTAAATTAAAGTTCTCAAAAATAATTGAGGAAAACCCACCTAAAGCTGTAATATCAATGCCATGCTTTTGAGCATGAGCCATAGCGTTGAGGATTTTACGGGTGGCAGCTTTGATCCGCCGATTGGCCAGCATTTCCGGCAAAAAGCAAGATTCTACATACCGACCTTCTATTTTTTGACCTGTGATGCTGGTGACAGTGATGTGATCAACAATCTGCGGAGGGGCGCTACACCAAAAATCTAGCCCTTGATCGGCATATTCTGGATATCCCAATTCTTGAGCTACGGATTGAGCGTGTTCTAAACTAGTCAGATGTCCAATTAGACCAAACATTAGTGATATATTAGGCGTGTGCTATGAAAAGCGTGGAATTAATAAGCAATACAAATTTTGGATTTTAGATTTTTGATTAACAATCTGTGCTATTAGACTGCTGTGGGAATAGCCAAAAATACTAAATTATGCCAACTAGGGATAGAAAATAATCTCCAATTCTTAACAATACTACATAAACTGTCACAATCATTTGTTATTTGTAATTTGAGGTAAAAGGTAGAAGTATGCCTATAGCTTCTGTGACGACGTAAGAGTTATACCCCACGCTACCAGGAGTTCAGGAGTATGGCTTACGCCACCCTCCGCTATTAGGAGTCCAGAAGAGAACAAGAAAAAGTTAATTTTTCCCCCTGCTCCGTGCTCCGTGCTCCGTGCTCCGTGCTCCGTGCTCCGTGCTCCGTGCTCCGTGCTCCGTGCTCCGTGCTCCGTGCTCCTTAGACGGTTGCCAGTCCGTATGCTGAAAGACGTATGATATCACGAGTTGTAAAGCCGATATTACTTAATGCTTCACCGTATTGAATCATAAAGTCTTCTACTAAAGCTTCTTTTTCCATTGCCAAGACGCGAGCATCATCAGCTACTTGGTTCAGCATTTGCCAGACAATAGGCAGGTTTTGGCGGTTTGCATCATCAAGTTCTGCTTTGGATTCTGCAAAGTGTTCTTTGAGCCAAACTTCGCCAAAGTTTAGATGACTGTATTCTTCTTTAACTACGCCTTCTGTAATTTTGCGGGCAAAGTCATCAGCAACGGGAATATAGATGTTATAAGCTGCGATCGCAAAACATTCAATAATTAAAGATTGAATCAGCAAGCAAGTAACAACGTTACCTGCTGCGGCTGCAGTTTGGAAGTTTTGGTGCAGTCCAGAGAAGAACTCCTTAGCAAATTGCATATCGGGAGTGACTTGTAAATTGCGTCCACAAGCCTCAAATCCTTTTTTGTGGCGGCTTTCCATTTTTGACAGCCGCATTAGTTCTTCTTTGCTTTCTGGCAGCAGTTTAGCCAATGTGATGTAATTCTCATGGGCTTCTTGTTCTCCTTCAATCACAATTGCATTAATACGGCTATATGCGTCTTTGTATTTTTCACTTTGGAAATCGATTTTTTCAATTTCTTCAACAAGTTGCTGCATAATATGTTTACTCCGTACCCTGGATTTATTTGATACTGAAATTCAATTCACCCTCTCAATTTAGGGTAATAATCACTGTGGTTTAATTTAACTTAACAAGAAATTATGGTAATTAGATTAGTTTTTACCAAGGAGCGACCCTTTAGGGGGAAACTACACGCTACAAATGAAATAAACACATCCTTCCTTGTTCCTGTTCCCTATTCCTTGTTATCTATAGTCAGACTAAGAAAAACCAATGCTTTTGGAGCAATAACCCATGTCCAAACGAACCTGCAATTGGAAAAACACGAATTTTTGGAGCCTGGTACTGTTATTACTAGGAGCATTCATCGTTTTACTGCCTTTGATAATGGTTTTTCTCACCTCCTTTGCTCCCACAGGTACAACACCAGGAGTTATGGGACAAAATAACTGGACTTTAGCTAATTACCGCAAAACTTGGGAAAGGGGGAAGTTTTTACTGGCGTTTGCTAATTCTACCTTGGTCGTGATCGCAGTTACAGCTTTTCAAATTATGACATCTGCTTTAGCTGGTTACGCCCTCGCTAGGCTTAAATTCCGTGGTAGATAAGCACTGCTACTAATTGTATTGGCAACTTTAGTCATTCCTTTTCAGTTATTGGTGATTCCCATCTTTTTGGTACTGAAATTGGGACACATGATAAACACCTTACGAAGTTTTTCGGGTATTGGGTGCTAATTCTACCCAGTGCGGTAAATGGCGTTGGTATCTTTTTGTTACGTCAATATTTCCAGACAATTCCCATAGAATTGTAGGAAGCTGCAGCAATTGATGGAGCGAACAGATTACAGGTTTTATGGCAGATCATCTTACCTTTAGCACGTCCTGCTTTAGTGACACTGTTTTTGTTCACCTTTATCGGTGAATGGAACGATTTATTGAAGCCATTGGTATTTACCACTAGACCGGAGTTAAGAACGGTACAACTGGCTTTAGCAGAGTTTAAAGAACAATTTACGAACAATTGGCCATTGATGATGGCAGCGGTGACAATTACCATTGTTCCTGTGATGGTGTTATTTCTAATTGCTCAAAAGCAGTTTATTCGGGGTATTGCTGCAACAGGGATAAGGAATTAGTTATAATAAAATATTAAGGATAATCATATTTTCAGAATTTACAGCTTTGTTAAGATATATTTCCTGTCATTAAATATACAAAACCCTAAAAACTTTTGAGGCTTTTAGGGTTTGACTTCAGGGAATTCAGTCTATTTTTCTATAAAAATTGCTGAAAAATTGGATTATTTGCTTTCAGTAAAATCAGCATCAATCACATCATCACCACCACCAGAAGGAGGAGTAGCACCACCATCTTGAGGTTCAGCACCAGGAGCAGCACCACCAGCTTGTTGATAAATATTACTACCTACTGTAAACAAAGCTTGTTGCAACTCAGGTGTCAGTTTCTTGATTTGCTCATCATCATCTTTTGCAACCGCGTCCCGCAGTTCTTTCACCAAACCTTCAACTTTGGTTTTATCAGCTTCGGGAACCTTATCACCTAATTCTTGCAGCTGCTTTTCCGCTTGGTATGCTAAAGAGTCAGCTTGGTTTTTACGTTCAATTTTTTCCCGTTTTTCTTTGTCAGAATTGGCATTTTGTTCAGCTTCTCGTACCATCCGGTCAACATCATTTTTATCCAAAGTGGAAGCGCCAGTAATGCTGATTGACTGTTCTTTTCCAGTTCCTTTGTCCTTAGCGGTGACATTGAGGATACCATTAGCATCAATGTCAAAAGTCACTTCAATTTGGGGAACACCACGAGGTGCGGGAGGAATACCATCTAAGCGGAAAGTTCCCAAACTCTTGTTATCGTTAGCAAATTCACGTTCCCCTTGCAGGACGTGAATTTCTACGTTAGTTTGACCATCAACAGCAGTCGAGAAAACTTCTGATTTTTTGGTAGGAATAGTGGTGTTACGAGGAATAATCTTGGTCATCACACCACCCAAGGTTTCTACACCCAAGGATAGTGGTGATACGTCTAACAACAAGATACCTGTAACATCACCAGCCAGAACACCTGCTTGAATAGCTGCACCAACTGCCACAACTTCATCAGGATTAACAGTTTGGTTGGGTTCTTTACCCAGTACCCGCTTCACTACTTCCTGCACTGCGGGAATACGAGTAGAACCACCAACTAACACAACTTCATCAATATTGCTCTTATTTAACTTGGCATCTCTGAGAGCATTTTCTACAGGAATGCGGCAACGGTCAATTAAGTCTGAACAAAGTTCTTCAAATGTGGCACGAGTTAAAGTCGTATCCAGGTGTTTTGGACCATCCTGGGTAGCAGTGATAAATGGTAGATTTATTTCTGCTTGGGTAACGCTAGAAAGCTCAATTTTAGCTTTTTCTGCGGCTTCAGTCAGACGTTGTAAAGCTTGTTTATCTTTGCGTAGGTCAATACCTTCTGCTTTTTTGAATTGTTCTGCTAAGAAGTCAACAATTTTTTTATCGAAGTCGTCACCACCAAGGTGGGTATCACCAGATGTAGCCAATACTTCAAATACACCATCACCTACTTCTAGTACCGATACGTCGAATGTACCGCCACCAAGGTCAAATACGAGAATGGTTTCGTTACTCTTTTTATCAAAACCATAAGCTAGAGAAGCTGCTGTTGGTTCGTTGATAATCCGCAAAACTTCAATCCCGGCAATTTTACCAGCATCTTTTGTGGCCTGGCGTTGGGAGTCGTTGAAGTAGGCAGGAACAGTAATTACTGCTTGGGTAACGGTTTCACCAAGATATTTAGTAGCATCTTCTACCAATTTGCGGAGAACTTTGGCAGAAATTTCTTCTGGAGAAAACTGCTTACCAGCACCGGGTGAGTCTACCTTGACATTACCACCACTGCTGAGAACTTTATAAGAGACTTCAGTCGTTTCTTTGGTAACTTCATCGAAGCGACGACCGATAAACCGTTTAACCGAGTAAAAGGTGTTTTCGGGGTTCATTACCGCTTGGCGTTTAGCGATTTGACCAACTAAATTATCGCCATTTTTAGCAAATGCCACCACTGATGGCGTTGTCCGAAAACCTTCGGCGTTAGCAATTACCGTGGGTTTGCCACCTTCCATAACTGCTACGCAGGAGTTAGTCGTACCTAAGTCAATTCCTACTACTTTTGCCATTTTAAGTGCTGGCTCCGTATAACTACAAATGAATGGGATTATAATGCACTACATCTTGAACCAACTGATTGAAAAAAGCAGTCAGTCCAGCATGGTTTAGTTTCTCTGGGGTTGAAACCACAAATTACGCTGATGATATATATACTGAACTTGTGTAGCCAGTCCATGAAGGGTGGGTTCCCGAACCTTTGGTAGGACGGTGAATTTTAAACTTTGTTTTTAGTTGGTTCATGGATTGAACAGTTACCACTCTGACTAATGTATGAGAATTAATACGTTCACGAATTGGGGTGAACCGTAATCTCTAAGTCGTATTTGCCGTCAAAATGAGTGAATAGGGAATAGGGAATAGGGAATAGGGAACAGGAAAGAGATGGATATTGCCCTACAATCCAGATTTATAAGGTACAAGATGTGACTATTTAAATTGTGTACAACACTGGGGTAAATAGCGAAGAAGTAATCTATTCACAGTGCTGATTTCAGCAATTTATCGACCGTTAAAATTGACGGCATATTTTATCACCTTTTTCAAGAGTTTCCCAGCATATTTTTTGAATTAATTGGCAACCAACCCCAAATAGCAACGGACTATAAGTTCTTATCTATTGAACTTAAGCAAACTACATTTCGTATAGATGGGATTTTTCTGCCTATAGCAAGATGAACAAAACCCAATTTATCTTGTGGAAGTGCAGTTTCAAAGCGATGCAGAAATTTATTTTCGTCTATTTTCGGGAATATCAAGCTCACAACCCTTGGAGGGGGGTTATTATCTATCCGAGTCGGAGTTTAGATACAGCAGATAATAAAGATTACAGCGAATTTTTTACCAGTCAGCGTGTCAGCCGAATTTATCTCAATAAATTAGGTGAAAGTGCATCTTTGCCTATTGGTATTGGTACTATTAAATTAATTTAATCATCGAAGATCAAGACAAGGCAATTATCACCGCTAAAGAGTTAATCAACAGAACTCAGCAGGAAATCAGCAATGAACAACAGCAGCAGTTATTAGAATTAGTAGAAACAATCTTGGTTTATAAATTTCCCAGGATGAGTAGAAAGGAGATTGAAGCTATGTTTAGTCTAAGTGATTTGAAGCAAACAAAGGTTTATCAGGGAGGAAGACAAGAAGGCAGCTTGGAAGCAAAATTAGAATCCGTACCTAGATTGTTAGCATTGAATTTAACGGTTGAACAAATCTCACAGGCATTAAATTTAACAATTGAAATAGTTAGGCAAGCTGCACAAGGAATACAAAATCAGGATGATGAAAAAAATAGAAAATCAATGTTTAATTACAGATAAATTTTGAATAAAAAAGCCTTGTTTAATTTCGTTAGTTAATAAGGCTTTTCGTTTCATTAAACTTTCAAAACCACATTCCGCACCCTTAACTGTCACAAGCATTTACTACGGAAGTTAAGTCCTCAAAGAGGAGTAAAAGATTACATTAGACCTATTGGAAAATTGTTTCTGTGGTATAATAGAGAGATTTAGATTTTATGTATTCTTGGTGTTCTTTGGGATTGCTAATTCAAACATAACTGTGTAACTCTTCTAAGGTTTGCCTAAAACAAAGACAACCCCCTATTATAACATAAAATTCATTCTGCAAGAGGTCTAATGATTTTGAACCAGGTTTTCCATCAAAAAAACCTAAGAACCGAAATTTTGTACCTAGTCGTATTTATTAACAATAAAGCTAACTTAATAGTGGTAATTTCTATTTAGCTCCAATAAATTCTAGTCAATTCTCCCAGTAATTAGTTCCTATGTACTAAATACATACGTTTTGTTGGGGTGTGACAGTTCTGGGTGCAGAATGTCCGATTAAAAGAAACTTAGCTCACATTCAGCAACTAATAGATGTGGGTGCATCACTCGTAAAACTGAGTAATAGGCAATATTAAGATGTTACTGGTAGTGGCAGAAGTTTACCGTCAGCAACTATGGTTATATGAAAATAAAAAACAGAGTATAGAAGACCGTATTGTCAGTTTAAACCAACCACATATTCGTCCGATAGTTCGTGGGAAAGGAGGAACCTCCTATTCCGGCTTTTTTGTGTCTTTTTATGCCCATTTCTCAAAATAACATCTTTTTTAACTTCCTCTATTAGTAAACATGATGTTTATGATATATCTATATAATACACCCTTATCCTCTCTCCTACCTGACTACCTACTCAATTCTCCTCTTATTTTTTCACGACTTTTTCAGCAAGCCCTAATTATTCGTCAAATTAATAGGAAGTTAGCCAACTATACATATGGAATTAGAAACCAGAATTAGAGGTTTAAATATAGAAGTGATAGAAGCTTTGGGAGAGGTGATATTTGATTTAGATACTGTAGAAGATTTGCAAAATTGGTTAGATAATTTAAATATTTAAATGAGAATATCTGAGCTAAATGACAAAAGTAAAAGTTCCAACTTGCCAAATTTGCGGGTACAGGATGAGTAAATCACGTATAGTTATTATCAATGAACATCCTGTAAATCCTTAAATCATGGATATCCTGATTTAGACAAATACAGAATTTAACCTTTCAAACAACAATCCTACCTTATCCAAATCTTTATCACCTGGTGAGAGTTCCACACCACTAGATAAATCAATACCGCTAGGGTGAATTTGATTTACTGCAGTCAAAATATTATCTGGTGTTAGTCCTCCGGCTAGAAACCAAGGACGAATGGGACTAAATTCCTGTAACACCTGCCAATCTAAAGTTTGACCTGTACCGCCTAATTGTTGAGGATGATAGGCATCGAGTAATAAGGTATCTATATACTCAATATAGTTGGCTGTGGTTTGTAGGTGTTCCAGATTGCGAACTCTCAAGGCTTTAATAATTTCTATATGGGGTAGAGATTGACGCAATTTGTGGCAAAATTCTGGTGATTCATCTCCGTGTAACTGTACACCAGTTAAATTAGATGCAATTACTATTTGCGTAATTTCAGAAATATTACTATTGGCGAAGACACCTATTCTATCAATTTTGTCAGGTATTTTGGCTATTGCTGCCTGAATTTGCTCTATAGTAACGTAGCGTGGTGAGGTAGGTACACAAATAAATCCTAGTGCTGTTGCACCAAGGGATGCAATCGCTATAGATTGCTGTGGTTGAGTGATGCCGCAAATTTTAACTCGCATTTAAGTCTGAGAAATTAAAAATAATCACAAAACTCTACTAAGTTAGATGAAAAACTCTTGCTTTATCCTACGTAATTCTATAATTTTGTAGGCTTACATTCATTTTTTCATTGTAGGAGAATACATCTTGATATCATCTATCTTACTAGCCGCCGCTGCAATTGTTCCCGCAACACCTGTGTGGAGTCCTACAGTGGGAATTATTATCAGTGCTAGCTGTTTTGTTGTGCTTTTATTGAGTTTAGTAAGTAAAGCCCCCAAGGTTGGACCCCAACTCCCTATACTTCCCGTTAGTGTGGCAGGATTTATTGGTGCAATGGCTTTTGGTCATGTGATTGGTATTGGTATTGTTTTGGGGTTGACTAATATTGGTCGTTTATAAGTTCAATTTGATACTCTCTAGCTACAGATAGTAAAAATTTGGCGGTAAGTAAATATCAAATTGCTTGCCGCTTTTTTATGACTGAGGACTGAGGACTGAGGACTGAGGACTGAGGACTGAGGACTGAGGACTGAGGACTGAGGACTGAGGACTGAGGACTGGTGACTGGTAACTGGTGACTGGGAAGATGAGGGAGATGAGGGAGATGGGGAGTAAATTATTTACCTTCCTTTTGAGAGAAGAATCACTTGGTTGAAGAGATAGAAGATAAAGATGACTGTCTTTAGAGATGGAAATCAACTCCTATGTCATCAATATTATTAGTAGTCCAAGCTACTGTTCCCAAGACTGTAACAAGTTGGAACTGGACAATAACAGGAATTATCATTGGCAGCTGTCTATTAGTTCTTGTGCTTGCCGGTTGGTCAATTAGCTATCCTCATGTCGGTCGAAAGATGCCTTTACCTTTTCCAGCATTATTTAATAATCCTAGTGTTGCTACATTCTTGGCAGCGATGAGTTTTGGTCATATTATCGGTGTGGCTGCGGTTTTAGGTTTGACTAATTTGGGTGTTTTATAGGTTCAGGATCGAATCACAGGCTTGGTGTGGGGGAAGAAAAGGATTGTACCAAATTGAGATTCGCTGCTATGGTGTATTAATTTTAATTAATTGTCTATTCTATAAATATGACCTTCGCTAGTTATATATTTTTTATAAACTGGCATTTTAAGGTGCGTAAGGTCTAAAAAATAGATACATTAATATAATGTAATGCAAAAAAATTGGCAAATTGGATCTTTCTTTGGCATTCCGCTGTTTCTAGACCCTTTATGGTTTGTAGTTTTGGGGTTGGCAACTTTAAATTTTGGGGTGGCTTATCAACAGTGGGGAAATGTCACGGCTTGGAGTGCTGGACTCGTAATGGCACTGCTGTTATTTGCTTCTGTGCTGTTACATGAGTTGGGTCACAGCTTGGTGGCACAGTTACAAGGGATTAAAGTTAACTCTATTACGCTATTTTTCTTTGGTGGGATTGCTGCAATAGAGGAGGAATCAAAAACACCTGGTAAAGCCTTTCAAGTAGCGATCGCAGGTCCTTTGGTAAGTATAGTGCTATTTTTGCTGCTAAGTCTAGTTTCTAGTGTCATACCTGATACCACTCTACTAAGTTTTATGGTCAGGGATTTAGCAAGAGTTAACTTGATTGTGGCTTTATTTAACTTGATTCCTGGCTTACCTCTAGATGGGGGACAGGTGTTAAAGGCAGCACTATGGAAACTTACAGGCGATCGCTTTCAAGCAGTACATTGGGCAGCCCGGTCTGGACAGATTTTAGGTTATAGTGCGATCGCTATAGGATTTGCTTTAGATTTCTTTACCAGGGAATTGGTGACAGGTCTGTGGATCGTGTTATTAGGTTGGTTCGGGATTCGCAATGCTAACAGCTACGACCGTGTAACCACATTACAAGAAACTCTACTCAAGCTAGTAGGTAGTGATGCTATGACTCGTGATTTTCGCGTAGTGGATGCAGACCAAACATTGCGGGAATTTGCTGACTTATATCTTTTAGAATCATCTTCCCCTCATGTTTACTTTGCTGCTGCTGATGGACGTTACCGAGGTTTAGTAAAAGTTGATGATTTGCGAACAACGGAAAGAAGTCAGTGGGAAACCCAAACTCTACAAAGCATTGTCCATCCCCTCACAACAATACCCACAGTTAGTGAATCCACTTCCTTAGCAGAGGTAATTAACAAACTAGAAAACGAACAGCTACCTCAAATTACGGTACTTTCTCCCGCAGGTGCTGTAGCTGGTGTGATTGATAGGGGAGATACTGTCAAATGTTTAGCACAAAAGTTGAATTTGCGAATTACCGATGCTGAAATCAAGCAAATTAAAGAAGAAGGTAGTTTTCCCCCAGGGTTACAACTAGGAGTCATAGCGAAGTCTGTTTAGAAGGGCTGGCAACGGTTTAGATTGTTGGATATAAAACAAAAAACCTCAGCTGTACAGCTGAGGTAGTTGGGAGAAGATCAAATGTCAATAAAAGATAGAAAACCGATGTCAGTATTTCTTAACTAGTACCCAAAACCACTAGAACTCTACCGATGACATATCGTGCAGTAACTAGACCGCTTTGTTGAGATGGACGGACATATTACCTCTGGCTTTTAATCGCTCAGTCCTTGAGTATGCCGCTCTCTTGGATTAAGTGATAGGCATTAGTTAACTTATGTAAATAAGTTTAACTACTTCTTTACAGAAGTTAACAGAGGTAAAATGCTGGGACTAACTCTTGACAAAAGTCCATTCCAGAACATTTATGGAGAACATTTATGGGAGCTTGACAAAGAGCTTGAGAAATTTCTTGAGAGTGGTTAAACTTGACCTGAGATAATTTGCAGGCTTCGATATTGACTGTAAATTGTTCATGTTTAAAAGGCCAGGGTTGAACTTTTACCAGACCATCGCAACGTTGCATAATGTCATAACGCTGTCCATCAGGACCCAGACTAATTTCTAGCCATTGTTCATCACCAGGGAGTTCTTGCTAACAGAGAATCAAAGACAAGCGATAGCAACATTGCATAAAAGCATAAGCTGCGTCTACCTGAGCTTGAGCTACTCCTAATTCTTTCTGCAAATTTTGTTGGTGATTGAGTTGTTCATCTAAAAATATATCCTGTTCTGCCAGTCGGCCACGAGCTGGTTCATGTATCCGGCTAATGTGCTTAGAAATTAATAAAGCTACCCACCTACCACGGTAAAGAGCATTTACTCCCAAATTAGCTACTTTGGAGACATCTATAATCTATATTTGTATTAACGGGACGTAAACAAAAATCAAGCCCAAATGTAGCCCAAACTGGCTTGGTAAAAAGCAAACACGTCCGGATTCCAGTTGAACCAATTAATAAATAGAAAAGATATGGCTGTTCTCAACCCTTCTAAAGCTTCAGTAGAAGTATTCAAAGGTTTCTTAGCCCACCTTGGTCTTAATCCTCCAGTCCACTGATGGCAAAGAATAAAAGTGTAGGCA
>ERZ1034377.113-NODE-113-length-23024-cov-85.844991_pt1 | contig 23024 bp, 23 predicted proteins | sample MGYA00520584_ERZ1034377 | MGnify/ENA primary metagenome ERZ1034377 (study PRJEB33736, sample SAMEA104288464) | Azolla filiculoides | biome: Urban; feature: water surface; material: ditch water | place: Netherlands | collected 2014 ... | reverse complement strand
CAGAATATCTCAAGGACGATAAACTGGGGAGAGTCATGGATAAACTATTTATAAAAGGATTGGATAGAATATTTTTTATTGTCGCCTTAAAAGCAGCCCAAAAATTTGGAGTATCCCTATGAGCAGGGCATCTAGACTCATCATAAATGCAGATACATGGGCAATATAACACCAGCTTACCAGAAGTAATATTTGAGAGTCAAAAAGTAGGAAATAATCAAGAAATAGAAGAATTAGCAGTAAAATCACCAAAAGAAATAACCATCACCTACGGTTATTCTGGTCACCATAGACTGGAGTTAAAACAGTTCATCATAGAAATGATATGTTCAGGAGATGGAGACATACCAATATATATTTTTAAAACTAGCATCGGGACACCAAGCAGATTCATCATGCTTTGGTAAAATAGCAGTAGAGTACCAAAAACAATTAAAAGTTAACAGTCTCATAGTAGCAGACTGGGCCTTATATACAGAATCAAATCTGAAAATGATGTCAGATTTAAGCTGGTTATGTCCAGTGCCATTAAGCGTAAAATCAGCACAATGATGAATATCAACATTACCAGAACCAGAATTTGTTGATAGTAACTTACCCGGATATAAACTAGCTTCAAAAACAGTAAATTATCCAGGAATAGAACAAAGATGGTTAGTAGTGCAAAATCAAGAAAGAAGAGAATCAAACCTGGGTAAACTCTCACAAGAAATTACCAAGGCACAATCAAAAGCTGTGCAAGATCTGAAAAAGTTATCACCAGAAAAATTTGCTTGTTAAGCTGATGCTATCAAGGGGTTATTTAAACTATTCAAACAATTCAAATATCACCAAATTAACCAGAGTAAAGTTACTCAAATCAAATCTAAGAAAAAAGATAGTTCAGGAGAGATATCCTCTGAAATATCAGCTACATTCTCCCAGAATGAAAGTAAAATTAATACAGAATTTCTGAGGGCAGGGCGTTTATTTTTCGCAGACAGTATTTTCCTAAAAAGTCCGGAGAGAATAGAGTCCCTGGGAATGATTATGGGTTTATGTCTGCTGGTTTATACTTTAGGGTAACGACAAGTTAGAACCCCTTTGAGAGAGTCTAAATCAACAGTAAAAAATCAATTGGGTAAACCAACTAACCGCCCCACTTTACGCTGGATTTTTCCATGCTTTCAGTCTATTTATTTAGTTACACTTAACCAATAAAAACACATCTGTTACTGGAGTCAAGATAGAGATTTTATTGTGAATCTTTTAGCATATCATTGTTTTCCCTACTCTCAATCAGTTACCTAATTTTTCTCTCTATTAATTTAATTTCTATCAGAGAATAATCTAATCTCTTTGATTTATAGCTCTATTTTACTATGTCCATAATTTCTTTTTTTACTTCGATTTATTAGTCTAAGTTATGATTCATCTGTTGAATATCTTCATTTATCTGTTGACTCCTGTGGGCAGTATTCTTTCTTATTGCTTCTTATTGAGAATAGGTTTTAATGCTATTTTTGGTGCTTTACTGTTTCTCCAATGCCTTTTTTCACTGCGTATGTTTGTTTTTATACTCCCTTGGATTTCTCCTCTCCATAATTTCTCTCTATGGCACTTTAGGCTGCGGAATGTAGGTTAGATAGAAGAATATTCACAGAATACTGTGTTTCACACTAGTTGCTCACCTAACTAAGCTTACAGTAACCTAGTAACAAGGAGTTAAGTGATAAAAGTAACGAATCTGTGAAGTTAGCAACATGACAAATTAAAATTTGGGTGATTTTGCCAAAGAAATGCTATTAGTAGATTATGAAGTGCAGCAGCAACTCGATAAAAAAGCAGGACGGAGGACGCTGCTAACTCATTTTTTACAAACTCAAGAACTAGTAGTGGTTAAACTACTGATATTTGATGATGAGTTTCAATGGCACGATTTAAAGTTGTTTGAAGGCGAAGCTAAAACCCTCAAATCACTTTCTCATCCAGTTATTCCCCACTATCTAGATTATTTCGAATTAGATACACAAACCTACAAAGGATTTGCATTAGTACAGAGTTATCTTCCTGCTGAATCTTTGGAAACTCAACTGAAGGCAGGACGCAGTTTTAGTGAAGAAGAAGTTAAACAGTTAGCAAAAGCATTACTAGAAATTCTTAAATATTTGCACAGTCAGCAACCACCTGTTATTCATCAATAGTAAACTAAATTCGGCTGCATCATCATCTAAATCACCATCTTCACCTGCTAAGATGGGTTTAAAATTAGCACACTGAATTAATTCACTAAGTTTCATTTCTGGATTTTGATCAATAACATTTAACACGCTAATAAAATCTCTAATGATTTCCCCTGGTGTCAATAATGCTTCTGCACCTAAGCGATTGATAATTTCTGGGACAAATTCTTTTAAATCACTATTTCTTAATATTTATTCATAGCTAAAATTAAGAGTATGAATATCTGTTAAACGCTGTAAAAGTGTGAGTATTTATGTTTCTGTTAGGTGGTTGAGACGAATCACAGATCCTATGTATTCTTGTACATTGGCTTGGGTAACAAATCGGCTTTCTTTGGTGCGTCTGCGGCAAGCTTAGTCTGGAAATAGTCCACGATTTGGGTTGGGTCTTATAAAAATTTTGTTGTTCCACCAATACAAATACCAAGATGTTCAGCTTTACATTGCTTGGTATCATTAAAGATTTCTAAAAGTCCGTTGTCTTTTTTTTCATGAGTAACTATGGTAGAAATTTGATATAAATTTACAGCTTCATCTACTAAAATTAATAGTCCTTTATAGCCAATTTCGGCAACAAATTTACCTAATAATTTGATATGATAAAATAAAGTCTCATCATCAATGATGACGCGCACTCCTAAAGCTGCTTTAGCTTCAGTTTTGGTGTTAAATTCTCCTCTTAACCACCGTAAAGAGGCATTTTTTAATTGATCCTCGTCTAAGCGATAGCTCCGCCAATAGGCTATAATGATACTAGCCAAATCAAAGGAGTGAACTAAGTCTTCAATATACTGAATTACTTCTCGAATTTTTGTTTCTACTTGGTCATCAAAACCTTCATCCTTGGGGCGCATTCCAGTTTCTTTAGCTACTTCTTGCTGGATTTTATTAATCCATCCTTCTAATATCGAAACTAAAGCACCACCATCAGGACGGGTTTTTGTAGCGACATGACTCATTAATTCTCGATAGGTTGCTAAACCCTCATTGTGACTTCCTGCTAGTCTGCGTTCAGAGGATAAATCAGCGTCAGCAACTATAAATCCTTGCTCCATTGCACGGTTACAAATCATTTGCAGCATGAAGCTTTTACCTGAGCCGTAGTTACCAATTATAAATCGAAATGCAGCTACAGCTTCTGCAATATCGTTGGGATTTTGTAATAGGCTATTTATTTCTTTTTCTCGACCTACTGCTATATGTTCAATTCCTCTTCTGGGTACTACTCCTGCACCTAGTGAATTAATGAAAGCAGTGGATACTTTTTTCGAGGTTTTGAGCTTTGTGATGTAGTTGAAATTACTGGATTTCTAATCTCTATTAGAAATAGCAAGTATATCATACCCAGTTGGGATATATGTTCTTGGTCGATTTTAACTATCTAAAATCCGTTTATATCAGATATGTCAGCTATTGAGTAATATGATTATTCTGATTGTTTAGGATTGAGTAATTAATTCTTCATGCTTGGTGAGCATTTTTCTCAAATTTAGTATATGATCTTGATAAATTTCGGGGATTTCTGCATCTGTTTTAATAACTAGTTCCCCAAGGGTAAGATTGGCAACTTCATTTATAGCATCAATTAATAAATTTGGCATGGTCATATGTTCTTCGGCGATTTGCTTGATAATAGCCTTGGGATTATCTTGAGCAACTATGGCTTTTAATACGTGAATTTGGTTTGTTGGCAATTTTTCTAGAAAATTACTCCATTCTGGTGGTAAATTATCTGAAGTAGGACTTGAAGGATCTACGGGTTCTAGTATTTCATCAAAAGGAAATAATTCAAGATCTTCTTGTGTGTTTTCAGTTAATGCGTCTTGATCGAGAGTTTCCATGTTTTGGAGTAATTCCCAAACTTGGTTTTGCAACAAGTGGCGCTCATCTTGTAATAAAGAGATTTGATTGTGTAATTGGCTAATTTCTGATTGTTGTGCTTGTTTTTTGGTGTATAGGTCGGTGAGAATATTTTCGAGATTTTCTCTGGCGGTTATTGTATGTGTGAGTAAGTTATTCTGATTGGATACTTTGATTTCTAATTCGTGAATTTCGATTCTCAGTTCATAAAGTTTTTCGTCTAGTTGGGGTTTGAGTCGATTGATGAGAACTAGGTTATTTTCTATCTCCTGTTTTTCTTGCTTGAAGGCTTCAATTTGTGCTTTTAGTTGGGTAATTTCTGAACGAAATACGTTACAATTTAGTTCTAGACGGCGTTTTTCTGCTGCGAGTTCAGAGCAAGAATTATTAAGTTTCTCTGTATTATTTTGTAGTTTATGCAGTTCGGTTGTGAAATTATTAATTTCTAATTCTAACTGCTTTTTTTGTCCGGCGAAGGTCCCTAGCTCTCGATGAAGGCTATCTCTTTGATTACGACATTCTGCGATCTGATTTTGTAGTTGTTGTGATTCTGTATAGAGGATGGTTTTATGTTCTTCTACTTGTTTAATTTCTCTAGCAATCCGATATTTTAATCCTTCCAGTTCTCTAATTCTTCTATGCAGAGAACTTAAAACTAGCATTTCATAATTTCTACGCCGTTTATCAACAAATAATGCGGCTGAATAGGTTGCTAAGACGGTAATTATAGCTGTGAGTAAGGCTTTAGTAAAATCCCAGTTGGGGACTAAGCTTAAACCAAAACTGACACTAAAGGCAAATACACATAGAATTAATCTATTGCTGACTATTGCTGACTGCATATTGCTTGTTTTTAGCGTAGTAAATTTGTCCGAATTAGTAGTTATTAATGTCATTATCTTTCACATTTTCTTGTCGTTTAAGTTGATTGGGATTATTTCTAATAAAAGTTGATAATTCAGTTAATTACAGGCTATTTTTATTTTCTCTATCTACAGATAAATCTGCTTTTAAGAAGTCTATAAGCTGCTGTGCCGTGCGTCCAGAACGGCCATTATGGCGACTTACCCATTGTAAAGCTTTGTATTCTAAATCTTCTTGATTGAGATTAAGATCCACTTGTGCTGCTAAACGTTGAACAATTTTTAAATATGTTTTTTGATCTGCTGATTCAAATGTTAATGTTAGACCAAAGTGATCCCTAAAGGAAAGCTTCTCCTGCATTGTATCCCAAGCATGGACTTCCTCGTCATCCTTGGGGGTGGGTCTATCATTAAAATACTCTCGAATTAGGTGACGACAGTTCGAGGTAGCATAAATTACTACATTTTGTGGTTTATCAGTTAAACTCCCTTCTAAAACTACTTTCAATACTTTAAAAGCATCATTATCTTCCTCAAGGGAAAGATCATCGACAAAAATGATAAATTTTTGTGGTATCCCCCGCAACTGTTCGATAATTTGCGGTAAGTTTTTTAACTCTGGTTTTGTTACTTCTATCAAACGCAGGATTTTGTGACCATTTTCATGTAGCAAGGATTTGACTAAAGAAGATTTGCCAGAACCCCGACTACCGTAAAGTAATAGGTGCAATGCTGGCTGTCCTAACAATAAAAACTTGGTATTTTTTAACAATGTATCTTTTTGCCACTCATAACTTAGCAATGTATCTACTTTAACTGGAGCAGGATAGAGGATACCAGTAAGATTCCCATTTTGCCAGCGAAAAGCCCGATATTGTGCAAATAAACCTGTTCCGTATTGCTGATAATAAGCGACTAAATTTTCGACAGCATCCGCCCATGTTTCCAACTGTAGAAATGAGAAAATAAAATCTATATCAATTTCTATGCTTTCTGATTCTTGGTACCACACCACCGGGGAAACTGGCAAATGAGCAACAAATTGCACCCACTCACTTAAAATAGCACTGTTACAATCATATAAATTTTGTAATATTTGTAAATCATGTTGGGCTGCCGCAACCAAGGCGGTTGGTAAATCAGCAAATGCTCGTTGTTGAGCTAATCTAGTAAAAGGGTTGTCAGCAATGAGAATTTGACGAATTAAGTATTCTTCCCAAGTTTGTTTGCTGGCAGCTAAAGCTTGAAAGTAATTACCGTAAGCTTGGAGACAGTTCCGCCCATCGGCATCACTGTAACGTATAGATTGTAATAGATCAAGAAATGCGATCGGCACTTCGCCTTGAAGGACAGATTGGTAAAGTAAAAGAGATGCTGCTTGACGCTGGAAAAATTGAACTTTGGTGTAAAAAGAGGTATTTACCGTAGACATCGCTTGATAATCCATCAATCAACTTTAATTTCCCACTGACTCTATCAGATTTTTGATTGATACCACGGATCAATCCGGGGCTTTGTAACATAAAGGAATTATTGGTAACAATGAATTTAGGTATAGTTGTCGCTTTTGGCTACGGCATTTTAGCATTAGTAGGTGGGATCATTGGTTATATTCAGGCTAAGAGCAAAGTTTCTTTACTAAGTGGTAGCATTAGCGGTTTCTTGATCATCTTTGCTGCCTACAGTCAACTTCAGGGACAAACCTGGGGTTTAACTTTAGCAGCTTTTGTTACTGGTATTTTAGTAGTTTTTTTTGCCTTTAGACTAGCTAGAACACGCAAATTTATGCCTGCGGGCTTGATGATTATTTTTGGTATTCTGACATTAGCAATAATAGTGAATCAAATCTTTGCTTCTTAGTAGCCACCTGTGTTTATTCAGAATTCAGAATTATGGCTTGCGTCACGCTGCGCTACCAGGAGAAAGAATCAAGGTTTTTCGCCTACATCCCTATTTTGTATAGGAAAGGACAAGGCGGTTAGGACATCAATTGATAATAAAACCCATATACCAAAAGACCTTTCACACTGTCACCTGCTATAACTCGCAGCTTGGGTTATTCATGTTTAAGTAAACATATACATTTCCTGAACACCAGTAAATCTATTAGTACATTAATATTATTAAATAAGACTATGATTTTTACAACATCACAGTAAATATGAATAAATAACTCCTGTAAAATGACCTACAAGAGTGGAATTAAAAGTATTTAACCCCTTCGTTACATCACGAATAAACACAAAAAATTGAATGCTGTTTCCTGTCACCAGTCATCTATCATCGGTAACAGATATTTCTTGAGAGCCAAAAACATTGACTAGCAATCATAAACTAGTTAGTAAACTTTACGATCAATAGCACTTAACCACATAACTCTATATATACTAGAGTTATTAATGTCAATCTTGTAAAGATTTTATGGTATTGTCAGTATACTTTAAAGGAAACATAAAGGTTATTTTGCCATTTTGGCAGGTTTACCAGGCATAAATAAGATATTACTAGATAGTAGTAATCGTGATTAATGCTTACTCCCTTCTGATTACCTACCGAATCATCATTAGTCTAAATCAACTCTGACTTCAGTAGTTCTCTCAGCAACTTAAGAAACTAGGAAAATCATACATGATATTATCACTGTCTTCTCAAAATGTTATTCAGTATCTGCAAAATGTAGGTCTGTGTAGCTTAGAAGATGGCACCTTATATGAATCTGAGTTGCCAGAAAATAGCGGTAATAATCGAAATTTATTGGTGAATCTGCCGGATAATCGTAAACTGCTGGTTAAACAAGAACGTCGCCTGAATTTTGATAGCAATATCCATCAATTCTTTAATGAGTGGCTATTTCACCAATTACTCCAAAAATTTCCAGTTCTTGGCAATATTTCGGAGCTTCCATCATTATTACTACATTTTGACGAAGAAAATTCTATTATTGTTCGTAGTTATTTAAGCGAATATGTGGAACTAGGTAAATTTTATCAAAATAACAGTATTTTTCCCACAGAAATCGCCACCGCTATTGGTACCACACTAGCAGGATTACATTGTTCCACTTTTCAACGACGAGAGTATCAAGATTTTATGGATACTGCTCCCCAAGGACAGTTTCGCTATCACTTTTATAATCCTGCTCAAGGAATAGGTTCAATTAATCAAGATATTTTTAGCAAGATCCCCACTGAAGCACTGAAGTTTCATGTTCTCTATCAAAGGTACGAAAGTTTAGAATCAGCAATTGCTGACTTAGCTTATGAATGGAAGCCTTGCTGTTTGACTCACAATGATTTGCAGTTAAACAATATTTTGGTACATTCCCGTTGGCAACAACTAGATAATTGCTTAATGAGAGTAATTGATTGGGAAGCTTGCGCTTGGGGAGACCCAGCTTTTGATTTAGGAACTTTATTAGCAAGTTACATCAAAATTTGGCTTTCAAGTTTGGTAGTAGATCCCAGTTTAGAGTTAGAAGAATCTCTAAATTTGGCAATGATTCCCCTAGAAATTATTCAACCTTCTATGTTGGCTGTAATTCGTGCTTACCTCCAGGCTTTTCGCCTGATTTTAGATGAACGCCAAGACTTTATTTTGCGTGTGATTCAGTTTACAGGATTAGCACTAACTCACCAAATTCAAAATATGATTGAGTGCTGCAAATACTTTGATAATACTCACATCTGTATGTTGGAAGTGGCCAAAAATTTGTTAATTAGTCCTGAAGAATCTGTATTAACTGTTTTTGGAAGTTCTGAAACCGAAATCCTGCAATCTGTCAAAGGCTACCACAAAATAGTTCAATCTGAAGAAAAGCAACTACTGCGGATTTATTACGGAAAAACGCGTCTACGCGGTTGCTAGTAATTCTAGATTTTTTTATTTAGAATAAATTTGGAGGTGCAAATTTATTAATGTTAAACAATTCTACTAATGAGATCCTCAATTCTTTATTTGATATTGCCGCCAATATCCAAATTGAACCTAACTTCTGTATTCAACATCCCAACTATCAACCTTTTGCTCTACCAAATACAGTAGCAAATAGATTTCAACAGAATTCACCAGATTTACAACATAAATATCTAGCTCTACTTTTGCGAAATTTTCTACATGGTATTTATTATAATGGTTCACTCCAAACAGCTTTATCAATAAATGCTAATCATGGGAATTACTCATCACATAAAATTTTAGAGCACAACTCTAACGTGGGCATTGATTGGGACTTTTATGAACAATTACACCAGCACAATCATGGTAATGGTCATTATGATTGTAATTGGGAAGTTTTGCGACTAGAACCTGATGGGAGTTTAGCAGTGACAAAAAATGATTTAACATTGTATGTTGAAGCAGAATGTTATCTGAAATCCCGTAAAGAATATGCAAAAGTGGGTGATTTAACCGCTATTTGGATGCCTAAAAATCGCTTACAAAATGGCTGTTATGTGGCAGTTAGTAATCTAGGACAGGAACGCCAAGATACAGGAGATACTAATTTGGGAGTAGGGCGAATTTATTTTAATTTTAGTTCGTTCGGTGCGATCGCACTAATGGATAGCCTAACACAACATCTTAACAACGCCAATATTCCCTTTAGCTTTGAAGTTCTTTATAACCCATCAACTTATGGGCGTTATGATGCAGGCGTACTTCACTTTGAACTACAAGATTATGCCATAATTCACAAAATTCTCCAGATAGTTTATAAACAGCACCAATCTTATTTTCAGCCACAAATTCCCCTATTTACCAAATTTCTAGCACCCGGACTAAGTTTAGCAGAAGCACCAAGCCAAAAATTTGCCCCACAGGAAAGTTTTGGTATGAACCGATGTCAAATAGTTGCTAATGCCTTATTAGAAGCCTGGGAAAAAGGTAAAAATGCCATTGAAGAACGCATGAGGATAATTGACCAACATTTTGCACAGAATTTAATTGATGTCCAGCGTCCTTACTTGAACCCCAGTTCTGAAGATATATATATCCCATTAAATTCCTAACCTTGGTAAGTAGAGTAACATAAGTTTATAGAGCAGGTATTACGCCTGCTTTTTATTTTTATTGAGGAAATTAAAAACATGATTTTCACATATAAACGCACGATAAGATTTCAAGATACTGATGCCGCTGGAGTCGTTTATTTTGCTAATGTTTTAAGTATGTGTCATGAAGCCTACGAAGAATCTCTAGGGCATTCAGGTATAAATATTCATAATTTTTTCACTCGTCCATTTGTGGCTTTTCCCATTGTTCATGCTAATGTAGATCTTTTGCGTCCTATGTATTGTGGTGATAAATTGATGATTAGTTTAATTCCTCAAAAAATAGGTATGGATAAGTTTGAAATTAGCTATGAAATTACGGTGAATGATGTAATAGTTGCCAAAGCAATTACTAGGCAGGTTTGTATTGATGTGAATAGTAGAACTAAGCAGGAATTACCAGATGAGATGATTTCTTGGTTGGAAACGAACCGCAGAGATGCAGAAGGTGTAGAGAGAAGAAAGTCCAGAGAGGAAATTATGTAATTCGTAATTCGTAATTTGTAATTAAGAATTAACCAAAAGTGTATTCGTGTTTTCAATGCGGCACAGATCACTGAGGAAAGGTCAGATCTTGTATTGATAAGGTTTGCATTTTATAAAGTGGAAAAACTGGGAATCTCGTCCCTCTATCGTTACCGTGAGTGTGGTTGCTGGTTTCGCTGGACTAATTACTCTTGGATGTGGAACCTTTGCAACTTATAGTGGACAAAACCCAAATATCAATACTTCAAGCGAAAATGTTTCTGCTAATAAAGGCGAAAATAACTCAACTATAAATACTGATAGTGAAGTTATTTCTGCAAATGCTTCTGAAGAAGTGTCTCTACAACAACAAAATATGGCATACAGGGAAGTAAGGAAACTTATTATACAACAGGATTGGAGTCCAAACTTACAAGGTGAATCGCCAAATCTCCGGGATATTTTGGTTAAGGAACTATTTGACTTAGGATATAAAGAAATTAAAGATTCTTCAGGCACAGGAGAAGGTCCTTGTCGATTTGAGTTTATCAATAACAAAGGAGAATTGTTAGTTGTAGTTGCTACAATAAGGGGATATGAAAATACAAAAAGTTTCGTAAAAACTTGGTGGGTTGAAAAAAATTTAAAATATTACTCAACAAAGTTCATCCAACAAAATTGCTTGTGGTTTTTATTGGCTAGGAGGCACGAGTCAAGGTTTAGAAGTTCAAGGATAACGATAAATAAACCTTTTTCCAAACCTCTCACCCACAGGGAGAGAGGCTTTAAAAGCCCTACTAGAAGCTAGGTAAACAAAAATTATATATTTGGTAGAAAATCTTCAGCAATTTGTTGTATTTGTTGGCGGTTAATTTTACCTTGGGCGTTACGGGGTAAGTTTGGTAGGGGAATCCAATATTTAGGAATTTTGAATTTACTCAGTTGACTTTTGAGTTGGGTTTCAATTTCTAAGGTGCATCTATTTGGGTGTTTAGGAATATAAATAGCTGTTAATGCTTGTCCCCAATATTTATCCGGTATACCAATTACACAAACATCAATAATCAGGTTTGTTTTTCTAATCGCTGATTCTATTTCTGCTGGATAAATATTTTCACCACCTGTAATAATTTTGTTGCTGCTGCGTCCAATAATATGTAAATATCCGTCTGAATCTAAAAAACCAATATCATCAACTAAGAAATGACCTGGATTTATCCAAAGTTGTGGATAGTACCCTAACGCCAATGATTTAGCTTGAATATTGAGATTTTCTGTTAAATTGTCAATGGTGATTTTGGCATGGGGAAGAATATGACCACTGTTAATTTTACCATTCAGAAAATCATCAGGTTTCAGAGTAGCAATTTGAGAAGCCGTTTCTGTCATTCCGTAAGTAGGTCCTAACCTAATCTGATGAAATCTCGCTTCTTCTAAGAGTTCATCCCATGGTGGCGCACCTCCTAAAAGCACAGTTTGAAATTGAGATAACCACTGGGTTAGTTGGGGATTTTGCAGTAACCGTTGTAACTGGGTAGGAACTAAAGATATAAAAAAATTTGAAACATTAATATTTGCTAATTGATAAGATTCAACTTCTTTAAATGGACTAATAACTAATTTACCACCTGTAGTAAAGCTTCTCATAAATTGCATTAAACCACTGACATGATATAGGGGTAAAATACAAAGAGAATTAACTGCATTTAATTGAAAATATTCTGTAAACCCTTGTACAGAAGCCGTTAATGTTTCCCAAGTATGAATAGCAAATTTAATCTTACCCGAAGAACCACCTGTAGGAATCATAATATAATTGGTAATTGGTGATTGGTAATTGCCGGTTGCTGGTTGGAAACTAATATTATCTAGTCCCCAAACTATATCCGGTTGGACTAAATCAAAAACTTGTTGCCATTCATTTTTTCCCCAGTCTGGGTTACATAAAAAAACTGGACATTTGGCAGCACAAGCAGCGATGAAACTAGCTAGGAATCGGACTGGTTCACGTTCAGCCAAAATTATTTTTGGTGGTTTTTCTTGTGTTGATAATTGGGATAGTTGTAAATATAGTTCTGTGGCTATTTGGTAAAAATATTGGCTATTGTTACTAATTAACCAATCCTGATTTTTCAGGTTTTGTAGATAGTCTAAAGGTTGTTCCATAAACTTTCAGCTAGTTTGAGTCTTTTTCTTATGACTTCGCAAGTGTCACACTCAAGTCTCTTGTAGTCTCGTTTAGGGTGCGTCAGACCTATAAACAGATTTTCGACATCTGACGCACCCTACTAATCTGCCAGTTGCGTAAGTCCTGTTTATGCAAAAAAGTGGTTGATACCAAAACCTACTGCGCGGTTATTTCTGGATAGTTCTGCTGCTAATTTTAGTGCTGCTTCTCTACCAATTGCAGTTTCAAATACAGATGAAAATACTACATCAATTTGATGCTGGTGACAAAATTTCCTTAACTGTGATGGTGAACCAACTATACCAGGTTTAATCACAAAAATCCCTTCCCAACCTTTTTTATAATAGTCTTCAAGTTGTTGCAATGTGGCGACAGATTCATCTAAAGCGATTTTTGTATTATACGCATTACTTAATTCCAGTATTTCTGGGAATTTATCAACAGGTAGAGGTTGTTCAATAAATTCAATTCTATTTTTTAGATTTTCGCAAGTTGTCAACCATAATTTAGTTGATGCATAGCTCAGTCCACCATTAGCATCTAAACGCAGTTTTGCTGATTTGGGTAATTCCTGAATCAGTGAATTAAAAATTTTTATTTCTTTGGATGTTTCATCAATACCTATTTTCCATTTTAATGTTTTATATCCTTGTCTCCATAAGGTTTTCCATTGGTCTAAAGCTGTTTCTCCTGCTGGTAATAAGGCGCTATAGGTGAGATTTTGGTAATTTATAGATTCGTGCTTTCCTAGTAAATTTTCTAATGCTGATTCAAAACCAAATTGACAAGCTGGTAATTTATCTGGAATATCAAAAATTATTTCTGGTGTAATTTCTCCTGGTAGTTGACTACAAAAATTTAAAGCTTGTTCTAGGGTTTCAGAACCAAACCAATGAATAGGGGAAATTTCCCCCCAACTAACTTTACCTGTAATATCCACAAGCCTGATAATTACGCTTTCACGAATTTCCCAAACTCCATGATTGGTAATTACAGGACGAGTGAATTTTTTACTAATAGGACGATAGGAAAACTGATAAACCATTAGCCCAGCATAAATCCTGTACCAAATAATAAGCAACTCCAAAAATGTACAGTTACAGCAATGAATTTACAGTTACTAACTTTATCTGGTAAATCGTGATTTTCTAGGACATGACGACATAATTTGAATGCAAAGGGTAAACTTACCCAACTTAATAGCGTCCAAATTGGGAAAACTCCTAATCCAACCAACAACAAAGACAAGGGATAAATACTAGCTGTAAACCAAACTAGGACTTGTGCGCTCTTCTGTGTACCTAAACGAACAATAGGCGATCGCTTTCCTGCCGCTATATCATCCTTAATTTGGTGAAAGTGTGAGCAAAATAAAACTAAGCTAGTGACAATACCGACAATCACGGAAGCGGCTAAATTGGTGATAGACCAAGTTTGTGTTTGACTGTAGTAGGCTGCTGCCATTCCCAATGGTCCAAAAGCAACAAAACAGAGAATTTCGCCCAAACCCTGGTATCCTAGACGAAAGGGAGGTCCTTGGTACATATAGCCCAAACCGCAGCATAGCAAAATTATACCAATTACAGTCGGGTCTTTTTGCAAAAGGGCGATCACAATTATCCCCAACAAACCCGAACCTAAACATAAATTTCCTAACCAAAACATTAACTGCTTATTACCAGATAAGTTCACCAGCGAGTGATGTTTATTTTTATCAATCCCTGTTTCCGAGTCAAAAACATCATTACTGATATTTTCCCAAGCCAGAATTAAAATCGCTGCAGTCATAAAAACTGCAAATATTACGCCATTAAAAATTTTAGTTTCTGCAAAAGCTACCCCTGAACCTACCCATATAGGCATAATAGCAACACTATACATCGGCGGTTTAATAGCCGCTATCCATAATTTGTTTTTGGGCATTGATATATGATTTCTAGTCATCAGTCGTGATGAATTAAATTACCAAAAATTTACTTATCAATTAGATTTTATAGTTTAGTGAGACATTTAGGGGTGGTGAATTGCCAAAAAATGCTAACTTTGTGATTGCTGGTTTACCTCATGGTCATAAAACTTGGCTTTACATTTTGCAGCCACTAAACAGCCTTGGTTCTGGGAAACCCCAGAACCAAGCAAATTTGAGGCTGGTTAATTGGCCACTGAATATGTTACCTATAGAAATAGGACCACAACTTATTACGCTTTAGGAAGATAACTTAAAAAAAATTAACTTACACATCCATGACAATGTCACCATGTCGCAGCCGTTGCTTTGTAGACTATGAAGATTTGCATCAATTGCTGTTAGCAGTTCAAGAAAAGTGCTGTGAAAATCATAGCCAGCAAATTGTTAGTATTTCTCTACAAATTGACTTGATTGATCCTTTAGTGGTATTGGATAAATTTGCCCAAGCAAATACATTAAATTTTTACTTTGAAAATAGAAGTAAAGGTGAAGCCATTGCAGCCATTGATGCTGTAACCAAATTAGAGATTACTGGTAAAGACAGGTTTAGTAAGACAGAGGAGTTTATCAAAGATTGCCTCAGAAATGTCGTCAACTTTGGCAATACAAATCAATCATTTGCAGGTATGCACTTTTTTTCTTGTTTTAGTTTTTTTGATCAGCATCACCAAGCAGATTATCCATTTCCAGCCGCTACTATTTTTCTACCTAAATTGCAAGTAGCTGTAAAAAATTTATCCTGTACTTTAGTGGTGAATAATTTGATTCATGCCAATATTAATATTCAAACCATATTACGAGAATTACAAAATGAAGTCAAAACTCTCCAATTTTTATCACATTATTCTCCCAACATTGAATTTTCTCCATCTAACTTTAACAAAAGTAAGATTACCAATTCCCACAGTTTCAAGCATTCAGTATCATCAGCTTTAGAGAAAATTGCATCTAATCATTTAAGAAAAATTGTTTTAGCAGATGCTTTAGATGTCAGAGCATATAATTGTTTTAACTTATTCAAATCCTTAAATAATCTGCGACAACTACATCCTAACTGTTATGTTTTCTCTACCAGCAATGGTAAAGGACAAAATTTCATTGGTGCTAGTCCAGAACGATTAATTAGTATTCAAGAACAGCAATTAATAACAGATGCTTTAGCAGGTTCAGCACCCAGAGGAAGAACACGTAATGAAGATGCAGCTAATGCCAAGAATTTAGTTAATAGCAACAAAGAAAAGCACGAACACTCCCTAGTTATTGATTTTATCACCCAACGTCTATCACAATTAGGTTTATTTCCGCAAATTTTAGCCCCACGTCTGCGACAATTATCCAATATTCAGCATTTATGGACACCAATTACGGCTGTAGTACCTGTTAACATCCATCCGTTCAAAATCCTTTCCCAATTACATCCTACACCAGCCGTTGCAGGTGCACCCAGAGATATTGCTTGTGCAGAAATTCGCCGTTATGAAAATTTTGAAAGAGGTTTATATGCCGCACCCCTGGGTTGGGTAGATGGCAACGGAAATTGTGAGTTTATTGTCGGGATTCGTTCAGCATTAATTGATGGGGATCATGCTAGACTATATGCAGGTGCTGGTATAGTTGCCGGTTCCGATCCTGATAAGGAATTTGCGGAAGTGCAACTTAAGTTGCAAGCTTTACTCAAAGCGTTGGTTTAACAGATACCACAATCTGGAAGAGTTTTGGAAAATTGGTTATGGATGTATTCGAACTCTGATACATCCCCCTTATTTAAGGAGGATCGATAGGGTTTGAAAAGTTTTTAAATATCCTCTAACCAGCGAATCACATAAGCTTGACTATAAAAATCTAAAAGTGCTTCTGCTAAACTTTCTATATTGAGTTGTAGACAACTGATTCATTCTCTCTTCTATCTGAGGTTCAACAGTACCAAATCGATGAGAAACTAAACGGAGAATTAATAACACCTCTGCTTCTTGTTTTCCTTCCTGTTTACCAATTTGCAAACCTTCCTGTTTTCCTTCCCACTTTCCTTTTTGCAGGATATCTTGATAAATTGCAGATTGTTGCATAATTTTCTCTCGGAATAGTTGTTGAATTATGTCTTTTTCAAACCGCAAACCAGCTAGAAGCTGTAGGTATAATCAGTCAGGTAAAATAGGTGTTTTTTATCATAAAACCTTATAGCGATGATCAATCACGCATAAACAGACAAAACATTGATTTGGTATCAATCCATACAGTTGGACTTTGTTTGTCTACCAGCAATTTATCATCGCTACTTTCTTGAATTTTATTCCAAATCACGATGGGTAAATGATTTCCCATTAGCTCCTGTGTAGCTGCTAACAATATGACCATCACCAGACATTTGATATTTATATGTCACCAAACCCTCTAAACCCACAGGTCCCCGAGGTGGCATTTGTTGGGTACTAATTCCTACTTCTGCACCGAAACCATAACGGAAACCATCGGCAAAACGGGTAGAACAATTATGATAAACTCCCGCTGCATTTACTAAAGCTTGAAAAGTTTCTGCTGCTGCTACATCTTCCGTCACAATTGCTTCTGTGTGCCGAGAACCATATTCCCTAATGTGGCTTATGGAATCTTCTAAAGAATCAACAATTTTAATTGCTAAAATCAAATCACCGTATTCTGTTTCCCAGTCTATTTCTGTCGTACTACCAAGATTAGGTAAAATTTCTAAAGTGCGTTCATCACCTCTTAATTCTACATTTTGTGCTGCTAAAGCTGCGGCGATTTTTGGTAAGAACTCTGAAGCAATTCTATTGTGAACTAATAAGGTTTCAATGGCATTACAAGCAGCAGGATATTGAGTTTTAGAATCAAGAGTAATATTAATGGCTTTATCAATATCAGCCGCTTTGTCTACATAAAGATGACAAATTCCATCGGCATGACCAAGTACAGGAATGCGAGTATTTTCTTGGACGAATCTGACAAAAGAATTAGAACCTCTGGGAATAATTAGATCTACATATTTATCTAATTGTAAAAGTTCTAATATTTCTTCTCTGGTTGTTAGCAATTGTACCGCATCCGGGTTAACAGCCGTGTGAGATAATTCTTGTTTAATGGTTTTAACTATGACTTCACAAGAACGTAAAGCTTCTTTCCCACCTTTGAGAATTACACCGTTACCTGATTTAATTGCTAGAGAAACAATTTGAATTGCAGCTTCAGGACGGGCTTCAAAAATAATTCCTAATACACCCAAAGGACAGGTAATACGTTTGAGAATTAAGCCAGTATCAACTTCCCGGTGAATTTGTACCTTACCCACAGGATCATCTAATTTACCAACATCACGCACACCTGCGATGGCATCTCTTAACTTATGTTCATCTAACTGCAAACGTTTATAAAGAGGTTTAGCAATCCCTTCAGCCACAGCCGCTTGACAATCAGCCAGATTTGCTGTCAATATTTCCTCTTTAGCAGATTCTAATGCCAGTGCAATCGCATCAATAGCTTGATTTTTCTCCTCAGTCGAAAGCAAAGCTAACTTACTAGCCGCTAAACGGGTTTGTTGGGCAATCTGAACTAACGGAAAAGTAACTTGCACAGTAGTCATAACGAAAATAAAGTTAATTATAATAACCAAAGTCAATCAAGAGTGCTGAGTTACAAGATCGTAGTCCCTACACAACGAGCTTGCATTGAGTTTTTAGTGATGAGTAGGGAATCTAGTAAATCACTCAACACTCAAGTAATTACCAATTTTTGCACAAATGTGGTAATCATAGCTAATTTGTCGGACATGAGATTTAGTGCCAATCATCCCTTTAGCAAGGTCTATCAACAAAATTAAAATAAATCCTCAGTATGTAAATGAATATTACCGAATTAGTCAAGATTTCAGTTATTCTCCTGCTCGTTGCCACTGGTGTAGCTTTGGTATCTCGTCGTTTGGGAGTCCCTTATGTTACGGGTTTAGTCTTGGCAGGTTTGCCAATCACAGAACTATTATCTCGTCCCATTGGTTTAGATCCTGCTCTGGTTTTAAATCTTTTCCTGCCAATTCTCATCTTTGAGGCTGGTATCAACACCGATATCAGCCGTCTACGCAGCACTTTTAAACCAATTGCCCTTCTAGCGGGGCCTGGGGCTGTGCTTTCCAGTGCTATTATTGCCGTCCTATTAAAATTTGGGCTAGCACTGACTTGGATACCTGCTCTATTGATAGGAGTAATTCTGGCAAACACTGATACAGTTTCCATGATTGCCGTCTTTAAGGATATACCAGTACCCTCCCGGCTTTCTGCCATTGTTGAAGGAGAAACCCTTTTTAACGATGCCGCTGCCCTAGTTTTCTTCAATCTGATTTTGCAAGTATATTCCACAGGTTCACTCACATTACTAGAAGGAATCCAACAACTACTATTTATCTCTGTAGGGGGCTGCCTCGTAGGTTTAGTACTAGGCTACTTAAGCATACCTATATTTTCCCGTTTAGATGATCCCCTAGGCAGTCTCTTACTGACCGTCGCAGTTGCATTAGGAACTTTTCAAGTTGGACAATTCCTGGGTGTATCAGGCGCTGTTGCCGTAGTTGTAGCTGGATTAATTTTCGGTAATTTTGGACTGTCTGGGAAGACTTCCGCTTCCAGTCGTATTACCTTGTTTAGTTTCTGGGAATATGCCAGTTTTACTGTCAACACCTTTATTTTTCTCCTAATTGGTGTAGAAATAAACCTAGTGACACTTTGGAGAACTTTACCTGCTATTCTACTTGCTGTTTTAGTTTATCAAGCGGGAAGAATTCTGACAGTCTATCCACTACTGACAGCGGTTCGTTGGTTTGACCGCCCAATTCCTCTGCGCTGGCAACATTTACTCTTTTTAGGTAACATCAAGGGTTCACTTTCGATGGCTCTGGCATTGAGCCTACCCAGTATGCTGGCAGGTCGAGAATTTCTCATTACTTTAGTCTTTGGTAGTGTGTTGGTGTCATTAGTAGGACAGGGTTTAAGCTTGCCTTGGCTAGTCAAACGCTTAAAATTATCTAAAGTCTCAGAATCACAGCACCAAGTCGAAGAAATGCAAGCCCAACTGATTACAAGTAAAGCAGCACAGGATGAATTAGATAGCTTGTTGAAGTCAGGGGTATTACCAAAGGCCCTCTATGAAGAAATGCGTTCAGCTTATCAGGTAAGAATTGCTGGAGCAGAAAAGGTATTGCGAGAATTTTATAATCGCCGTCCAGACGAGTTTGCAGCTAAAAGTCATGATATTGGTAAACTAGATGCTATTCGCCGTCGTTTATTGCTTGCAGAAAAAGGGGCACTCAACGAAGCAATGCGGAAGCGAATTCTTTCCGAAGATATTACGCGAGGGCGGATACAAACTATCGATAAACAGTTACTCCAACTTGATGATGATTAATTTTGGTTTTTAATACCCTTGCCAGGACTGGTAAAAGAAATTCCTTGCTGAAAATCAGTACCAATCATGATTGCCTCTACTATCGGTTCAGAAACTTCTGTTGAGGCTACCCACTCGACAATAAAGTTTGCACCCAAACCACCACTGGTATCATTTCTATTGATAAGAACATCTGTTGAAGCCAGGGTATCCAGTTGAATAGGATGCTCTAAATATTGCTTTATAAATTTCCCATGTGAGTCATAGTAACGCACAGAAGTAATGATGATCGGTTTTTCTAAATCTGTATTGCGAATACTCAACGTGGCCGCAAAATTAAAAATTTCCTGTCGATTGTGATGATAAATATGAGAATAGACAGGAACATAAATAGTCTGACCCATTGCTATCTTGAAGTTTTTATCTAAGGTCACAGTTTTTTGAAATGAGATGGTTGGAGTAGTATTAGCTTGTGACTTAGATGGAATGTCTATTGATTGACAACATGTAAGCAAAGTCACTGCGACTATTAAATAAATAAAATAAATCTTTGGATATAGGTTCACTAAAACTATAGGAATCCTATTTGAGTTTTCAACAAATCACATAAACACTTTTTTATTCCCTATTCCCTATTCCCTTCTTACTGTCACCTGTCACCTGTTCTCACAACCTTCGATAAAATCAATAACTTGGTGTAAACATCCTGGTTTAGTCACAATCAGTACAGTCGAACCTGGTTCTAGCACTGTACTACCATTAGGAATCATTAAATCCTCGTGAGGAAGAGGTTGGTAGCCGATAATTAGTGAGCCAGTGGGAAACCGAGAATCTTGAGCAATTTCAGCAACGCTGCGACTAGCTACATAACAACTGTTGGGAATAGCGAGTTTTAAAACCTCAATCTGCCCCTGGTCAAAATGCATCATTGATTCTATTTGGGGATACTCAATGGCATTCACCATTGTGGAAACTGCTAGCTCGACGGTACTGATAATATGGTTTGCTCCTGCCAGACGAAGCGGTTCGACAAAATCGGGGTGACGCATTCGACTGATCATATGGGGAACACCGTAGTGCTTGGCAAGAGTTACCATCGCTAAGTTTAAAGCATCACTTCTGAGGACAGCTGCTAAGGAATCTGCTTTACGAATTCCAGCTTCTAACAACACTTCTGTACTCACAGCACTGCCTTCAAAAGCCATAGCTCCGACTTGTTCACGGGCGTAGCGGCAGGCAGTGGGGTCAATATCAATAATGGCAACAGTATGTCCTAGTTCTACCAACTTTTGAGCCAAAGACAGCCCTACTAAGCCTGCTCCACCAATTAGCACGTACATGGTTGCTCCTGACGCTCAAAAACGTTTTACTTTAACTTATATCAAATCCGTTGGAATAGGTGACAGTTATCAGTGGGAATAGGAAATATTTATTCTGAACTCTTGCTTCCTACCTTCTCCCTCCTAAAACTCCCTTTTCTTAAACTTTTACAAAATTCTGATCACGAATCCTAGATTATTGGGTATTTATGGAATATAATGAGACCCTTTTGCTCAGGGATATCATCATGTGATTGCAATGGGGCTTAGATACCTTTCAACAGGGGCGCTATCAAGACACAGTGTATCTCCTAGAGGAATTTTCTGAAAATTCTTTAGAATTTAATTCTCCAGATTATTTAACAGACCAAATGTGGCTGATGAAAGCTTATCAAAAAACAGGAAAAACTGAACGAGCCAAAATTCTGTGGCAAAAGTTAATCAATAGTGACAACCAACAGGTACGAGAATGGGCAGAACAAGACCGTCCATTTTTTTCCTCAGTTGCCACCAGGTCTAAAGCGGGACGTACAGCAACCATGGGTTTCAGCTTGGCTATCGCAGGTGTCGCTGGTAGTTTAGCCCTAGCATCTGGTGTTACCATCGCCTTACTATTTGGCATGGTTTTTGTTTTAAGTTTAAGTGTAGTATTAATTTACATTAGTAGCGATCCTTTAACCGATTTAGCGATCGCTATTGGTATTACCTTAATATTCAATCGGGAGCAACGCGATTTTGTGAGGTAGGGCAAAAAGTGTGCTTCTAGCTACGTCAATCACAGAGATCGCTAAAATATTTTTATGGAATCAAAGTAAAATAAATCACATCGAACAAATAAAATTCCAAGACAATATATCTTCTCAAAATATCCTACGAAGATTTGCATTCAATAATTTGTAGCTGGTGGGAATAAGCTGCTTATATCAGTAATTAAATAGCTAGGTAGTACTTAGCACAAAGAATTCTGTTAAATGGGAATTGTAGGTATAAAATATTAGACAGTTTCAAGATGGATAAAAGAGGTAAAAATGGAATTACAGAAATTATGCCAACTTCCACCTATCCATTGACAAGGAAGATGTAACATAATTTCCCCATTTTCTTTTAACCAAAATTTACTGTTTCCTTTTATTCTTAAATTGATAACTTGTATCTATACAATATTTTAATTGTACGGTAAATGATTTTTATCGATGCCTGTTTTGGGTTTAGCGAGCGCACACTTTTTGCCCCACCTCACAAAATCGCGTTGCTCCCCTGGTTGGTTTCGTCGCGGCGTGCTGGATGGACTTAATTCAACTAGAAGGCGAAAATGGCACAGTTATCAACAGCTATCATCCCTTTTGGTCATTTATACTCAGTCGCGGATCTATTATGCTGGGAGTGGTATTGATTGGATTTCTAAACGGCAAGTAATCTGCTGTCCAAGCATTTCTAATTTATCCAAGCTGTGTTTTTTTATGCCCCACATCTATCGTGGGGTTTCTTTTTTGGTGCCTTTTTCAATCCCTAATAGGGATTTAGTTGAATTGCAATTTTAAGGCTTATTTATCTAAATATGAATTTCTAATCTGTTGTATCCCACATTCCGCACCCTAAAGTGCCACAGAGAGGAATTACGGAGACAGAAAATCCAAGGGAGCATAAAAAGAAACATATGCAGTGAAAAAAGGCATTGGAGAAACAGTAAAGCACCAAAAATAGC
>ERZ1034377.112-NODE-112-length-23056-cov-73.427303_pt1 | contig 23056 bp, 25 predicted proteins | sample MGYA00520584_ERZ1034377 | MGnify/ENA primary metagenome ERZ1034377 (study PRJEB33736, sample SAMEA104288464) | Azolla filiculoides | biome: Urban; feature: water surface; material: ditch water | place: Netherlands | collected 2014 ... | reverse complement strand
TTTACTACCAATAAAAAGATAGTGACTTTTTTAGCTTTATAAATGCGATTTTATATTTAATTTATCTCTGCGATTCAATTTTGATTGATGATGTATCAAAATTTAGTCTCACATCAGGTCATGTAAATTTATTTTTTACTGCTTGTGAGAAATCCGGGCCAAGCCCCAGATGCAGCCAGAACACCCTGCTTCAATAAAAGTGTTTGTTGTTTTTCTAAGGCTGTAATCGCCTTTTTAATCCGCTCAAATCGAGCTAGTTTATCCTGTGACGACTATCAGAGTCGGCAATTTCTGCAAATAGATTCCAAATTCCATCATGCCCATCTCCCAAGCAGTAAAGAGTTTTACCGATGTTTTGGCTATTGACCCAATTACTTAGGGAGAGATTGTCTTGAAAGAATGCTCCTTAATATATACCCTCTAATCGCCCTGTTTTATACTCCTTCCAGTACGCAGGCTTTCCTTTCTCTTGAGAGCGTAACCGCACTTTTCCGCCCTCTACGCAGACCTCTGTTAATTTCTGTTTTACCTTCGGGGGAGATTAAGTCCACTTTTTTGACTTGGCGATGATAGGTACTATAACCAACTTCTATTCCTGTTAGAACCTTAAGGTCATTCTCTGCGTCCTGGAATGACTCCTTGGCTGCAAGTAATAAACAGTACTTTTTACCCAATGGGCTAAATCACCTATACGGTTCTCTCCCCAAAGGAGATGCTTATTTGTTAGTGACTTTAACCTTACCAATGCAACTCCTTATTGTCCGTGTTTTACCTTTGTTGTGACAGTCTTTTCTCCGACAAAAAAAAGGCGCTTTTCGGACTGACATGTTCTAAAACCTGGTCGCCTACAGATGTTTCGATGCCCTCAAATGTTTCGACTTTGTCGGGTGGGGTATTTTTATAAAAGATTTTGGCTATCTCTTTGATGTGAGTTTCTAAAACTTTTTGATCTTCTGCTGTCATTGTTCTAAACCATACTCTCTGATTCCCATAATTTTCATTCCCATAATTTTCTCAGTTATGGACCGCATTGGTATAGTCCCCCCTTAATTCGCGAGGCATCATCGCGAATTATTTCTCCTTTCTTTCATCTTCTTCCCAAATTGGGATGCTCCCCTAGAGTATGACACTTTAGACTTTTAAAACATCCTCTCAGAATGTTTGAGAAATTGCTTAATTATCAAATAGCTATTTTTGGTGTTAGTCTGAAAAAGCTGACTGCTGATAGCTGAATCCTGACAAAAATAAATTTCAGTAATAAATCCCTGACCTTTGTAAAAAACTTGGGTATCTGAGCATTTATGGTGAAGGTGCTAGAGATGATAAAACTTGAATTAATTGATAATCTTTCACACTACCAACAACGCGATAACTTTTAACTAAATTACCAGAATTAGGCGTATAAATCCAAGCATAACTCAAAGGTGGTAATTGAGAAACAGACTTTACTTCCTGACCATGAATAGGAGTATAAAAATTAATCAATACAGCATTTTTACCCTCTAAATTCACAAAAGAGACCGGATGATTTTGGAGAATTTTCACAATAGATTGTTGGTGAAAAAATATTCTAAATGCAGGATTAAAATCTCCTAACAAACCTAAACTACCAGCCGTAGCTATAGATAGCCAACTTGTTATTAACCAACCACTCACCCAGTAAGGAGCCGTAAGAAAATTTTGATGAAGAGAGTAACGTAAAATCCAAATTAAAGGCACAATTAAGCAACCTAACCCTGTGACTAAAGCCACAATGGCATATTTTTTAATATCAACCAAATTTGCAACTAAAACCACTATACCAGCTATTATTAAGATAATGCCTAGAACACCAAAAGAATAGCTGATATTTCTAGGAAGATGGGCATTAATTTTATTCGCTTTTCCTTCTTGGTAAATTTTTGCTAACCAATCTAACCCCACAGCCGCCAACATAGCGATAAAGGGATATAAACAAAGACTATAGTGCATTAACCGAGTGGAAAATATAGTGATTTCTGTAAATAGAAATATTGGAAAACCTACTAATAGTAGTTGGTACCGAGAGATGGGTTTACGAATTACTAAAACTAACCCTAAAATGCTGAATAAACACCAAGGAAAAGATTTTAACGGCACATTCCACAAATAGTAAAGTATGCCATTACCCGGACGTTTACTGCTACCTAATTCTGCCACAAATCCCAACAAATGACCAACACTATCACCACCATAACGCTGCCAGTTAAACCATAACCAAACTAAAGTAGGAATTAAACCGACTAAACCTCCTAAATAGAGCATTGGGTTAGTAAGATGACGATGCCGACGATGTTCCCAAATTAAATAAGGTAATAATGCCGCTATTGGCAAACAAATCATAAAGCTTCTCATCAAAAAGCCTAACCCAAAACTGACACCGACTATAAAACCATAAATAACTCGATATTTAGGATATATTTCTGCTTTTAATAAACACAAAATAGCTAAACATACCAATAAAATCATTGGTACATCAGGTGCAGTTAGGCGACAATATTGCAGCCAGAGAAATTCCACACTCAAAATAGCTGCCGATAGGTAAGCTAATTTTTGATATAGCAATATCTTCGCTATTTCATATATAACTAATATGCTCAAAATTCCGGCAATCATACTAGGTATTCGCGCACTAGTATCACTAACGCCAAATAACTGATAAAAAATAGCAATTAACCAATAAAAACCAGGGGTTTTATGATGGGCTGTTTTCCAAGGTGCTATCCAGTCACCAGAATCAAAGATTAATCGCGCTCTCCTCGCATAAAGAGTTTCATCATGGGCCATCAGACTAGTTTCACCAGAAGTAAATAACAATAAAGGAATTAGCCAAATTAACAAACTGATGTGGGGAAATTGCTTCAGTAGGAGAATTCGCTGTTTAATAGCGACAAATAAAGGTAATTTGTACAACATTTATTGAATACGAGTTGAATATATTGAATATTATGAGTTGTGAGCGCCTAAGTTTAGTATTGTAATGAAAATAATGTAAATTAGTATACGAAATTAGCACCATTTAGTGAAAGAATTTTCCAAAATAGAAATTTATGCTGTTGCGACCAAATTAACGCCTTAAGTTAGATGATACTGATGATTAGTTGTTTTATAATTAACCACGCTTTGTCACGTATATTGATGAAGGGTTTGGTCAGAAGTTGACATATTTATACCTTCAGCGACCTAAACCAAACACGCGCATCTTTGATATGATGAGTAGTTGGGGGTCTCATCTACCAGAAGAAATAGAGTTTGACCATGTTGAGGGACATGGACTAAATGCTGAAGAATGAGCACGTAATCCTCGGTTTCACCATTATTGTGTGCAGAATATCAACTCACAACCTCAGCTATCCTTACTAGATAAAGATTTTGATGCTGTTGTTAACTGTGTTTCTGTGCAGTACATCCAATATCCAGAAGCGGTATTTTCAGAAATTCACCGCATTCTTAAACCTAGTGGTGTAGCTCTTATCAGTTTTTCTAATCAGATGTTTTATCAAAAGGCGATTCAAATTTGGCGGGATGCCTCAGAAGCGTCTAGAGTCGAATTAGTGAAGCGTTACTTTGCTTCATTACCTGGATTCACTACTCCAGAAGTAATTGTTAATCAATCAAAAGCGCCGAATTTCTTGCAATGGTTAGGTTTACCGACAGGAGATCCCTTTTATGCGGTGATAGCTTATCGCCTTGAATCATAAAGATCCTGGAACATTCAGTAGCCCTCAATACCAATCATGATCAAAAAGTGAATTTTTTGGTATAAACAGTAAACCAGAGCAGATAATTGCCTCAAACCCCAAGCTTTGAAGGAGAAAAAACGTGAGTTTATTCCGTGGACGTAGGCTTTTAGCCGGTCTGTTGTTGTCTATTTTACTACTGACTACAGCTTGTGCTGCAAAAGCACCCAGTCGTTTTGACGAGGTACAACAGGAAAGCACGAAACAAAAAAGTGGTCAAGCTGTTGCTAAAAAGGCCACACAGGGCAGCGAATTAAACGGTTTCTTTCCTGATAGTGAAGATGGCTATGAGCGAGTCTATACCCAAGAGAAAAAAGGTTTTGCTGAGGCGAATTTGAAAAAAGGTGGTAAGGTTGTCGCGCAATTGGCGATTTCTGACACAAGCAGCACGCCAACAGTAGCATTAAAATATGCCAACAGCACTAAGAAAATTGACGGTTATCCGGCTGTAGAACTAGGTAAAACTCAAACTTCTATTTTAGTTGGTAAGTATCAAGTAAAGGTGATTTCTAAAGATCCATTATTTAACGCCAGCGATCGAACAGATTGGATAGAAAAATTTGATCTTGACGACTTGGCTAAATTGAAATGACTTTTACTTGCAACTTCAGATAACAAACCATCAATTAGGAGATTTTTGTGAGCAAATCAATATTTGAGTTAGTTGATAAATTACCAACCAGTGGTTTAACTATTTCCATGTTAAATGCTTTAGATTTTATTGCTCCTGGTGAGTGGCAAAATACTGTTGGTTTTGTCAATACTATTAAAACCGTTACTGGTGAAGATGACGAGAGTTTAATTCAGGCTATTGGTGAAAGAGCAATTTATCTTTTCAACGACAAATCCCAAGGATATCAAACCGCTTTATGGCTTTATCAAACGGTTGATGGTACTGATAAAGCTTTGGGTGCAGCCGCTTTGGCTAATAAAGTCGGTGAATCAATTCCCCTCTTGGGTTTTTTAAACTTTATTACTCCCAAAGCTGATAAAGCTCAAACTATTGACTTAACCTTAAAGGTAGTTGCTGAATTAGTCGCTTTTTGCCAAATTAACGGTATTCCCGGTGATAGTATTAGCGATTTTGTAGGTTCTTTACGTGAATATAGTGGAGAATCCATGATTCGCATGGCAGCATTAATTTGTGTTGATGGTATCATCCCCTTGGGACCAGATTTCATCCAAAAATCCTTAACTATAATGAGTCAGATGAATCCCCAGGATTTAGACCAAAACTCTACTTTCAAAGCCATGAGCAACTTCATCCCTGGTAGCAGTACCGGTGATAAACTGGATTTTATTGGTCAAAGCCTTGATTCAGTTAAAGGTTGGATGAATGGCATAGTTTCTGCTAATGCTTTAACAGCACAGAAAGTTGTTAGTCATTTTCAGGGTTTTCTGGAATTTAGTGATGATAAATTAGACTATGTAGCGGCTTTCTTGGATGTATCTACAAATTACTATGAACACACTGGAACGCAAACTTTAGGTCGACGCTTGATTGAACGTGCAGTGGCGGAAATCTAGCTAATTTTTGAGCCTAAATACAACTTGTAGTAGTGCCGACAATAAATACAACACTACTACAAACAGGTTTTTTCTTAATTTCTGCTAGTTACTTGCAGCTGTTAAGATACATTGCCACAAACAACAAACGTTAAATCGAATAATGAGGAGATGCTGACTGAATTTACAGTCGCGGTGAGCATTACTCTGAAGCTATTACTTGAAGCGAGAACGTTGTTGACGACGTTGCTTATGTCTAGCTATTGCTTTGCGCTTCTCTTTTTCTAAAGGTGTTTCAAAATGGCGATTCTTACGCATATCTTGGAAAATTCCGGCTTTAGAAACTTCACGCTTAAATCTCCGTAGAGCTGATTCAATACCTTCATTTTCTCCCAAAACTACTTGTGTCATTCTTATTCCTCCTTATTGTGGTTTAATACATACAAACTAGAGCAAAAAAATATCTCAGCAGAGTCGAACTTTTAGCTGCATCTGCTGGAGACTCTAGATTTAAAAATTTTCAGGATTAATAACGGCGATCACTACGACCAGCACTACCGCCCCAGTTTCCACGTGGAGAAGTTCTAGGTTCACGAGGTTTTGCTTTGTTCACTTTTAAATCTCGTCCCATCCATTCAGCACCATCAAGTGCTTCAATGGCTGCTGTTTCTTGGTCTTCAGTCTCCATTTCCACGAAGGCAAAACCACGTAGACGGCCTGTTTCCCTGTCCGTAGGTAACTGCACACGGCTAACTTTACCGTACTCAGCAAAAGCCTGTTTCAGGTCGTCTTCTGTAACCTGATAGGACAAATTCCCAACGTAAATCGACATAGTATGGATGGTCTCCCAAACCAAAGAGTGTAGAGAGTTAGATTCGGAGAGACTCATTTAAAAGAAATTAAAACGACTTACTCAACCGAAAATAATCCTTATATCCTAAAACTATAGCACAGCCTTCAAATATGAACTTATGGTGAGTAAGATTTCCCATTGACAGTCTCCGAGAAGACAGCCACTGAGATTCGTCTGCATTCATCATCAAAACTTTCACAGGCCAGGCTTGCACCCTTCCGGTTTGTCAGTCACTCATGGGAGAAAGCCCCAAGACCAAGGTGGCTCACCAAGTAAAGTAGAAGTAGAGTAAAAGCTTCAACATTAATGCTGATGGAAATGGTGCACCAAACATATTGAGAAAAGTAAAGTCAACATTGGGATTAAATCTTGATGGAGTTAGTAGGAGCGCATTGACTACGCCTTTAAGAGTCTGTTTTTGGACTACTGAAGAATCTCCGTAGCTTTCTTGCCAGAAATTGTTAAAAACTTAACGTTTTAAATGATAACAAAGGGCTTAATTCCCTCGTTTTATTTTATTAAAAGCCAAAAATTGTAATATAGCAGGTAGTGTCTGAATGAAATTCTTGAGTCAAAAACCATCAGTTAGGATTAAATAATGCAAGTTCTCAAAAGAGCCATCAAACCAGAAAACTACATATCCTTTCTCCACATCTACCAAACTACTTGGGGGACTGCTGGCGATATTTGTTTAGTCCGTGAATCTGTAGCTAAGACCAGTGGATCAAAGTTCATAGGCCGCAGAATCCAACTAGCTCTCCCCAAGGGGATGGAACGTGATTACTTAGTGGGTGTTCCGGTGATAAAAGTTGCAGGTCATGTCGGTGAGGGACATCCTAAAGATAAGAACTCGGAATGGGAAGCTTATGATGGTGTAGATCCGGAAATAGCGACTACTGTTCTGAAAATTTGGGGATTTAAGTTAATTGAGTTTTAGCAGACTTTAGCTTGAACATTGTAATGTTTAAGCTTAATTAGTTTGATTTAGGATTGGCTGAATAAACCGAAAGCCTATATAAATCATACTTTAAGGGGTATTCAAGGTTGATTTTATACAATTTCTAAGGTTCGAGATTATTCTGACTCCTTGACAGATGTTCCAGCGGAACGTCTCTACTGACTTCTACTAGTCTGTCAAATTTGGTGAAAATATTTCTTCAGGTAGTTCTCAGATAATGGTAGTCATGAAGGTTATCTGGGGTAGAAGGCTATTATATAGTTCACTTTAGCAATTTTATGGTATAGAGGAGGAAGGGGGAGTGATCGCTTTATGGAGATTTACAGACTTTCTAACTTCATTTTTGTTTAAAATATTCAATAATTTTATGAGGAAGTTCGTTCTGTTCTACAGGATAACCATGAAAACCACCAGCATTATCTCATTGGAATTCATAGAATTTTTCCTGATAGTAAGCATAATACTGTCTACATTTGCTATTGCTTCATCTAAAACTGACTGAGCAACTTCATCACCTAAATCCATAGGAGTTCCCCTTGAACCACGATAAATACCTAGTCCATCTGGCGTATGCTTAGGACTAGGTACATAACGGGGACGTAATTTTTTAGCATGAGTTAACTCAGTTAAATTAAGAATCTCGACTTCTTCATGAAGTTTGCTATCTTCACTATATTTTAACTGAATATAATCAGATGCAAAATTAGGTGCATTTTGTAAACTAATTACAATCCCTTTTAAATAGACTGATCCTGCTAAAGAACTGCCAGAAACATCTTGATGATTAAAAGAGCATTCATGATAATCAAGTTCTCCATCTAAAATGATGTCTATAAATAGTCCCTTATTCATCAATTTGATTAACCATATTGGACTTTTTTCTTTATCTTCTTGACTAGAGGATATTACTTTTTGCTTTAACCACTGGATATATAACAATCAAAAAAGCTACTATGAGTAATCCAGTATTTGTTTTTCGCCCTGAATAGGTTCTAATTCCTGGTTTTTTGCTAATAAAACTTCCATGAGAGCATCAGCATCATAACTATCTTTAGCTTGACCAATAAATTGATTTTCATTAATCAGTAGTTGCATGTACATCAACTCCATGATATCTTTTCCCATTTTGTCAAAGAATCCATCAGTCCATCTATCAATTCTGCGATATTTATCAATATTATGTGGAGATCCAACTTCTGTGAGAACTTTGTTAGTTCCTATTTCCTGACGTTGAAAATAGTGTAATTGTACATCTTCGTAATTAATTTTACGCCGATGAACAGCAAGACGAATACCATATAAAATATGAGCGCTATGGGTTTCTATTACTACTTGAATCCCACAACTAGCTGCAAGTGCTAATAATTCTCCCATTTTTGCTTTTCCTCTGGGATAAAGATATGCTTCTGGATTTTCCACTAAAATTAGTGAACTAGGACGACATGAAAGTACAGATATAATAATTGGTAAGGTGTAGGTAATTCCAAATCCTACATTGGTTGCACGATAACGGTTACTATCTCCATAAAAATATTGTATATTCACTAAATCTATTTCTAAAATAGCGTTAATTACTATGCTAAGTCCAGGACTTACTTCTCTCATCCAAGCTTCTACCTGGTCTATAAGATCCATTTATTTTGCTTCAGGGTAGCTGAGATTTGCTATGGGCATTGGTTCACGTCCACTGATATATAAAAAATGTGTTGTATATTTACCTTTCGTACCTAATTGTCCTGGTAAATCTCCTGGAAAATTTAATATCTCATTAAATAGGTGTGGTCCAAAGTAAATAGATTTTTATTAACTGAAATATTTCAATATTACTATTTCCCGAAGTAATAGATACGCTAAATTTAACGCCTCTATGTAGTGTTCATTACTAAGAAATTACTATGCTATGGGCTTCACCCCCGCTAAATCCAAAATCAGTGCGATCACATTTTTAATTCACAATGGTCAGGTTCTTGTTGGTTCAATTTGAAATACATGGTAGGTTATATCTATTCTATGGACTTAACTTCTCACCAGTAAAATTCTCACTATTAAGTATAGTTAAACTACAGTGCTATGCCTGTAGCAGGCATAGCCATCGTATTTAATATTAGGCTTCTGGTTCAATTCCCAAAGTACGCAACTGTGCGGATAAACGATCGCTTCTTTGGCTTTCCTGTTCGGATCTTTCCTCACCAATCAACAACAAATTACCTTGCAAATTCCACCACCGCAGCCAGGGTAATTCGATATTCTGATATTCTCCTTGCCATAAACCTCACTCTAGTCCCATAGGTCCAATCGGATAATGTCCCTGTTCATTTGCTGGTAATAACTGATATTATTATCCACCAATTAATTCACAAACTTCTACACTTGCTTTCTTCACTTCATAAATGCCATGAAAAGGAGTACGAATTACCTGTTTATAGATCCAGAATTTACCCTGCCAAGGGGTTTGATCTGGCTCTTCTATACCCTCTCCAAAGACAAATCCTAAAACAATCACTGGCCAAATATATTCTTGCCAAAGTACATAAGAACGTCGGATTTTGCTATTTAAGGCAGGTGGTACATTAGCTACATAAAACCAATTTTGAGCTTATGCACCACGTTCTCTTGGTTCAGTAATACGCCAATAAATACCTAAATCTTGTCCTATCAAATATTAACTATCAGGATGAAGTTTTTGTAATACTGGTGTGATTGAATCCGTTAGAAGAATGCTTTGGGGATGTTCTTGCCAATTTTTCACAAAAGTACCATCAGACTCTGGGAGTTCGGTGTGATCTAGAAGGGACGTTTCTGTATACGCAGTATCTGTAGTAAATTTCATAAGATCCTCGGATTTTATGAGGTTTGCCTTAGTTTAGCAATGTAAGGCGAAAAGGCGATCGCACCACACCTAACTTAAGTATGATCGCTTTTCCTCTTAACTAACCTTCCCCACCCCTGCTAAATCCAAGATGGGTGCGATCGCATCTTCTTTTTTCACTGCCATCAGATGCACACCTTGACACAAACTCCGCGCAATTTGCACTTGTTCCGCTGCAATATTCATCCCTTCTTCTAACGGCTGTTTTGCTTTCGCTAACCTATCAATAATGTGTTCAGGAATATTCACACCTGGAACCATCCGATTAATAAACTGGGCATTTTTTGCTGACTTCAACAGAAAAATTCCTGCCAAAATTGGTTTATTGTAACCAGAGGCGATTTTATCCATGAACTTCTCTAATCTTTCAAAATCAGTAATTAATTGACTTTGAAAAAATTGGGCTCCAGCTTCTATCTTCTTTTCAAATCGAGTTTCTAAACCTGACCAACTGGCACTTTGCGGATCTACGGCTGCACCTGCAAATAAATCTAATGCACCATCATTCAGGTTTTTATTATTAAAATCAATACCTTGATTCATCTTCCTAATTAACTGCAATAACCGCACAGCTTCTAAATCAAAAACGGCTTTTGCTTCACGATGATCACCTGCTTTTACAGGATCGCCAGTTAAAGCTAAAATATTGCGGATACCCAAAGCATGAGCGCCCATCAAATCTGCTTGTATTCCAATTCTATTGCGATCGCGACAAGCAACTTGACAAATCGGCTCAATTCCATGTTGCAATAAAATCACCGAAGCTGCTAGAGACGACATCCCCAACACAGCACGGCTACCATCAGTAATATTGACAGCATGAACTCTCCCCTTAAGAGTCGCTGCCATTTCAATTGTATGGGTTACATTTCCCCCCTTCGGAGGTGCAACTTCAGCAGTAACAAGAAAATCTCCCGCTTCTACCGCTTTTCGGAAGTTATTTAAAGCACTGGTGCTATGGGTATCCTGCATGGTTCCAATTTAATCTTGAGGTTTTCTTAAAGGGTAAAACAATTTACACCTTCAAGAGTAAACCTTAGAGGGGGATGGTATAGCCTAAAGCAGCTTTCACATCTGCTAAAGTTTGATTAGTGATCGCTTCCGCTTTTTTCCGACCATCTCTTAATACTGACTCTAAATAACCTTTATCTGCCATTACCTCCTGATATTTGTCTTGAATCGGTTTTAAAGCATTAATTGCTGTTTCTGTCAATAAAGGTTTAAACTGTCCCCAACCCATATCTGCACATTCAGCCGCTACCGCTTCCTTTCCCTTCCCAGACAGCAGCATATACAGAGTTAACAAGTTATCACATTCTGGACGGTCTGCATCATCAAAGGTTAAACCCCGCACCAAATCAGTTTTACATTTTTTAATCTTTTTAGTAATTTGATCAGGTGAATCTAAAACATTAATTCGACTTAATTCCGAAGGGTCAGACTTCGACATTTTCCGTGTTCCATCGGTCAAACTCATGACCCTTGCACCTTCCTTTCTAATCAAAGGATCTGGTAACTTAAGTACAGATGCATCCTTAGCAAATTGATGATTAAACCTGTTGACAATATCCCGCGCTAATTCTAAATGTTGCTTTTGGTCTTCACCCACTGGCACTTTATCCGCTTGATACAGCAAAATATCCGCAGCCATCAACACCGGATAAGTCAACAACCCAGCACTGACATTTTCACCTTGTTTAACAGCCTTTTCCTTAAATTGAATCATGTTTTGCAACCAATTTAAGGGAGTCACGCAATTTAGCAACCAACAAAGTTCACTGTGTGCAGAAACGTGAGATTGGACAAAGATGTGAGAGTATTTTAAATCAATGCCACAGGCTAAATATAAAGCAGCGATGGTGTAAGTATCAGCTGCTAAAGTAGCGGGGTTGTGTGGTACAGTAATAGCGTGTAAATCGACTACACAGAAGAAATTTTCATACTGATCTTGAATTTCTACCCAGTTGCGAATCGCACCTAAGTAATTACCCAAGTGTAAGTTACCAGTTGGTTGAACTCCCGACAGAACGCGCTGCTTACCCATAATTATCAGTTATTTATCTCCAATCACCGCTTTGTTAGGTGGCGGTCACAAAACCCATTTTAGTAGTCATTGGGAATTAGTGATTGGGGATTGCTGAATCTAACTTGAGTAAAAAGACCCAAATTCTAATGAGGATTTTGGTCGCAGTAATTAATTTTGTTCTAATCGCAAAGTAAGTATATATTGAAGTTTCTTACAAAATTTTATCTTAAAATTGTATCCTTTTTAACAAAAAAAATAAAGCATAAAAATAGACTTTATCTTACGTCTGAAATGAGGTCGGGCTGCAGTACTTAATTGATTAATCTTATTTCCTCCTAGTTTGTGCTGCGCCTGGAAACTATAAATAATATTGGCGATACGATCGGAATGTGAGATAAAAAATTGCAACGTATTATTAATGAACTAGATACTCAAACATAGCTGTTATTGATCTGTGATATTGACAAACTATGTAGTAGTTTATTATTTGTACTTAACCAAATACTCTTAGGAATATTAACCATGCTATATCACTTATATTTTCACGTCGAATACCCCGATTACATGAGACAACAAGAACTATTTACAATTTGGAGTGAAGAAGCAAATGCATCACTGCAAGCTAAACAAGCAGGAGTCGTTGTAGATTTGTGTCAGGTGTGGGAACATTCACAATTGCAATTGTGAATGTTCCCACACCTGACACAGTTGACCAAATTCTCTTGGATTTACCTATCATGAAAAAAATGGGTGAAAATGTGTAGGTAGAAGTAACTCCCCTGAGAAGATATGAAGACTTTGCAGCAGATATCAAAGCTAGATTAGAGAAAAAAGAAAAATAGGAAATTTATGGGTGAGACGGTGACGAGAAACTTAGTATTTAATACTTGGAATAAGGATGTCTATCATCTCACCTACAGCCAAACCTAAGCCAGCAATGACTGTTAAAATCCAAAAGGAATCGGTTTGACTAAAACCAGAAAAACGCATTTCTAATTCAGCTAATAGTGTGGTTGTCAACGGTATTAAAAATAGGCTGAATAAGATTGACCAAATTGCGATTAAAGCTATGGATGCGCTTAAAACTAAGACGACAACTAAGGTTTGAGAACCAAAGGCTAATAGATTTTCTAACCAAATGTTACTTTTTCTGACTATAGCTATAGCAATCGCAGCCACAAAAGCTCCCACTAAGCAAGCAATCTGATGAGCCGCAAGATACCATCCTAGAAGATTGTAAGCCAGCCAAAGTAATGCTAAAGCAGTTACAGGAATCCTGTGGAAAAATAACAAATTCATATTTCCCATTCTTCTAATTCTACTAGAATAAATACCTTAAATTGATCAATATATTTTTCTGATCAATATATTCTTTGTCCTTTGTCTATTTTTTTATAGACTCATTTTCTCAAAATTTTCATCTATCTATAGACTTATTTAACAATTTTTTGTGCCATGGTTCATGAATTGGTACTTTTTAAATATATTACTTTTGATATAGGTTTAGAAACTTGCAAGCAAACCTATGGACAGAGATAGCTGAAATCTGATTTTGTTACACATATATTGTAACACATATAATTGAACTCTTGTAAAGAATCTAATTTTCACATTGCTGAGCAAAACATATATATATTATATAGAAGAAGGTAAATAAATATAGAAGGTAAATAATATGTATGTTGAGCAGATATTACAACAGAAACTAGCAGCGAAAAAAAGCTTTCATCAGTTAACACATGGTCAAATCAAACAGGAATATGTCGCACAACAGGAGGGAATAAATATCTCTGATTTGGCAATAGCTTTAACTCCACTCAGCTTTGTCTTTATTTGGGCAATATTTTTGTTTATCTTGCGAAGAGTTCGCTCTCATGCAGACAATAAAATAGCTTTTAGTATTAATAGTCTGCATCAGGTTCCTTGTAAAAATTGTAAATTTTACTCCAATAATCATTATCTTAAATGTGCTGTAAATCCTGATATAGTCCTCACAGAAGAAGCTGTAAATTGCTCGGAATACTGCCCTAAAAAGGGTAAATTGCCCTCTAATAAATTCCTTTCCTGACTCTTGCACAGACGTTCTGTCCGAACGTGTCTACTACAGCAGATAGCAGATCAATGAGGTATAGAATCTAAATTTAAACCTAGACAACAAGAGAGTTTTACTTCTGACTCCTAACTCCTGCTGTAACTCTTATTTTATGGCTTATGCCACGCTACGCTATCAATAAACAACCTTTTCACCAGGGGCTAATTAATCCTGAAGTCCTTCTTTATATTTTGCTATCAACTCGTTGACTTGAGCAGCCACCAGTGGATGGGGATCTGTTTTTAAATGGGGGAGAATTTCCTGAAGAACGCGCTGGGAAACTACACTCAAGTATGAAATTGTTGCTTCCCTAACAAACCCTGTAGGATGGCGCAAATTTGCTAAAATTTCCGCAGTCGTGAGTCGAACATAAGCAGCTTGTGCAAAGTGCAAGCAACAAGCTAAACACCAATCAGAAAGCAAATGTCCCTGAGATATCATCTTAGAGAGGCGCTTTTTGACTGGCATATTTTCATTTTGCCAAAATCCCGCTTCGATCAGATATTTGAGCTTTTCATGTTCTGGTCGTCGATCTAAAATATTCAACAACAAAGACTTACAAGGCAAATTTACAGTGTGATCTAATATTTCTAAGCCTCTTGCTAAATTGATTAATGACTTAGATTGGAGATTGAAGGCTGCGGCTTGCATTTTTTCTGCGGGATAAAGCAACTTCAACAACAGCAATAACCTATCTCTCACATCCAATGCTAATTCTAGTAGTGAGCGTTGCAGCAATTGAGCAATAGTCAAAAGCCTCTCATTTCCTTGATAATTTTCTAGAGAGTATAGATTTTGGAAGTCTATGTACGCAGCATAAATTTCACCGAGAAATCGTAATTCTTGCTCAATTAAAATTTCTACCCTACTTTCATAGAATTGATCTACGACATTGATATTTCCTGGTTTTTGCTGAATCTTCAGTAAGCTTTGGAGAATATAGTCCCTCGTATTACCCCTGGATGTTTCCAAATGTAGCCATAGAGTTTCTCTTGCTTCTAGTGTGCCGATTTGAGCAATGATACGCCAAGCGCATATTCTCACAACGTCTGGTTTGTAAATATTTGTGGTTAGTTTCAACAACATCGGGATGGCTTCATTTTCCAAACTCACCAAGCATTGCATGGCTGTTTGTCGAGTGGATTTGTAGTAGAGTGCTGCTAAGAGTGTGGGATAGTATTCCTCCAAGCAGGTAGCGGTAATCATTTCTAATACAGCACAGCGTACCCGCAATGAATCATCCTGCAATAAATTGGGAATGTGAACCCGCAGAGCTTGTAAATAAACCAATTCTTTGAGTCCCCTGACTCCATTAATCCGTTCTCGTTCTTGTTGATGGGTGAGCATCCGACGCATTGTTTTGGTGGCTGTTGTTTTTTGTTGTTCTGTTCCCTGACGCAGTAGTAATGAAGCTGCGGTGGCGCGGATCAATGGATGGTTTTGTTGATGCAGGTATTCTTCTACAAGATTTAAATTGAGATTTTCTTCGGCCAGCCAAAGGTAACGCATAGCCAAAGCAAACACTTCTGGGTCAATGGTTGCTTGGGGTTGGTCTAATAATCGACGGACTTCAGGTACATAAAGGGGATTTATACCTGATTTGAGCATTAATTCTAGGCTTTGGGATTGTAAATCTGTAGGTAATTTAAGCAGTAATGGTGCTAAAACTTGTCCTGCGCTGGGGAGATCAATTTGGGCTAAAAGTTCTAAGCAAGAGCTTTTATCGGCTGTAGTTCCTGTTTCTACCAAAGCTTTAACTATTCCCTGTTGGAAGGCTCGCAAACCCACAGTTACGGGACTCAATCCACCCCGTTCTGCACTTAAAACTAATACGTCCACATAGCGCGATCGCAATTCCCAAACAACTTTTAAACAGGTGGCCGCAACGATGACTATTTCACCTATTAATACCCACTTTTGCAGTGATTGAGGGACAAATTGATCAATCAGCGATACACTACCAAAAATGACTAATCCCGTCAAACCAGAGGCGATCGCTTCGGCTGTCCCACTGGATAAAGCTTGCATCCGGCTACGAATTCGGTCAGGAATAGGTTGATAAAGTGCCGGACCGCTACTAATCACAAAGGTATAACGCAAGAGTTCATCACAGAACTTGAGACTCATTAAACCCCAAAAAAATCCAGGCTCTTCAATCGCTGGAAATAAGTTCAAAACTGAGATTCCACCTGGTAATAAAAAGCCCACAGTAATTGGTAAAAGTGCGGCTGTGAAAAATACTCCCACCTTTTCAATCAATCGGCTAGAAATAAACCATTGGGTAACTAATTCACACAGTCCTACAATGCCACCAAACACCCCTAAAAAGCTGGCTAGTTCTTGTTGACCTAAACTAGAATTCAGTTCGCGCAAATACTGAAAATCTATTAACAAGCCAATCACTTGTAACAGTGCAAAAAATGCAAACAACTGCCAAACATAGCGTTTTAGAGGTGTTTCTAAGCGGCGATGACGAGAGGCTTGTTCTTCCGTAATCTCCCGTTGTGGCGTATGGGGGAAAGCTGTCGGATATTTATAAGTTAAATAAAATAAAATTCCTGAGCCGAATAAAATGACAAAACAGGCGATGAGAATAACTGTATTTAGGTTGGTGAATTTGAGTAACCAAGGTAAACTAAAGCCACTGATCACATCAGCTACTAATATGCCACTACTGACTAACGGGTAGGTGCGCTTAATCTCGCGAATGTTGAATAGTTGGTTGGCAACAATAGATGTGTTAAGGTCATTGACCACATAGCAGGCATCTACCCATAACCTGAGCAGAAAGATGATAATTACTGCTAGGTAGGGAATATTTATCCCTCCATACAAAAACACTAACAGAAATAATGGCACCACCATGCCCGGTGTGATCGCCACAATCACTGCACGTAAGGGAAAAACCTTTTGTAACCAAGAATATAAAACTACCAGTCCAGCACCTGTCACCGCACTGGCAATATAAATCCAAGGTAGTTTTTCCGCACCATATTGATCCAAAAACAGAGCTAGAGTGCTATCCTCTGCCCATCGCAATCCCACAGATACAATCGTGTAGAAGGCAAACATCGTCCAAGTGCGTTCTAACTCCTCTGGTCGGAGATTCACCCACTTAAGCATTTGTGCCAAAGCGCCTCTATTGGGAGTCAACCAGTGATTTTTCAATTCCATGTAATTTTAATTTCTGAGGTGTGAAACAGTTAATCACAGCACAACAGCTAAGTAATTAGGATAACAGTTACTGAATGGCAAAAGTCCTGAACAACTGAGTATTATCTTTCCCACTCAGGTGTCAGGACTATCATCTTGAAATAAATTCACAGTCAGGGAATGGTGATTGGGGACTGGGGATTGGGGACTGGGAACTGATTATTCTTCACAAATTTCTCCTATTCCCTAAACCCTAAAACCTCAACCCTTAACCCTTTAGCTTCTTACCTCTTAGGTGAAATCAGCATCATCATATTTCGGCCTTCTTTCTTTGGCGCTTGCTGCACCTCACCAAAAGGTTCTAAATCAGAAGCCATACGTTTAAGCAACTCCTCAGCTAAGTCACTGTGTTGGATTTCTCGACCCCGGAACATCACGGTAGCTTTGACTTTATCACCATCTTTGAGGAAGCGTTCTGCTTGTTTGACGCGCACATTATAGTCATGTTCTTCTATCTTGTAGCGCATCTTCACTTCCTTCACATCAGCCGTGTGCTGCTTCTTCCGGGCTTCCCGCGCCTTTTTCTCCTGCTCAAACTTATATTTCCCATAGTCCATGATTCGACATACAGGCGGGTCAGCCTTGTCACTGAGTAGCACCAAGTCTAGCTCTTTTTCTTCCGCTAGTTGTAGTGCTTCCTGTGGTGGCATAATACCCAGTTGGGCACCATCAGTATCAATGACCCGAATTTTCGGGAAGCGAATGCGTTCGTTAATTTGGGGCAGATCGCGAGTTCTTTTTTTCTCAATCACAGGCATTATGATTTTTAGGAGCTCTTTAGTTAAGGATTTGGCTTGATCTTAGTTTACTTGGTTTTATTTTCTATGCCCATAGAGGCAAAATACGGAAATGACTCAAAACTTAAAAATGAGTCGATATCTTTAGGGTAACTAATCCATACAATATTTGGTTAGTCTATTTGAATTTTTGATTCTACTCACTTTGATCAGATTTCCCTACAATAGTTAATCTAAATTACACAAACTTAGCTAACGTTAATTATTATTACAATGACTCATTCATATCTTGACTTTAAAAAAAAAAAAATAAATCTAAACAAGGGTGTAGGGGAGAAAATCAATAATTACAAATTACGACGTGGAGGGATGCATGAACACTGCAGTAAATTGGCAGCAGCGGGTTGGGAATCAAAGAGACTGGGTTTGGCGAGGTTGGCAAATCCGTTATACCTACATTCGCTCTCAATGTAGTTCAGTTCAGCGAATATTCCCACAGCCACAGAAAATTGAGGACAAGAAAAAAAACTTATCAGATAAGGATTTTATCATTCCTAGTCAAAACCAGCCAAACACAACACCTTTAATCTTGCTACATGGTTTTGGTGCTTCCATTGGTCATTGGCGACATAATTTAGAGGTTTTGGCTGAACATCACACAGTTTACGCTTTAGATATGCTAGGTTTCGGCGCTTCCGAAAAAGCACCAGTTAATTACAGGGTTGAACTGTGGGTAGAACAGGTTTACGAATTTTGGCAAACATTTATCCGCCAACCGGTCATATTAGTAGGTAATTCTATCGGCTCACTAATCGCTTTAGTGGCTGCTGCTGTCCATCCTGATATGGTGCAGGGGATAGTAATGATGAGTTTACCAGATCCCACTTTAGAACAAGAAGCCCTGCCTACATTTCTACACCCACTAGTTAGAGGAATTAAAAGTATTATTGCTTCTCCTTTATTACTCAAAGCTCTTTTTATATTTTTAAAGCGTCCAGGTTTAATAAGACGGTGGGCTAGTCTTGCTTATACTAGTCAAGAAGCTATTACAGATGAACTCATAGAAATTTTAGCAGGGCCACCTCAAGATAGAGGCTCTACTCGCGCTTTTATTGCCCTCTTCAAAGCCTCAATCGGTATAGATTTTAGTCCCAGCGTCAAGAAAATATTGCCAAACTTAACAATTCCGATGCTATTAATTTGGGGACAAAAAGATCGATTTGTTCCTCCAATTCTAGCCAGTGAATTTGCTCGCTATAACGACAAACTAGAACTGCTGTATCTCGAAGATGTGGGTCACTGTCCCCATGATGAATCCCCAGAACAGGTGAACAAAGCAATTTTAGATTGGATTCAGAGAAATAAGTGACAGGAAACAGGGAACAGGAGCAATTTTTTGAATTACAAATTACGAATTACGAATTACAAACTGCACTAGCCAATAGTGACTTGAGTCGTGTCCACATATGTAGCGCCATTTACAGAATTAGCGACAGATATCATCTTATTGAGAATATTCTGACTGGGAACTTTGCCTTTTAGCACCACAGTACTTCCTGTCTGAGCAACCCAGAGGGTATTGAAATCATCAAGTTGAGGATCTTCATCAAAAGCCAATGTTACGCGCTTAGCTAAACCACTTTGGTCATATTCTCCGTTCAGTCCTAGACGTTCTGGTGGAATCTTTTCCGTAGCTGTAGTTGTAGACTGAGATATTTGGGGAGTTGGATTTACTTGTGCATTTTCCAGTTTTTCTAATCCAAACAGTCTTTTTAGCCAACCCATAAACAATTTTCTCCTAGTTATAAGGTTTCTCAAATCAGTATAAAGGCTTGAAGAAAAAGTAACATCTACCGCTGAAGGGATATTTAATCACTGTAAGTAAGTGGGTTTTAAAAATCATCGTTATGACAAGGCAAGAGGTTAACCAGAGCGGTCTTGGGGAGCTACTGCGGTGGACGGGTTTCCCGGCATAAACCCAGTGGCGTGGTTTCCCCCATGTAGGCGCTTCGCCTTCGCCCAGGGTGCGACTGGAGAACCTGAAGGGCAATAGGCAATAGGCAATAGGCAATAGGCAATAGGCAATAGGCAATAGGCAATAGGCAATAGGGAAGAGCATAATACATATCTCTAGCCAGCAGAATAGTTTGATGTAGCTGTTTCACCTATAGTACGATCGCTCCAGCACAGGATACTATGGCGATCACCAATGAGTAAATTGGCTGTGTACGGGTAAAGAGCTATTCTCAATCCTTACCACAATTTTATGATTATCTGGTTTAGGATGAAATATAAATAACGCATTAGATAAACCTGTGACATCATCTGTATTTAATTCTGAACGCCTTTTATTTACACCCGCTACTCCCCAAACTGATGCTATTCCTGTGATTTTTGCTTTCCCCAATGAGTACACGGTGGGAATAACCAGTCTTGGCTATCAGGTGGTATGGGCGACTTTGGCGATGCGTGATGATTTGCAGGTGAGTCGCTTATTTACTGATATTCATGAACAACTTCCTAGACAACCGGAAATACTTGGTTTTTCCATGTCTTGGGAATTAGATTATGTGAATATTTTCAATCTTTTGGAATATTTACAAATTCCTCTTCGTGCCAGTTCTCGCACTGCAAATCATCCTCTAGTTTTTGGTGGCGGTCCTGTTCTAACTGCTAATCCTGAACCTTTTGCTGATTTTTTTGATGTGATTTTATTGGGCGATGGAGAAAATCTGCTGGGTGATTTTATTGATGCTTATAAAGAAGTTAGAAATGCTGATAAAGAAGCTCAATTAAAAAAAATAGTACAAGTTCCAGGCATTTATATTCCGAGTTTATATTATATTAAATATTCTAGTTCGGATGGTGAAATATTAGCAATTAATCCAATTTATTCAGAAGTTCCCGCAGTTATTCAAAAGCAAACTTACCGGGGAAACACTCTTTCTGTTTCGACTGCGGTGACAGAAAAAGCTGCCTGGGAAAATATTTTCATGGTGGAAGTGGTGCGGAGTTGTCCTGAAATGTGCCGCTTCTGTTTAGCAAGTTATTTAACTTTACCGTTTAGAACTGCGAATTTAGAAAATTCTTTAATTCCCGCTATTCAACAAGGTTTAAAGGTTACTAACCGTCTGGGTTTATTGGGTGCTTCGGTAACTCAACATCCTGAATTTCCAGAGTTACTAGATTATATTAGTCAACCAAAACATGATGATGTGCGGTTGAGTGTTGCTTCTGTTAGAACGAATACGGTAACGGAAAAGTTAGCTACAACTTTGGCGAAACGGGATACGCGATCGCTTACCATTGCGATAGAAAGTGGTTCAGACAAATTACGCCAAATCATCAATAAAAAATTATATAACGATGAAATTATCCAAGCTGCGGTGAACGCGAAAGCTGGTGGTTTATCGAGTTTGAAATTATACGGAATGGTGGGCATTCCTGGAGAAGAAACGGAAGATTTAGATGCAACGGTAGCAGTGATGAAGGCTGTTAAAAAAGCTGCTCCTGGTTTGCGGTTAACTCTGGGATGCAGCACTTTTGTTCCAAAGTCCCACACACCGTTTCAGTGGTTTGCGGTGAATAAACAATCTGAGAAGCGGTTACAGTTTTTACAGAAACAGCTAAAACCCCAAGGTATAGATTTTCGTCCTGAAAGTTATAATTGGTCTATTATACAGGCTTTGTTATCGAGAGGTGATCGCAGGCTTTCCTATCTGTTAGAACTAACTCGTGATTTTGGTGACTCATTGGGCAGTTACAAACGCGCTTTCAAGGAATTAAAGGGAAAAATTCCCGACTTAGATTATTACGTTTATAGTAATTGGTCAACTGAGCAAATTTTACCTTGGAACCACTTGCAAGGTCCCTTACCTCAGTCTACGCTAATAAAGCATTTGGCTGAAGCAATGAGTCATTTTCGATCTGATTCACAAGTGAAATAATAAAGAAGTTCCCAGAGTTAAAGAATGCAAAATACATCTGAGTTTTATTGTGCTTATTGTAGTGAAGAAAATTTGACTTTTATTGATTTTAGTGTAGGAATGCACCACAATTATACAATTATATATAGCAATCCGGAATCATTGGTGAGAAAATACTTAATTCATTAAACATAACATAAATACTAAATAAATTTATGTTTTTTTGCTGAAGTGATATATTAACGGTAATTCATAGTTTTAAATTCTAGCTTTATAAGTTACAAATGCAGTAACAGTATTTTCTCATGATTCATTTAGGATTGCTATAGAAGATTGTCAAGTTTGCTGTCTTCCTAATACTTTGTATGTCACGATTGATGAAGATAGGCTAGATATTGAAATAGATAGTGAATATGAAGGTTAAAGTTTAGGTTCTTTTTCATGCTGCACTTTACTTATTCTTCCATTATTAATGCACCTGTTGAAGTAGTTTGGAAATTCCATGAAAGACATGATGTTTTACAACTACTTACCCCAGCTTGGAAACCTGTACAAGTTCTGCGTCGGGAAGGGGGACTGGATGAAGGTCCAATAACTGAGTTTAGGTTGTTCCTTGGACTATTACCTTTGACTTGCTTAGCACGTCATACTGATTATAAAAAATATCGTCTGTTTACTGATGAACAAATATCTGGGCCTTTTGAGTCTTGGGTACATTGTCATGAGTTTGCAGATCAAAATGGAAAGACGAAATTAACTGATCATATTTCTTATTCTATGCCAGGTGGTGATGGGGTGGAATTTGTCAGCGGTTGGTTGTTACAAGTGCAGTTAGAAGCAATGTTTCATTATCGGAATTTTATTACAAAACGGGAATGTGAGTCAAAATAATTGATTATTAATCATCCCAGGGGAAACGCACCTTATTTCCTAATAAAAACTAATGAGGACTTTAAAATCATCTATATTAAGTGCAAAGCTTGATGGATATATAAACAAAATCAATCACTTTTTTATTAAGCGATGAATTAGCTTATCTCTAATTGAATAACTCTTAGCTAAGGATAAATGAGCTAACTATTCATCCATAAATAAGTAAACTTATCTGTAAAAATAAG
>ERZ1034377.111-NODE-111-length-23118-cov-71.824574_pt1 | contig 23118 bp, 24 predicted proteins | sample MGYA00520584_ERZ1034377 | MGnify/ENA primary metagenome ERZ1034377 (study PRJEB33736, sample SAMEA104288464) | Azolla filiculoides | biome: Urban; feature: water surface; material: ditch water | place: Netherlands | collected 2014 ... | reverse complement strand
AATGAAGTTGTATGTTAATGAAGTTGTATGTTAATGAAGTTGTATGTTAATGAAGTTGTATGTTAATGAAGTTGTATGTTAATGAAGTTGTATGTTGAGGAAGTTACTTGAATGAAAAAGTAGATAGCAGCTGATATATTAGGTCTGTGATAATTAGGCATTTCTTGATAATTGATAATATGCTATCTCGTAAGGTGTGTTATCCAGAAGTACGGCACTCTCTTTTATTGATATTTAATCGGTGCGTTACCCTAACACACCCTACTTTTATAATGAGGAGTTGGTGTTATGGAATGTTTGGGTTAGTGCGATTTGTGAACGTATAATTGAACATTTATCCTAAGCATTCAGCTAATGCCTAACGGCACGCTATGCGAACAGCCATAAGCTTTTTCAGGCTCACACCAAACAATACCTATTTGATAATTAACCAATTTCTCAAACATTCTGACTCTTGACTCCTGAATGCTTAGTATTTATCATCTTGTACATCCTTAAATCCTGTAAATCCTGATTCAGACAATTTTCAATCACGATTTACAAGATGATACTATCAAAGATAGTGATTGGAGCAATAAAATTATGATTTCGATTAATGAACCTCAACAGCAATTACAGGATTATGAGGAATAATGCTCTTTATCAGCAACCTCAGCAAGTTGTAGAATTAAAATTAACTTTGTTCTCTAATTTAACCTAATCTGTGACTACTACACCCCTTTTCCGCAACTTGCCACAAACTGCTTCAGTTCCCGATATCTTGGGACGCTTTGGCCCCTTTGGTGGTAAATATGTTCCTGAAACTTTGATGCCTGCTTTAGCTGAACTGGAAACAGCGTATCAGCAATACCGCAATGAACCTAGTTTTCAGGCAGAATTACAAGGTTTGCTGCGAGATTACGTAGGACGTGCGACACCTTTATACTTTGCTGAACGTCTTACAGCCTATTATGCTCGTCCTGATGGCACAGGAGCGCAAATTTACTTAAAACGTGAAGATTTAAATCATACTGGGGCTCATAAAATTAATAATGCCATTGGTCAAGTATTGTTGGCAAAGCGCATGGGTAAACAGCGGATTATTGCCGAAACTGGTGCAGGACAACATGGTGTAGCGACGGCGACGGTTTGCGCTCGTTTCGGGTTGGAATGTGTAATTTATATGGGTGTTCACGATATGGAACGCCAAGCTTTAAATGTATTTAGAATGCGGCTGATGGCGGCTGAAGTTCGTCCTGTGTCTGCGGGTACGGGAACTCTCAAAGATGCGACTTCTGAAGCTATCCGCGACTGGGTGACAAATGTGGAAAGCACCCACTACATTCTGGGTTCTGTAGCTGGACCCCATCCTTACCCAATGATGGTACGTGATTTTCATGCGGTTATTGGTGAAGAAACTCGCGCTCAAGCTCAGGAAAAATGGGGCGGTTTACCTGATATTCTGATGGCTTGTGTGGGTGGTGGTTCTAATGCTATGGGACTATTTCACGAGTTTGTTAAAGAGCCATATGTGCAGTTAATTGGTGTGGAAGCTGCTGGTGAAGGTGTGAATACTGGCAAACACGCGGCTACTTTGACAAAAGGACAAGTTGGTGTATTACATGGCGCGATGAGTTATCTGTTGCAAGATGATGACGGACAAGTAATTGAGCCACACTCGATTAGTGCAGGTTTGGATTATCCTGGTGTGGGTCCAGAACACAGCTATATGAAGGATATTGGCCGGGCTGAATATTATAGTGTGACAGATGCTGAGGCTTTGGAGGCATTTCAACGCCTATCGAAGCTAGAAGGAATTATACCAGCATTGGAAACTGCTCATGCGATCGCTTATTTAGAAACTTTGTGTCCTCAAGTTAGTGGTAGTCCTCGTATTATTATTAACTGTTCTGGACGAGGTGATAAGGATGTGCAAACAGTAGCAAAATTTTTAACTCCTCAGTAAAGATGTAAGTAAGTTAGTAATAATTCAGGAGTCAGGAATCAGGAGTCACAATGTTTGAAAAATCGGTTAATTATCAAATAGGTATTTTTGGTGTGAGCCTGAAAAAGCTGACGCCTGATTGCTGAATTCTTACGAAAGTTATCAACTTATCCCTACGCGAATAACTTTTCTGTGAATGTTTACTTGCTAGTTTTAGTATCCATGACATCTGTCAGTGGATACTATTTTTTATATATTTTTTTGATTAATAATGTAGTGTCAATAAAAGTTAATCACGGGATGCATTGACTACAGACAAATGCTGGATACTAATTTTGGGGAAAAGGTCATAAAATTGGCAGATTTTCAGGAAAGTGAACTGACAAACCTGATATATCAAATAAGTAAGTGGGGGTTAAAAATTGTCGTTATGACAAGGCAATAAGTGAACCAGCATGGACTTGGGGAGCCACTGCGGTGGAGGGGTTTCCCAGCATAAAGCAAGTGGTTTCCCCCATGTAGGCGCTTTGCCTTCCCCCAGGCTGCCACTGGAGAACCCGAAGGGCAAAAGAGACTCATGCAAGAGTGAAGAGGTTTTCAGGCTAATTTACATTTTTTTACATACTTTTGTTTTTTCACCTCGTTCTACTTAATTCCTCAGTTGATGAATACTTGACAGTATCCTGGTACTTCTTCTGACCATTAGAAGATAGAGTATATGTCTAATAAATCCATACAATACCTAATTCTCTATGTTCCGACAAACTGCTTTTGGCATGGCTTTAAGTACGCTTGTCCTTGCTAGTGGATTGATGACTGCTCCTATTCCCGGTAATAATTTTACTAAAAAAAACGCTCATACTCAGTCATTCAATACTTCTAGTCAGGCAGCTCTGTCGAATTTTAATTCTCAAAATTCTACTTTAGAAAAATTAGTTTTTGAGCAAATTAATCAATATCGGGCCTCTCAGGGACTTTCACAGTTAACGTTAAATGCAAATATTACTCAACAGGCCAGAATTCACAGTCAAAATATGGCTAAGGGTACAGTTAAGTTTAGCCATCATGGTTTTGAACAGCGCGTTAAAGCTATTCCTCTTAAATATGATAGTGCGGGGGAAAATGTGGCTTTTAACATTGGATATAGTGATCCAGCACATCAAGCTGTGGTTGGTTGGCTCAATAGTCCGGGACATTTGAAAAATATTCAAGGAAAATATAAACTTACAGGGGTAGGTGTAGCCACTAATGCTAAAGGTGAAGTCTACCTCACGCAAATATTTATCAATACTAGATAGATTTTATTGCGGACTTTCTGCACATAATAATTTAGTGTCTGAGAGTGTAATTTCAAGACACTATAATTAATTTATTTCTGAAGATTTCATGACATTACCAGATTTTCAGGTTAGCGATCGCGATTTAGATGCAGCTTCCCTCTCTGAATATTTGCAATCTGAGGCCATTGCTGTTGATACGGAGACTATGGGATTATTACCGCAGCGAGATCGCTTATGTCTCGTCCAGTTGTGCAATTCACAAGGGAAAGTGACAGCTATCTGCATCGCTAAGGGACAAACAGAAGCTCCAAATTTAAAACAACTTTTGGAAGCAACCCACATCCTCAAAGTATTTCACTTTGCGCGGTTTGATGTTGCTACTTTGCGTCATAACCTAGAAATTCAGGTTCAACCTGTTTTTTGCACCAAGATTGCTAGTAAATTAGCCCGTACTTATACCAATCTTCACGGACTCAAGGATGTGGTGCAGGAGTTAGAACAAGTAGAACTTGATAAAAGCGCCCAAAGCTCTGATTGGGGTAACGCGGTTAATTTATCTGAGACGCAACTGAGTTACGCCGCCAATGATGTGCGCTACTTACTCAATGTACAACAAAAGCTCACCCAAATGCTGGAACGAGAAGGACGTTGGGAACTTGCTCAACAATGTTTTCAAGTTCTACCAACATTAGTTTCTTTGGATTTATTACAATTCAAAGATTTATTTGAACACTAGGAATAATTAGTAATTCGTAATTATTGATTTTCTCCTATCTCCTCCCAGTTCCCAGTCCCCAATCCCCAATCACTTCTGCTGAGTCTCTATATGATTTTGAATGCGGGAGACAACATTGTAATCATCTGCAGCTGCGGGAGTTCTTGATTCTATAATTCCTTCTGTTGCGCCACCAATCGCTTTCCATGCACCAAAGCCACCTTTGAGTTGAGATACATTTTTAAATCCAGCGGAACGTAATATTTGGGCAGCTTGAGTAGTTTGTCCATCATTAGTGCCGTAAATGTAAATATCGCGGCTGGTATCTAAAGATATTGCTGCACGCTCTGTTAGTTCATCTATGGGCATAGACATTGCTCCCATAATATGACCTTCATTATAGATTGAGCGATCGCGCACATCCAAAATTGTGAACGCTGGTTCACCCCATTCCAGGCGAGACTTAACTACATGAACATCAGACTCAGCCTCTATTGGTGGCTGTTGGGCAATAATGCCACTCATGAGATTGTTAGCCATAGCTTTTCATATCGAGTAGGTTAACAAAAACTTAACAAAATCTAAACACTACCTTTATCTTTCTTCAGTTATAAGCCTGGTAAAATCTCTCTTGAGATATATTAAAATGATAAAAAATCCTTTATCTTTCTTCAGCTATAAGCCTGGCAAAATCTCTCTTGAGATATATTAAAATGATAAAAAATCCTTTGGGATTTGAGCAAATTAAAATTAATCTAAATAATAAAATTTTTTAGAATTTATCAAATATAGTGTGACGACAAACTACAAGAGATTGCAGATCAATGAGGTACAGAATCTAAATTGAAACCTAGAGAAAAAGAGAGTTTTAGTCCTGACTCCTGACTCCTGCTGTATACGCAGTAAATATTAACTGTGTATACCAGAACGGATGAGAAATTTTAGTGCGTTTTAACTCTTCTGTATTACTCGCTGTTTTTGTTGCAGCCATTTTTTTATATATGTACATAATACGCTTATTTATTTTTTGCGTGATCGCCTAATGTACTTAGCATCACTGGTGCGCCTAGTTTTCAAGATATTGTAAATTTATACCAAAATTTTAAAAAAAAATACCAAAATCATACATTACCGATACATTTTAGAAGCTTTATTATGAAGTTTGCATAAATTTCCGGAAAAATTAAGTGTTTACGAAGATTACAACATTTTTCATACTTAGTTTATAGTAGGAGCAAATATACTCTTCAAAAAGAACACCTAAACTCATCTATCGCTACAGAAAATCAATAAATCAATAAACAGACTGCATTGCACTATGGATACGCTTCCCATGACTACCCCTAAGATTATGATTGTCGATGACGATTTCAGTGTCAGAAATCTCGTCTATCGGTTTCTCAGTCGAAAATATCGAATAGAATCGGCCGCAGATGGTAAGAGTGCTATGGCATTATTTGAACAATTCAATCCAGCTTTGGTAATTCTGGATTGGAATTTACCAGATGTTAATGGCTATAAACTCTGTCAAGAAATGCAAAGTCGTACAAATGTTTTAGTTTTGATACTTACTAGCCGGAATGATGAGGCTGATAAAATTAGCGTTTTGGCAGCAGGTGCAGATGATTTCATGACTAAACCATTTAGCTTAGCAGAAGTAGAAGTTAGAGTAGAAGCACTTTTAAGACGAATTCGTTACATCCACCCTAGTCAATCACAACGCCTTGTTTTTAAACAACTGGCAATTAACCCAGAAGGTCGAGAAGTGACACTAAACGATAAACCTTTAGCCTTAACTGCTTTAGAGTTTAATATCTTACATTTTTTAGCCAGTCATCCCGGTCAAGCTTGGAGTCGTCCGCAACTAATCCAAAAAATTTGGGGTTGTGATTATGTGGGAGATGGACGAGTTGTAGATGTGCATATTGGTCAGCTGCGTAAAAAAATGGAAGTTGACTCTAGTACACCAGAATTTATCAAAACAGTACGGGGTTATGGTTACAAGTTTGAACCACCGGAAGGCTCTAAAGTTTAAACTCTCGATACTAAGAGCAATTCATGAACACATTATTGAATTGAGGCTTGATTAGATAATTCGTCTTATTTTTGATTTTTGCAGCTAAAGTCTATCAGGGAATTTGTGTCTACTCAAGCCTCATGGCAATTTTGAATTTTGAATTTTTGTTTAAGTCTCCCTAATTAAGTTATTCCATAACTATAAAATGTAGGCTCAATATATATATTCTTTTTAAGATTAATTAAATTAAAGAAACTAATGAAAATTACCGTCATGAGTTTTAACCTCCGCTACGACAAACCGGATTCGGGGGTCCGTCAGTGGGAAAAGCGTATAGGTGCCATCGCATCGGTCATTCAACACTATCAACCTGATTTAATTGGTACACAAGAGGGTAAAACCCCTCAGCTTAGTAATTTACAAGCACTTTTACCAGAATATAAATTTATTGGGGGCGATCGCACTGGGACAGGAGAAGGTGAACACTGTGCAGTTTTTTACAATCCCCAACGCTTAGAACTTCAGCAAACCAAAGATTTTTACCTCAGCGATACTCCAGAAATTCCTGGTAGTATTACTTGGGACACTCGCTTACCACGCATGGCAACTTGGGCTAATTTTACAGTTGGTAATCCTAGTATTTCTCTAACTATTGTCAATACTCATTTAGATCACGAAAATGCTAAAGCTAGAGAGTTAGGTGCAGCTTTAGTTATTCTACGTTTAATGGAATTTCCGTCAGAAGATTATTTACTGCTAACAGGGGATTTTAACGCTAATCCCACTACCTTAGCACGGATGATCTTAGCCGATAATTACAAAATACAAGATGCTTTAGCAACTCTTCCCTTAGACAAACAGAAAACCTTTCATGAGTTTACAGGTGAAGCTTGGGATGCGATAGATACGATATATTGTGATCGCCGTTTCCAAATCGAACAAGTAATTATTGACCGTCAACAGTGGGAAGATATTTGGCCTTCTGATCATTTTCCTGTAATTGTAAAATTACAGACAGTTTCATCTTAATTAAATTGGGAGCATCCCAAATGTGTAAGTCTCATGTGTAAGTCTATTCTCATGCTGTAGTTGCTTCCCGCAGGGTATGAAGCGCAGCACAATGTTCACGCAGTGTCCCCAAGGGGGATACACCTCACTCCGTTCCGTATGGCTTAAGCCAAGCTTCGCTAACAGAATGACAATTTACTAGGAGTTACGCATTGACAAAAAAACTCATCCATGAGTATTACGCAGCACCAGCATTATTGGTAAGATTTTCTACAATAATGTAGTTGCGCACAACTAAAGTGAACATAATTTCTGTGTTTTAATTCCTTGGCTATCTCTAACCATAAATCGAAAAATTCCACATACTTGTTTGATGGCTCTATGAAAACTTTTAATCCCCCAATGAGCATCATGAATTTTTACAAATTCACTTTTGGTGATTTGATTGAGAGCTTCTTCATCTGGTAGATACACTATACCCCACCACCTGAATCCTTAGCCTGAATCCTTAGCAAGATCCTTTGGCTTTACGAATATCCTAGACTTGAGTCCGGTATTTAAATCAAGTACATACCACAACCTACTTTTATTTGGGTTAGATGTTCAGGGGGCTAGGCTTCACTGTACAACCTACACTCTATACCTCTGTTTCACTAACTCAACTCCTAACTTGATCGCTGCTTTCATACTTGTTGCGTCAGCAATACCCTTTCCCGCAATATCAAATGCGGTTCCGTGGTCCGGTGAAGTTCTGACAAATGGTAAACCAATGGTGGTATTTACAGCGCGGTCAAAGGCCATCAACTTGACGGGAATTAAACCTTGGTCATGGTAAAGTGGCAAGTAAGCATCAGCGGGATTTTTGATATCAGAATTACCATACCAAGCTTGACCAGGTTTAACCCACATTGTATCTGGCGGTATAGGTCCTTCTAGTTCTAAGTGGGCGCGTTTTTGCCGTTCTTCCTGTAACCAGGGAATTAGCCAATCTATTTCTTCTCGTCCTAATTGTCCCATTTCTCCACTGTGGGGATTTAAACCTGCGATCGCAATTCTTCCATTTTCGATACCAAAATCCCTTTGTAAACACTCCTCTAATAAATCAAGTTTCATTGTTAATAATTGCGGTGTTAAGGTTTCAGATACTTTACATAAAGGAATATGTGTAGTAGCAAGTAGAGCGCGGATAGTCCAACCTGTAAAGGGCGAGCGCGCTACAAATAACATTCCAAAACGCTCCACACCTGCTTTTTCGGCTAACAGTTCCGTTTGTCCTGGGTAATTGCATCCAGCCGCTTTCCAAGCAGATTTAGCGATGGGTGCTGTGACGATACCATCAAAATCACCAGCCAAAGTTTGCGCTATGGCACATTCCATATAAGCAAAACTCGCCGCACCACTAACCTCATTACCCACCCCGGTCATAATTTCGTCTGAATGTGGCACATCAATCACAGATAAATCTGCTGGATTTGCCAAATATACCCAATTACTCGTATTAGCAGTTAAATTCTTATACTCTTTAGTGAGTAAATCACGACAACCCACTACAACCACATGACAGTTTTGGGTAACTTCCGAATCTGCCAAAGCCTTCAAAATCACCTCTGAACCGATTCCAGCAGGATCTCCCAATGTTACCGCCAAACGTGGACCTTGATTAGTCATGAGTCAGTGGGAAAATTACTTTCTGTTAATTAACCTATATCGCCGTATCCCAGCGCCAATTCCAATTAGCTGCTAAAGTAGTTTAGAATTATTCACAAAGGTCTAATCCAATAGCAGTAACAGACCTAGTTTACCTGATTTATGACGGGCAAAAATAAGATTTCAAACATCAACTCTAATTTACCCCTCTCAGAAACAGGAAACATAAATAAACAATTCACAAAGGAGAATCACAGAAAATGGGCAGCGAAATCTTAAATGCAGCTATGTTGTCTTTCGGCTTAATCTTCGTAGGCTGGGGCATTGGTGCTTTGTTACTGAAAATTCAAGGCGCAGAAGAATAAGCAGAGATCCAGGGGGTAGGGGCAGGAAGAGAAAAATTAATTCTTGCTCCTGAACTCCTGAGAAAAATGTAAAGTTTTATTTCCATAGCTAAATTCTGTTAAGATTCTTTTCATAAAACATTAAAATTTATAAAGACCCTCATGACATTATTAATCGTCGGTGCCACTGGCACCTTAGGAAGACAATTGGCTCGTCGTGCTATCGATGAGGGATATAAGGTACGCTGTTTAGTCCGAAGTACGAAAAAAGCTTCATTTCTTAAAGAATGGGGAGCAGAACTGGTCAGAGGAGACTTGTGTACACCCCAAACCCTAGAAGCAGCATTAGCAGGTGTAACCGAAGTGATAGATGCTTCTACATCTCGCCCCACAGATTCATTAACTATTAAACAGGTAGATTGGGAAGGTAAGGTAGCATTAATTCAAGCAGCAAAAGTAGCTGGTGTGGAGCGTTTTATCTTCTTTTCAATTCTTGATGCTGATAAATATCCCAACGTACCGCTGATGGAAATTAAGCGGTGTACCGAATTGTTTCTAGCTGAATCTGGCTTAAATTATACAATTCTCCGTTTAGCTGGGTTTATGCAGGGATTAATTGGTCAATATGGCATACCCATTTTGGAAAATCAGCCGGTGTGGGTGACCGGTTCTTCATCACCTGTAGCTTATATGGATACTCAGGATATTGCTAAATTTGCTATTTGCGCTTTGAGTGTGCCAGAAACCCAAAATCAAGCTTTCCCTGTGGTTGGTACTCGTGCTTGGAGTGCAGAAGAAATAATTAACATTTGCGAACGCTTGTCTGGGAAAGATGCCAGAGTAACACGGATGCCCATTGGCTTACTGCGTAGTGTACAGGGGTTGCTGCGGTTTTTTCAATGGGGATGGAATGTTGCCGACAGACTAGCTTTTACAGAAGTTTTAGCCAGTGGAATAGCCCTAAATGCTCCAATGGATGAAGTATATACAGTATTTGGTTTAGACAAACAACAAACAGCTACTGTAGAAACATACTTGCAAGACTATTTCAGCCGGATTATGAAAAAGCTGAAAGAGTTAGACTATGAAAAAACTAAGAATAAAAAGCAAAAAGATACAAAGACTCCTTTTAAACAGTCTTCAAAAGTTAATAGCCAATAAAATAATTGATTAATATGGAGTTAGTAGTGGCGCATTAACTACGCCTTTAAGAGTCTACTTTTGGCTACTTAAGAATCCCTGTCTCTTTAGAGCGGGGAGTGGACACTCCACTTGTTGGGTTTTGCACCGTATTCAGGGATTAAATTTATGATACCATCAAATCTCTGAGGTCTAAACCCCTCAAATGGCTTTCATCACCGGATTCAAAGACATTAAACACTAAAAATTTTTTGGGTTTTTAGGGTTTAATTCCGGGGTTTTCAGCCTATTTTCTTATAAAGATTAAGAATCGCCTAAAATTGGATATTTAAGTGTGCCGAAAGCAGGCATTATTTACAACGACATCAAGCCGATAGCGGTTCGTGTCGCTATCGAACTGAAAAATCAGCTAACCGCAGCTGGTTGGGATGTGTGTGTGACAACTAGTATGGGTGGTATACTCGGCTATTCCCATCCTGATAGTTCAGTATGCCACACGCCGATTACAGGTCTAAAACCCCCTGGTTTTGACTCAGACATGGACTTTGGGGTGGTGTTAGGAGGAGACGGTACTGTTTTAGCAGCGTCTCGTCAAGTGGCACCCTGTGGTATCCCTTTGTTGACGGTGAATACTGGTCACATGGGATTTTTGACAGAAACTTATCTTAACCAACTGCCCCAAGCCATTGAACAGGTAATGGCAGGTAAGTATGAAATCGAAGAACGAGTCATGCTCACCGTCAAAGTTGTACGGGAAGAGGCAGTATTATGGGAAGCTCTCTGTTTAAATGAAATGGTGCTGCATCGAGAACCTTTAACGTCGATGTGTCATTTTGAGATTGCAATTGGTCATCATGCAGCGGTGGATATTGCAGCCGATGGTGTAATTGTTTCTACTCCAACTGGTTCAACTGCTTATTCATTAAGTGCCGGTGGTCCTGTGATTACTCCTGGTGCACCTGTATTGCAGCTAGTACCAATTTGTCCCCATTCCCTAGCTTCTAGGGCTTTGGTGTTTCCTGATAGTGAACCGGTTAACATCTATCCAGTGAATATTCCCCGGTTGGTGATGGTGGTAGATGGAACTAGCGGGTGCTATATTATACCAGGAAATCGGGTATATTTGGAGCGCTCACCATATAATGCTCGCTTCATTCGCTTACACTCACCAGAGTTTTTCCGTATTTTAAGGGAAAAGTTAGGTTGGGGTCTACCACATATTGCTAAACCAAATTCAGTAGAATTACCTTAGTACCCAGTAGTAAGTAGTCTGTTATCAATCGTAGTCAAAACTGGTTTTCTTCCCGAATTGACAGTTAGGCAATTGTATTGGGAATGAGTAATTAAATTTGCATCTTGGGAAAGTCGATGTTTTATCCAGAACGTGCTAAAACATCGTTAATACCAATTTGTAACAAGTAGTATTGCCTGAAATTTATGCAACAAAGCAATAGCTAATAACTGATGGAATACAGTTTTTTCCATTACTAATTACCAATTACTAGTTACCAATTACTAGTTACCAATTACTAGTTACCAATTACCAATTACTAATTACCAATTACCAACTGATATGATACTTCCTCACAGTGCCTGTGTTCTGGTGATTGAACCCGATGATAGTCTAGCTCATCAACTGGCTTTTGATTTGGAAGAAGCTGGCTATGATGCGATTGTGGCTCATGATGCAGTCAGTGGTTTACAACAATACCGTGATGCCCGAGGTGGGCATAGTCATCGCCAACCTGCTTTAATAGTTATAGACCGGATGCTGACTGGAGAGTCAGGACTCTCGTTGTGCAGAAATCTTCATACTATCGGTAACTGTTCTCCTGTATTAATTTTAATGGCTAGAGATACAGTTGATGATCGTGTAGCTTGTCTGGAAGCTGGTGCTGACGATTACATTCTCAAACCCTATCGCTCGGAAGATTTTTTGAAGTTGGTTCGTTTGTATCTCAAACCTGATGTTGATACCACAGAACAGCTACGCTTTGGGGATTTGGTTTTAGATATCGGAACCCGTCGCGTCATCTACAACAGCAGAACCATCGAATTGACAATGAAGGAATTTGAATTATTAAAGTTCTTTATGGAACATCCCCGTGAAGTATTAACCCGCGAACAAATTTTAGAAAATGTTTGGGGTTACGATTTTATGGGTGAGTCAAATGTGATTGAAGTATATATTCGGTACTTACGTCTGAAAATTGAAGAAGAAGGACAAAAGCGCTTAATTCAAACGGTTCGTGGTGTAGGGTATGTATTAAGAGAATCCTAATAAAATAAGCTGAGTATCAGAGTGCTGTCAACTCGTAAATTTTTTAATGTAAAAGCAATGTCCTTGCTACGGAAACGAGCCATTAAATTAAACCTACTATCTCTCCCTACTTTGCCTCGCTGAATATGGTATATCTCGTATAAGACATGATGAACAAATTAACATTTTATATCGTTTTGTTACACAGTTTGTTTTTAGGGATAGGAACTGCTGGCGCTCAGTCATTGGAGACAGAAGCATAGAAAAAGATGGTAACTTCGGCTCAGCTAACTTTACCAGCATCGAAAATATGGGTACTTAATCAGAATAAACAAGTAGAAAAACAAGCTTTTATGTGGGTAGTAGATGATCCATAAAAAGCCAGAGAGCAGCCATTTCTAGAAATTGCCCAAACTGCTAAGAAGCTAACCAAAAAGCCGACCAATAGTGTTAAACCTGGCAAAGAAGATGAGTTGGAAGCATTTGATGAAGTTGTTAAAGACTGTCAAAATTAGAGGGTATATTTACTCTTTATCGCCAAAAAGACAAGAACAAAATATATTCAGAAATTAAGCCAGCGCAACTACAAAAAAACTTCTTAGCTACGTCCACGTTGGAATCTGGCATTGGTGAAGGAGGGATTTATACTGGTATGCCATTGCAAGATTTTCTGTTTTATTTCCAACGAGTAGATAATGACTTGCAGTTTGTCGTTCGTAATGTTAATTTACCCACCCGTACAGAAGATCCCCAAGTGCGCTCGCTCTCCCGATCTTTTAGTGACTCTGTATTGTACAATCTTCCTATTAAAAGCATTCATCCTCAATGAAATAGTATCCTCATTGATTTAGAGGATTTACTGCTGACAGATTTAGCTGGATTATCTGCAAGTTTAGAATTAGCTGCTAGTCCAGACAAAAGTTATTTTGGTAATGCTAAAGTTTTTCCCAACAATGTAGAAATTGAGTCAGTTTTCAATTTTACTGGTACTAGCAAGGAGCAAGAGCAAGATTCTAGTGTACTAGCTGATAGTCGAGGCTTCACTTTGCGGCTTCACTATAGCCTTTCCCAATTGTCTAATAATAATTACCAACCCCGTTTGGCAGATGATCGGGTAGGATATTTTCTGACTGCCTATCAAGATTTATCCACAGATGATAGTAATGATCATTTTATGCATTATGTCAATCGTTGGAACTTAGAAAAACAAGATCCTAACGCCGAAATTTCTCCACCGAAAAAACCAATTGTTTTTAGATTGATAATGCCGTCCCTTTTAAATATCGTGATGCTATTAAAGAAGGGGTATTAATGTGGAATCAAGCTTTTTTGAAAGCGGGATTCAAAGATGCAATAGAAGTCCGACAAATGCCTGATAATGCTAGATGGGATGCTGCTGATATTCGTTACAATACTATTCCCTGGATTAATACAGTAGACGGATATTTTCCTCTTGGTCCATCCCGTGTCAATCCCTTGACTGGTGAAATTTTGGATGCAGATATTCTTGTAGATGCTAGTTTTATCCGAGCCTTAAAAAATAATTATCGGCAAATTGTTTTACCTTCACCAACAGCAAATCCTACTACCTTATCAGCGTTGATGGAAAAAAAATCGCCTGCTTTGTCGCCAAGGTGATAACAATACTAAAGGATTAGTTGGCAACTTATCTAGGCTACCGGGACAGTATGATTTATGCTCTGCTATAGAAGCAGCTAATAAGTTTGCTTTTGGTTCATTGGCAATGTCATTTTTAACAAAAACTACTCCTAATAAACACAAATTTAAGGATTATATCCATCAATATTTAATTTACGCTTAATTATTATTCATGAAGTTGGTTATACTTTAGGATTACGACACAATTTTCGTGGTAGTACCTTATTAGCACCAGAGGAAATGAATAATCCTGAAATCACTCGCACTAATGGATTATATTTCTCCCAATATAGCTCCGCGCGGTACATCCCAAGGAGATTATTTTCCGAATCAGGTGGGAAGCTATGATATATGGGAAATACAGTATGCTCACACTGCTTTTGGAGCGAAAAGTTCCATAGCATAAAAACCATTTTTAGAAGAAATTCCTAAACAATCGACAAAACCAGAGTTGAGTTATTCTCCAGATGAGGATACATCTAGTATTGATCCGACATCTGCTCCTTGGGAGCATAGCAGTAATATTCTAATTTATTCACAATGGCAGTTGGATAATTCTCTGATTATGTGGGAACCTTTAAATCAAGGCTATCCAATTTCTGGACAAAGTTACAGTGATTTAAGGGAAAGATTTAACATTATATTTGGCAAGTATTTACAGCAGTTATATTATACTAGTAAATACATTGGTGGACAGTCTTTTTACCGTGTTCATCCTGGTGAAAATCAAGGAAGATTACTATTTATCACTGTACCTGTCGAACAACAACGGCAAGCATTAGGGACATTGCAAAAATATGTTTTTGCTGAGGATGTGCTGAAGTTTTCACCAGAACTAATAAATAAACTAGCCCCAGAACGTTGGATACATTGGGGTAGCAGTCCTGCCAGGGAACACTTAGATTACCCAGTTTATGATTTAGTATTGTTTTTCCAAAGTACGGTATTGAGTGATTTACTCTCAGGCGATCGCCTCTCTCGGATGAAGGATCTTGAACTCAAAAGCGCAAAAGGAGAAGCACTAAGTTTACCTGAGTTCTTTGGGACTTTACAAACCGGAATTTGGACAGAAGTTTTACAACCAAGAAGAAAATTAAAAATTTCTAGTTTGCGGCGGGGTTTACAACGGCAATATGTGAACTTCTTAACAGCAATGGTATTACGAAAAGTAGATGTACCACAAGATGCTCGCACATTAGCCTGGTATAAGCTCAAACAATTAAACAATGAACTCCGGGGAATGAATTCTGATGACGAATATACTAAAGCGCATTTACTAGAAATCGGCGATCGCATTGAAAAAGCTTTAAATGCACCGTTGCAGGGGAATTAATAAACAGTTATCAGTTATCAGTTATCAGTTGTTATTCTCCCCCTACTTCGCCTACTCTCATGCATCCTGCTCCCTCTACACCCCATTTCTTACTCATGACTCAAACATTAGATTTCATCAAATTTTCGCCCAAAACACAGCAAGCGCCCACCGCTTTAATTATCACATTACACGGTTGGGGTGCAAATGCTCAAGATGTTGAAGCTTTAGTGCCTTATGTCAACTTACCTGATTATGAATTCTTTCTTCCCAACGCACCTTATCCATATCCATATTCTCCTGTGGGTAGGGCGTGGTATGACTTACGGGATGGGAATATGTATGAAGGATTGGCAGAAAGTCGGCAATTGTTGATAGATTGGTTACTTTCTTTAGAGAGTAATACAGGTGTGCCGTTATCACGCACTATTTTGAGTGGGTTTTCTCAAGGTGGTGCCATGACTTTAGATGTGGGATTAACTTTGCCCCTTGCTGGTTTAGTTGTGATGAGTGGGTATTTACATCCCAACATAGGAAATCTTCATCAAAATAGTTTTCCACCCACATTAATTATGCATGGAATACAAGACCAAGTTGTACCATTACAGGCTGCTATTAAAGCAACAGAAGTTGCCCAATCCCTGGGAGTGGCGGTGGAATATCATGAATTTGACATGGGACATGAAATTAATTTGCAAATGTTAGAGGTGTTGAGAAATTTTGTTATTAAGACAATTAGTTAGACTCAATAATTTTGGATCTTGGGTTTTAGATTTTAGATTTTGGCCTGTAAAAGACTTACTACATAAGCTTTGTAGCTTTCTTTATGCCACAGTCATTTTGCAACTTGAACTTAAGTTACAAATTTTTTACAACCTTAGGGTGGAAATCAGCTAAATTTTTACAAATTAAATGGCCACTAATTAGTAATATAGATTGGGTGGAAGATTTTAACGCAGCTCCACCTAAAGCTGAATGCGAATGCTGCAAAAGGGAGGGGCAAGCATTATGACAACTCTAAGCATTTCCAGGAAAGAAATTGCTGCTATGACAGCAACAGAAGTAAAAGATTTAGCTAACCGTCTGGAATTAGATAATTATAGTAATGCTTTTGAGGGTTTAAATGATTGGCATCTACTGCGAGCAATCGCGTTTCAGCGTCCAGAGTTGGTTGAGCCGTACATCCACCTTTTAGATTTAGAACCCTACGACGAAGCCTAGAGATTTTAGATTTTGGATTTTAGATTGGGTTTGACAGGCTAAAATCAAAGATAATTGGAATTTTGCCTCCACATGCAATCATCTGCAAATCCCAAATCCCAAATCCCAAATCCTCAATCCAGACGAGTTATTGTTGCTATAGGCGGCGGTATCGCCGCCTATAAAGTCTGTGAATTAGTTTCTACTCTGTTTAAGTCTGGGGTAGAAGTGCGAGTTATTCTTACTAAGTCTGCTCAAGAATTTGTCACTCCTTTAACTTTAGCCACTTTATCCCGGCATCAAGCTTATACTGATGATTATTTTTGCCAACCAATTTATTTTCGTCCCTTGCATATTGAGTTGGGTGAATGGGCCGATTTAATCGTAATTGCGCCTTTAACTGCTAATACTTTGGCTAAATTAGCTTATGGAATGGCAGATAATTTACTGACAAATACTGTTCTCGCTTCTACTTGTCCCGTGTTGTTAGCACCAGCCATGAATACAGATATGTGGGAACAGGTAGCGGTGCAAAGAAATTGGCGGCAGCTGTTGACAGATAAGAGGTTTCATGGTATTGAAACTGGTTCTGGTTTGCTGGCGTGCGATCGCATTGGTGCTGGCAGAATGGCAGAACCCGCAGAAATATGTGTTTATATTCAATCTTTATTACATACCCAAGGGAAAAGAGATTTAGCTGGCAAGCAGATTTTAATCAGTGCTGGAGGAACGCAAGAATATTTAGATCCGGTGCGATTTATTGGCAATCCCTCCACAGGTAAAATGGGTTTAGGATTAGCACAGGCAGCACTGCACAGAGGTGCAAAAGTAATATTAGTGCATTGTCCAGCGAGTTGGGATGTACCTTTGGGAGTGGAAGGAATTGAGGTAGTTAGTGCAGACCAAATGCAGCACGTAATGTTAGAGCGTTTAGCTAATGCAGATATAACTGTCATGTCTGCCGCAGTTGCAGATATCAAGCCTCAAGAATATAGTACCGAAAAATTACCCAAGCGATCACTCCCCGAAAATTTACCTCTTGCACCAGTACCGGATATAGTTGCTGAATTAGGAAAACGCAAACAACCCCATCAATCATTAATTGGTTTTGCAGCACAAACAGGCGATATTATTACTCCTGCGCGGGAAAAATTGCAGAGAAAACAATTAGATGCAATTGTAGCGAATCCTATTGATAAGACTGATAGTGGTTTTGGTAGTGATAATAATCAAGCGGTGTTTTTAGATAAGCAAGGAAGAGAGGTAGAAATTCCGGCTTGTTCTAAGTTGGAAATGGCGCATTATTTATTTGATTTTCTTGTTGGTAATTGGTGATAGAGAAACATTCAATGTGTCACCAAAGAAAATATATAGAAAGAACATTAGGGTTATTGATACTAACCCTAATATCTATGAATGAGAATTATATACATGAGCAACTCTCTAAGAATTAAGACGTCTTTTGATAGCAGTAGGATCAAGATTTACTTCATCATCCTCATCTACATCTATATCATCTTCTGGAGTTAGAGGCTCGAAATTATGACGAGTTGGAAGTTCAGGTAAACATTTGATCTAACCCTATCAATGTGAGGCACTATGTCTGTCATCATTGCAAGTGAAGCGCGTGCTAACTTTCCCGATATTATGAACCGTGCTGAATTTCGTGGTGAAAGAATATTAATTCAGCGTCATGCTAAACCTGCGGTAGCAATAATTAGCATTGAGGATTTAAAACCCACATTCTGGGCTTCAATAAGTAGCATTGAGGATTTAAAACCCACATTCTGGGCTTCAATAAGTAGCATAAATAAACTACTACATGCAATTCAGAACTATAGTTTTTAAAAAAATCCACTAGCCATGAAAATATAAATTATGCAGGTCAAATTTCCAGCGTTCTTATTGTGTAAAAAAAAACTAGTTAGACAAAAATGTTTAATTTGAATTTTTAAATCACTTATGAAAATATAAGACTATGCAATAGTGAATTAGAGATTTGAAAACTAAGAAAATAAATACTACTTTTGACAAGCTGTAGGTAGGAATTGGAAAATTCGACAACCTTCCTCTGTCAAGTTCAGAATCCTATGGACTCTTTGTGTAATCACAAAATGAATCCCTTGAAAACATACGCCATTTGCTGCCTCTTTCAGAGGACCTTCCCTAACAAGTCGGGGCACCAACCCAACGCACTGGCTCTGAAATATCCAATAATTATTGTCCTAGATTATTTAGGCAATTATTATACTCTCCATGCAAATGCAATGAGGTTGAATCTAAATGGGAATATTTGGTTGCTACTCCATATTTTTCTACTACTTCTAAGGCAATTATTAGGAATAATTTAGTTAATCCATATTTGTATAGCTTATCCATTACTCTGCCTATTTTATCATCATTTAAATCTTCGCCTTCAATTCCCGATCCTAATCCATATTCTATGGCTTTTTCCTCAAGAAATTGAGGAAATAAATATAATGGTCTCCATAGAAAACCTAGTCCATAATGATTGCTTTGACTATTTCTCCTGTATTAACTTTCTCTCTACTATCTATTAAGAATATCTCATTGATTCTTTCTACAATTCCTATCTCATCTATTATTCCTTTTATTATTCCCAAGTGCTCCAAGTTCTTACTCTCAAACTCTTCTTTTTGGTAATTCATATTTTTGGGTATTTTTAGTTAATTCAGGCTCCTTTACATTCATTTTGTCATCTTTTATCCTGGATTTATTGTCGATACCCCACCACCTGAATCCTTACGTATTGTCTATTTTTTCTACTATTTAAATTATGTGTTTACTACGTGGCTTTTTGTAAGGTTTTTACATTTATCTATGTATTTCAAGATGAAGTACATAGTGTGGGTTTAAACTAGTAGAAGCAATAGAAGATACCATTGATTCTGCTAAACTGGGCCGTGCAATTGAAGAAAACGAAGGATTTACTACCATAGAAGAAATAATAGCCAAATGTCCAAATGAGTGAACGTTAATTATACTTTGAGGATTGCTAAAACTGCGGAAAAAGACTTATTAGACATCTCCAAAATAGTATAAACAAGTTGTATCGAAAATACTCTCACTTCAGGGTAATCCTCGTCCTCAAGATTATGCAGCTTTAAAAGGTTATCAAGGTAATTATCGTATTGATCAGGGTGACTATAGAATTTTGTACACCATTGATGACGATAATAAATTGGTTGATATTTTACGAGTTGGTAAACGCAATAATGATAAAGTTTATCCAAACCTGTAACTCTATCAAGCGAAACTTACCCCTTACTTCACCTTGCAAACCTTATTTCCTCCTTTGCACCTCTGCGTGAGAAATCTTATTTATATAAAACTTCCTGATCATCCTCACTCGTTTCCGAATGGGGATACTTTTGAACAGGTTGGAAACACTCACGAATTGTGCCAATGATGATATACAGAATTGGCACAATAAACAAACTTAAAAAAGTCGCTACAAACATACCACCAAACACCGCTGTACCGAGAGATTGACGACTACCAGCACCTGCACCAGTAGCTACAGCTAAAGGAAAAATACCCAAAAGAGTAGAAATAGCAGTTATCAAAATGGGACGCAAACGACCTTGTGCAGCTTCAACTGCGGCTTTAGTAATTGATAAACCCTGTTGTTATCGTAACTGGTTAGCAAATTCCAGAATCAAAATCGCATTTTTACTTGCTAAACCAATCAACATTACTAATCCAACTTAGCAAAATACATCATTACTTAAACCCCGTAAAGATTGCGATGCTAAAGCCCCCATAATAGCTAAAGGAACTGAAAGCATAATAATCAAAGGATCAACATAGTTTTCATACTGAGCAGCTAACACCAAAAATACAAAAATTAAACCCAAACCAAAAATTATTGGTGCTTGTCCACCAGACTCTTTTTCCTCAGCTACAATACCCGACCATTCATAACCCATACTGGTGGGTAAAATCTCCTTAGCTAGTTTTTCCATAGCCATGCTTGCTTGTCCATAACTCAATCCAGGAGCAGGAGAACCGTTAATTTCAATGGAACGAAATAAATTGTAATGATTAATAGTTTGTGCTCCCGTAGTCGAGGTCAATTTTACCAAACTATTTAAAGGAATCATTTGATCATTTCCCGAACGCACATACAAGGAATTGATATCATTTGGGTTAGCACGAAATTGAGAATCAGCTTGAATATATACCCGGTAAGTGCGAGATAGGAAATTAAAATCATTGACATATCTTGAACCCACATAACTTTGTAGAGTTCTAAAAATATCGTCAATTTTAACTTGTAGAGATTTAGCTTTATTGCGGTCTACTTCAATTAAAATTTGTGGTGTATTAGCCTTGAAAGTGCTAAATACAGCCTGTAATCCAGGAGTTTGATTACCCCGCATCATAAATTGACCGACAATTTCCAACATGGAATTTAAACTATTAGTACCAGCCACATCTTGTAACTGAAACTGGAAACCAATAAAACTACCTAAACCACGAATTGTGGGAGGATTAACTGGGAAAATACTAGCTTCAGTAATGCTGGAAAATATTTGTCTTAATTGACCAATTATGGCTTGGACAGACTGATTAGGCTTTTTCCGTTCATCCCAAGATTTCAGGGTACTGAAAATTACGCCACTATTAGCACTATTACCACTGAAACTAAAGCCACCAATAGCAAAAGTTCATGTAACTTCTGGTAATTTGAGGATTGCTGTTTCTACCTGACTCATCACATTGCTTGTGTATTTGAGTGAAGAACCTTCTGGAGCTTGAATAATAGTAATGAAATAACCTTGATCTTCATCAGGTAGAAAAGATATTGGTACATTTAAATAAAGCCAACCAGTGAAACTAATTAAGGCTATAAATATTACTAAAACAATAGCTTTAACTCTCGTCAACAAGATCAAAAATTGCTGATATCCCCGCCCTATGGCTTCTAAAAAGCCGTTGATGATACCAAAAGTAAAACCAATAATACCTCTAGTTGGAGGACTTTGGCGTAACAATAAAGCAGCGAGGGAAGGTGTGAGAGTCAGGGCTAAAAAAGTGGAAATAGCGATAGAACAAGCAATAGTCAGCGCAAATTGTTTATAAATTTGTCCGGTTGAACCAGGGAAGAAAGCTACTGGTACAAATACAGCCATTAACACCAAAGAAGTAGTAATTACCGCCCCAGTGAGTTCAGTCATGGCTAAAGACGCAGCTTTACGGGGAGTAATGCCTTTTTCCTGAATTAAACGGGAGATGTTTTCAACTACAATAATTGCGTCATCAACTACCATTCCTGTTCCTAGGGTTAAACCAAACATGGTTAAAGTGTTGATGGAAAAATTAAAGACTTTCACGAAAGCGAAAGTACCAATTAAAGATAGGGGAATAGTGATGACAGGAATTAAGGTAGTGCGCCAATCTTGTAAGAAAATAAAAATGACAAGAATAACGAGTGAGATCGCTTCTAAAAGAGTCTTAATTACTTCTTTCAAAGACCCTTCTACAATGGTTGTCGTATCAAATGCCACCTGATACTTCATCCCTCGTGGAAAGCTTTGGGAGAGTCGCGCCATTTCCCTTTTCACAGACCTAGCAACGTTTAAAACATTACTGCCAGGTGTAGCTAATATCCCTATACCTACACCTTCTTCACCCTTAAATCTCAGAAATGAGCTATAGTTTTGAGCACCCAGTTCTGCTCTACCCACATCCTTCAATTTAATCAAACTACCGTCAGCCGCAGTTTTAATCACTAAATTGTCAAATTCCTGTGTTTCTGTTAGCTGACTAATAGCTCTTAAATCAATTTGATACATCTGACCTTCTGGGGCTGGTTGTTGTCCAATTTGCCCCACACCCACCTGTAAATTTTGCTCATTGAGAGCATCAACAACATCATCGGTGCTTAAATTGCGAGTAGCCAATTTATTTGGATCAAGCCATAGACGCATTGCATAACGACGTTCACCAAAAATTCGCGCCTCACTGACACCTTTAATGCGTTTCATGGCATCAGCTATATATAGATCAGCATACTTACTTAAAGTAACGTTATTAAACTCTTTGTTTTCACTGTACAAACCCATGGCCAACAGGATGTTGTTAGACTGCTTGTTAACAGTCACTCCCGTTTGCTTGACTGCATCTGGTAACTGTGGTTCAGCCAAAGAAATACGGTTTTGGACATCAATTGCGGCAATATCCTTGTCCCGCGAAGCATCAAATGTGACTGTAATGGTGCTAGTGCCATCATTACTACTACTTGAAGTCATGTATTTAATGCCTTCGATACCATTAATTTGCCGTTCAAGAATAGAGGTGACAGTGCTTTCTACCACTTCTGCACTAGCACCAACATAGTTAGAAGTGATAATAATTTGAGTCGGACTAATTTCTGGATATTGTCTTGTAGGTAAGGTGGGAATACTAATTACTCCTACCAGGAAAATGCTAATAGCACAGACACTGGTAAATACCGGTCGCTTAATAAAGAAATTAACAAACATAATTTGTAATTAATTCGTAATTGATAATTGGTGATTGGTGATTGGTGATTGGTGATTGGTGATTGGTGATTGGTGATTGGTGATTGGTGATTGGTGATTGGTG
>ERZ1034377.100-NODE-100-length-25347-cov-75.041987_pt1 | contig 25347 bp, 29 predicted proteins | sample MGYA00520584_ERZ1034377 | MGnify/ENA primary metagenome ERZ1034377 (study PRJEB33736, sample SAMEA104288464) | Azolla filiculoides | biome: Urban; feature: water surface; material: ditch water | place: Netherlands | collected 2014 ... | reverse complement strand
GCTATTCCAACATCCTGCCAATTTATTGACGGTTATACAAACTTGTCGCCGTCAAGCACTTTCTCTAATTGAGTTTTCTGCTTTCCATACACCTTCTTTAATCCCTCTACCTTAGACCTGAATCCTTAGGTAAATTCTACTCTACTTTACTTTGCAACACATGGTATGTCTGATTCTAGAAATCCATCATCAGGAGGGTTTTTAGCCTTATAAGCTAATACTACTGAAGAGGGATTTTTGACAGCAAGTGAAATACAAGAGCTAAATTTACAAGTAGTTCAATTAGCAGTTTTAAGTGCTGGTCAAACAGGTTTGGGGCAAATACATGATCCTGGTATGCTAGGACTAGCAAGAGCTTTTCAAATTGCTGGACTTAGAAGAGTAGTTATACTAAAAACGGTTTAAAAGTGTCATTCTGAACTTTTGCGGAGCGTCTCTAAAAGAGATAGTGAAGAATCTCCGAGATACTAGAGAGCCTACGGCACGCTCCGCGTTCACCCAGTGTCCCGAAGGGATACGCTACACTATCAGTATGACATAAGTCCAAGTTTCACCAGTTTGCAGTATATGAGTTTATGCAATGTTGATGATAAAGCTACAAGCGAATTAATACCAGAATTTGTGGAAAATTTATATACAGATATTCCAGCCAAAGCTTTAAGAAAAGCATTTGTTCAATTAAAGAAAAAGTATCCTAAACAACCATATAAATGGGCATCTCTTGTTTCTTTTGGCATTTCCAGATAACTCATAGATAAAGTCTTGATAACCAAGTTAATTCTAATTAAAGCAGGTGACAGGGTTGAAAGTCTGTTTGCGTCTATGTTTTATTATCAATCCATGTCATCACCTCCTTGACGGTTGCTATATCTAACTCCGTTGCCAAATTTTAATGGTTTTATCCAAACTTCCACTGACCAACATTTCACCAGATGCTGTAAATACCAAAGCTGTCACTATGTTAGCATGGCCTGTAAATGTAGCTAATAGTTCTCCCGTTTCTAAATGCCACAATTTGATAGTTTTATCAGCACTGCCACTAGCGATAATTTGTTGATTAGGACTGAGGACAACTGCATAAACTCCATCTCTATGACTTTTGAGAGTGTGAATTAACTGCCCAGTGACTAAATTCCAAACTCTAATTGTTTTATCTTGACTCCCACTAATTAAGAATTCACTATTAGCACTGATAGCTAGGGAACTAACAATATGACAATGACCCATTAAGGTATGTATTGGTTTGATTTCTTGCTGGTTTTTCTTATTGTAATAAGATGTTAATTGCCAAACTTTGATTTTCCGATAACTGCCTGTAATCAAGATTTTTCCATCTGGGCTTACTACCATTGAGTGGGCTGCTGTATCATCTAAGCATAAGGTATTTTCAACTTGGCGATCGCGCAAATTCCAAAACAAAACTTTTCTGTCATCTCCACCAGTTGCTAACTTTTTTCCATCTGGTGTAAAAGCAACACAACGCACGCTACCATTATGCTTGTGCAGGATATCAATTAAATCCAATGCACCAGTATGCCAAATTTTAATTGTCGAATCTGCACCTACACTAACTAATGTTTGTCCATCTGCACTCAAAGCCAAAGAATTAACTTCATCTACTAATCCTGATAATACCCAAGGATATTCTGATAAAGTCTCAATTAATTGACCTTTACTTAAATCCCATAATTTTGTCTCACCACGACTACCACTAGCTAATATAGGCACAGTTTTACTGTGTTTACAACCAGAACCTTTAATTGTTAGAGTTTTCACAGAATAAGCTAAACAATTGATACCTCTGGTGTGTCCTTTTAATGTTTGCCAGCATTCCCAATCACCAATAATACTCTTTTGGGGATGATCTGATGGTAAGGTTTGAATTGTCTCTACCATTATCAATTCATCAACTAAAGTTATGTTATATTTTTTACCAATTAGTGATTCTAAATACCAAGTTAATCCTCCTGCATATAACAAGCTACTAGGAGTTAAGTTGATTTTAGGTTCAGAAAATTCTAGTTGATTTGTGGGTAAAAAACCAGTGATAATAGTTTGTTTTTCGTAGCCTAATTTAGTATTTCCTGGATAAAACAAACATAGAAAAATTAAGACTTGATAGTTCTTTACATCTTCTTGGGTGACTGACCACCGGATTTTGTCTTTTTTAATACCGTTAAAACTTTCTCCATCTGCCACGTGAACTTGAATACTAATTTTTGGGTTATTCGTCAACGAATAAGTAAACTTACTTTCACTACATAAGTTTCCTTCATCATCTAACACCATATTTTCTAAGGTGTCATGATGATATTTTCTCACCAGTTTTCCCAATCTTTCTGTAATTACCCGATCTACAATTTGTTCACGCACCAGATAATCTTCTGCTTGACTCTGAAAATATTTAGGAAAGGGAACTGTCCAATCTGGAGGGTCTGGATATTCAGGTGGTATCGGTGGAGGGTTTTTGGCTAAAATTTCCGCTTGTTGACGAGAACATTCGAGAATTTTTGCCAATGGTTCACCCCAAAATGCCATAATTTCACTGTGGCAACCTTTGACTTGACCTTCTAGGAGAGATAAATCAGTAGTCTTAGGTTTTTTAACTCTTTGGAGGAAGTCAGTTTGTTGAGCTTTTAGTAAACTAATCCAATCAATCTGCATGATAGTGGCACACTATTGCATATTTACGATAACTTATACCAATGGGTTTAGCCAGTTTGAAAACCTTTAGTTAAAAGAAATTAAGTAATTTCTACAGTCTTATAAACAACAAAATTATATTTATTCTGATGCTTAAAGATGCTTATTCATAATTATCAGACCTTTAAAAAAGGGATTTTAGTGGTATCTATATATTTCGATGATATCCATAAATTCTAACTAACTTAGGAGACAATTTACTGTTTCTAGAGAAACAGTTATAGGAATAAATGAGGTGTATTATTTACCAGACAAGCATTTTTTTTAGTAATCTGATTTCTCAAATTGAGTAAACTAAGATATATTAATTATTTATGTAACCAAAGCATCTATCTGAGAAAATATCTATGTCAAATACATCTTACATTTTTGTAGCTGGTGCAAGTCGCGGTGTTGGTCAAGAAATTGCCAAATATTTAATAGCCCAATATATCAAAGTAAAAGCACTCTTAAGGACTGAAGTTGCTGCTAAGGGATTAGAAGCTACTGGTGTTCTAACAGTGATAGGAGATGCCTTGAATGTGGATGATGTTGAACGAGCAATTTTAGGAAATGAACCTGTCCAAGCTGTGATCAGTACCCTTGGTGGTTTACCTACAAACGATGACAAACCAGATTTTATTGGTAATAAAAACTTAATTGATGCCGCAGTTAAAGCAGGAGTACAAAAGTTTATTCTTGTCACTTCCATTGGTGCTGGTGATAGTGTCGTTGCTATGCCTCCTCAAGCATTAGAGGCACTCAAACCAGTTTTAACTCTCAAAGAACAAGCTGAACAATATTTAATGAATAATGGACTTAATTATACAATTATTCGTCCTGGTGGTTTAAAGTCAGAACCAGCAACAGGAAATGGCATTTTAACCGCAGATCCGCGTATTGTTGGTAGTATTCATCGTGCTGATGTTGCCCAATTAGTTTGTCGCTGCTTAAATTCTACCAATGCTAATTATCAAGTTTTGTCAGCATTAGACAAAAACATGATTTATCCAGGTTTACCAGAATTTATAGAGTTTGATTTGGGTAATTGGTAATTGGTAATTGGTAATTGGTAATTGGTAATTGGTAATTGGTAATTGGTAATTGGTAATTGGTAATTGGTAAAAACTATTACCCAATCACCAGTCACCGGAAATTTTTAAAGTCACCGGAAATTTGTAACAATACTGTTCTTTTTCGCGCACCATCTAATTCAAAAAATAACACAGATTACCACGTTGCTAATGCTAATTTTCCATCAACAATGGGAATTACTTCACTGGTCGTTAACATCATTGCCATGAGGTGAGAATGGGCGTTTATGGGTTCATCTTCAGGAGCATCTCTTAAATGCAAGTCGTTGTGTCAATATTTATTTATCTGTTTCTGGTGCTAATTTCTGTATAAATACTTTTATATCCTCCAATAATCTCACTTCATTTTCGTTGATAGCTAACGCTGTTGTGGTATGCCGAGAAAATACTAAGACTTGACCATTTTTAATTGTTGTTGAATCAATAAAATCCTGGATTTCTGGGGTAATATTATGAACATTTATTCCCAGTTCGGTGGTGATTTCTAATAGTTTGTTAATAATTACCATGGTTGGAATTGGGTTTTTGAAATATTAAACTACAGATAACATCAGCGTGTATCCGATTCCATCTGTGGTTATGATCAGATCATTTTGTAATCCTTTGACTAATCTTTCTATTCCTGCTTTTGCTGTATCTTGTTGTTGTAATGCACCATAAGCAACACGCAAATAACAACCGTCTTCCATTCCAAAGGTTTTGCCAGGTATGACTGCGACTTGATGTTCTTGAATGAATCTTTTCACTAATTCAAAATCATTTATTTGGGTATGCGCTTTTAAGAAAAAGTAAAATGCCCTATTTGCAGGTGTAATAGTACATAAACCTTGGAGTTGCTTGAGTGCATAAATAACTATTTGCCTAGTTTGGACAATTGTTTTTATTTTATCTCTTAAATAGTCCTCTTTTACTTGTAAAGCCCCCAATGCAGCATAGGGGGAAATAACAGGAGGACAAATTAAAATCGTATCTTGCACTTTTTTGACTGCATTTAATAAATGTTGAGGAATTACCATATAGCCAATACGCGAAATAGCAAAATCATAAGCGTTAGAAAAGCTATAAAGCGTTGTATATTTACTACTTCCTATAAATGCACCAGGAGAAGTGTGCTTTACGCCATCATAAGTAAAATATTCATCAGCCTCATCGGTAATGTGATAAATTCCTCTTTCTCGGCAAATTTGATTAACTTGCTTTAATGCTTTTTATCAATAAACTGCACCTGTGGGATTCTTGGGTGAAATTGTGACAATGGCATGGGTTTTGGGTGTAATGGCTTTAGCTATAGATTCAGGAATTAATTGATAATCTTCGGTTGTTGCTACTAATACTGGATGATAACCCGCCATTGTAATCGCCATTTCATGATTGAAATAGTAGGGGATATTTAATATAATTTCGTCACCAGGAGAAGTAATTGCTAAAATGGCGTTCATAAAGCCTATGTTGCTGTCGGCTGTGACGACAATACAATTGTCTCTGTTAATGTCAATGCCGTTAAAATTGGATAAGTTTGCTGTTAGTACTGTTAATAATTCGGGAATTATTGTAACGGCTTTATAAAGATTATTTGTTGAGTCATTAAGGAATTTGGGTAATATTTCTATTGCTTCTGGTGCTGGGCTATAATGAACTACACCTTGTCCTAAAGAAATTGTACCGGGAGAGTTTTTAATAAGTTCTCCGACTACGGGAATAATTGGCGATTGTACCGCATGGAGGCGGTACAATTCATAATTCATAATTTGTAATTCGTAATTTGTATTAATTAAGTAATACAGGACTTGGGTAATAATAGTGTAGGTGAAAATATAAAGCCTGTATTTGTTGAATGGCAAGGGTTTTATGGTTTTCATGAACTGCATTAGCATAATACAATACATACGGAAGAGCCTTAAAATTTTGAATATATCAGGTCTTTCATGGGTAGAGACTCTAGTTTTTATAAACTATTCCAACAATATCCATCTGTGCTATTGTAATTATTAGCACAAACAGCAAAAAATGCGGATAATTATAGATTTGATTCGGTAGCGGTTAAAGAACCTAAATTTGAAATTGATGGTGTTAAAACACACCAGAAAATGATGTCCCAGAGATAGTATATTTTTGTGAGGTTCAGCTTCAAAAAGATGAACAACTTTATAAAAGAGTACTTGCCGAATCTCATTTATATTTTTACCGTAATCGGACTAGAATGTCAGTCCAGTAGAAGTAATGGATAAAAAGTACGGTTTTTGCAGAGGGTAAGATTAAAGAACATAGTATCAGGATTGTATAAAGATGCGTCCCTCACTCTGGAATGCTCCGATAGAATTATTACTGGCAGAAGAAATAAGGTAGCATAACGTATCCGTAAAACCAAGTTGTTCGTATTTTTGAGGCAGACACGCCACGAACTAAGTAGAACAACGTGAAAAAACAAAAGTATGTAACAAAATGTAAATTAGTCTGAAAATATCTTCACTTTTGCCTTTTACCTTGTCATAAAGACAATTTTTAACGCCCACTTACTTAGTTATAGGTAATATGCAAATTAAAAAATTAAATATACAAAAGCTTGTACAGGTTTAACAGGTATGGGGGATTGGCAACAGATTTTATATCTGTTAAGCTAACAAATATTATAAGGAATAATTAGTTAAAATAATATAATATCTAGATCCCCGATTTCTCAAATAAGTTGGGGATATATTCTTTTTATCAGGGAATTTTTATAAAAAAACATAACTTTAGATAGAAATAATGCAGAAAATACTAGTTGGTAGTCGGAGTTACAGCAAGTGGGGATCAGGCGATGTTAGTTTTGCTTATGTAATGTAGAATTGTGGCGTAAAAGCTCCTCAGCAGTTATGGCTCAAATATTAGATCCTCTACCACCGGAGCAATCGGGGAATATTCTCTGCTGCTACGTGAATGCCACGAGTAAAATACAGGTGGCTCGCATCTCCAATATTCCTAACTGGTACTTTGAAAGGGTCGTGTTTCCTGGACAAAGGCTAGTTTTTGAAGCCCCGAAAGAAGCTCATATGGAGATTCATACCGGAATGATGGCCAGTGCCATTTTATCGGATACAATTCCATGCGATCGCCTTGCACTCAGAGAACCCAGTAGTAATGAGGGTGATCAAGACTTAACACCAGGAAAAGAAGCTACAAACACCAATGTCATGGTGTCCGAAATTCATACAACAATTGAAGATACCACAAAACCTTTACAAAATATCACAGCCAGTATGAAAACCTACCAGTCACAGTATGAGTTTTTATTGAACCTGGGAGTGTGACCGCTGGGAAGGTTTGAAATGGCAAAATTTCAAAAATTGCTGGATTAGCATTAGTTGATAAAAAAATAATGTTTCTGAATTTACAGGTTGCTGAACTCAGCAGCCTTTTTTTATGGTGTTCAGAGAGTGATTGCTGAAGCGTATAGGTAAAATATTTCTGGCTTCTTGGGTATTATTTAAGGTTTGTAAGGTTAAAAAAGGATTTTTGCCAGAAAAAGTGGGAAGCTTGAAAGCGCACCAGTAACAACCTAAAAATTCCTTAATTTTCAATTAAAATAACCCAAGAACTCTTATGCATCTACCTTCTTTCTTATGGTTGTGGAAAATAGCCGCTTGGTCTATGGCGCTGTCAATCTTAGCGTATGCTTTTTTATTGATGACAGGTTTGTGTATATGGCAAGTCAGAAACACAGGACGTTCTCCCATCGGTGTTGTATTACCAAGGGTCAATAGTATAGTAAAAACCTTTCATTATACCATAGGCATAACTATGGTTAGTTTAGTGCTGCTGCTTCTAGTGATCGGTATTGTTGGCACTTTAGGGCATTTTGGTTCTTTAGGTCACTCTTCACATCTAGTCGCTGGCTTTATAGTAGTAGCCTTGGTTTTGGTGTCCGCTTTCAGTGCAACTCAAATTAGCCTTGGAAAAACTTGGGCTAGACCTTTACATATAAGTTTGAATACGGTTTTATTTATAGGTTTTGCTTGGGTATCTCTAACTGGTTGGAGTGTGGTGCAGAAGTACCTACCATGAAAAGGTGATAGGCAACAACTAACAGGAAAATGAAGTCATCCTATTTTGGATTGATTCCACTGTAAAATCCAAGGGCTTGTGCCATCAAGAAATTATTCGTCTTGGTTAAAATAAATAGCAGAAGAGTTTTTGACCTGAATTGTGATTTAGCCGTGACAGCCAACTCAACCGATGCCTCAGTTTCTATTTTTCATCTATCTCCCTTGATTAGAATTACCCTGTTGAGTCTATACCTAGCACTTACAGTCCCCTTAACTTTTTTAGCCTCATTTACATCCGCACCCACTCCACCAGCATTATTGTGGGTAGGAATTAGCATCGGATTTATGGGATTATATGCAGTGTTAACGGAAAGAGTAATGGTAGATGACCAGGGAATTCAAGTTACTTACCCCGTTTGGGTTCCGCGCTTTTTTCGTAAAGGTTGGTGTTTACCTTGGTCAGATGTCAAAAGCTTAAAACCCCGCACCACTGGACAAGGAGGTATGGTGTATTATTTCCTCAGCCAAGATGGAAAAGCTTATTTACTACCCATGCGTGTGGCTGGTTTTAATCGGTTGGTAAAGATTATTCAAGCAAAAACAGGCATTGATACTACAGATCTTTGTCCTTTAGCACAGCCTTGGATGTATATAATTTTATTTGGCTTTACCATCCTGTTGCTATTGGTAGATGCTTGGACTCTTAATACAGCAATTAGTCATTAGTCATTAGTCATTAGGAATAGGGAAAGGATTTTCTCCCCATCTCCCCTATATCCCCATCTCCCTCATCTTCCTCAGTCCCCAGTCCCCAGTCCCCAGTCCCCAGTCCCCAGTCCCCAGTCCCCAGTCCCTAAAAACTTGGATAATTTCACAAACCAAGCCATACTCAGGCTAGAGCAAGTTAATCTATCTACGAGGCTGAAAACTCAGGCTCAAAATAATCTGCCAGGATATCCGATTTTACAGGATATTTCTTTTGAGGTCTTTCCTGGTGATCGCATTATAATTGTCGGTCTTGCTGGTGCTGGCAAAACTTCCTTATTACGCCTCATTAACCGCTTAACTGAACCTACCAGCGGTAAAATTTATCTGGGAAATCAAGAGTATCACCAAATTTCTATTATTCAGCTACGTCAAGAGGTGACATTTGTACAACAAGAATCTAAGTTGTTGGGGATGACAGTTCGAGAAGCCTTGGCTTATCCTTTAGTTTTGCGTGGCTGGTCTAAGCATAAAATTCAGGAACGAGTGAGTTATTGGCAAGAACAACTACAAATTCCCGAACAATGGTTAGGACGCACTGAAGTACAGCTTTCAGCAGGACAGAGACAATTAGTAGCCATCGCACGTACCTTAGTCATCCAACCAAAAATTCTACTGCTAGACGAGCCAACTTTCGCCCTAGACCCTGGTAAAGCTTCCCGCTTGATCATCATCCTCAAGGAACTGACTCAAATTCATAAAACCACGATTTTGATGGTAAATCACCAACTTGACCTAGCCCAACAATTTTGTAATCGGTTATTACACCTCCAAAAAGGTCAAATATTAGCAAATCAACACAGTTCTGAGATCAACTGGGAAGACTTAAAAACCACCTTGATCCAAGCAGAATATCAAGCACCTGAGGAATGGATTTAAAGTGGTGATTGGTCATTGGTCATTGGTAAAAACCTTTTCCCACTCCCCAGTTCCCATTAAGAACTTTGAGTAGCAAGAGTAGAACGTGGATTACTGAATCTCTCTTTTGCTAACTTTGTTTGTGATTGTGGAACATTAGCGTTCAAAATTTCCATATTAAATCTATATCCCACATTGCGGATAGTTTGGATTAAACTGGGTTGGCGCGGATCAAGTTCCACTTTTTTCCGCAGTGACAAAACATGAGTATCAATAGTACGCGGATTATCAATAGCGTCAGGCCAAGCACGACGCAGTAATTCCGATCTACTCAAAGGTACTCCCCCAGCTTGCGCCAAAACATACAGCAAACTGAATTCTTGAGGTGTTAAATCAATAAACTCCCCTTGAAAACGGACACGGCGCTGTACTAAGTCAATTTGTAAAGCACCATAATCTAAGTAAGCTGGTGCAGTGGGTGTCCGCTTGCGACGAATTAACGCCTCTACCCTAGCCAGAAATTCTTGCATCCCAAAAGGTTTGCTTAAATAGTCATCTGACCCAGCTTTTAAAGCAGCGACCACATCCGCTTCATTGTTTCGAGCAGATAGCATGAGAATCAAAGGCTGTTCCTGACGATGTAACCAACGACAAAACTCAATACCGTCACCATCTGACAAATCCGCATCTAGAATAACTAAAGTTGGTTGATGGCTTAAAAATACTTCCCTTGCTTGATATATACTGGCGGCTTGATGTACTCGGTATTCTAGTTGTTGCAAGTGCCAACCCAGCAACGACCTCAGATGGGGATTCCCCTCAACGATTTCAATACAAACCGATCCCACAGTGGCAAGACCCCTTAGCGTCGATGACTTTCAAATTAACAATCTCAAGCTCAAGGTTTTGTAGTCTTTGTTACTTCAACTGCTATGATCTTTACAATTTCCCATATAAAACCTTGCAATAAATTTAATTTTGGCTTTGCTGATTTCTAAATTGGCGATTTTTTTGGAGTGAGGCCAGCAATTTTTTGTTTGCTGGTTTTACATCTTCCTAAAGAGGTATAATAAAACTTCACTAAGTCTATAGTCAAATATAGGCAATAGGCAAAAAGAGCTAATTGAAAACCGCAAAAACAGATTTTGGCAGGCAAAATAATAAAAATAGTTTACCAAATTATCAGATTTTGAGGTTTTTAGAATAGGATCTAATTAGGTTTTTAGCTGCTGAGGGGTCAGACCCAAGGTCAAAATCTTAACTTTGGGTTAATACTTAAGAAGGAATTTCTACTTCACTTTCAAGCGTGAATCATTTACAATTCTCATTCCAAAGAGATTAACACAGCAGTTATGCTCCAAGACACACAAACCATCCGTTATTACCAAAGACTTACTGACGCCTTCGTCGAGTTATGGAATCGCGGTTATCGTATGGATGATATGCGGATGTATTTGGATGGGTATCTAGCCGCACTGGGACAAAGTAACGCCATTGAGCCTTATCTGATTCATCGTTTAGAAGAGGAAGCAAGCCGCTACTTGTACGACGTATCAAACTTTGCCATCATACAAGCAGAACCAGAACGACAGCACGGCTACTACTAAAGACATTTCACTGGGCTTTTGGTTACTAACTTGTATTGCCGCAGATGATCATAGCACACTTTTCGTATTGGTCAACTGTATCCAAGGGTATGAAATTTTGGAAATACTGTTTTGAAAAAGAGCATCCCCTCAGTGTTATCCGACTGGGGGGATTTTTGGCTAAGTAGATATGCGTAAATGGCTACACCATGCAAGCAAGCTATCGTAACTCAAAGTGATATTGCAGCAAAATAAAACAACATATATAACTATTTGGTAATCTTATGTTGACTTTATCAATCAAGTAAGCAGGAACTTATCTCTATAGAGAAGTGATTAATTAATCCTGTCTTAACCATCATTTCCATTTGGAGATATAAGATTTGGGTAAACTTAATCTAAGTATTAGTAAAGTTGTAGTGCTGAATTTTATCAATTTATAGTAGATATGATTCAAATTCTTGATTCTACCTTAAGAGAAGGTGAACAAACTCCAGGTGTTTATTTTTCTCCCAAAACTAAGTTAGTAATTGCCCAGTTTTTAGATCGCATAGGAATTGATATTATTGAAGTTGGTAATCCCGCTGTAGACACCGAAATTGCATTAGCTATAAACCAAATTGCCAATGCGGGACTTAAAGCTAAAATTGGCGCTCATTCCCTTTGTAAAATAGATAGTGTACAGAAAGCTCTCGATTGTGACGTAGATTTTTTAGGGATATTTTTTAGTGTTTCCCCGCAAAGATTGTATCGTGACTATAACATCTGTTTAGAGCGAGCTATAGATAAAATTGTCGAAGTCATATCTTATGCTAGAACGCAAAAAAGTGATTTATTAATTCGCTATACACCAGAAGATACTGTGCGCTCACCTATAGAAAATGTAATTGCAGCAGCAAAGGCAGCAGTACAGGCAGGAGCGAATATTATTAGTATTGCTGATACTACTGGATATACAAATCCTTTTCATCCCCAGCGGAGTATTTATTTTTATGTAAAAACTGTGAAAGAAGAACTAGGAAAAGAAGGGTTATATCCACAAATAGAGGTGCATTGTCATAATGATAAAGGGTTGGCTTTAGCAAATGTGCTAGATGCCTATAGAGCAGGTGCGGATATTATTGATGTTGCTGTGATGGGATTAGGTGAAAGAGCAGGAATTGTTGATTTAGCTGAATTATTAATAAATTTAATAGATATGGATGAGGAAGGAAATTTTTGGCAACTTAACTATTTAAAAGATCTATACGATTTTGTCAGTGAACAGTCTCATATCTCGATTCCTCCGCATCAAGCTGTAACAGGTAAATATGCCTTTACCCACTATGCAGGTGTTCACGTTAAAGCTGTAGCAAAAGATGAGAGGCTCTATCAAAGTTTAAATCCACAAATTCTAGGGATAAAAAGTAGCGTAGCTTTAGGTATGCAGTCGGGATGCGCTGCTGTGGAACTAGCTATTAAACAGATTGGTAGGGAAGATTTGGCTAGAAACAAAGATTTAATAACTAAAATTCTCAAAGAGATTAAAGAAATTTCTAAAAGAGGAACACCAATCGACATTGAAAAAGAACTGCCAGAGATCATAGAACGTTGTACTATTAAACAACTTATGACTAAGATGATTTCAGGTTAATGAAAAAAATTTAATATTTCCGTTGAAAGACTGAAATCTAAGAGGATCTCTGAAAACTTTTTCGTAAGCATTCAGCTAATGCCTAACGGCACGCTACGCGAACAGCCATCAGCAGTCAGTTTTTTCCGACTAATGCCAAAAATACCTATTTCATAATTGGCCAATTTCTCAAACATTATGACTCCTGAGACTTGACTCCTGAGTTCTTACACTTTTTTCTGTAGAATTTAATACTTGTATATTCCCCTAAATCCTCTTAAACAGTGGGACTTTGATGAATTTATTACCCTCTTTATTAAGGGGTAAGGGTAGATGTAGATATAGATAAAACCTGATACTTCTCAGACATCCTCTAAAATAACAAAATTTAAGAATAGATCAGCATATTAGTTAACTAGCAGACATGATAGTAATAGCAAAAAGCGAAGAAGAGCAGTCTGAAAATACAGGAGAAGAAAAAAAAGCATCTGGCAAATGGTTGTCAATACTAGGTATAAGTATAGGTGTATTCATTTTTGCACTAGATGTTTATATAGTTAATTTAGCTCTGCCTATTATGGTGGAATCACTGCACACTAACTTTGCAACTATTCAATGGGTAGTTTTAAGTTATCTATTAGCGAGCGCAATTTTTGTTCTGAGTGCAGCAAAATTAGGAGATATGTGGAGCAAAAAGCAGCTTTACATTATGGGACTCATAGTTTTTACCCTCAGTTCCCTCTTGTGTGGACTTGCACCAAATGTCGGTTTTTTAATAGCCTTTCGCGCCCTTCAAGGACTGGGAGCAGCATTTATTTCAGGACTGGGAACTGCAATGATTGTAGAAGTATTTCCAGCAAAGGAGAGAGGACTGGGCTTAGGTATTAGAGCCGGAGTATTTGGACTAGGAATTATGTTAGGACCAACCGTAGGAGGACTACTAATTACTTTAGGAGACTGGCCTTTAATATTTTTAATTAATGTACCAATTGGCATTATTGCTTGTTTAATTGTTGCTTATCTTGTACCGCCTACAGCAATTGATTTCACCAAACCAAGTTTTGATGTCATTGGTACATTAATTCTTACCGTAACTTTGACTTGTTTTACACTTGGCATCACCTTATTACAAAGTGAAGGATTTGGTTATAATACAGCCCTGACTTTACTAATTGTATCTGCCATCAGCTTTGCTTGTTTTTTAGTAGCAGAAGCACGGTTAGCAGAACCAATGCTAGATTTGAGAATCTTTCGATCTCTAGAGTTTAGCCTTGGTTTATCGCTGAGGTTTTTAGGAAACTTCGTGATGGCAGGAGTTATATTGATGCTGCCTTTTTTCTTGAAACTGGTTAAACAGTATCCCACTGAACAAGCAGGTTTATTGTTAGCAGTACCACCAATTATTATTGTATTGACAGCACCGATTGCAGGGATACTTTCTGACCGATTTGGGTCACGTATTATTAGCTTAATTGGACTGGTATTAATGGCGATTGGGTGCTTAGTAGTCAGCACTTTTGATACTCAATTAACTGTAGTCAGTTATATTCTAGGAATCATTCCCTATGGCTTAGGGGTAGGAATGTTTCAATCTCCCAATAATAGCGCCATTATGGGGGCTGCACCAAAACATAGCTTAGGTATTGCTTCAGGTTTGTTGTCTTTATCGAGAATTTTGGGACAAACAGCAGGTGTTCCACTAGTAGGGGCTGTATTTTCTTCTGTGACTGTCACAAATGCTAATTTGACCATTAATATTGACGTTACTAATGCACCTATTGAATCCTTAGTTTTTGGTACACAAATTACCTTTCGTGTTGTTGCTGCTTTGTTGTTAATATCTACAATGCTTGCCGTTAGTTTATGGCAGCTAGAAAAAAATAGTTGGATATTATCATACTCCATTACCAATAAAAAAAGCCCTTGAAAATGGGATATGCCTAATTTTCAAGGACAATCAAAACAGAAAAAATCTAATATCTTAGGAAGCTAGTGCTACTTCCACTGTTTGCTGCAATTCACCTTTTTGATACATTTCAATCAAAATATCAGAACCGCCAACAAATTCACCATTAATGTAAACTTGGGGAATTGTTGGCCACTCGGAATATTCTTTGATTCCTTGACGAATTTCAGAGTCAGAGAGAACATCGAATGTCTCAAAAGGAACTCCCAATGTATTGAGAATTTGGACAACATTGTTAGAGAAACCACATTGAGGCATCAACTTGTTTCCCTTCATGAAAACCATAATCTTGTTTTGTTGTACCAAGTTATCAATTTTCTCTTTGATTTCTGGGGTCATGATTTTTTAGTTCCTTATTGCTAAGATGGGGAAGTTAATAGTTAATGCAATTCTAGATTTTGATTTGTGAACTGGAGGTATTTTATTCTCAACCCAAAATCTAAAATTTAAAATCTAAAATTATTTTGTTGCTTGTCAAGCTTCGGGAGTGGAAGTTTTGAGAGCTAAGGCATGAATCGCTTCAGTAGACATAGCTTGTTGCAACGCAACATATACTAACTGGTGTTGTTTTACCAGTCCCTTCCCTGCAAACTGCGATGAAACTACTGTTACCTGATAGTGATCACCGCCTCCAGTCAAGTCTTGCACCTGAACTTGTGCGTCTGGCAGTTCCGCCTTGATCATTTCCTCAACTTGCTGCGGAGTAATCATCGCAATTCCTGAAAAAAACTTACTTCTCTATTATTAACGCAAGTTGCTAGTTAGGATAGAATGCTGGAGTCAGGAGCAAGAACTAATTTTCTCCCCCAGTCCCCAATCCCCAGTCCCCTATTTTCCCCCTTGTCGCGGATAGGCTGTATCTACAAAACCTAATTCAAGGAGTTGTTGATAGGCTTTTCTGCCTAATTCCCGTGTGGGGTTTTGACTCTTAATAATTTGAATCAATAACGGTATAGCTAGTTCTGGCTGATTTAAGGCTCGATGTACCAATGCTAACTGATAGGTAGCTTCGTCTCGCTTTTGGGCAGTGTCTAGGGCTTTTTTCCGTTGAGAATCGGATACTCTGATATCAATGCCGGAAAAACTGGCATTTAAATCTTGGTAAAAATTAGATAGCTGATTATAAACTTGGCGTGCTTCTTGGAGTTTTTTAGCAGCTAAGGTGTAGTTTTGACCAGAAACTGCTTGTTCTGCATCTTTCATCAAGCGCTCGCCCCCTTGCATGCTCAAAAAGCTGTTATTTTGGCTAGTAGGACGGAGAGTGTTCGGGTCGTTACCATCTATAGGTTGTCCTTGGTTATTACTTACCGGTAACTGTGTTACCTGAGCCTGTACAGGTGATAGCAGACCAAGGACTGCTAGGAGCGATAAGGAAGTAGCAGTAAGGTTCATGGGATGAGTTCGTGTAACAAGTCTATAAAAAATTTAAGCAAACTTCAAGTATCTTAACTCGGTTTGTCTCCGATACAGCACATCTGACTTGAAAAAGCAAAGGATCAATGTTTTATTTTGGTGTATTCCCTACACCCTACTTTCGGTCAGTTTCAGACCCAAGGGTTTTCAGCCTATCTTTTATAATAGACCTGTCAGGAAAATTAACTTGGTGTGAAAAAAATGGTAGAAGGGAATTTTGAGGGTGTACCAAAAGGAAAAATCCACTAAATTAACTATATTCAAGAATATCCACATTGTACAAAACAAATACTGGGAATAACTAACCATCAGTTTCAAGACTTGTTAGCCCGAACTGAGATGTAGCATAAAAAACTTCAAGGTGACATAGAAAGTAAAAACATAGGTATAAATCAGAAAGGAGGAGGGGGGAAAGGGAAACTAGAGATAAAAGAACAGGTATGTCTATGCTTGTTCTATTGGAGGACAATGCCAACATTTGAGGTTTTAGGTTTCCATTTCGGTATATGGAAAACGGAAGCAAAGGACACATTTCATTACTGGCTAGAGATATTACGAGATATTTTCCCTCCTAGTCTCCTTAAACAGCTCGAAAAACATGATAGCGATTATGCCATGGCGATAGAACTATTGACGAAGTTTCACTTAATAGTGGACAGCATGGAACAGCCATGAGGAAGGCCTTCAGATAATCAGGAGCAAAAAAAGTATTTTCCAGGTAAGAACAAGCAGCACAGATTTAAAAATCAGTTTGTCAACTTACCAGAAGGAAAAGATATTGTCGATGTAAAAGTAGGAGAAAAAGGCCCAACCAGTGATATTAGCTTATTTCGAGAGCAACAAGAAAAGTCCCATAACAACCAAATGTTTGAAGGAGATAAAGGATATCAAGGAGAAAAGAATATTAGCACACCTTATAATAAACCACGTATAAGAAACCACGTAAAGGAGAATTAACCTCAGAACAAAAGGCAGGAAACAAAGAGTTTTCCACCAAGGGTATTGTTGTTGAACAGGTCATTAGACTTGTAAATATATTCCGGGTACCTCAACAAAGATTTCCCCTGAATTCCCCAATTTACTCACAGGTAATTCTTACTATTTGTGGTTTAGTCACATTAGGAATTGGTTCATTAGTCTTGCCCATTTCATAAATGTTATGGATATGAGGTCAGTTATGAATTTGTCATCAACATCTTCATGGATAGGAACTATCCGTAACTATTCCCAACCTTGATTCTTTCCTTGGCTCTTTCCTAATCTTAACACTATGGAAAGCCAGACACAGACTCCTTTGTAAATTTTTGAACGTGTCTAATGAATTTCTCTAGTTTAGACTGTAAAGCGGTTGAATAAAGTTCCCAGTTTTCCTGCATATTTTCTTGATTAACATTATGAGCGATAGTCTTAATTCCTCGGATTTGCAAAAAATCATAAATGAGCCTGTAAACAGTGTGGGTGTGGTTTTACAACGTGGTGGGGAAGAGTTGATTTTAGAAAAAGTTTTATATCTTTTCACCATCCGTTTAGCTGCGGAGTTTCCCAGTGAACAATTATCTAATATAGCTTGGGGTGTTTGGCAATACACCATACCCAAAACACAACTGGAATTATTTACTATTAAACCTGAGCAATTATAAACGGCTATATCTCAGGCATGGGATGAGAAAAATTTGGCTTTTGCTAGTCATGTTTACAAGTTCAGAAATAATCCTGAAACTTATGTTTATCTGAGTGATCAAGTCACAATTCAATTTGCCACTTGGGTTGATACGGAAAAAATTAAGTCTATATCTACTACTTTCAAATTACTTCAAAATAAACCAATATTATGACTACCCAATAGTATTGGAGTATTCCTTAATAAACAAGCAACGGAAAATCCTGTTACAATTACAAATTAACTGCAATTAATTCCAGAAATTTTGGCTGCTGAACCAAATATTTTTATTCAAGAAGAACCACATTATAAACCTGCTAATTCGCTTTATCCTGAACAATGTTATCTCAACCACAATAGCGGTGATCTGTTGGGAATCTGTTCTCATATTTCTGTAGAACGAGCTTGGGATATTACTCGCGGCTTGCGTTCTGTGGTTGTGGCAGTTGTGGATGACTATTTTGATTTGAATCACCCAGATTTTCAAAGTATGGGTAAAGTTGTCGCTCCTAGAGATTTGAAAGAAAATGATTTTTTACCTTTACCTGGAGAAAAAGAAACTAGTCACGGTACTGCTTGTGCAGGGATAGCTGTGGCGGAATAAAATGCTACAGGAATTGTGGGAGTTGCCCCTGGTTGTGCATTGATGCCAATTCGTATAATGGGATATTTAGATGATGAATCTATTGAAGATATATTTAACTGGGCAATTGATAAAGGTGCTAGTGTAATTTCTTATAGTTGGGGTGCGTCTGCTGTTTATTTTCCTTTATCTTTGCGTCAAAAAGCTGCTATTACCCGTGCTGCTACTCAGGGAAGAAATGGGAAAAGATGTGTAATTTTGTTTGCGGCTGGTAATGCTAACTACCAGATTTATGGTGTTATAAATGAGCAAAATTGGCCGAAGAATATTTTCAAAGGTAAGACAGCTTGCTTAAGTGGTTTTGCTCTTCATCCATATGTAATTGCTGTTGCTGCTTCTACTAGTTTGAATAAAAAAGCTGCTTATAGTAATTGGGGTGCAAATATTTCTGTTTGCGCTCCTAGTAATAATGCTCCTCCGGGGATGTGGTTTCAGGAAACGGGGTTTGTTTACACACAACCCACAATTACTACTTCTATTTCTGGGTTGGGAATGTTGACTACAGATCAGTTGGGGGCTGCTGGTTATAATCCTGGTAATTTTACTAATAATTTTGGCAGTACTTCTAGTGCAACTCCAGTTGTTGATCGTGTAGCGGCGTTAATTTTGTCAGCTAATCCTAATTTGACGGCGTAAGAAGTGAATCGGATTTTACAGGAAACTAGTGATAAAATCGTTGATCCTGATCCTGACTTACAATTAGGTTTACGTGGGGGTAGTTATGATAGTAATCGTCATTGTATCTGGTTTGCTTATGGTAAAGTAAATGTTGCCAAGGCTGTACGTGCAGCACAGCAGTTGCGCATAGTGGCATTAAATACCAGTGAAGAAATACGGGTTGTGAATAAAAAAGAAATAATGATTCCTGATTTTGATAAATTAGGAATTAGGAGTGCGAGCGCTATTAATCAAAATGTCACTGTTGCAGATATTAAGGTGATAGTTAATATTGTTCACGATTTTTTAGGAGATTTAGAAATTTATTTGATTGCTCCTAATAATCAACATGTTTTATTACACAGTCGGACTCTGGGGAGACAGACTCAGTTACAAAGGACTTATACTGTGCGCTCGCATCCTGTTCTTAAACAATTACTGTCCTTAGCAGCTAAAGGAAGTTGGCAATTACAATTTATTGATTATTCACCTCAAGATGTGGGTAAACTGAATGGTTGGGAATTAGTCATAGGATATGGCGGATAAGCACAATTAAAAATTAAAAACTCAAAACCAAGGGTATAGATACCCAGCTTTTCAAAGAATTGGGTATCTGGATTGTTAATCTGTGCTTCATTTACTTGAAAATAGCTGTAATATGGCGGGATAAAAGTATCCAGTGAAATGAGGGGAAAATTTACAGACTTTCAAGCCTGTTTCCTCCTATATCAAGAATTTGGTATTTCTGCGAAAGCATGAGACTTTACTTCTAAACCTTGATGGCTTAATTGTTGCAACTGATTTGTTAAATCTGCTGTCAGACGTTTAGCTTCTTTTTTTAAACAACCGCTGATGTAATCTGTAACTTTTATAGGTTTACCAATGTGAATGTTTACATCAGTTCCCCAATTAGGATAAGGTTGGCTGTAATTGATGCCTACTGTTAAAATTTTGATTTCTAAACCTGGGTGAACAGATGCAGCACTTAAGGCTAAACGAGAAATTCCCGACTTTAAAGCGTGAACTTTTCCATCCCGATAAATACCGCCTTCTGGATAAATAACCAACATTTCTCCCTCTACCATTAACTCCACTGTATGACGTAAAGTTGCGATCGCCGGACGTTGAGTATCAACAGGAAAACCCCCCATTCGCCTGACAAACCAACCTTGTACCCCTTTACATTCACTACTTGTCACCATAAATCGCATATCTCGACCAGTCACACAACGACCCGTAGCGTAGGGTAGGAGCAAAGAATCCCAACGAGAACGGTGGGTAGGTGCAAGAATAATTGGACCACTGGTGGGTATATTCTCTTGTCCAGTGATGTGAATGTCACCAAAGAATAAAGGTAAAACTATGTTACGTCCTAAAAGATACGCCAAAGGAGTTAACCAAGGAGAAACGCGTGAGGTACTACAAGCCACCTTGGGATTGACTAATGTATTTGTGATTTGGGATTGAGGTTTGGTAGAAGCAGAGTAAAATTCCATCATGACGGTGGCTACTAGTTAGGGAGTAAAATGTGACGCAAACTTAATTATGTCCACCGTAAATTTTCTTGAGTAACTTGTGTTTTGCTATCTGGACAGTTTCACCTCTGTCCGTTATTTTTACTGTTGGCGTTTAGTAGTAAACCAAGTCTGTAATTGATGACGACAAGCTGATTCTAGAATACCTCCTACCACTTGCAAGGGGTGATTAGAGGCAGGGCTATTAGGTATGTTGATAACAGTACGAATTGCGCCAGTTTTGGTATCGTCTACTCCATAGACAAGCGTCGCTAAACGTGCATGGACTATTGCACCAGCACACATTGGACAAGGTTCTAGAGTTACGTAAAGGGTATATTTATCCAAACGCCAATTTTGTAGAGATTGACTAGCAGCCCGAATCGCCATAATTTCTGCGTGTCCTGTTGGGTCTTGGTCGCGTTCTTTGCGATTTTCCCCTGTGGCGATTAAATTATCCGCAGCATCAACAATCACGGCACCTACAGGAACTTCTCCAGCATCACCCGCCACCTGTGCTAATTCAAGCGCGTGATTCATCCATTTTTGATGTTTTAGGTATTCTTGGTGATTGGTGATTAGTGATTGGTGATTGGTCATTCGACTTTCCCCTGCACCCCTATTCTTGAATTAAAAGCGGATCTAGTTGACCTTTTATATCCAGGGCGTACAGGTCATCACAACCGCCGATATGCTGATTATTTATAAAGATTTGGGGGACGCTGCGGGGACCGTTGGTGCGTTCTGCCATGTTTGCTCTTGCTGTTTGATTGCCGTCAATTTTGTATTCGGTGAATTTTACACCCTTCCATTTCAGCAGCACTTTGGCTCGGATGCAATAAGAACAGGTTTGGCAGGTGTAAATTTCTACGTTAGCTTTGTTACGCTCTGGGTGACGACCTAAAAGTGAGTTAAGCAGGTTTACCATACTCTGACTCTTAGAGATTTTTCTTATTTATTTTTAGCTTAGAACATTCACCGCATTAATACAAATGCACTGTCATTTTCTTTGATCTGGGCCACATTCGATATAAATAGCAGTAAAACTTAACTTTTTTCTATATGTAACCGCACTTTGGTAGACTTGAAAACTGAAATGGCCAGATACAACGACGCTAAGATAAGCAATTGAGAGGGTAGTCCTGTGGAAAATACACTTGGGTTAGAGATTATTGAGGTAGTAGAGCAAGCAGCGATCGCCTCCTCAAAGTGGATGGGTAAAGGTGAAAAGAACACTGCTGACGAAGTAGCAGTGGAAGCTATGCGGGAACGGATGAACAAAATCCACATGCGTGGTCGTATCGTCATCGGCGAAGGCGAACGCGACGAAGCTCCCATGCTTTACATTGGTGAAGAAGTCGGTATCTGTACCCAACCAGATGCTCAAAATTTCTGTAACCCTAATGAATTAGTAGAAATTGACATTGCTGTTGACCCTTGCGAAGGTACTAACCTTGTGGCCTATGGTCAAAATGGCTCAATGGCAGTTTTGGCAATTTCCGAAAAAGGTGGTTTATTTGCTGCTCCTGACTTCTACATGAAGAAGCTCGCAGCACCAGCAGCTGCTAGAGGTCATGTAGATATCAACAAGTCTGCAACAGAAAACCTCAAAATTCTTTCTGAGTGCCTAAACCGTGCTGTTGAAGAATTGGTAGTGGTAGTGATGGATCGTCCCCGTCACAAAGAACTAATTCAAGAAATTCGCACCGCTGGTGCAAGAGTAAGACTGATTAGCGATGGTGACGTTTCTGCAGCTATCTCTTGTGCTTTTGCTGGTACTAATATCCATGCGTTAATGGGTATCGGTGCTGCCCCAGAAGGTGTAATTTCAGCTGCGGCTTTACGTTGCTTGGGTGGGCACTTCCAAGGACAATTGATCTACGATCCAGAAGTCGTACAAACAGGTTTAATTGGCGAAAGCAGAGAAGGTAATCTTGCCCGTTTGCAAGAAATGGGTATTACTGACGGAGACCGAGTTTACAACTCTGATGAATTAGCTTCTGGTGAAACAGTGCTATTCGCTGCTTGCGGTATCACTCCCGGAACTCTAATGGATGGTGTGCGTTTCTTCCACGGTGGTGCTAGAACCCAAAGCTTGGTTATTTCCAACCAATCTAAAACTGCTCGCTTTGTAGATACAGTTCACTTGTTTGAAGAACCCAAGGTTATTCAACTCCGGTAGTAACTGGTGATTGGTGACTGGTGATTGGTGATAGGGGAAGAAAAACTATTACCAATTACCAATTACCCATTACCAATGATCCATTACCAATGACCCATTACCAATTACCAATTTAAGAAATGAATATTGCAGTGGTGGGGTTAAGCCATAAAACAGCCCCTGTAGAAGTTAGAGAAAAACTCAGTATTCCTGAACCCCAAACCGAAGGTGTGATCGCTCATCTCCTCAGCTATCCTCATATTGATGAAGTCGCTATCCTCAGCACCTGTAACCGTTTGGAAATCTACATTGTCAGTAATCAAATTACCCAAGGTCTTCAGGAAGTTACTCAGTTTCTGGCAGAACATAGTAAATTACCTGTCATATCTCTGCGAAAACACCTGTTTATGTTGATGCATACCGATTCGGTAATGCATATTATGCGGGTGTCTGCTGGGTTAGATAGTCTTGTCTTAGGTGAAGGTCAAATTCTGGCTCAGGTGAAAAATACTCACAAACTGGGACAGCAATTTAACGGTATAAAAACAATTTTGAATCGCTTATTTAAACAGGCGCTGACATCAGGTAAACGGGTTCGCACTGAAACTAGTATCGGTACTGGTGCAGTCTCCATTAGTTCAGCCGCTGTAGAATTAGCCCAGATAAAAGTAGAAAATTTAGCTCCTTACCGTGTAGCTATTCTGGGGGCAGGGAAAATGTCCCGGCTACTTGTACAACACCTCATTTCTAAAGGTGCAACTCAAATTAGTATTGTTAATCGTTCCCGTGAACGTGCGGAAGAATTAGCAAAGCAGTTCCCAGAACAACCTATTCAAATTCATTTGCTGCCGGAAATGATGTCAGTGGTTGCCCATTATGATTTAGTGTTTACAAGCACTTCTGCAACTGAACCAATTCTTGACCGCGCTAAATTAGAAATGATTTTAGACCCTAAGCATTCACTAATGTTATTTGACATTTCTGTACCTCGTAACGTGGATGCAGATGTGAATGATTTGGCAAATGTGCAAGTATTTAATGTGGATGATTTGAAGGCAGTTGTGGCACAAAATTATGAAAGCCGCCGTAAAATGGCACAGGAAGCTGAAAAAATTCTAGATGAAGAAGTAGAAGCTTTTGATGTGTGGTGGCGTAGTTTAGAAACTGTATCTACTATTAGTTCTTTGCGGAATAAAATCGAAAGCATCCGGGAACAGGAACTAGAAAAAGCTTTATCTCGCTTGGGTTCAGAATTTGGTGAAAAACACCAAGAAGTGATTGAGGCTTTAACAAGAGGAATAGTTAATAAAATCTTACATGACCCAATGGTACAATTACGGGCACAACAGGATGTTGAGGCTAGACGTAACTGTATGCAGACTCTGCAAATGTTATTTAACTTAGATACAGGTGAGCAGTTTAGCTGAAATTGTCAGAGATTAGAAATCAGGAGTCAGGAGTCAGGAGTTCTTGAATTTTAACTTTTGACTCCATTGAGAGTTTTTTTAACTACTTATTGACCTAAATAAGCCTCTAAAACTTTGGTATTACGTTGAATTTCTGTAGGAGTACCAACGGCTAAATTTTGCCCTTCAGCCAGAACCCAAACCCGATCGCACAGGGACATAATCACATGCATATTGTGTTCAATAATTAAAAAAGTTAGTCCGGCTTCACAATTCCACTTGAGAATGCGATCGCAAATATCATCAATCAATCTCGGATTCACCCCCGCAGCAGGTTCATCTAATAAAATTAACTTAGGATTAGTCATCAAAGCCCTTCCCATTTCTAATAGTTTGCGCTGTCCACCAGATAAACCACCAGCATAGTCATTTGCTTTTTTTTCCAACCCTACAAATTCTAACAAAAACATTGCCCTTTCTTTAAGTTGTTTCTCTTCTTTTGCAACAACATGAGGTTGAAACTGAACTTGCCAAAAGTTTTCACCAGTTTGTTTTTGTGCTGCTAATAACACATTTTCTAACACCGATAACCGCGAAAGAGTCCGCGCTACTTGAAAGGTGCGGATTAAACCTTGTTGGGCAACTTGGTATGGTTGTAGATTATGAATAGGTTCACCATCAAAAGTCACCCTTCCCTTATCTGGGTGAATGAAATTAGAAAGTAAATTAAATAAAGTAGTTTTACCAGCACCATTAGGACCTATTAAACCTGTAATGCTACCTTTAGCAACTTCTATATTGGCATCTTTAACAGCTTGAATACCACCAAAACTTTTACAAAGTCCAGTAGCAGCTAATAGGGGAAGTTGGGGAGATTCGATATTATTTACCATAGAAACTTATGCTCAACTTATTCTGGAATTTTTAGTGTGATTTCAATTATGGCAATTTACTAATTTAGCCAAAATACCTAAAATCTTCTTGATATCTTTAATATAAAGTTAACTGAAGTCAATGTAAACTACTGAATCTTGCAGTTTTAAAAATTTCCACATATTTCCTGTAGTTACGACTCCATATATCGAATGTATATAATTGCCTTCCTTTTGATTAACGGGACGTAAACAAAAATCAAGGCCAAATGTAGCCCAAACTGGCGTGATAAGAAGGAAATACGTCCGGATTCCAGTTGAACCAATCAATAAATAGAAAAGATATGGCTGTTCTCAACGCTTCTAAAGCTCCAGTAAAAGTATTCAAAGGTTTCTTAGCCCACCTTGGTCTTAATCCTCCAGTCCACTGATG